>Ga0105046_10001300_pt1 | contig 38215 bp, 25 predicted proteins | sample MAT03_FD_78385 | JGI IMG/M metagenome (GOLD analysis project Ga0105046, IMG submission 78385) | Freshwater microbial communities from Lake Fryxell liftoff mats and glacier meltwater in Antarctica - MAT-03 (megahit assembly) | ecosystem: Environmental > Aquatic > Freshwater > Ice > Liftoff... | reverse complement strand
TTTTTTTCCGGCGAACGCATGAGCACGCGCCAATCTCCGCCTTCGCGCACATCGGACGTTGCGGAGATGGTGCTGAACGCGGCGCACCCGAACCAATGGACCAGCATCGTGGGGTCCGTCCATGCGCGGTACACGAGTTCGCGTGGCGCATCGAACCAACGTGTAATGCGGATCTCGTCCGCCGCCGGGGTGAGGACGCTATTGCCTGGCGACCATGCGACCTGACCAGGCGAACGTTCCGACCGCAGGGCATCCGACCCGTTCCGGTTACTTTGCGCCCCTACCCATGCGCACATCCACTTACCTCCTCGCCCTTGTCCTTGCTCCCATTGCATCGGCACAGTTCGGGCCACCGACCGCCATTTCCAACACCGCCTCCGCACCCTACGCCATCGAAGTGGCCGACCTGGACGGCGACGGCGTGAACGACATCCTTGTCGCCGCGTATTCCAATGATCAGGTGGCGTGGTACCCGGGCACCGGCGCGGGCACCTTCGGCGCGCAGCGTGTGCTGGCCTCCGACCTCTCGAACGCCTCCTCCTGCGCGGCGGCCGATCTGGACGCTGATGGCGATCTGGACGTGGTGGCCGTGGGCATGGGCACCGAAAGTGTGCTCTGGTTCCGCAACGATGGCGGTGGCAACTTCGGTCCGAAGCGGGTGCTCTCCACCACTACCGGCGGCTCATGGGGCGTGCATGCCGCCGACATCGATGGTGATGGGCTGGTGGACGTCTTCGTGTGCGGCAGCGAGAGCGATCGCATCACCTGGTACCGGAACCTGGGCAACAGCCAATTCGAGGACGAAGCGATCATCACCACCTTGGTCAACGATCCGCGCATGATCTCCTCCGGCGATCTGGACGACGACGGCGACATCGACCTGGTCTCGGCTTCCGCCGGCGACAATAAGGTGGCGTGGTACGCCAACCAAGGCAACGGCACCTTCGGCGCGCAGAGCATCATCTCCGCTTCGTTGACGTGGGCGGTCGACGCGTTCACGGTGGACATGGATGGCGATGGTGACCTTGACGTGCTCTCCGCGAACATGACCGGCAGCCTCATCGCCTGGCACCCCAACAATGGCAGCGGTGTGTTCGGCGCCATGAATACCGTAGTCATCACGGAAGGCTCCCTGCGCGCCGCCTATCCGGCCGACCTAGATGGCGACGGCGACCTGGACGTGCTTTCCGCCGCCAGTTTGGACGACCGCATCGCCTGGTACGCCAACAACGGAAGCGGCACGTTCGGGGCGGAGCAGGTCATCAGCAACACGGTAGCCAATCCACTGCTCGTGGTGGCAGGTGACGTGGACAATGACGGGGACGCTGATGTGGTCACTTCCGGCAGCACGGCCGATCGCCTGGACTACTTCGCCAACAACGGCACCGGGCTGTTCGGCGGCGCTTATATGGTGGCTACCTCGGAGACCTCGAACCCGATGATGTCGATGCTCGCCGACCTGAACGGCGATGGGGCACTGGACGTGGTGGTGGCCTCGAATGCCGATGACCGACTATCATGGTACCCCAATGCGGGCGACGGCACCATGGGCCCACATCAATTGGTGGACGTGGTGGGCGGGCTGCGCTTCGCCCACGTCACCGATGCGAATGGAGATGGTCATCTCGATCTCCTTTCCATCAGTTATCCCGGAAATCCGTTGGGGCTTCACCTCAATGACGGCACCGGACAATTCGCACCACGCATCGACTTGGGCGATTTGCCTTTGCTGTATAACATCACAACGGGCGATCTGAATGGCGACACCTACGCGGACATCCTCTTCGGGCTGGTGGACGAGAACGGGTTGAAGGTGGCCTACAACAACGGCGATGGCACCTTCAACATACCGGCCTTCGACTTCGGCACCACGTCCGAACGTCCAATCCTGCTCGCGGACATTGAAGCGGACGGAGACCTGGACATCGTGATCGCGGACCCTTGGGCGGATCAATACCAATGGTACCCGAACGACGGCTCCGGGAGTTTCGGGCCAGCACAGTTCATCGCGAGCCTCACCGCCTCTACGGTGAGCGAACTCCTTTGGAAGGACATGAACGGTGATGGCACCAAGGACCTGGTCTCAGCGACCGAGGACGACGACAGCATTTTCTGGTACCCGAACCTGGGCGGTGGCAGCTTCGATCCGGGTGTGTTCATGATCACGGTGAACGGACCACGCGGCGTGGACATCGCCGATCTGGACGGCGACGGCGACAACGATGTCGCGGCCACCAGCTGGTTCTCCGGGGGCGGTGTGTTCTACAGCCTCAACGATGGGAGCGGCATCTTCGGCCCAACAGCGCTGATCGACGCCTCACCTTATGGTCCGATCCATCTCGTGGCGGGCGACCTCGATGGAGACGGCGACCCGGACCTGGTGGTGACCTCGAACCTGGATGACCGCGTTTCCTGGTATGAGAACTACTTCGGTTCGGTCTACCGCATGGAAGGCCGCCTGTTCCACGACCTGGATGCGAACGGTGTGGCAGATGTTGGCGAACCCGGTGTCTCATGGTCCGGTGTGAGTACCGATCCTGCATCGTCCACCGCGCTTTCCGGCACCGATGGCGCGTTCGTGATCTACGCGGACAGTGGTGCGTACCAAGTGGCGCCGGTTACGCCGAACGCGTTGTGGCAGGTGACCTCCATCCCACCCTATCATGACGTGCAACTCACCACTGCCGAGCCGGTGGCCTTGGGGCTGGACCTCGGCCTCAGTGCCGTCGTGGACACCTCCGTGATCGAAGCGAACATCCACACCATGCCCGGTGTTTGCGAAAGCGATGTGCTGCAATACCTGGTGTTCGCCAACCGCGGTACGCGTATCGAACAGGGTCGTGTCGCGCTGGATCTGGACACCTTGTTCACCTTCAACAGCGCCGTGCCACCGCCAGACCTGATCGCCGATGATCATTACGAATGGAACTTCACCGCGCTGGGCTACGAAGAAGTGCGCACGATCGTTCTCAACGTCACAAGGCCTTCCTCCGCCTTCCTGAGCGACACGTTGAACGCGGACCTCCAGGTGCTGCGCATGGACCTCATTGGAACTGTCACCGACACGTTCGCCTACGCATGGACCGAAGAGGTGCTGTGCTCCTACGACCCCAATGACAAGCAGGTGCGGCCGCGCGGGAACGGCCCCCTGGGCATCGTGGACATCACCACGCCGCATTTCGATTACACGATCCGCTTCCAGAACACCGGCAACGCGCCCGCCGTGGATGTGGTGCTGCGCGATGAACTGAGCGACCTGTTGGTGAACACCACCATCGAGGTGCTCGGTTACAGTCACGAACCCACGCGCATCACGATCGAATCCGGTGGTGAACTGGTGGTGGAGTTCCGGGGCATCAACCTGCCGGACAGCGCCAGCTCTTCCGAATTGAGCCAGGGCTTCTTCTCGTTCCGCATCCATGTGCCACCCGGTGTGTCCAGTGGCACCGTGATCGCCAACCGCGCCGCCATCCACTTCGACCTGAACGCACCCGTGATCACGAATTCGGTGGTGAACACCCTCATCGACTGCGCGTTGCACACCGCTTCCATCACCGACCTTGGTTCGGGACTGTTGCAAGCCTCCACGGCGATCAGCTATCAATGGCTGCTCAACGGTGTTGCGGTCCCGGGTGCTGAAGACGCCACGTATCAGGCGGTTTTAACCGGTGACTACACCGTGAGCACAACCAGTTCGTTCGACTGCGTGGCCGTGAGCGACCCCGTGTTCGTGACTATCACATCGATCCCCGAAGCCATGGGAGCCGTGGTCCGGGTACAACCGAATCCATTCCATCGCACCACCACCATCCACGCCGATCGCCCGCTCTCCAAGGCCCACACCATCGAGGTCCTCGATGCCACCGGCCGGATCGTATCCCGCGGATCCGGTAATGGTGGAACTCAATTGATCGTGGACGTCGGCGAGTTGACACCGGGTCTTTATCTGCTGCGGCTGCTGGAAGCGAACGTGGTGATCGGATCCGTCCGCGTTGTGGTGGAATAGGCGATGGCGGATCTCTGAACGGGGCAGGCACGTTCGGCACAGGTTCGTCGCGATCAGTGACCTTTGAAGGGTGCAGTTGGACGCCCTCAACCTCTTCGGCCTTATCGCGGTGGCAGCGGGCCTGTTGCTCTATGCCTTGGAACCAAGCGGCCGCTGGACCATCCTCGGCTTCGCGGTGGCGTGCGCTGCCGCACCGGGCCGTTGCTGCGCATCACTCCTTCACAAACCGGCCCACGGCGATCCTGCCTGGTTGTTCCAAACGCAGCACATACACGCCTGCTGACCAGTTGCGCGTGTCGACCGTGATCAACTGCGACGCCGGCTGATCTTGCGCGACGACGAACCGGCCCGTGATATCAGTGACGGTGATCCGCACCGATCCCGCTGGGAAGTCGTTGAGGACGGTCAGCGTTTCGGACACTGGATTTGGCCAGATCATCACGTCCGCATCGCCGATCTCCGCTACTGCGACTACTCCTAGCGCCTGCACCACCGCGTGGTACGCGTTGATCTTCCCCTTGCCCCAGCGCAAGCTTCCATCCGGTGGGATGACGCCCGTGTGGTTGTCCGTGCGTGCGGTGGACTTGATGATGTCCTTGACACCGGCCGGGCTCAACGTGGGGTCGGCCTCAAGGATCAGGGCTACGATGCCGGTGACCGCCGGGGCTGACATGCTGGTGCCGGAGAAGCGCGCGAACGGATAGTCTCGGCCATTGAACGGCACGGAAAGGACCGGGCTGAACGCGTTATCGGTGAAGGAGCTGATCGAGGAGGCCACACTGACGCCGGGGGCTGTGATGTCCGGCTTCATGCGATCATCCAGCGTGGGGCCATAGGAGGAGAAACCGGCGATCGTTCCACCGAGGGTGATCCCGCTGACGACATACTCCGATGTGTACGCCGCGACGGTCACCAGACTCTCTGTACACGCCGGTTCGCTGATGCCGTACTGTTCATCGCCAGCGGTCCAGCCAGGCGCACCGGCCATGAGGTCCATCCCCCAATTGCCAACGTCGTTCGTCAATTCGGTCACGTTCCAGAAATGGCCGATGCCGCTTGATGCAGTGGCTTTCAGAACGATCCGCAGTGCGGCGCTCCTGTTCTTCACGCGCAGGCGGAAATGCGGACGCCCATTGAGCGGATGCGCCGCCTCGGCGGTGAGGTTGAAGAAGACCGTGTCATTGCCCTGCACCATGAACGAATCCAGGTAGGCGGGCTGCGTCGCCGTATGGTACATCGGCGTTTGCTGCAACGTCGTGTTGCTTGTGTTGGTGATCATGAAGCCGGCGGAGAACGATGCGCCCGGCTCGCCCCACATGCTGATGCTCTGGCCCCACATGTTCGGATTCGCGCTGTAGGAATAGAAAGCGATACGCGACCGCAGCGTGTCAGCGGCGAAGGTCTTCTTGATGTGGAAGTTCACGTCGCCGTTGTTCCCGCCGGAGTTCACGAATGTGACGCCCTCCTGGGAAAGCTGATCGATCGCCTGGCTGATGAGCGAAGTGCCGTCCAATGTGCCCATGTGGTAAAGGCCCCAACTCATGTTCACCACCAACCGCTTGTCGTCCGCCACGGCGACGCTCTGCATCCATGCGAAGGCATCGAGCACTGCGGCCGCATCAACAAGGAAGGTGCAGAAGAGGTAATGCGCATCGAAGGCGATGCCGCGGTACTGCGTTCCTGCCCCACTGCCACCTGCGATGCCAGCGACATGCGAGCCGTGTGTCGCATAGCTGTACACGTTGGCGGTATCGGCTTGTGCGGCGAGCAACGCGGCAGGCGTGCTGAGTTCGGTACCATACGTGAACGTCGCTGGCGCCGGACCCGCCTGCCTCCACTGGTCCCAAGCGGCGCGCACGCGCGAGGTGGTGAGCGTGGTGTCGTAGAACATCGGGTGCGTGTAGTCGAAACCCCAATCCGTGATCCCGATCAGCACGTTCCTGCCGGTGTAGGTCTGCGGTAGGTTGATCCCGCGCTGCACACTGTCCGCCCGAGTGGCTCTGACAAGCCGGTCCAACGTCGGCGCGACCTTGCCTGCCAATTCGGTGTACACTAGACCGGCAATGGCATGCACGGCGTCCAGGTGATAAGCGTCCACTCGGAAGGACAGGATGTTCCCCTTGCGCGCTCCGATGCGCACAACGCTCTCATCCACCGCGCCCGGATCGAACGCTTCGTTCACCTTGGCCAGAAAGCCCACCATGCAACGCCCGTGGACCATAGCCGTGGGAAAGTAGCCCTGGCTCTCGTCGGTGAGTTTGCGCGGATCGCTGAACCGGCCGGCCAGGTCCTGAAGCTCAGCCAACCCGACCCGCGTGGTGTTCGGCATCGGTACTTGCGCAACGAGCGTGTTGACGGAAAGGAACCACAAAGCGAGGATCGGGCGGGACATGGATCGTGACTTCATATCCCGAAGTAAGCATGATCCACGCGAAGTGGGGATCCGCGCTATGAACAGATGCTAGCGTGGGGCAACGGCCGTCTGCCCGCAGAGCAACTTCCAGCCATCGGAACGCTTCACGACAAACCCGGTCTCGAGGAGGTCCGTATGCGTGGTGTCGTTGTGCGCTCCGATCACGGTGGCATGCAACAGTCCCGTATATACGGCGAGCGAATCGTTCAAGGGATCCACGCGCAACCTCCTTCCAACGTGGATCGATGCTCTGGATGGCAGAAGCGTTCCGCTCCAGAACAGCACGCACACTGTGGATATCGATGGGGCCATGATATCCAGGCGGTACCCAGAAAAAGGCGGCACTCGTGTCCAGGTAAGGCAATTCACCCAACACGCCTTCGCGCCGTTGAGCTTCGCCATAGGCTCCGCACGACGACTGGACCGCCGAGCAAGCCCTTGGTCGTGGTGCAATGACCGGTCTGTATCGCGGATCGCTCTCCTTTGGGGCGGCCTGACGACCTTTGTCGTTGAAGACCATGGCCGGAAAGAAGCGCCCATCCCACCTGTTCGAGGCCTGCGGCATCGAGTTGGAGTACATGATCGTGGAGCGCACCACGCTCAAGGTGCTGCCCCTCGCTGATACGCTGTTCGCGGAATTCGGGGATGCGCCGAGCGGTGATGTGCTGCGGGATGAGATCACGTGGCGGAACGAACTGACCAACCACGTGGTGGAACTGCGCAATGCCAGGCCCGTGAAGAAGCTGCCCAAGTGGCGTAAGCGGTATCACACCGAGGTGCAGGTGATGAACGCAGCGTTGGAGAAACACAACGCGATGCTGATGCCCACCGGTGCGCACCCACTGATGGACCCTGCGAAGGAGACCGTGCTGTGGACCCATGCACGTTCTGAAGGGTACGGCCTGTGCGACCGGATCTTCAACTGCAAGCGGCATGGTTGGAGCAACATCCAAAGCACCCACCTGAACCTGCACTACGCGAACGACAACGAGTTCAGCAAGCTGCATGCGGCGGTGCGCCTGCTGCTACCGATCATCCCGGCGTTGACGGCGAGCTCACCGATCCTCGAAGGCCGCGTGACGGGCTTCCTTGACGCCCGAATGGAGGCCTACCTGCACACGCTGGAAAAGCTGCCACAACTGATGGGCTCGCTGATCCCCGAACCGGTCTATGCGCAGGAGGATTACTACCGCGAGATCCTTGGACCGATCGCGCAGGCCCTGGCATCACACGATCCCACCCGCCTTCTGGACGCGGGATCCATGAACACACGCGGCGCGGTGCCGCGCTTCGAGCGCGACCTGATCGAGATCCGCGTGATCGACTCGCAGGAATGTGTGGGCGCCGATCTCGCCATCGCTGAATTCCTCATCGCCGTGTTGAAGGCCCTCACCAGCGGCCGATGGGTGAGCACGTACCTGCAACGCGCGTGGGCGGAGGATGACCTCCTCGCGATCTTCCTGAGTACGATCAAGGGCGCCGATGATACCGTGATCGCCAACCGCGATTACCTGCTGATGTTCGGCCTCATGAAACAGGACCAGATGCCCGCCATGAAAGTGTGGCAGCACCTATTCGTTGAACTCTACGGTGACCTGAGCGAGGGCGCCCGCCAGCACATCGCACACATCCTCGAGCACGGCAGCCTCGCCTTGCGCATCCTCAAACGCACTGGCAAGCGGCCCTCGCAGGAGAAGATCCGCGCCGTGTATGCCGAACTCGCTGCCTGCTTGCAGGAGGATCGAGCATTCGTCTGATCCGGCGATCGTTCCGACGCGCCGGTATGTGGGGTTGCACTTGTCGGTCGAAAGATCCCAACTCTGCGGCTTGCGCTTCGTTGCGCACCGGGAAGCCCACCCCAATGTGCCGCGCTGCCCTCCTCCCCGTTCTCTTTCTGCTAAGTCAGCTCTTGCATGGCCAAGGTCCGGTCTTCTACTGGCCTCTGGATGAGAGCAGCGGCACCGTGGCCTACGCCGCGGCCGGCGGCTCGAACGGCAGCTTGCAAGGCGGCGTTCAATGGGAACCGACCGGTGGCCACCACGACGGCGCGGCGCGCTTCGATGGCGTCGATGATCGCATCCTTCTTGGTCCATGTGACTTGACCTCCGGCGGCACGGGCATCAGTCTTTCACTGTGGGTGAAGCCCGACTTCGTCACCGGCATGGAACGCACGCTGATCGCCAAGACGATCGGACCGCAGATGAGCGATCATATCTGGTCGCTGGCCTTCGTGAACGCCACCGCGATCCGCTTCCGTTTGAAGACGGGTGGCACGACAACGGAACTCACCAGTGCGCCCTCTTCCTTGTTCGGAGGCAACTGGTACCACGTGGTAGCGACCTATGATGGCGTGGAGATGCGCATCCTGATCAACGGCGCGCTGATGGCTTCCACGTCCAAGAGCGGCCTTGTCGGTTTCTTTCCGCAGGCGCCGGCGTCGCTCGGTGCGACGAGCACGGGCTCAGCTGCCATCTCCGCCTGGATCGACGACGTGCGCATCTACGATCGCGGACTTACCGATCAGGAGATCCTCACCATCCTGATGGAAACACTCACGACCGGCTTTGGGCCGCAACCGGGTATCGTGCTGCGACCTGACGGACGCCTTCTGCTCCCCTTGAACGAATGGAGCACGCTGCGCGTGATGGACGCGGCCGGCCGCATCCTGCTCGAACAACCTCTGATGAATGGAACGACCGCCGTGGACCTGTCCCCACTCACCGCAGGGATGTACCTGGTCTGCCTTCAGGGACACGGCGCACGCTGGTCCGCCGTACGGCGGATCTTCGTGCCCTGAACGCGAAGGCCCCGGCTCGAAGGAGCCGGGGCCTTCGCTCAGGTGAGGTATTGCTCAACGCATGATGCTGAAGACGCGCTCACTGCGGCCTCCCTCCCACATGAGTCGAAGCACGTACTGCCCATCGGCGAGCGCGCGTGTATCGATGCGATGCGGTTGGCCCGAAACGAGGTTCGTGATCGAAGGGGTCAGCACGGTGCGGCCCGTGAGATCGATCACCGCCATGCGCAATGCACGCAGGTCCGAAGAGGTGACCACCACGTTCAATGCGTCGTTCGCCGGACTGGGATAAACGCTGCTAACGATGTCGGTGGACTCCCCGATAGCGGTGGTGTTCGCCGCGCCGTCCCACAGTTGAATGTCATCCAATGCGGCTTCGATCAAGCTGCCGCCGTTGAGTTGCACCGTGGGGCGCAGGCTGTCGCTCGCAACGAATCGCAGGCGGATCGTGGCCGTTGGTGCCAGATACTCCTGCACACGGAAGGCCTTGCGCCGCCAGTTGCGATCGGTGCCTTTGGTGGCCTCCACCGGCACCCAGGAAGATCCGTTGTTGTTGCTGATGGACACCTGCCAGTAGTCCGCTCCGGGATTGGCGCCGGCATTGTTGGTGTACCAGCGGTAGTAGGTGAACGCCGGGTTGGTGTAGCCGGTAAGGTTGATCGGATCGCTGATGAGCGTGGTCTTGCCAGCATCCACATCGTTCGCGCCGAGCGCAGCTGTCGGCCCCGCAGCGTTGCCAGTGAACCAGCACAGTTCACCACCGGGTGTATGCTGTTGGGCGGGTTGCACGATCGTCGTTGGATCGCCGGGCGTGCCGTATGATCCGATCACCACACCATAGTCCCATTGGCCGGTGGTGGCGTTATCGCCAGCAACGCCGGTGGTCCAATTACCGAGTTGACTGAAGTTGTCGCCGTCCTCGGTCGCTTCCAGATCGAAGCCGACCAGGATGTAGTGCGGGAGGTAGGTGCCGTCCTCGAACTGCGCGCCCGCTGGTGACACCGAGCTGAACGCGTTGCCGTAGATGTCCCGCGCACTGAGGTAGTACGCGACGACGGTACCAGCGGGCTGGGCCGGGATCTGTGCGCTGAAGTTCGAACCAGCAACGGTCATGGGAATGATGAGCCATGGTGAAGCATTGGTCACCTTGTAGTGCAGGTCGGCGCCGTCGATGTAGGTGCTGAAGGGAAAGGTGAGGGTCATGGTCGCGTTCACCGTGATCGGGTTCCCCTCCAGCGAGGCGAGAACCGGTGTATGCGCGAATTGCGCACCACTCAGGAGCGAGATACCATGGATGCCGAACGCTTCCACGATCGCGAGTCCGTTGGGTGTTCCGTTCGTGATGTTGCCATCATCATCGTCCGCCTGTAACACGTCCAACAGCACATCGCGGAACGCTTGTCCTTCCTGTCCATTGGCGGCCATGGCCTGCAATCCCGGATAGGCATCGGCGAAAAGCTGCAAGGTCAACGGCATGTCCCAACCCAGCAGCCGGTAAGTGTCCCACCAGGCACCGGCGATGATCTCCCCATCGCGGTGTACCTGACCCACGAGATCGATGGGATAGACCTTCGGAGCGGCATCGTAGCGCCGGATGAACGACTCGGGATAGCTGATCTGGTAGCCGAGGGTCATAACGGGATCCTCCGTAAGGGTCAGCGCCCAGACGTCGGCATAACCCTCGTTCATCGCACCGTTGTTGAAGAATGTACCCTGGCTTTGGTAGTAGTTATCGTTGATGCCGTGGCCGTACTCATGATAGATCACATCGCCGTAGAGGGAAAGCGCACGACAGGTCGCCGACTGCGCGTAGAAATTGATCGATGTCCCATCGTAGAAGGCATTGCACGTATCGGTGGTCAGGTCGATCCGCGTTGGCAGGGCGAAATCCATCTCGGTGAAACCCGGCAGCACCGTGGTCCCGTGGTTGTGTATCCGGCTCACATGGTAATAGGCCGTGCGCTCGCGGATGTTCGCTTCGGCGTCGAAGCTCACGGTGTTCGATCCTTCGTTCAGTGTGGTGACGAAATCGGGATTGGCGCCGTTGGTGGACACCACGGACCAACGTCCGCGCAAGGCGAACGTGGTGCTTACCGGCCCGGCCACTCCGGTGGGGAGGAACCCGCTCGCGTCCGTGAACAGGAAGTTGCCGTTCACCGATGCTCGGAGATCCGGAAGGCCTTCCACCGTTGCGGGTGATAGCGCACCGTTGGTATGCACCGTGCCGTTCACTTGCGCATCGGCCGCATCGTCACTACCATCACCATGCTCATGTTCGGTCACCACCAGGTCCGTCCGATGCAGCAGTTCTCCGGTATGTGCGTCCACCCAGCACTGATAGCGGCCGGGTGTTCCGCCGATGGTGTGAACGATCACTTCATGCACCAGGCGTATATCGAGTGCGATCCCATTGGGGACAGGCAGAATGCGCAGGCCATTGTCCTCCGTTGATACAACGCCGGACAAACCTTCGCTCGCTGTACCCGCCGCCGTGGCAGCGCCCAACATCGGCTGCATATCCACCGCACTCGCGTCGAACACATCGGAACCGAACGCGATCACACGTCCCTGCGCATCGAGCTTCACCATGACATGCCCGTACAGCACCGGAATGCCTGCGTGCTGCTGCGCATAGTGGACGTAGGTCACCTTGCTCGTCGGCGCCGTGTTCATCAGTACCAATTCCTGTAGGGGAACAGCGAACCGCTCCAGTTCGACGGTGAGGAAGTTCATGGCCCGTTCCTCCGGTGTGGCTCCGATAGTAGTCACAGGTGGGCCAAAGGCACGACGCGGCATTCCGCTGGCCTCGTTGAACTCGACCGCCCATTGCGGATGCTCGGCCACGAACGCACGCCATCCCTCGCGTTGGCTCAACTCCGCCTGCCGTTCCGCAGAGGATCGAACGTTGTTCTTGATGAAGCGGACCTCACCGCGGGCAGCACCGGACTGGGCCGACGCGAAGGTCCCGATGAGGAAAAGGCAGAGGAGTATCGGTAGTGAACGCGTAGTGTTCGACATGTGCAGGTAGGTTTGAAGCGCCACGAAGTTGGTGAATGGAACCGCAGCGCACAATTCCGACCACCTCACCACTCTTGAGCTGCCGGGATCAGGCGGGCACCTCCACCACAAGGCCGTCGTAGGCCAGTTCCACCCCAGCGGGCAGTTGTGCGCTCACCTCCGCATCGGTACCCAGCATATGACTGATATGCGTGAAGAACGCACGTCGCGGACCTATGGCCCGTACCAGTTCCAAAGCTTCGGCCAGGTTCAGGTGCGAGATGTGCTCCTTCATTCGCAGCGCGTTCAGCACCAGCGTGTCCACCCCTTTCAAGTCGTTCACCACTTGGGGTGCCAGGGTCTTGGCATCGGTGATATAGGCCAGCCCACCGATGCGGAAGCCGAGCACCGGGAGGAAGTGGTGCATGACCTCGATCGGCCGCACCTGTATTCCTCCTGCGTTGAAGCCGTCCTTGCCGATGGAGTGCAGTCGTAGTTCCGGCACACCCGGGTAGCGCTCCTCGGCGAACGCGTAGTGGAACATGCGGCTCACCGCGGCGAGCGTCGCTGCGTTCGCATGGATGTCCATGGGTCGCTGCTGCCGGAAGTTGAACGCACGGAGGTCATCGATCCCGGCGATGTGGTCCATGTGCTCGTGCGTTAGGAGCACAGCATCAAGCTCCTGGATACCGCTGTGCAACGCCTGTTGCCGCAGATCGGGTCCTGCGTCGATCAGGAGCGACCGGCCATCCATGCGTACCAGAGCGGAAGTGCGCAGGCGTTTATCGCGGGGGTCGCTGCTGCGGCACACCGCGCATGGGCAGCCGATCATGGGCACACCCTGGCTGGTGCCGGTACCGAGGAACTCAATGCTCAGGTCGCCCATGCTCTTGTTCGCCGAAGCCGGGTTGGCGCATGCGAGGCGCCAAAGATCGGCGAGCGCCCCGAACGATCACGTTACTTTCGCGATCCGCGTTGGAGAGGTGGCAGAGCGGTCGAATGCGGCGGTCTTGAAAACCGCTTTACCCTCACGGGTAACGGGGGTTCGAATCCCTCCCTCTCCGCCAATGTGAAGGCCGCCGACAGGCGGCTTTCTTGTTCAGGACGCGAGCGGAACTTGCTCCAGCGAGAGACCTGAACAAGAAAGTGCAACGCGAAGCGCTGCGGCCTTCGCATTGAACCTCCCCTCATGGGATAGCCGTACTCTCGACAACCCCTATTCTACAAAGAAGGTCTTCAACTAGCCAGCATCCGTCAACCATCCATACCCCTCGGTCCGCTCCTTCCGCCACCGGTCATCCCAGCCCAGCGAACGGTCCAAGCCACGCTACCTGAGGTCGTAGCTTTGATCCATGTCCACGCTCCGTTCATCGCTCATCTTCGCGGCCTGTTCAGTATGCTCGCTGGCCCAAGCCGCTGTAGGTCTCGTTGTGGAAACGCGCACTTTCCACATCCCAGCTAGTGGACCACGCGTGGAGGTGAACATGGCCATTCTTGGTGGCACCGCGGTCACGCTGCCGAACGGGGCGGGCTTCATGCAGGCACGCTTGGAGGCCCTCACCCTGGTCGAACAGAACGGTGTGATCATCACCTTCGCCAAGACCGAAGTGCTGGGCCCCGAGCGGCTGGACTCATTGCAGTTCGACCTGTTGCACCAGGAGTTCTTCGACCTCGCTCCGGGCACCTACGACTTGAGCATCGAACTGCGCGACTTGAACAGCGCGGACACCACCGTGACCCGATACAACGCGCCACTGGCCGTTGGAACACTGGCGCCGGGTGTATCCATCTCCGACATCCTCTTCGCCGAACGCATCGAGCCCGCATCGAAGGGCGTGGGCATGAAATACGGGTACCACGTGGTGCCGCTCTTGAGTGACTACTACCCGAAGTCCATCACAATGCTGGATTTCTACGCCGAGGTATATGGCAGCGACGTGCGGTTCGGGAATGACAGCCTCTACCTGCTGAGCTACCAGATCGAGAACGCGGACAAGCCGGTGGTCTTCGGGCAGTACAAAAAGAGCCAGCGCACCAAAGCCCGGCCCGTGGAACCGGTGATCGCGCAGTTCGACATCAACACACTGCCCTCGGGAAACTACCTGCTGGCGGTCGAAGTGCGTGACCGCGAGGGCGAACTCGTTTCACGTCGGGAACAATTCTTCCAGCGCAACAACCCGATGCAACACGCTTACGACCTGCAGGCCATGGACCATCTCGATATGGCCAATACGTTCGCCGGTGCGTTCACCAGTTCCGATTCGCTCGCAGAACACATCAACAGCCTGCGCCCCATTGCCGACCAACTGGAGCGCAAGATCATAGACGACCGGTGGAAGGACCGCGACATGGACCAGATGAAGCGCTTCTTCTACAGCTTCTGGGCGAACCGCAGCATGGACCCCGAACAGGCGTGGCGCGACTATCGCGTCCAGGTGATCAAGGTGAACAAGCTCTTCGGCTGCCGGGTGATGCAAGGCTACGAGACCGATCGCGGCTACGTGTTCCTGAAGTACGGCGCGCCCGATACGATGATGGACCAGTTGAACGAGATGGACGCCTACCCCTATTCCATCTGGCATTACTACCGCGCTGGCAAGTACACCAACCGCCGGTTCGTCTTCTACCAGCCCGACCTGGTGAGCAATTGTTTCGAACTCCTGCACAGCGAAGTGCCTGGCGAACTTCAGAACCCGCGCTGGAACCAGATCCTGCATTCACGCAACGTGGCCATGCCCAACGTGCAGACCGCGCCGGTGAACTCCCAGAGCGGGGAGCGCGCCAATGATCTCTTCAACAGTCCGAGGTGACGGGAGGTGACACGGCTGTGCCACCTTTGCCGCTTCCCCCGGAGATGCGCACCGCCGTCGTTATCCTCAATTGGAACGGAAGGCCCTGGTTGGAACGCTTCCTGCCCACCGTGCTGCGCAACACAGCCGACGCCGCGATCATCGTAGTGGACAATGCGAGCACCGATGGATCGCTGGAATGGGTCCGTTCGGCCCACCCGCAGGTGCGCACCATCGCGCTGGATCGCAACCACGGTTTCGCCGGTGGATACAACGAGGCCTTGCGCGAGGTGGCGGCCGAACGCTACCTGCTACTGAACAGCGATGTCGAAGTAACACCCGGCTGGCTCAATGCGATGAACGGCTACCTCGACCAGCACCCGGACATGGCCGCGTGCCAGCCGAAGGTGCTGAACCACGGCGCGCGGGAACGCTTCGAGCACGCCGGTGCGGCGGGCGGCTTCATCGATCGAAACGGCTATCCGTTCTGTCGGGGCCGCATTTTCGAGATCACCGAGGAGGACCATGGGCAATACGATGACGAGTGTGAAGTGTTCTGGGCTACAGGCGCCTGTTTTCTCGTGCGTTCCGAAGCGTTCCACGCGGCGGGCGGTTTCGATGCGGACCTCTTCGCACACATGGAGGAGATCGACCTATGCTGGCGCATGCGCCGCATGGGTTGGAAGGTCGGTTACACCGGTCGCGCGGTGGTGTACCACGTCGGCGGTGGCGCGCTGGGTTATGGAAGTCCGCGCAAGACCTACCTCAATTTCCGCAACAGCCTGATCGTGCTCACCAAGAACCTGCACAACGGCTGGTCGTGGTGGTGGTTGTTGCGTCGTTTGCTGCTGGATGGCTTCGCCGCCTGGAAATTCCTTTTCGAAGGACACGGGGCGCACACCTGGCAGGTGGCCCGTGCGCACTGGGATTTCATCATGCGACTGCCCCGCATCGTGCGCCAACGGCATGGCCTGCTCGCCACCGAACGACGACCGGACCTAACCGGGCGCTATCACCGCAGCATCGCGTTCGACCGCTTCATCCTGGGGTGGAAACGATTCTCGCAACTCGACGCGGAGGCCTTCCGTCAGCCGCGCTGAAGCAGGTGGGCCACCGCGAGCCGGTATCCTTCCAGCCCGAACCCGGTGATGACCCCGGCGCAGGCGCCACCGGTGATCGTGTGCCGCCGGAATTCCTCGCGCCCGTGGATGTTGCTGATGTGGACCTCCACCACCGGAACCGAGAGCACCGCGATCGTGTCGCGCAGCGCGACGCTGGTATGGGAGTATCCCGCCGCGTTAAGCACCACGCCATCCTGATCGGCCACGGAACCGCGCAACCGATCAACGAGTTCGCCTTCCACGTTGCTCTGGTGATAGGTGATCGTCACATCCGGGAAGGCGCGTTTGAGATCACCGAGGTAGTCCTCGAAGGACCGCGCACCGTAGATGTTTGGCTCGCGTGTACCGAGCAGGTCCAAGTTGGGTCCGTTGAGGATCAGGATGCGCATGCGGAGTGCAAAGGAAGCGAGGCGCGCGTTCCCTTGAACGTTGTTCCATCGACCGATACGAGCACTGGATGCCATGTGAACACCCTGGCGTTCGCAGTTGTCCAGCGGAACATCCGGCGCCAGCGTGGGTTGACCACAACTTCGCCGCCATGGATTGGGATCCGGCCCTCGCCGATTTCCGCATGCACCTCAAACTGGAGCGGTCGCTGAGCGATCGCACGGTCGAGGCCTATTTGCGTGACATCGGAAAATTGCGGGACTACGCCACGCAGCAACGCCCGCCGCTCACGCCGGAGCGCATCCACCTGGACGATCTGCAGGCCTTCGTGAACACCGTGGCGAAAGCGGGTCTCAGCCCAACGAGCCAGGCGAGGCTGCTCAGCGCGGTGCGTGGATTCTACCGAAGCTTGCGCCGCGATAAGGTCATCGATCAGGATCCCTCCGAGCTGATCGAAAGCCCGCGCATCGGGCGCAAGCTGCCTACGTTCCTGAGTGTTGCGGAGATCGATGCGATGGCGAAGGCCATCGACATGAGCAAGCGACTGGCGCACCGGGACAAGGCGATACTGGAAACACTCTATGGCTGCGGCCTGCGCGTGAGCGAACTGTGCGGCCTGCGGCTGTCGTGGTTGCGCTTCAGCGAAGGCTTCATCCGCGTAGTGGGCAAGGGCGACAAGGAACGCCTGGTACCGATCGGTCCGGAAGCGATCATGCACATCGAACGCTACGTGGCGGAAGAGCGTGTACACCTGCCACTGCGCAAGAGCGCGGAGGACCTTGTCTTCCTCAATTTCCGGGGAGGCGGGCTTTCACGTGTTTCGGTGTTCAACCTGGTCAAGCGCCTTGCCGTGCTGGCTGGAGTGCGCAAGACGATCAGCCCGCACACGTTCCGGCATTCATTCGCCACGCATCTGGTGGAAGGAGGCGCCGACCTGCGCGCTGTGCAGGAGATGTTGGGGCATGCCAGCATCACAACCACCGAGATCTACACGCACCTGGACCGGGAATACCTGCGTAGCAACATCATGCAATTCCACCCGCGTGCAAGGCAAATGGCTCCGAAGCGGGCATTGCGCCGAACGCGGGCAGGTGCTGATCAGAAGTGACTTGAGTGGGTGGAAGGGCGTCTTCGGCCGGAAAGCCGGTCAGAACACCTGCACCTGCTTGCGCGGGCCGACATAGACCCCGGGTGCGGGATCGTTGGAGGCCGGACGACCGAGGATGTCGAAGTAAGGCCCTGATAGCTCGCTGGACCTGATGATCTCCCGGATGCCGACCCCAGTTGCTTCGCATGGCGTGGCGACAATGCGCACCTCATCCAAGACCCAACCACCGGTTTCGCTTTGGTAGGGGACCATTTTCAACTGGAACGTCGCGAAGGGCGCGCCCTCCGGGATCTCAAGACAACCCAGGTCGGTGAAGACCGCGGTCGCGAATTCCGACGTGGAAGCCACATCGCCGATCTCATCCATGGCGGCCGCAGGGTTGCTGGTGAAGAAGATCTTGGCACGTTGCGGACCGTTCTCCCAACTCACATAGCGGACGATGAGGCTGTCGATCTTCACCGCCGTTGTCGCGATGCCGGAAAGCAGGATGGACTGCGTGGTGGAGGGCAGCACCGACCAGCCCGTGGAATAGACCGCGTTGTCGCCCACAGCGACCGGGTAAGGGCATGTGCCCACGCCGATCCAGGCTACGTTGGTGCCAATGAAGACACCCGGAGCATCCGCGGGCATATTGCAGGCGGAACAACCGTCGTCGCAGTTGAGCATATTGCTACAGGGGACGTTCAGCCATTGGTACCGGATCGTCTGTGCGCTTAGGTGCAATACGCCGATCATTGCTGCGAGAAGGAGGGTCTGTCTGGTCATTGTCGATCGTTTTCGACGGCAGGTCCGGGGCCGTTCGGGAGGCTCCTACGCGACTGGTCGAGGGATGTTACGGGTCGGTCGAACGGATCCCTTGCTCCGTCGTTCGAAAAGCAGACCGCTCGACGGGCGCTAGCTCACCGGGTGTCCCGACTCCAGGCAGGCGTGCAGGTGCAGGGTGAGCAATTCGCCCATGCTGCGGCAGCCTTGCATCCGGGTGTCCTTGTGGTGTGTAGCCAGGCTTCCTGCGAGGGCATGCAGGTTCTCAGGTGTGCTGATGACATCGTCACGCATCACGGTGAGCAGTTCTTCCAAGGCGTCCTGGGCTAGTTTGTAGCGACGGCGCAGCAGCGATCGCTCCTCGTTGCGGTATTGGTCGGCGGTCTCCGGGCCGATCACGGCCTGCGCGAGATGGACGTACGCGAGGTTCTCCTTGTAGAACTGCGGCAGGTAGATGCGCTTCCCACCCTCATAGCACTGCTGGTCGAAATCGATCGAGCGGATCCGGTACTGGACCTGGTCCAGGTCGTGGATCACGTCCACCACGAAGTTGTACGCCCGCATATCGCCGAGCAGCCGCACGAAACAGCGCTCGTTGAACTTGACGAACTCCTTGCTCAACCGCACTTCGTTCATCACACCGCCGTACCGCGCGGGTTCAGCGATGAAGGCATCGCCCGGTACACCGATGATGTGCTCCTCCACCAAGGTGCGTCCCTCGACGAGGTAGTTGATCCGGTTGGGAGAGAGCAGGTGTTCCAATTCCAACCCATAGATGCGGCTGGCGTCGGTGCGCTTGATGTAGTAGTAGTCGTGGTTGTCGTTGATCTTGTTCAGGATCTTGATCCGGAAGGGTTGCGAGTTGCCATACGGACAGAGGTCGATCCCCGCCACCTGCAGGTGGTCGATGTGGCGCCCATCGGCGATCAGCACCTGGTAGGTCTCCACCAACCGCTCGTGCGTCTCCGCCTGTTCGCCCGGCCGCAGCAGCACGGTGTTCCAGAGCGTCTCCTTGCCGTTCGCGTTGTATTGCGGCATCAAACTGTCGAAGCGGTGCAGCTCATCGTAACCCAACGGCAGACGAACAGCACGCCCGTGCTCCGCCATGTAGTGGACCAGACCGGTACCTGCCGCGTACAGCGGTTTCCTGCGGCCGATCTCGTTAAAGGACATCGGTCGCTGGCGCTATCAGCGGGCCAGGGTGAACCGACGCGTGCCTACCGGCTCTCCGTTGGTGGTGGTGGTACGCAATACGTAAGTCCCGTTCGCGACATCAGAGAGGTCCAGCGTGGTGCTGAACGCGCCCGAGGCCCGGTGCGTTGAGCGCTGCACCAGTGTTCCTTCCGCGCTGAACACATCGAACCAGAGCGTGGAATTACCGGGCGATCTTCCGCTCACCGTCAGGTTCCCCATTGCCGGCACAGGGTAGAGTTCCAGGTCGCCGACATCGCCCGCTCGTTCATCCAGACCGATCGCCACCGTGCCCTTCGCGAACGCGTACTGCCCTTTCTCTAATGTATTCATGGTGATGTAACCGATGCCGTTCGTAACGGAACCCGTGTTCACCGTCTGGTCCCAGTACACCTGCCAGGTGGCGGTGGGGTCGGGGCGCCATGCGAGCACCACACCCGTTTCGTCATCGCCGATCAGGTCGTAGTCGAAGGAGTTGACGCTCGTGCCGTAGTAGTACAGCCTTCCGCGCAAGCTGGTGCCGTCGGGCCACAGGCCGTCCACGTTGTGGTAGTGCGTGTTGCTCATCTCGATGATGTCCGCGCTCACCAGCGTCTGGTCCGGTGCCGACCACATGTGGTCGACACGCACCAAGGTGGTATCCACGAGGGTGTTCTCGTAGATCCGGAGATCGGTGTAAGGCAGTATGCTGTTGAAGGTGACGCCGGGCACAAGGGTGATCTCATCCTCCAGGCGGCATTGGTTCAAGCGGTTGTGGCGGTTCAACACGATCATCGCCGGTTCGAACGGACAGTTGACCACCACGGAGCATTCCTGTCCGGAAGCGACAATGCTCGTATTGAAGACAGCACCTTCAGCGGAGAGAAGCGTGAGATCAAGTGGCACTGCGTTGTGGTACTCCGTCGCACCGTAAAGTTTCTGGCCTATCGAAAGGGTCACCTCCGTTGTCGGACCAATGATCTGGGAGTCCCAGTCGCGCACTTCAAAAGCCGCGTAGCCAGGGGCGAACACCCACGCATCGAAGAACGGATCAAGATCCTGTCCGGTCACGGTCTCCAGCGCGTCCTTGAACCCTTGGGCGGTGATGGAGGTGTTGGCGTACTGGCTTTGCACATCGCGCATGGCCTGCCGGAAGACCTCGTCCCCGAGGTAACCGCGCAGGTTGTGGATCACCGCAGCGCCCTTGTAGTAGGTGTGCGTGCCGTAGATATAGGCATCGGGCATCGGCGAGAGCGCCTGGAAACCATCGTCGTTCAGGTGGGCCTGTCCCAGGATGTAGCGCAGGTTGTCCTTCACCACTTTCCGGAAGACCGTCTCCCCCCCGAGCCATTCCTCGATCAGGTGTCCGCTGTACTCCGCCGGGCCTTCCTTGAGCCACATGTCGTTATGGACGTACGGCGTCACGATATTGCCCCACCAGTGGTGGCCGAGTTCGTGGGTGAAGAGACCGCGGTTGTCGAGCACGGACTGGCCGGTCATGAATTCCGGATAGCCCACGTTGGTGGGGATCTCCAAAGCACCATCGGTGGTGAGCACATACCCTACGCGCTCGAACGGATAGGGACCGAACCAGTACTCGCACACATCGATGGCCGCACCCAGGTCGCCGAAGCGTGAGACCATGCCGGCCATGTTCGCGGGCTTTGCGGTGAGCATAACCGGAATGTTACCGTTCGCACCGTTATGGATGTATGAGCTGTCCTGGTAGTTGGCCACGGCGATGGCGCTCAGGTGCGTGGCGATCGGTTGCGCCAGGTGATAGGAACGGATCACCGTATCGCCCAGCAACTGCTCTTCCCCGAGGAACGTGCCCTGGCCGTGGAGCCGGTACGTGCCTGCGCTTTTCACATGGTAGGTGTAAGTCGCGCGTTCCACGAAGCTGTCGAAGCACGGATACCACACCTTGCCGAAGTTGGGAGGGATGGTGCTGAGGCCGATGCCGAGGTTGTAGATGTAGTTCGACTCGAAGTAGAAGCCGCCCCAGTCAGGGTCGCGGTGCGGAACACCACGGTAGTGGACGGTCAGCGCATGGTCCTCTCCCACCACCGGCGCCACAGGTAGGTCCACGCGCAGGAACGCGCCGTCGTAGGCGAAGGTCATTGGTCCGTCCGGAGAGGTCACCGAATCCACCAGAAGATCAAAAAGGTCGAATCGGATGAACGTCTGGTCGGGCATCAGTGCGCGATAGTCCACCGTGGTGGAGGCCACGATCGTCTGCGCGCTGTAGCGGGTGACATCGATGGCGATGTCGTAGTGGAGAATGTCGAAGGTGTCGCTGCGCGCGATGGTCTCGGCGATCTGGTCGCGCTGGGCATCGGTGATCGCCGCGGGCGGATGCGGGTGGTTGCGGAAGTAGTGGCAGCCGTATGGGTTGGGCTGGGCTTGAACGGCCTGCGTGATCAGTAGCAGAAGAAGGGTTCCGAGTGGGCGCATTTGCTAAGGGATGGATCCCGCAAGTTGCGGGATGGCCCGAAGATACCGGCCTGCGCCCCGGTTCTACGATTTCCGTCGCGTCCAGAAGCGGACCAGCACGAACACGGCCACGCCCAGCAGGATCACACTCCACATACGCGCGAGGACCAGCAAGAACCGCACGAGCAGATCCCACCCGTACGTCATTGCGTCACCGAGTTCGCTGAAGAAGCCTGGCTCGTAGCGCTCGATGTTCTGCTCGTTGAGGAGAAGTTCGTGCCGTGTCCCCTGCCGCTGGTAGATATCCAGTGTGATCGTGCTGAAGGCGATCCGGTCCTCCAGTTCCAAATTGCTCATGGCGGCCTGGTCTGCTTGCTCCTGGCGGTCCAGCAGCCGGTCTTCGGCGGGCATGGTCTCCTTCAACTTTCGCCCTTGCGCATCGATCGCAGCGGTCAGGCGCTTCTCGTGCCGCGCCACCCGGTTCTGCGTCATCCGGTTGCTCAGCAGCATCAGGCGGACGTCCTGCGCGCTCACAGTGCGGTGGTCCAGGAAGTCGACGAAGCGCACAAGCGACTTCAATGTGGTGTCCAGTTTCGCACTGGGCACGCGGATGATGATGCGGTTGCTCACGGTGAACTTGGTCGTCTCCAGCAGGCTGTCCTCGCTTACCGGCGTGGTGTAACGCTGATCGACGTTCGTGCGGAGTTGCGTGTTCGCCACGAAGCCACCGAAGCCGGCGACCAGATCCTCAACAGCGAAGGCGGTCTTCACCACGTCCTTCGCCCGGAAGCGGAGATCGGCGGTGCGGATGAAGCGGCGGCTGCTATCGCCAAAAGCACGCGCGGCGCTGGAGGATAGCGCTTGTTCCGGCGGGGTGTTCCCGTTCTCTTTCCTTTCTTCCTCCTCTGCTTCAGGTGGACTTGTAGTCGCGTAGTCCACTTCGACCATGGCCGGTGCCACCGCTTTCCTGAACTCGCTGTTCTCCGCGGCCTGGCCACAGCCGAACACGAAAAACACCAAAGCGGCCATGGCCGCGACGACGGTGGAAGTACGCATGGTGGAGGAAGTGTCGTGTGAAAGTTGGTGAGTGAACGGGAGGTCCCGACGGCCTATTGCGATGCTCCGTACACTTTGCCGTGGGATCTGTTCGGTGCAGCGCGCATTCTCCCTCCTTGGGAGCGGGCCGGGGTTAGGCTGTCACTCCTCCTCTCCCCCTACCGCGATGATGGTCGTCACCGCATGATGGTCGCTCAACTCATCCGCCACCGTATGGAAGTCCCAACTCTCCAGCTCAGGCCCGTGCAGGATATGATCGATGCGCAAACTGGGCAGCTTGCCGATGTATGTCCCGCCCATCCCGCTGCCGCTCTCGGTGAAGGCATCGCTCAAGTCCTCACGCAGCATACTGTAACTGTAGCTCATGGGCACATCGTTCATGTCACCGCAGTACACCACCGGGTGCGGACTGGTTTCCATGTGCTTGGTGATGATCGCCACTTCGTCGGCACGCCGCATCAGCCCACTGCGCAAACGCCGCAGGATCCGGCGACCTCCGCTCTTGAGCGAATCCGCCTTGGTGTCCGTGTCCAGCGCATCAAGAAAATTGTAGTCCGCGTCGCCGAAGTAGTACGAGGCCATGTGCGCGTTGTAAACGCGGATCGTATCACCCCGCACGGCGATGTCGCTCCACATGCATTGGTTGTTCGGGTTGTCGGGGAAATCGATCTCGCCTTTGCGCACGATGGGCCACACGCTGAAGGTGGCGATGCCGAACTTGCTCCGGAACCGGCCGAACTGCGTGAAGTGCTCGTGGGCGTATCGGTACCGGAAGTCCTTGAGCAGGTCCTCGGTGGTGCGGAAGTAGCGCCGGTCCGGGCTGTGGAAGTATTCCTGGAGGCAGAGGATGTCCGAGTTCTCCCGACGGAAGAGCGCGAAGATGGCGTCCCGTGTGGCTTTGTTATGGCTCCAGTTGTACAGGTCGAAGACACGGACGTTGTAAGACATGAGCTTCACCGGTGTCCCGGTGATCTCGTTGGGCGCTGCGCTGCGACCGACGAGTTGGAAGTGATCGGTGACGTGGCCCCAGCCGATCAACAATGCGACGCCGGAGAGCAGCATCCGCTTGCGACGGAACACGAACCACCACAGCAGGAAGGCAAGGTGGACGATCACCTGGTATGGGAAGGTCATCGCCAACACTGCCAGTGGCCACACATTCACCGGGCTGACGTGCGGTGAGAGGTAGGTCACCAACAGAATGATCACCGCAAGTAAGTTCAACCACCACAGCGGACGGTGCCAACGCGAAGGACGTTTCGTCGTTGTGCTATCGGGTCCTGGACCGTTCATTCGATCTGCTGAGCAGTAGCGTTCCTAATTCTTCCCATCTCCCGCCTTGAACAGAACATCCTTCTCGTCCTTGCTCAAACTATCGTACCCACTGCGCGAGATCTTGTCCAGGATCGCGTCCACCGTCGCCTGCCTGCTGCGTTTGGCCGCATTGTACGCTTCATCGTTCCGCACCGCTGCCTTGGAGAACCGCTTCTCCACGCGCAGCTTCGGACCCTGCCGCTTGAACGGGCTGAACAAACGTTCCAGCGCGTTCACGAACGCCATCGACCAATCGCGCCCTTTGGTCAGTTGGCGTGACGCGATGTAGCCATAGAGCGCGCCACCGATATGGGCTTCGTGCGCAACGCCATCGCCGGAACCGATGCCCACCAGATCCAGCAGGAGGAAGACCGCGGCGACATACATCAGTTTCACCGGCCCAAGGAAGATCAGGTTTACCACCATGTCAGGCCGGTAGGCCGCGATACCGATGAAGACACTGAGCACGCCGGCCGATGCGCCCATGATGCCCGCGCGGACCGATCCACCGTGCAACCCTGGCATTATGTTGCTCATCAACACGAACAGGAAGAGGCCACAGAACCCACCGAGCAGGTAATGGCCCAGGAGGCGCTTGCCACCGAGCAGGTCCTGGAACATCCGGCCGCCGAACCAGAGCAGCAGCATGTTCCAGAAAATGTGGCCCAGGCCCGTGTGGGTGAACATGTAGGTGAACACGGTCCATGGCCGGTACAACAGCACATCAAGGTCGGCGGTGGAACGCAGCCATTGCACGATGTACATATCGCGCAACACCTCCGCCATGGGGCCATTGCCACCGGCGGGGAGCAACAGCAAGTAGGCCAGCACCAAGGCGATGAACACCGCCACGTTGATCAGGATCAGGCGCACCACCATGCCGCCCGAGGCCCACTGCCTCTTGAGATCGTTCTGTAGACCCATCCCGCTATCGCTGCTTCACTAACGCTCGTTCAAGTCTTCTTCGCACGCGGCAAAGGTCGCTGCCCATGCGATCGGCCCTTGCACCGTTCATGGATCCGATCAGAACGCGCTGGTGCCTTGGTGCTTCCACACTTTCACCAGGATGAAGCCGACCAGCATGCCACCAAGGTGCGCGAGATGCGCCACGTTGTCGTCCGGATTGCTCGCGATCGCGTTGTACACCGAGATCGCCGCGTAGAGCATCACGAAGTACCGGGCCTTGATCGGGATCGGCAGTGGGAACATGATCAGCTCCACGTTGGGGAACATCATCCCGAAGGCGAGCAGCACACCGTACAACGCCCCGGACGCGCCGACCATCGGTATGTTCAGGAGTGAATTGAGCTGCGCCATGTCAGCGTCCACGAAATTCTGGTAGTCCGCCAGCGCGAGGTGCCCCTCGGCCATCACCTGGGCGATGTTCTCCGGGCTCATCACGGCGATCAACTGGGAATACTCGATCGCGTGTACGCCGGAATAGAACAGCGAGGCGCCCACGCCGGTGACCATGTAGAACGTGAGGAAGCGCTTCGACCCCCAGCGGTACTCCAGCGGCGGCGCCAACATGAAGAGGCCCAGCATGTTCAGGGCGACATGACCGAAGCCACCGTGCATGAACATGTGCGTGACCAGCTGCCACGGCTCGAACAACGGTGAGGTGAAGAAGTGCAGGCCGAACCACGAGTCCATGTCACGGCCCATGAAGTCGCCCAGGCCGGTGGTCTTGACGAGGAAAACGATCACGTTGATGATCAGCAGGTTCTTTACCACGACGGGAAGCCCCGTGAAAGGAGAAGCGGAGAAGCGCATCAGCGTTCGAATCGTTCGTTGAGCTCGTCGAGCCCATAGGTGATCAAGGTGGGTTTGCCCGCGGGCGTGTGCGTCGGCATCGCGCAGGCGAAGAGGCGGTCGATCAGGTCGTGCATCTCAGCGGTGGCCAGCACGCGGCCGGGACGAATGGCCATGCTGCGCGCCATGCCACGCGCCAAAACGGAATGTCGTTCGTTCTTGAAGGCGCTCCGCTCCTGCTTCAATTGTTCCAGCAACTGTTCCAGTAGACGTGTCGGATCCTCGTCCGCTGCTTCTGCGGGCATGCCGTTCACTTGAACGGTACGCCCCCCGAAGAACTCCAGGTCGAAGCCCATGGTGCGCAACTCCGGCAGGACCTCCTGCACCAATGCCAGGTCCGTCGTGTTCAGTTCAACGTGACGGGGGAAGAGCTGCGTCTGGCTGGTGCCGGCACCCTGCTCGAGCAGCCGCAGGTTGCGCTCGTAGAGGATCCGTTCGTGCGCCCGCTGTTGATCCACGACCATGACGCCGTTGCGCAATTGCGCGATGATGTAGGTGCCATGCAACTGGAACACAGGCCGCTCACCGGGTGGCAGATCCTGCTCGCGCGAGGGCATCAGTCGCGGCTCTTCGCCGATGTCCTTGGGTTCGTCCACCGGCGTCGCCATGCCCATGTCGAAGAGCTGCTGCCAGCCCGCAGCACTGGGGCGCGGCGGTCCGTTGAACGCGCCAAGATCCTGCGGGCGCCAAGCCGGTGCGCCCGCTGCCGCAGGAGCATTGGCGAATGCCGCAAGGATCGCGGGCTCAGGCTCGAAGTCCAAGCTGGGCACAATGTTGAACCGGCCCAGCGCACGGCGCACGGCCGCATGCACGATGGCATACACCGCACGATCGTCGCGGAACTTGATCTCCGTCTTGGTCGGGTGGATATTGATGTCGATCTGCGCCGGGTCCAATTCAATGAAGAGGAACCACGACGGAAAATTCTCGCGCGACACGAGCTCGTTGTACGCCCGGCGCACCGCGTGATCGAGGTAGCTGCTGCGGATGTAACGGCGGTTGACGAAGAAGTACTGCTCGCCACGCGAACGCTTGGCGAACTCGGGCTTGCCCACGAAACCGTTGACGGCCACGAAGTCGGTGGTCTCGTCCACCGGCACGAGACGCTCGTCGTACTTGCGCCCGAAGAGGTGTACGATGCGTTGGCGCTCACTCCCGGCAGGCATGTTGAACTCCTCCTGGTCGTTGTTCACCAGTTGGAAGGCGATCTCCGGATGCGCGAGCGCGATGCGGTGGAACTCGTCCAACACATGCTTCAGCTCCACGCCGTCGCTCTTGAGGAACTGCCTGCGTGCAGGAACATTGTAGAACAGGCTGCGCACCGCGATGGTGCTGCCCACCGGGGTGGCGATCGGCCCCTGGTCGCGCACGCGGCTGCCTTCGATCAGCACGCGGGTGCCGAGTTCATCGCTGGCCTGGCGGGTCTTCAGTTCCACCTGCGCGATGGCCGCTATGCTCGCCAACGCTTCGCCCCGGAAGCCCTTGGTGCGGATCGCCGCGAGGTCATCCGCCTGGCGGATCTTGCTGGTCGCATGGCGCTCGAAGCAGAGCCGCGCGTCGGTCGATCCCATGCCCGCGCCATCGTCGGTCACCTGCACCAGTGTGCGTCCTGCGTCCTTCACCACCAGCACGATGCGCGTCGCACCGGCGTCCACACTGTTCTCCAGCAGCTCCTTCACCACGCTCGCCGGGCGTTGCACCACCTCGCCAGCGGCGATCTGGTTGGCGACATGGTCGGGAAGAAGACGGATGATGTCGGACATGCGCGGTGCAAAGATGGTTCGTGGTGGCGAGAGGTCGTCTCCAGCAGTTCAGACCGAATACTGATGACGAACAACGAACCGATACCCTTCCTCTACCCCGCCCGCGTTGTTCAAAAGTGAACTGCGGCACGGCCTTCGCCGCCAAGGCATCCCGGCAGTTTTGGGAACCCGAATGCAGCGCAAGATCTCCGCACTCGCCGTGCTCGCCAGCGGCGTGCTCATAGTCTGGCGCGGCTCTATCTTTGATCATCCAGTCGCCGGATGAAGACCGAGATCATCCGTAACGAGTTGATAGAATGGATCAGCAAGCTCGAAGATCAAGGGCTTCTCGGTTCGTTGTTGGGCATCAAGAAGGCTACGCAACAAGCCGACTGGGCTGATACGGTCTCCCCCGAGGAGCGTGGCTCGATCGAGCGGGGTATCGCCGACGTGAAGCAGGGCCGCACTGCGAGCAGCAAGGATTTCTGGGCGCGGCATGGCCGTTGATCGCGGGGTTCGCTGGTCCGATGAGGCCGTGAGGCAGTTGATGCTGTCAAGGCGTTCATACGGTCGCAGTGGACGGATCGTGAAGTCGAGGTTTTCCTGGACCTGCTGGAACAATTCGAGGAGTTGGTGAAACGATTCCCGAATGGCTACCAACGATCCGATGTATTTCAAGGCTGTCGTCGAGCAGTGATCCACCCGAACGTCTCGGTGGCTTACAAGGTGACCCGGTCGGTGATCGAAGTTGTCACAGTGTACGACAACCGATCGACGCTATCGCGCTAGCACACCTTCCACTACCCCGACCGCGTTGTTCAAAAGTGAACTGCGGCACGGCCTTCGCCACCAAGGCACCCCGGTAGTTTTGAACTCCCGAATGAAGCGCAAGATCTCCATCCTCGCCGTTGTCGCCAGCGGCGTGCTCACGTTCAGTGGCACCCCGCCTAACGTACGCACGCTGGGCATCCCTCCCCCGTTCCTGGTCAACGAAACGCCGTGGGCCGATTCAGTCTTCAGCGGCCTGTCCCTCGATGAGCGCATCGCGCAGTTGATGATGGTCGCTGCGTACAGCAACCGCGACGCGAAGCACGAACTGGCCATCGAGCAGATGGTGCGCGACAATAACATAGGCGGGCTGATCTTCTTCGCGGGTGGGCCACAGCGGCAGGCGAAGCTCACCAACCGCTACCAGGACGTGGCGAAGACCCCGTTGTTACTGGGCATGGACCTGGAGTGGGGCCTTGCGATGCGGTTGGACAGCACGATCCGCTTCCCGCGCCAGATGACGCTTGGCGCGTTGCAGGACGATGCGCTGATCGAACAGATGGGCGAAGAGATCGCGCGGCAGATGAAGCGGCTCGGCGTGCAGGTCAGCTTCAGCCCGGTGGTGGACGTGAACAACAATCCGGCGAACCCTGTCATCAACGACCGCAGCTTCGGCGAGGACCGTGAGAACGTGGCGCGCAAGGGCATCGCGTACATGCGCGGCTTGCAGAAGGGCGGTGTGATCGCCACGGCGAAGCACTTCCCCGGGCACGGCGATACCGATACCGACTCCCACCTCGCCCTGCCCATGATCGCACACAGCCGCACCCGTCTGGATTCGCTCGAGCTCTACCCCTTCCAGCGTCTGGTGGAGGAAGGGCTCGCAGCCGTGATGGTCGCACACCTGGAAGTGCCCTCACTGGACAGCACGAAAGGGCAGCCCAGCACATTGAGCAAACCCATCGTGACCGATCTGCTGGAGCGGGAACTCGGCTTCCGTGGACTGGTGTTCACCGATGCGTTGAACATGAAAGGCGTGGCGGATGCCGACAAGCCGGGTGAGATCGAACTGCGCGCGTTGCTCGCGGGCAACGATGTGATGCTCTTCCCGCAGGACCCCGCGAAGGCGATCGAACGCATTCGGCTGGCTGTGGAGAACGGCGAGATCGATCGCGCGGTGATCGACCACAAGTGCTTGAAAGTGTTGCGTGCGAAAGAATGGGCCGGCCTGCAGCGCCTTGCTCCCGTGGAAACGAAAGGTCTTCACGCCGACCTGAACACCAAGCGGTCGGAGTTACTGCGGCGCGATCTCTACGCCGGTGCGATCACCGTGCTGCGCGATAACGGCACCCTTCCCATCAAACAACTCGATCCGGAACACGGCGGCCGCATCGCCTCATTGGTGATCGGCGACAGCATCGGTAATGCCTTCCAGCGCGGGTTGCAGCGCTATGCGCAGGTGAAGACCTTTCGTTGCGACAAGGCCTTGAAGCGCGACAGCCTGATGGCGTTGCTGCACAAGCTGGAGGACTTCGACCAGGTGATCGTCTCGGTACACAACACCACCTGGCGCGTGACCAAGGACTTCGGCATTCCGGAAACCGCGCTGGACATCGTGCGTGAGGTGGCTGTGAAACGCCCCACCGTGCTCGCGCTCTTCGCCAACCCGTACCGCCTCACCCAAGCCTACGGTGCACAGAACCTCTCCGCAGTGGTCGTCGCGTATGAAGAGACCGAGGAAACACAGGACCTCGTCGCACAGGCGATCTTCGGTGGCATCGGGGCGAACGGTCGTCTGCCGATCACCGCCTCCTCCTACTTCGCGCAGGGCGATGGCATGGTGCGCGATCCCATCGGCCGTTTCACATACACGCTACCCGAAACGCTCGGCATGCATAGCGCTGATCTGAAGGCGATCGATGAGATCGTGGCCAGCGGCATCAAGGCGCAGGCCTATCCCGGCTGCCAGGTGCTTGTGGCGGTGGATGGCCAGGTGATCATGAACAAGGCTTACGGGCACCCGACCTACGAGAAGAAGCGTCGTACGCGCAACGATGATCTCTACGACCTCGCCTCCATCACCAAGGTGGCCAGCACCACGCTTGCGCTCATGCGGTTGGTGGACGAAAAATGCATCGATCTCGACAAGCCATTGGGCTTCTACCTGCCCGAATTGGAGAGCGAACACACGGCGCACGCGAAGATGAGCCTGCGCGATATCCTCACGCACCAGGCGGGGCTCAAGGCCTTCGTTCCTTTCTACACGAAGCTGCTGAAGGACGGCAAGTTCAGGCCCGGCGCGGTGAGCGACAGCGCCACAGAAACCCACAGCGTCCGTATCGCCGAGGGGTTGTACCTGCGCAACAATTACCGCGATAGTTTGCTGACGTGGGTCCTCGACACGCCACTCGGTGCGCGCGGCGAATACGTGTACAGCGACATGGGCTACTACCTGTTGCAGGAAGTGATCGAGCGGGAAAGCCAGCAGCCCTTGGACCAGTATGTAAGCCGCACGTTCTACCGGCCGCTCGGCGCGAGCACGCTCGGCTACAAGCCCTTCGAGCGTTTCCCGAAGGAGCGCATCGCACCCACGGAGTACGACGTGATCTTCCGCCAGCGGCAGGTATGGGGCGATGTACACGACCCCGGCGCCGCGATGAAGGGGGGTGTGGCCGGGCACGCCGGACTGTTCGGTGACGCCAGCGATCTCGCGATCATCATGCAATTGCTGGTGAACGGTGGCACCTACGGCGACGAACGCTACTTGAGCGATGCCGTGGTGAAGGAGTTCACGAAGTGCCAGTTCTGCGCACCCAACGGCAGCGGGAACAGGCGCGGCCTGGGCTGGGACAAACCTGTTCGTAGTGGCGGTGGACCCACGTGCGATTGCGTGAGTTACGCCAGCTTCGGTCACACCGGCTTCACGGGCACCATGGCTTGGGCCGATCCGGAAAGCAAGGTCGTCTACATCTTCCTTAGCAACCGCGTCTACCCGAACGCCAACACCAACAAGCTGCTGGAGATGGGCATCCGCACCAAGGTGCAGGAAGCGGTGCATGGCGCGGTCGCAGCGCGGATCAAGGCGTCACGCGCCGAGGTCGTCTCGCCGTTGCGCTAGTGTGACTACCCTGTAGTTGATGAACTGAAGATCCGCCACTATTTCTTCTTCATGCAAGGCGGAACGCCGCTCCCGGGTTCAACGTGGTGAGCTACGCATGGGATTTCGACGACGGCTCCCTGGACAGCACCAGCGGACCCATCACTTCACACTCCTTTCCCGTGCCCGGCGAATACCTGGTACAGGTGACCTTGACCGATGACAACGACTGCGAGAGCACCAGCTTGGTGGACCTCCAGATCCGGCCGGTGTTCCAGACGTGGAAGAGCCTGATCAGAACGGCGTAGACGTATTCCCCAATCCGACGCATGGGATCATCACGGTCCAGCGCACGTTGCGATCTGAGCCATGGACTCTCCAGATCGTGGATGAACTCGGCCAGACCGTTCGCCTCCTCCAACTGGTCGGCGAAACTTCAGTGATCGACCTTACAGACCTGGCATCAGGAACCTACTGGTTGACCTGGTCGACGAAGGATGGATCCGACCGAAGATCGTTCGTGATCGAACGGTAAGTCCCTCGTCAGATCATGGCAACGGTCGCATGCTCCGGTCGCTGGACCAGGGGAGCAACCGGCGTGTTCATCCGATGATCCCCCGTCGCTGGAACACGCCCTTGATCGTCCGCTCGTTCTTCCCCGCGTAGAGCTGGCGGTTGGTGGTGAGCATCACGTGGGCGGCGTCGGTGAAGGTGCTGTTGCGCGTGAGCAGCTCGTGGTGCGCGATCACCAGCTTTTCTGAACGTTCCTTCCCCAGCTTCTTGCGCAGTTCCCATAGGCAGGCGCTCCAGATCTCGCCATCGGCGTGTACATCGTTCTCGAAGTCGCGCGGATACTTCTTCTTGCGATCCAGGCGCCGAAGGCAGGGCGGGTTCTCGCCACCTTCGATCGAATCCCAGTTGAACACGGTGTCGCGCAGTCGCTTCGGCTTGCGGGCGTAGTAGAAGCTGGCGGCGAAGAAATCGCCGAACCCCTCGCCCATCGCCGCGCTCTCGTCGCCAAAGCCCCAGCCGGGCACCTGCGCGTCCTGGATGGCGTGGCCGTACTCGTGCAGGATGATCTCCGCGTCCTCCGCATCGTCAACGCCGCCGGTGCCGAAGGTGAGCGCGCGCGAGTCCGGGCTGTACCACGAGTTGTCCTCGCTCGTGCCATCCACGTCCACCTTGATGGGTTTTCTGAAGAGCGTGGTGAAGCCCAGATCGATGAGGTGGCGCGCCGCACGATCGATGTGGTAGTACACCATCACCTCCTTAAAGGCTCGGTCCGCGCGCAAAAAGCGGAAGTCGCCGTTGGTGCGTTTAATGCGGTCCCTGGTGGTCTTGGTGGAGACATGCGGCCCATCGAGATAGCCACTGCTGCTGAGTCCGGACAGTTCCACTTCGCGGTACGCGGTGATCGGCAGCACCTTCTTCGGATCCAACGCGATATCGTTGAGTTGGGCGACGGGTGTGGGATCGAAGATCCGCCCGCGTGCGGTCTTGATCATGTTGCGCTTCTCCAGCACCTTGCCCGTGTGCGCATCGATGTAGATCCGCCATTCGCCGACCGGTCCCGTGGTGCGGATGATCGCTTTCCAACTGGCTACGGGTGCGCCCTTGTACGGCCAATAAACCTGCTCCATCAGCAGCGTCTCTTTCGTCCTTCCTTTCACGGACGCTCTGGCTTTTTTCTCGGCGGCGAGCCGCGTGATCAGTTTCGCCTTCGCTTTCTCCTTCACGGCCGTCTTGTCCGTTTCCACAACAGGCACCAGGTCGTTCTGCACATTGAAGACCTTGCCGGTCTTGTTGATGTCCAAGCGTATCCACGCGCTGCTGATCGGTTTGCGCTTGAGGTATTGTTGGAACAGCACATGCTTCCCCAGGATGCTTTCCTTGATCTTATCGAACTTCAGGTCCTTCAAGCTGGGATCGATCCCCAGGTCCATGGCGAAGCGCTTGAGGAAGGCCTCCGCCGTGCGCCGCGGGCCCGCGCGGCTGATGCGCTCATCGAATTTGTAGATCCGCCTGGCCGTACCGTAGCGCGCGCTGCGATGCACCTTCGCTTTGAGGCCCGTGATCTTCTCGTCGCTTTTCATTGCTGTGGAAGTTGGGCCGAAGGTGATGCACGGCCACCCATCCCACAATACCCGATCCAGGGTAGAACACCGAAGTGGTATTCAGCGTGTAGTGGCCGATCCCACCGGCAGCAACAAGGCCCGCTGATCCTCGCCATTGCCGTGTACCACGAGGACCAAAGGCCAGGAAGCAGGTCGCGCCACCACCTGGCGCAATACACCGGTCTCATCCAACCGACCGAAGGCCAGTGTGCGCCCCAGCGGATCGACCACGGTCCATTCTCCCGGACCGGAAGCACCGCTGATCGAGAGCAGCCCGTTCGCATCGAGTGAAGCGATCAGCTGCACCGGGCGTTGCCATTCCACGGCTACGGTGCGGCTCACGCTGGTGGCACCATCGAGGTCCACCTGACGCAGGCGGTAGTAGTTGAGGCCCGGATGCGGAGCGGGGTCGTCGAAGATGTACGAGCGCTCCACGGTCGAATGCGTCGCACCGGCCACCGTGCCGATCGGTTCGAACAGGACTCCGTCCGCGCTGCGCTCCAATGCGAAGTGGTCGTTGTTGGTCTCGCTCGCCGTGGTCCACTCGGCGCGCACGCGGTCGGGCAAGGGCTTCGCCTGGAAGGCGAGCAGCTCGATCGGCAGCGGGCAATCGAAGGTGGCGATGAAGGCGGTGTTCGCCGCGTTGTTCGGTGCGCCGGGTGTTTCGAACCCTGCGACCACAGCACTGGTGAAATTCGCCGCCAGGCGGAAGTTGCCACTGTTGAAATAGAGCACCCGCGCCGTGTGGTCCAGCGTGCTGATGCGAAGCAGGTCCAGGCCGCCCGTGTTCATGCTATTCGCAGTGCTGCCATAGCTGATCCCGTGGAAATAGCGGCCCAGGGCATCGCGTGTCTGTGCGGCATCGCCCGTGTTGCGGAAACCGAGGTGGTTCCAGTTGCCCGCTCCCCATACACAGTTGAAGTAGCCACTGGTGCTGATCGCGTTGGGTGAGGTGGTGCAGCCTTGCAACAACGCATGGTTCGCCGGCAGGATGTAGCGCTTGTCGTTCGGTGCGGTGTCGGTGGGGTCGTCCGGCGGCAGCAAAAGGTTCAGGTCGGTGTTGTTGTAGATGAGGATAATGGAGCCCGTGGGCACCGCCGCCCATTGCGCCGCATTGCTGAAGCGCATATGCCCCGCGCTCACTCCGCTACCGGTGAGGGTGTTGCCGAAGCCGTTGTAGATCGTCCCGTTGTTGTCATCCACCTTGATGTTGCGGATGTCCACATTGGTGCAGGGCGGACCGATGACGATCAGCTCCACATACTCCTTGATGAGGCTGGGGCCATTGCTCAGCTCGTTCACGATAAGGCCGGTGCCCGGCGGTGCGAAGGGGATGGTGATCTGCACATCGTCCACCGCGATCGAGGGGTCCGCGCCGGAACCGTCGTTGTTGTTCACCCAGCGGAAGCCGACGCGCACGTTCGCGTTGTTGTTCGCTGAAGCAGGCAGGGCGATGCTGAACGCCGTCCACGTTCCTTGTCCGGCGCATACCACCGTCTTGGGCATATCCGCGAGCAGCGCCCACACGGCGCCATTGAAATACCACACCGTCGCATTGTCCAGCGCGGCCTGGCCACCCTCCATGTAATTGAAGGTGAGCGTCATGCCCGTGATGCCCGTCAGGTTGATGATCGGTGATTCCGCGCGCTGGTCGGTTTGTGCGGAATTGCATGAGCAGCAGACGAAACACAGGGCGGGCGGACAACTCGCATCGTACGCCGCGCCGCAATCACCGGTTGGGCAGAAAAAGCAACCGTTGGGCGAAACGCAGGCGATGTCGTTGCCGACGTGCAACGTTTCGTTGTTGCCACAACCCACGCCGCATGTGCCCACCGCTCCACCGTTCTCCTGGCAACTGATGAACCAGCGGTTGGCGCAGGCACCGTTCACCCCGGTGTTCGTCACTGTCCATGCGCCATTGGGACCGGTGGCATAGGCGCTGGCATAGCATCCCGCCGCGCAGCCGTTCTCGAACTCCTCACCCCATACAGCCTGCTGCCCCATCGCAAACGACGAGGACGCGCAAACAACTATCAAGCACAGGGAGCGCAGCACAAGGTGGTTTCTGCAAGGTAAGACGCACCGATCGGCTACGCGTGGCCCGTGATCTGGCGCCTTTACAGTCAAATGCCAAACCTTAGCCTAGCTGCCCTTCACCAACGGTCTGGGTCGAAACGCGACCGCCCCTCTCTGTGGTATGAAATGCAAGTAGCGAGTAGCGAGTAGTGAGTGCCTGTTGAAGCACTCGCTACTCGCCACTCACTACTCAGGACTTTCCGGCTCCTCCTACCGCTGCACCTTCACCGCTTTCTTCACGATGGGTTCGCCATCCAGTAACAGTGTCACATAGTACACGCCGGGGCTCAGGTCGCTGGTGGCCCACTCGTGCTGGTACTGGCCTGCTTCCAAAACTGCTTCGTCCAGCACACGCAGTTGCTTGCCATCGGCGCTGTTGGCCAGCAATCGCATGCGGCCGCTGCGCTCCAAGGTGTAGTAGAGCGTGGTGCGCTCGTTGAAGGGATTGGGCTGGATCGTGAGGGCGCGTGATTCGCCGACGACCAGATCGGAGGTGCCTTCTTGCACGGATGAACGCTCACCACCTCCGCTCATATTGGAACAGCAGGATGACAAGGCCTCTTGAAGATCATCTATCTATTCTTGCTGCTCTTGAACGGCTGCGATCAGCATCGGTATCAAACCGATGTAGTTGAGCGTCTGCACGGTTTCACCTTCATGCACCGTACCGTCGTGATCCGTATACGTCGCGATGATCCGCTCTTGCACCAGATCAGGCATTACTTCCGCGACTTCCTGAGCGATCAGGCCACGTTGTAATCCGGCTGGTAGCTGTAACGCGGGATGTCCCTCCACGTCGAAAGCATAGGTTGTCGGGCGTAGAGCGTTGATCACTTCGCTCGCATTGGTGATGTCTTGGATATCCTCTTTTAGGTTCGCATCGGATGTCCAAAGCATCGCCGGACAGCTAGCCACACCGGTAACGTTCAGGTCACCCACGAAATAGCCCCCATAGTTTCCGGTACCCGTTCCAACACCATAGACGCCAAAGTTCGTACCAGTGCCCCAGGTCTCGCCGTATGCGCCATAGTTGGTCGTGGCACCTGTACTCCAGCCCTTCGTACCGAACGATTTGGTCCCTCCGTTGCCATAACCGAAAACACCGTGGTTATTCGCAACAGTGCCACCGGATCTGGCCGCAGTGCCATAGACACCACTTGCGTCGGTCACTGTTCCGGAGCTGACCGATGATATACCCTGCACACCCATGTTCTCATGCGACATTGTGATGGCCGCGGTCAGTTCAGCCTTACCTAGAACACCTGCGTTGCGGAAACTCGCATTGGAGACGAGGCTTGAAACGCCCACCTGATTGTATCCTGAACTGCCGTCAGGAGCTACCTGTACATCGATCCCTTGCGCCGCATCATCATCATCCGATTCGACCCGGACAAATACGCCGGCTGCCGGCACATCCTGTTCCGCGGTGTTCGAAAAAACGTGCAGCTTACCAGCCGAAGGATATACACCTATCCCTACAAGGTCGTCCTCATCGGGGCATAGATCATTGCTGCCGAGGGCGGTGGACAGGTCATGCGCTGTCGCTCCTCCACTTACGCCCTCGTTCGCAACTATCCAATCGCACTCATCAAAATCAGCGAAGGGCCGCCAGTGTACTACGCCGTCATCGTCCACCACCATAACCTTGTCGTCTTCCTCAGGACTATCATCTGGTAGCTGTCGAATGCGAACCTTTCCATTGACGATATCCAAACGTTCCTCGGGCTCTATGATCGAGGGGTCCCCTACGTTCGCGGCGAACCAGTCACCGATGCCAACATTGATGTTGTCGTTGTCCACCGGATACAGCCGCATGCCCTCCAGGCCTTCCAGGCTCCCTGCACCCGACTCGTCCTCCTCATTGTACTCGCTGGTGAATATGAAGCGCATGCGGTCCTTCAAGGCCTTGCCCGGATTGTCGCTCCACTGCATCACCATGTCCGTGAAATCCTCCAGTTCGCGAGACTCATGATCCTGGGGATCATCGAAGGTGTACTTGTGGCCCACATAACCCTGATCCGCATTACCCGTCAGGGTCATTCCATTGCGTTGCCAGGGACGGTAGCCAATATCCTGTGCATTATCGCCTGAGCCCTCCGCCAGATGCAGCCGCGTGAACGGCCCTTTGGGTTGAGCACCCCAGAAACTTGAATTGGGGCTGATGCCAACAAAGCCATCCACAGGCATCAGCGTGAAGCCACCGAAGTCACCGGTTTCGGTCTGGTTCACTTGAAGTCTCCATTCGTCATGGGT
>Ga0105046_10001298_pt1 | contig 38267 bp, 31 predicted proteins | sample MAT03_FD_78385 | JGI IMG/M metagenome (GOLD analysis project Ga0105046, IMG submission 78385) | Freshwater microbial communities from Lake Fryxell liftoff mats and glacier meltwater in Antarctica - MAT-03 (megahit assembly) | ecosystem: Environmental > Aquatic > Freshwater > Ice > Liftoff... | reverse complement strand
GTCTGAGCCTGGGCGAAGGATGAGTCCCTGCCCGCTGGGACAGGTGGCGCGCGCGCCGCGCTTCGTGGCGAGACCAGCTCGCAACCTACGGAACACAATCCCACAGGCACGGTGGCCTGTGGCTACTTCACTCGTCGCGACCCGCTACTGCTTTTCCAGCTCCGACAGTTTGGTCGTGGCGGTTTCCCACTCAGTGGTGGCTTTCTGGAGGAGATCGACGGCCGCACTGAGCTCGCGGTTCAAATGCTGGGCGCGGCCGGGGGAACTGTAGGTCTCGGGCTTCTCTAGCTCGGTGGCGATTTCGGACTGCTTCGTTTCCAGCTCGCTTACTTTTTGTTCCAGGTGGCCGACTTCGACGCGGAGCTTCTTCACCTCGGCGGGATTGGCTTTTTTCGGACTGGAGGCGGCGACGGGGGCGGCTTTTTCCTGCTGCGGGCGGGCGTCGGTGAAGCCGGCCGTCAACGCGGCGCGGGCGTTCGAGGCTTTCGACTTATCGAGATAATAATCGTAGTTGCCGGCGTAGGGCGTGAGGCGGCCCGAGTGGACGTGCAACACGGACTGCGCGAGCGCGCGGATGAAATACACGTCGTGACTGATGAAGATGAACGTGCCTTCGTATTGCTTCAGTGCGGAGACGAGCGCGTCGATCGACGGGATGTCCAAGTGCGTCGTGGGCTCGTCCATCAACAGCAAGTTGGGTGGATTCACGAGCAGGCGGGCGAGGGCGAGACGGGATTTTTCGCCGCCGGAAAGGACCGAAGTTTTTTTGAAGACGTCGTCTTTGCGGAAGAGAAAGCCGCCGAGCACGGCGCGGGCTTGCTGCTCGGTCAGTTGATTTTCCTGCGTGCGCAGCTCCATCACGTTTTCGAAGACGGTGAGGTTGAGCTTGAGATTATCGGCGCGGTTTTGGGCGAAGTAGCCCGGCACGACGTTGCTGCCGAGTTCGCGGACGCCGCCTTGAATCGGAATCACGTCGGCCAGGATTTTCAGCAGCGTGGATTTACCGGCGCCGTTCGGGCCGACGAGCACGATCTTCTGGCCGCGTTCGGCTTCGAAATTCAAATCGCGATACACGACATGGTCGCCGTAGGCCTGCTGGATTTTTTCTAGTTTCACCACTTTGAGCCCGGAGCGGGGCGGCTGCGGGAAACGGAAACTCATCTTTTTTAACTCATCCTCGGGCTCGTCCACGGCGACGGCTTCGAGACGTTCGATCTGCTTCTCCTTGGATTTGGCGCGCGAGGCCATGGAGGCTTTGGCACCGAAGCGATCAACGAATTTCTGGAGATGGGCGATTTCGCGCTGTTGGTTTTTGAAGCGGGCGGCCTGCTGATCTTTGCGGGCGTCTTTCTCGTTGAGGTAGTCGTCGTAGTTGCCGGTGTAGCGGTTGAGCGTGCCGCCGCGCATTTCGAGAATGCCGGTGCAGAGAATGTTCAGGAACTCGCGATCGTGGGAGACGATGAGGAGGCCGCCGGGATAACGCGTGAGATAATCCTGAAACCAGAGCAGCGCTTCGAGATCGAGATGGTTGGTCGGCTCGTCGAGGAGGAGGAGAGCGGGTTCGCTCACGAGCAGGCGGGCCAAGTGGGCGCGCATGACCCAGCCGCCGGAGAAACTCTTCGCCATTTTATCGTGGTCGGTTTCGCGGAAGCCGAGGCCGGAGAGGATTTTTTTGGCGCGGGGTTCGAGCGTCCAGTCGATGTCGTAGTCGTCGTCGTTTTCGGGGAGGAGTTTTTTGCCGCTGGTGGCGATGGCGAGGATGGTTTCGTCGCCGACCGGGGCGCTCTCCTGGGGCAGGTAGCCGAAGTCGGCGCCGCGTTCCCATTCGATGGTGCCGGCGTCCTGGGCTTCCTCGCCGAGGATGAGATTGAAGAGGGTGGATTTGCCCGCGCCGTTGGGGCCGACGAGGCCGTAGCGATCAGTGCGCGCAACAAAGAGCGAGACTCCGGAAAAGAGTTCCCGAGTACCGTAGGACTTGGCGACATCAGCGAGGGTCAGCATAACGAACCGGCGAGCAAGCCCGGTGGCCGCAAGGTCGTCAATGGCTGTTTTCCCAATCCTGACGTCAATTCATGCTGTGATCGGACGGTCCGTTGCAAAGCGGGCTCCGGCTGAATATTAGGCGACTAATGCGTTTGAATTTTCCACAGGCTGAGCGCGGCGGACCACGCGGTTTCGGCCGGGTCGGTCTTGCCGGTGGCGTGCGCAGCCACGATGGCTCCGTCGATGAGCATGCCGGCGACGAGGTCGAGATCGTCTTTAAAGGAGCTGGCACTCGCTGGCCGGCCGGGTGGGGCTGTTCCTGATGGATTATCCGCCGCGCGGTGCGCTTCGAGTATGAGTTCCACGACGCGGCCGGCCAGTGGTGGCGTGCCTATGGTAACGAAAATTGGGAGTTCGATGAGCTCGGCTACATGCGCTGCCGCTACGCCAGCATCAACGATCTGGCGATCATGGCGGCGGAACGAAAATTTCTCTGGCCCCGTTAAGGCGCGTCTATGGAATAGGTGAAAGGATGTTTTGCTGTAGGGCCGTTGCTTGCGACGGCCTTTTGGCTTTTTCGAAGACCCGCTCCAAGGCGCAACCGTGTCGCGCCAAGTTGCGAGGTGAACTCGCAACCTACGGGACGGAGAGGCGGGTTGGCTCTATCGTGCGGTGGGCTGGAAAACATTCGCTTTGCCTCGGCTCGGGATTGCGCAAATTTGAACGTATGCCCAACCGCCTCGCATCCGAAAAATCTCCCTACCTCCGCCAGCACGCCGATAATCCTGTGGATTGGTTTCCGTGGGGTGCGGAGGCGCTGGCGAAAGCACGGGTCGAGGGGAAACCCATTTTTTTGAGCATCGGGTATTCGACGTGCCATTGGTGTCATGTGATGGCGCACGAGTCGTTCGAGGATGCGGGCGTGGCGGAAATTCTGAACCGTGACTTCGTGTCCGTGAAACTGGATCGCGAGGAACGGCCGGATCTCGACCGGGTTTATATGACGTACGTCCAGCACACGACGGGGCATGGCGGCTGGCCGATGAGCGTGTGGTTGACGCCCGAGGGCAAACCGTTTTTCGGCGGCACGTATTTTCCGAAGGAAGATCGGCACGAGCGGCCGGGATTCAAAACGCTGCTGCACACCATCGCCGTCCACTGGCGGGAAACACGGACGAAGATCGAGCATGGCGCGGAGGAGATGGTGCAGTCGCTGCGGCGGTACGCGAACGAAGGGCCGGCGCGGGAGATCAAGGAGGAAGGTGTGCCGTTGCCGTTGCACGAAGCGGCGGGTGAAGCTTTCGAGAGATGTTTTCAATATTTCTACGAGGCGCACGACGCACGGTGGGGCGGGTTTGGCGGGGCACCGAAATTCCCGCGCGCCTCGGTCATTGATTTTCTGTTTCGCTCGGCGGCGTTGCAGGGTGTGAATACGGATCTTGGGCAGAGTGCGATCGGGATGGCGGCGACGACGTTGCAACGGATGGCCGAGGGCGGGTTGCGCGACCATCTTGGCGGCGGGTTTCACCGCTACTCGGTGGATGCGCACTGGCATGTGCCGCATTTTGAGAAGATGCTCTACGATCAGGCGTTGATTGCGCGCAACTTTTTGGAGGCGCAGCAGGCGACGGGGTTGCCGGTATTTGGCTGGGTGGCGCGGGGGATTTTTGAGTATGTGGCGCGCGATCTGACGAGTCCGTCGGGCGGATTTTATTCGGCGGAGGATGCGGATAGCGCGCCGCCGGAGTCGGCGCGAAGTGACAAGGATCAAGGGACAAGTAACAAGAAGAGTTCAGCCAGTGATGGAGGGGTAGGGCGAGTCGTCCCTGACGAGCCGTTAGTTCACGCAACGGGCAACGGCTTATCCGGAGGATGCGCCCTGCCTAAAGACAAGAAGCACGAGCAGGCTGAGGGCGCGTTCTATGTGTGGACGAAGGCGGAGATTGATTCGTTGCTCGGGGCCGACGCGGAATTTTTCTGTGCGCATTATGACGTGAAGGCGGAGGGCAACGTGGCGCATGATCCGCAGGGGGAGTTTGGCGGGAAGAATGTGCTCCGGCAGGTGCGGCCACTCGCGAGTACGGCGGAGAAATTCAAAATGGAGCTGGTGATCGCGGAGGAAAAATTGCTGGCGGGAATGGAGAAGTTGCGCGTGGCGCGGGCGAAGCGGCCCAGGCCGCACTTGGATGACAAGGTGATTACCGCGTGGAACGGGTTGATGATTTCGGCGCTGGCGAAGGGACATCAGGTTCTTGGAGACGCGCCGCCCCCGGCGCGTTCCGACCGCGGCGAGGGTGCCGCGGCTCCAGTTTATTTGCGGGCCGCCACGCGCGCGGCGGAGTTTATTGAGCAGGAACTCTACGATGAGACGACGAACACGTTGTATCGTTGCTGGCGCGAAGGGCGCAGCGACATTCAGGGGTTTGCCGAGGACTATGCGTACTTGATCCAGGGGTTGCTCGATTTGTATGAGGCGGGCTTTGAGATTCGCTGGTTGCAGTGGGCGGAGAAATTGCAGGCGAAAATGGATGAAGTATTTTGGGACGGCGAACGCGGCGGCTATTTCAATTCCCGGGCGGATGACGCGACGGTGATCGTGCGACTGAAGGAAGATTACGATGGGGCGGAGCCGGCGCCGAATTCGGTGGCGGCGATGAATTTGCTGCGGCTGGATTGGGTGATCGGTGGAGACGCGGCGGCCGTGGCGCGTATTGAACGCGGCGAGGGCGCCGCGTCTCCAATTCGGAGTTATCGCGCGCGCGCGCTGCAAACGCTCGAAGCCTTCCGGCCGCAGTGGAGCGGGGCACCGCAGGCGTTGCCGCAGATGTTGGGGGCGCTCGAGCTGGCGTTGTCCGATCCGCGCACAGTGGTGCTGGCGGGTGATCCGCAGTCGGCGGATTTTCGCGCGCTGACGGCGGTGCTACACGAGCGGTTGGATTTACGGCGGGTGGTGATCGCGGCGGATCAAGCTGAAGGCCAGCGTTGGCTGGCGACCCGGCGGTCGTATCTGGCTGAGATGAAACCACACGCGGGGAAGAGTACGGCGTACGTCTGCGAAAGTTTCACGTGTCGGGCTCCGGTGAATTCTCCGGAGGAATTGCGCGGGAATGTCGAGGTGTAAAACTCCTCCCACTTTTGCTGCGAGAAGTATTTGGGAATGCTTGGCCGGAGGTGGGCGGGGTTTTATACCCCGACATCGGTGGCGGGGGTGGCGGGCTGGGGGTGAATTTTTAATTAAAGCAGGACGCGGAAGGGTCGATGGGCGTAGTTGGTGGATAATCGCAATCCAACGCCTCGCCTATTTTCTGCCCGTAGTCCTTGGCTTTTGTCGGGCGATGTGGGCGTGGGGCTGACTCCGCTTCAGGGTTTGCTGGACGAAGGAATTCCCTTGTGATGAATCCGTCTCCTATTCGTCTGGCTGATCCCGCTCGCCTGGCGACGTTGAGGCGGTTGAGCCTCCTCGATTCCCCGGTGGAGGCGAGTTTTGACCGGCTCACGCGACTCGCGGCGAAGGTGCTGGGCGTGCCGGTGTGTTTGGTGTCGCTGGTGGATGATCACCGGCAGTTTTTTAAATCCGCGTACGGCTTGGGCGGCTGGGCGGGTGAGACGCGGCAGACGCCGCTGACGCATTCGTTTTGCCAGCACGTCGTCACGTCGAATGCGCCGTTGGTGGTGAATGATGCTCCCGCGCATCCGCAGGTGTGCGACAATCTCGCGATCACGGATTTAGGGGTGAAGGCTTATCTGGGGGTGCCGATCCACGCCCCGAATGGAGCGGTCTTGGGTTCGTTTTGTGTGATCGACGTGAAGCCGCGCGGGTGGCTGGCCGATGAAGAAGTTCTGGTGAAGGAAATCGCCGCGTTGGTGGAGCAGGAGATTAATTTGCGGGAGATTTTGATTGAAAAGGAAACGACGCTCGCGCGGCAGCGCGCCTTGTTGAACAGTACCACCCTGTGCGTGATTGCGACGACGGCGGATGGTCTGATCGAGGTGTTCAATGTCGGAGCGGAGCAGATGCTTGGCTACGCAGCGGCGGAAATGATCGGGCGGCAGAGTGTGGCGGTTTTTCATTTGCACGCGGAAGTGAAGGCGTTGGCGTGGGAACTCAGTCAGAAACTCGGCCGCACGGTCGCAGCCAATGCCGAAGCATTTTTGGAACTCACGCAGTTGGTGGGGAGTGACGCCCGCGAATGGACGTATCGGCGCAAGGACGGTACCCAGTTACTGGTGCAGGTGAATCTCACGGCCTTGCGCGATGCGAGCGGGGTGGTCACGGGTTTTCTCGGAGTGGCGCAGGACATCAGCACGAGAAAACGGCAGGAGGCAGAAAAGCAGGAAGATCTGCGTCGGTTGGAAAAGTTGGGTTCGCAGGTGCCGGGCATGATTTATCAATTTCGGCTGCGGCCGGATGGCAGCAGTTGTTTCCCGTATGCCAGTGATGGTATCCGGCTGATCTATCAGGTGACCCCGGAGGAAGTGCGCGAGGATGCGAGCAAGGTTTTCGGGATCTTGCACCCGGATGATGTGGCGGCGGTGTCGGATTCGATTCTCGTTTCGGCGCGGGATCTCAGTCCATGGAGCCACGAATATCGGGTTCGCGCGGTTGATGGGAGCGAGCGCTGGTTGCTGGGGAATTCCGTGCCCGAGAAAGAAGGGGACGGGAGTATTCTTTGGCACGGTTTCATTTCCGATATCACTGAGCGAAAGTTGGCCGAGCTGGAGAATCGTCTGGATGAAGAGCGGATTCGCCTGGCGGCGGAAGCGGCGGGCGTGGCGGTGTGGGAGTGGGATATTCGGACCGGTAAAGTGACTTGGGATGAGCGAATGTTTACGATCTATGGCGCGGAACCGACGCCGACCGGGATCGTGGCTTACCAGCTCTGGGCGGATGCCGTGCATCCGGAAGATCTCCCCCAACAGGAGGCGTTGTTGAAAGCGCTCAGCCTGAAGGGAGGAAAAGGTAAACGGGAGTTTCGCATTCTCAAGGGTGCCGCCAAAGAGATCCGCCATATCCAAGCTGCGGAGATCGTGATCAATGATGCGCAGGGGAAAGTGACGCGGATCGTGGGCATCAATCTGGATATTACCGAGCGCAAGGAGGCGGATGCGGGTTTGCGCAAGAGCGAGGAGTTCAACCGCCGCATCATCGAGAGCAGCAACAATTGCCTGAAAATTTTGAGTCTCGATGGGCGCCTGCTCCATATGGCCGAGCCGGGCCAGCGGTTGATGTGCGTGAATAATTTCGAGGATATCGAGAATGCCGACTGGTTGGGCTTCTGGCAGGGTGAAGATCGCGGGGCGGCGCAGCAGGCGGTCGCGGAGGCGCTCGCCGGCCGGCTCGGCCGTTTTCAGGGATTCTGTCCGAAGATGGATGGCACGCCGAGTTGGTGGGACGTGATGGTGTCGCCGCTCAATGGCGCGGATGGCCGGCCAGAGCAGTTGCTGAGCATCTCCACCGACATCACCAGCATGAAGGCGAAGGATGCCGCGATCCGGGAGAGTGAGGAGCGGTTCCGCCAGGCGTTTGAATTCGCCGGCATCGGCATGGCGATCGTCGGGCTCGACGGCAGATGGGTGCGCGTCAACGACATGATTTGCGTGATCGTGGGTTATCCGGCCGCGGAGCTTATGCAGAAAACCTTTCAGGACATCACCCATCCGGATGACTTGGATGCCGACCTCTCCTTGGTGCAGGAGTTGCTGGAGGGCAAACGGCGTTCCTATCAAATGGACAAACGCTATTTCCATCACGAGGGCCACATCGTGCAGGTGCGGCTCACCGCCTCGCTTGTCCGCGATGCGGCGGGGGCACCGCTCTACTTCGTCTCGCAGATCGAGGACATCACTGAGCGGAATATCCAGAGAGCGGAATTGCAGGTGAGTGAGGCGCGGTTCCGCACCTTTGCCCGCGTGGCTCCCGTGGGCATTTATCAGACGGATCCGGTGGGCCGCTGCGTCTACGTGAATCATTGTTGGACGCAGCTTGCCGGGTTGAGTGAGGCCGAGGCGATGGGCGAGGGCTGGAGCACGGCTTTGCACGAGGAGGATCGGCCGGCGATCTACGCGGCGTGGGCCAAGTTTGTCCGCGAGGGCAGCGCCTTTGACTTGGAATACCGGTTTCAGCACAGGAATGGCGACGTGGTGTGGATTGCGGGGGCCGCCGTGGCCCTGCGCGACGACGAGGGACGGCTCACGGGTTATCTGGGCACCGTGACCGACATCACGCAGGCGAAGCAAGGCGAGCAGGCGACCTATCGCGCCTTGAACGATCTGGAGCAGCAGAAATTCGCGCTCGATCAACACGCGCTCGTGGCGGTGACGGATGTGAAGGGGCGCCTCATTCATGCGAATAAAAAATTCTGCGCCGTCAGCCAGTACCGGCGCGAGGAGTTGCTCGGGAAAACCCATCGGCTGATCAACTCCGGCTATCATCCGAAGGATTTTTTCGGGGAGATGTACCGCCTGATCGCGAACGGGCAGGTCTGGCAAGCTGAGGTGTGCAACCGGGCGAAGGCGGGCAGTCTTTACTGGGTGGACACCACGGTGGTCCCGTTCATGGGCCCGGATAAAACACCCACGCACTACATCGCGATCAGCACGGACATCACGGAACGCAAGCAACTCGGCGCCAGCCTGGCCGTGGCGCGCGATCAGGCGCTGGAAGCGTCGCGCTTGAAGTCGGAATTCCTCGCCACGATGAGCCACGAAATCCGCACACCGATGAATGCGGTGATCGGCATGACGGGGCTGCTTTCCGACACACCGTTGAATCCGAAGCAGACGGAAATGACGCGCACGATTCTCGGTGGCGCGGAAAGCCTGCTCGCGATCATCAACGAGATTCTTGATTTCTCCCGCATCGAAGCCGGCAAAATGCGAATCGATCCGGTGGAGTTTAATTTCAACCGGGTGATCGAGGAGACGGTGATGCTCCTCGCGCCGCGCGCGCATCAGAAACAGATGGAGCTGACGTGTGAGATTATACCGTGGTCCGGCTCGTTGCTGATCGGGGACAGCGGGCGGTTGCGGCAGGTGCTGACCAACCTGATGGGCAATGCGATCAAGTTTACCGATCAGGGAGAAGTGGACGTAATCGTGCGGCCGATCATCGAAACCGAACAGCGCGTGCGTTTGCGCGTGGAAATCCGGGATACCGGGATCGGCATCGCGCGCGAGGCGCAGGGCCGGTTGTTCCAGCCCTTCGTGCAGGCGGACGGCAGCACGACGCGGCGCTTTGGCGGCACAGGTCTGGGCCTCGCCATCACGCGGCAGTTGATCGAATTGATGGGCGGGAAAATCGGTTTGGAGAGTGAGGAGGGCAAGGGCTCCACGTTCTGGTTTGAGCTGGAGTTTGTCCGCAGCGGCACGCCGCTGAGCGCCGTTCCCTTTGAATTACCTTCGGGAAAACGGGCTTTGGTGGTGGATGATAACGAGACGAACCGCCGCATCGTGCTGGCCCAGTTGGCGCATCTGGGCGTCGCGGGTGAGGCCGTGCCCGATGGCGCGACGGCGCTTGCGCGGTTGCGTGATCCGGCGGCCGGGCCTTGGGATTTTGTGGTGCTCGATTGGCATATGCCGGGGCTGAGCGGAATGGATGTGGCCATGCTGGTGCGGGCCGATCCGCTCCTCGCAAAATTGCCGTTGATCATGCTTTCATCCGCCGGACAAATCGCAACCACCCAAGCTGCAGAGCAATCCTTTGCCGGTTTCCTGACCAAGCCCGTGTCGGAGTCGCAGTTGAAACGGTGCCTGATGCGGGTGCTGTTGCCGGCGGTGGATTCGGTGCAACCTTTGGCCGAGGGGGCGCGCGCGAAGAAGCGCCGGGGCTTACACCTGCTCTTGGTCGAGGATAATATGGCCAATCAAAGGGTGGCGACGCTGCTGCTCGAAAAAATGGGGCACGCGGTGGAGGTGGCAGGCAATGGACTGATCGGCCTCGAGCGCTTGGCCGTGAAAGATTACGATGTCGTGCTCATGGATTGTCAGATGCCGGTGCTGGATGGGTATGAAGCGTCGCGGCGGATTCGCGCGGGGCAATTGCCCGGCGTGAATGCGCGGGTGCCGATCATCGCCTTGACGGCGTATGCCCGGGCGGAAGATCGCGCGCGGTCCCTCGAAGCCGGGATGAATGAGTATGTCACGAAGCCGATTCGCGAAAACGAATTGGAGGCCGCCTTGGATCGGTGCGGCTTTGCGCCTGCGGCGGTCGAGGCCACGAACGAACCTGAAGCCGTGGTGGAAGCGGTATTTGATTTGGAGGCGTTGGCGACGACGCGCTCGTTGCCGGGCATAGACGGCCGATCACTGCTCTCCGAAATGGTGAAGCTGTATTTGCAGGACGAGGCGGAGCGCTTGGAACATTTGGAGGAACTCGTCAGTCAGCGAAAAGCCGAGGAACTCGCGCAGGACGTCCACAGTTTTGGCGGGAATGCAGCCTCATTCGGTGGGGCGCAGGTGCGCCGCATCGCCATGGAACTCGAGCAAGCGGCGCGGGCGAACGATTGGCCCACGGTGACGAAACGGATGACCGAATTGCGCGAGGCCTGCCTCCGGTTGCGCGAGGCCGTGCGGGAACTTAACCTGATCAATTCATGAAAATTCTCGCCCTGGAAGATCAGCCGATTGCCGCCCTGCGCCTCATGGCGGTCATCAGATCATTGGGCCACGAGGCGGATCTCGTCACCGACGGAGCCTCGGCCATCGCGAAAATGGAGGGCGGCGGCTACCGGGTGGTGGTGTCCGACTGGAAAATGACCGGCGTTAATGGGTTGGATTTTTGCCGGGCCATCCGCGCGCGCGGCGGTGATTATGTTTATTTTATTCTGGTGAGCGCGCAGAAGCTCGACGCGGAAAACCGCCAGCAGGCGTTGTTTGCCGGGGTGGACGATTTTCTCACGAAGCCAATCGACACCGATGAACTGGGCATGTGCTTGAACAAGGCGGAGCGGATCATCGATCTGATGGTGAGCTTGAAAAACGCGATCTCGGCCAAAAACAAATTGCTGGGCATGGTCGCCCACGATCTGCGCAATCCGCTCGCGACGGTACGCGGGCTGGCGGAATTTTTGCGCGACGATGCGCAGACCGGCAAGTTGAACGCGGATCAAAGCGATTTGGTGGAGAATATTTTCACGGTGAGTGAATCGATGTTGGAAATGGTGAATGAAATGCTGGAAGTCTCGGAGATCGAAGCCGGGGAATTGAAAGTCCACCCGAAGCCGACGGATCTGCTCGCGCTGCTCGAACGTTCCGTCGCCTTGAACAATATCAGCGCGGCGAAAAAGGGCAGCCGGATCGAACTCACCCCGATCGAACTGTTCGCGAAGTGCCAGATCGATGGACCGAAGATCAAGCAGGTGGTCGATAATCTGATCACGAACGCCATCAAGTTTTCCCCGCCCCATTCTGCCGTGCGCGTGGAGATGACGCAGACCGCGTCCACGATCATGGTGGCGGTGCTGGATAACGGGCCGGGCATCCCGGAGGACGAGATGCACAAGCTGTTCAAGGATTTCAGCCGCACGTCCGTGACGCCGACGGCGGGGGAAAAAAGCACCGGGTTGGGGCTGGCCATTTGTCGAAAGATCATGGAGGCCCATGGCGGTTTTATTTGTGTGGAAAACCGGCCGGAGGGTGGATGCAGTTTCAAGTTTTCCATCCCGCAACGGGAATGATCGGGGTGAGGCCGTGGGTGGGCGTCGGTTTCCACCCCGACGCTTTATCGCCGGTGTGGAAACCGGCGACTACCTCCTGAGAACAGGATCGTTCTCGTTCTTTTACTCATTCTCGTAATCTCGGTTGGCTGGGTTGAGGCGTGAGGGCGCGGGGGGCGGTTGCGTAGAGAGAGAACGATTAGGAGAACGAGTGGAAACGAACGCACGCCATACTTTGGCCTTAAGTGGCGGGCTGAATGACCGATTAAGGTATGGTCTGCTCTCGTTTTAATCCACGCGAGCGGGCACCTCAGCCTTGCCCTCGCGTGAACATTCTCGCCCTTGAAGATCAACCGATTGCCGCCCTGCGCATTATGGCGGTGCTGCGCTCATTGGGGCACACCCCGGAGCATGTGGCCGATGGCGCGACGGCTTGGGCGCAATTGGATGCCGGGGGCTATCGCGTGGTGGTGAGCGATTGGCGGATGACCGGGATTGATGGGCTGGATCTTTGCCGCATGATCCGGAAACGCGGGGGTGATTACGTGTATTTTATTCTTATCAGTACCCAGGCGATCACGCGGGCGAATCGACAGTTGGCAATTGAGGCGGGCGTCGATGATTTCTTAATGAAGCCGATTGATCCTGAGGAACTCGGGATGCGGCTGCATGTGGCGGAACGGATCATCGGCCTGACCGCGCAGGTCAAACAACTGGAGTCGTTCATTCCGATCTGCAGCTATTGTAAGAAAATCCGCGATGATCATAAATACTGGCAGGATATTGAAAGCTATTTCAGTGAGCAGCAGGGCTCGAAATTCAGCCACGGGGTCTGTCCGGATTGTCATGACCGGGTGATTGTGCCGCAACTGAAGGCAATCGGCATCGACGAGCCGTTGCTCGCGGGTTCACCGATGGCCGCGCCGCCTACGGTGACGCGAGTCGGGGTGTAAAACCCCTCCTGCTCACGCGGCGAATGTAATTCCTGGGACCGGCTGGTCTGGGGTGGGAGGGGTTTCATGCTCCGCCTCGTCGCTCCCCGACGGTTTGCAACAGATCTGCCGTCGATTTTCCCCTGAATCCCTGCCTGAAGCTGCCGATTAGTGAGCATCGGAACACCCTTCCTCCATCCACGTCTGTGCGCCTCTCTCCATTTTTACCGGGGGGTGCGGAGCGGGCGTGGCCTCATCATGAATCCGGAACAAAACTCCCTCAACGATCCCGCGCGGCTGCATGCTTTGCGGAATCTGAAGCTGCTCGATTCGGCCGCGGAGGAAAACTTCGACCGGTTGACGCGGCTCGTGCGGCAGTTTCTCGGCGTACCGGTTTCGCTGGTTTCGCTGGTGGATGACCGGCGGCAATTTTTCAAAGCGGCCGCCGGACTCGGAGGCTGGGCCGGTGAAGCGCGCGAGACTCCGCTCACGCATTCGTTTTGCCAACATGTCGTGACCTCGGGCCAACCGCTGGTGGTGGCGGATGCCCGCGTGAATGAAATGCTCTGCACCAATCTCGCGATACCCGATTTCGGGGTGATCGCGTATCAGGGTTTTCCGATCCGCTCGCCGGATGGTTTCGTGCTGGGATCATTTTGCGCGATCGACACGAAAGCCCGCACCTGGAAACAGCACGAAATCGATCTGATGGCCGAACTGACCCAGGTGGTCATGAGCGAGATTGCCGCCCGGTGGACCAATCTCGGAGCGGAACGCGCGTTGCAGGAAAGTCAGGACCGGTTGAAGCAATTGCTCGGCTGGGCCGATTGCCTGATCTGGGAGGCAAAGGTGGATGCGACCACCGAAAATTGGGATTGGAAAATATCCGTCCAGCCCTCCGGTCTTTTTTTTCGTCTCTTCGGCGAACGGGTGCCGCCGCCTAATGTGGGGTTGTGGTATCGTTTTGAACTGCCGGAACAGGCGGAGATGGACCGGCGTTGCCAAGAGGCGATACTCGCGGGCAAAAACGGCTACGATCAGGAATTCCGGGTCATCAAGGAAAGGCAGACGCACTGGATCCGGGAGACCGTGACTATTACCCGGATCGGTGCGCATCGCTATGCGCTCGTGGGGGTGGCGACGGACATCACCGAGCGGAAACAGATCGCAGCGGACCTGCACTCCGCGCGCGATCAGGCGCTCGCGGCGTCGCGGTTGAAATCCGAATTTCTCGCGAACATGAGTCATGAGATCCGCACGCCGATGAACGGCATCATCGGCATGTCCGGCCTGCTGATGGAGTCCTTCCTAAACAAAAGCCAGCGGGAGATGGGCCGGGTTATTCAGAGTAGCGCGGAGAATCTGCTCGTGATCATCAACGACATTCTCGACTTCTCAAAAATCGAGGCGGGCAAGCTGCAACTTTTGCCGGAGGATTTTGATCTGCGTCAACTGCTGGAAGACACGCTCGCCTTGTTGGCCCCCCGGGCTCAGAGCAAGAATCTGAATTTGAGCGTGGTGTTTGCCGCGGAACTGCCCGTGGGATTACACGGCGATGCCGGTCGCATCCGGCAAGTGCTGATGAATCTCGTGGGCAATGCCGTAAAATTTACGGGGAAGGGCCGCGTCACCGTCGTGGTGCAGGCACAGCCGGCGATGGCTCCCCAAGTGCGCTTCCGGTTGGAAGTGCGCGACACCGGTATGGGCATTGCTGCGGAACATCAGCATCGCCTCTTCACGGCGTTTTCCCAGGTGGATGGATCCACCACGAAGAATCATGGGGGCACCGGTCTGGGTCTGGCCATCTCGCGCCAACTCATCGAACTCATGGGTGGAAAGCTCGGGTTTGAAAGCGAAGTGACTCGTGGTTCAACTTTTTGGTTTGAACTGGAACTCGCGCCCGCTCGCGGCCGGTTGGTCACCAAAAATCCGTTGACCGAGACCGGGCAAATCCCGGAAGCACTGGAGGGAGCCAAACTGCGCCTGCTGGTCGCCGAGGACAACGAGGCGAACCAACTGGTGGTGCAGCGTCTGCTCGAGAAGTTGGGGCACGAATGCGTCGTGGTGGCCAATGGACGGGCGGCGCTGGATGTGTTGGCCGTCGCCCGGTTCGATGCGGTGCTGATGGATTGCCAGATGCCGGTGATGGATGGCTACACGGCCACGCGCCGGATTCGGGCGGGTGCGGTGGCGGGGTTGGACCCGCAGATTCCGATCATCGCGCTCACCGCCTATGCCATGCCGGAAGACCGGCAGAAATGTACGGCCGCCGGCATGGATGACTACGTGGCCAAACCGCTGCGCACGGAAGATCTTCGGGGCGCATTGAACCGCAGCCGCTGTCGGGCACCGGGCGTGGGGTTGACCGCCCCAGAACCAGTGGTCACGGCGCAACAGCTCTTGGATGTGGCGCAACTGGATCAGCTCGTGCAGCTGCCCGGCCGCCGGCAGGCCCGGCTGATTGATGACATGATCGAATTGTTTTTTGATCGCATGCCGGCCGAGTTGGCCGCGTTGCAGGAGCTGGCCGCAAAAAAATCCGGCGAGGAATTTGTGAAGGCCGCGCACAGTCTGGCGGGCACGAGTGCGAATCTCGGCGCCAGCAAGTTGCGCACAACCGCCCTGCACTTGGAAAAAACGGCCCAGGCAGGGCAATGGGCCGAGGTCGCGACCTTGCTGGGCAACTTGGACCAGCAATGGATTGAAACCAGAAACGCGTTGCAAAAATATTCCTCCCCCCAGCTTCATGAAAATTCTCATTGTTGAAGACAACGCGGTCTCTGCCGCCGTGCTGGAAGCCGCGCTCGTCAAACTGGGCCACCAGCCCACACGCGCCCCCGATGGCATCATGGGCTGGGATGCCTTTCAATGCGAGCCGGTGCGCGTGGTCGTCAGCGACTGGCTCATGCCCGGGCTGGACGGGTTGGAACTCTGCCAGCGCATCCGTGAGCATGGAGGTGAGTATGTCTATTTTATTCTCCTGTCTGCGCAGGAGTCGAGCGGTGGCAATTTGGAGCAGGCGATTGTGGCCGGCGTCGACGATTTCCTCCACAAGCCGGTGAAAATCGACGAACTGCGCATGCGACTGCACGTGGCCGAGCGCATTCTGAATTACTCAACCCAAGTGCAGCAGTTGGAGTCGTTCATTCCGCTTTGTTCGTACTGCAAGAAAGTGCGCGACGATAAAAATTATTGGAGTCAGATCGAGAGCTACATCAACACCCGTACCGGTTCGCAGTTCAGCCACGGCGTTTGCCCGGATTGTTACGACCGCGTGCTGGTGCCACAGATGATCGCGGTCGGCGTGCAGCCGCCCTCGCACGCGTGCCTCATGGCTCGCAAGAGAGCGTAACTTGGTCGGTGGCGAGCTCGCCTCGCAACGGTTTGAGCGAAGCGACAACGGGTGCGAGCCGAAGCTGCCGGAGAATTTATCGAGAGAGTTGAGGCGGTTTTGTTCGGCATAACGACGGGTAGCGGCTGCTTGCCTCAGTTGGGCGCCGGGCGAGGGCTGCCGGGCGAAGAACCACGCCGGGCTTAAATGCCGCCCGGAAATGAGGAGAATGCCTGATTTCTGTTTTTGACGAACGCCCGGTGAGTCATAGATGTTTGAGGGATGACCTCCCACGAAATCGCTGCTGCCCTGCCGAAAACCGCCGTCACCTCGATCGATAACTTGCCGTTCCCCAAGATCGCCTCGGGAAAAGTGCGGGAGATTTTCGATCTCGGTGATGCCCTCCTGCTCACCGCGAGCGATCGGCTCTCCGCTTTCGATGTGATCTTGCCCGACGGGATTCCGGGCAAGGGAATCGTCCTGACCCAGATCAGCAATTGGTGGTTTGCCCAGACGCAGGGCGTCATCGCCAATCACCTCTTGCCCGATCAAGCCGGGGAGTTTGCTCGTCGCGGGATCAAGGATCGTGACCTGCAATTGCGCAGCATGATCGTGAGAAAACTAACGCCGCTCACCATCGAGTGCGTGGCACGCGGCTACCTGATCGGCAGTGGTTGGAGCTCCTACCAAAAAACCGGCGAAGTTTGCGGGATCAAACTGCCGGCGGGTTTGCGGCAAGCTGATCGCTTGGTTGCACCCATTTTTACGCCGACCACGAAGGCGCCGAAAGGCCAGCACGACGAGCCGATCAACGACACGCAGGCGGCCGCGATCATTGGCCAAAAACTTTATGATCAGGTGAAGGCGCTCAGTCTTTCGCTCTACCAGTTCGGCCATGACCGGGCGAAACAGGCGGGGATGATTCTGGCCGATACGAAATTTGAATTCGGCACCGACGCGAACGGGAAACTTTTTCTCATCGACGAGGTGTTGACGCCTGACTCGTCGCGATACTGGCCGGCGGAGAGCTACGCGCCCAATCAATCGCCCCCGAGCTACGACAAGCAATTTGTGCGGGACCATTTGGTGGCTATCAAGTGGAACCAGTCGCCCCCGGCCCCGCGTCTGCCGGCCGAGGTGATCATCCGCACGCAGGAAAAATACCTCGCCGCGTTGAAGAATCTGATCGGATAATCCGACGATGAAACACCGCTGCCACTTTGTTCTCCTCGCCAGCCTCCTGATGGTGGTGGTGCCGGCTCAAGCCCGCTTGGGGGAGACGCTCAGTGAGCTACAGAAACGTTACGGTAAACCAGCGCCTCAAGAGCGCACCAATAAGTTTAATGCGGTGTGGTTATTGGAAGGAGAGGATGGGGCGTTGATGTATTCGGTGACGTTTGATGCGAAAGGCAAGTCGATCGCCGAGGGCATGAAACCGGTGCGCTATGCGAAATTCACCAATGAAACCGTCCGGCTGTTTTTGGAAACGCAATTGGTGCCTTATCGGGATTCGAAGACGGTTCGTACGGTCAAGCCCGGGGAGAAATATGTCTTTGGCGGCAAAGAGTACACCACGATGGCGGAGGAAATCGTGGTGGTGGATGACGCCAATGATCTCCTCTTGGTTTGGACGAAGGCGGCTCCGCCTTCGGTGATGGCGGTCAGATCCGTGATGATGCAGTGAGGAATGACGGGAGTTTTGTTGGTCGCGCGTTCGTCGGGCCATTCTGCTGGCCAGCAGAACGAGGCGAGCTCGCCACTTATGAACGACCTGCGGGATAGCTGCGCTGGAGCATAAGCCGACAACGCGGATCGCTGACGATGCTGGCCCGTTTTCGGGCTGCGCCCTCACTCAGGGCTGCGCCAGAAGCGATCAGTGTTTAGCCGCGGTTTCATCCCCGACGAGTCGCTCGATGCGGACCCGGCGCGCACGCTCCGCATTGGCTTCGATGATGGTCAGCTGATATTCGCCGGTGGTGTAAGTTTCGTCGCGCTTGGGGACGTGGCCAAACAGGCGCAGGGCCCACGTAGCGACAGTGTCGTGCGATTGCCAGTCGAGCGGCCAGCCGGTCTCGGCCTGAAGTTCGCGCATGGTGAACGAGCCACTGACCATGATGGCGTTGGCGGTGCGCTTGAAAATCGGGCCGTTCTCGATGTCGAATTCGTCGCGGATATCGCCGACAATTTCCTCCAGCACGTCTTCGAAGGTGACGATGCCGGCCAGGGCTTTTTTATCATCGAGCACGACGGCGAGATGGCTGCGCGCGTTGCGGAAACGCTCGATCATGGTGTGGAGAGGAGTGGTCAGTTCAAATTCCACGACGGGGCGGACGAGTGGTTCGAAGGGCGTGTCGGGGCCGAGCGCTTGGATTTGCCAGAGCCACTCGCGCACGAGGAGCAAGCCCTCGACCTTGTCGAGTGAGCCCGTGCAAACGGGGAATCGACTGTGCCCGCTCATCTGGGCGATGCGGATATTTTCGGCGACTGACTTGTCGAGCCAGAGCGCGACGACCTGATCACGGGGTCGCATGATTTGCTGGGCCCGGGTTTGGCGGGCCCGCAGCGATTGCACCATGAGTTTGTTGATGAGCGCATCGCCGGGGTGCGCGTGGCGCGCGTGGCTGAAAACATATTCCAGCTCCTCGGAGTTGAAGGCGTGGTCGCTCCCGCTCGCCGGACGCACGCCGATAAAACGAAGGAAGAGATTCGCCAGGCCGTTCAACGACCAGATGAAGGGAAAGAAGCAGTAATAAAAAACCAGCAGCGGTCCGGCGGTCCACAGGGTGACGCCTTTGGCGCGCTGGATGGCGAGGGACTTGGGGGCGAGTTCGCCGAAAACGATGTGGAGAAAAGTGATGACCGCGAAAGCCAGACCGAAGGCGATGGAGCTGATCGTGGCCGGGTTCGTGATGCCAAAGCCCCCAAGCAACGGTTCCAGCCGGTGCGCGAGGAACGGCTCGCCGGCCCAGCCGAGTCCGAGACTGGCCAGGGTGATCCCCAGTTGGGTGGCGGAGAGCGAGGCGTCGAGATGGGCGGTGGCCTTGAGCGCCAGCTTCACCCGCCAGCCTCCGGTTTTCAGCAACGGTTGCAATTGGCTGGCCCGCACTTTCACCAAGGCAAATTCGGCGGCCACAAAGAAACCATTGGCCAGCACCAACGCGATGATGATGAAGAATTCCAGGGTGATGCCAAAAAATGCGTCCATGAGTAAGAGTATGTGAAGGTGGGCCCGGTGGGGCGGAAGGGCTGACAAGCTACCCCGGAGAACCGGTCAGGCCAGCGCAATCGCGCCCGGTCGCGCAACCTGCGGAAACAGGCTGAGATGGCGCGGTTTCCCTCCCAGTTCGCGTTCGACAACCCCCAGCGGCGCAACCACGATCCGCGCCAATCGTATGGCTGGCTCTTCCTCTGACCAACTCGCCAACCGCATTCTCCGCAGCCTTGTATTGGGCCTGCTGGCCGGGGTGCTCACGCTTTGGCTCGGACCCAAGATCGTGCTTTCGGCCGGCGTGCAGGAAGGGCTCGCTCCGTTCGGGTTGAAATCCACGACGACCGGCTTGGAGTTGATGCGGAGTGTGGCGACAGCGGTGCTCGATCCCTTCGGGAAAATTTTCCTGCGCCTGCTCTTCTTTGTGATCATTCCGCTCGTATTTGCGTCGCTCGCCACGGGCGTGGTCCAGCTTGGCCGACCCGGAAAACTCGGACCGCTCGCGGGCCGGACTTTCCTCTTTTTTTTCCTGAACATGGGCATCGGCGTCGCCCTCGGTCTGATCATGATGAATACCCTCAACCCGGGAAACTTCATCGATGAAGCGACCAAGGCCAGACTGATGGCGGAGTTCGGCAGTACCGCCGCGAGGCACGTCGCCACGAGCCAAGGGCAGGCTGGATTATCGTTTGCCGCGATCGTCGAGATGTTCATGCCGGCGAATCTGCTGGGCGCCGTGGCGGGGCAAAGCCCAGGGCGCATCGGCGATGTGCTGCCGCTCATTCTCTTCGCGATTCTGGTCGGCGTGGCCGGCATGATGCTGACCGCGGAAAAACGGCGCCGCCTGCAGGATGGGCTGGAACTCGTGACCGAGCTGATGACCGGCATCGTCCATCTGGCGCTGCGGCTCGCGCCGTACGCCGTGCCGTGTTTGATCTACAGCGTGGTGGTGAAGTCGGGGTTCGACATCATTATTTCGCTCGGGGTTTTCCTGCTCGGTTGCGCGGGGGTAATGGCGCTGCATCTCTTCGGCACGATGTCGGTGTGGCTGAAAATGTGGACGACCTGGAGCCCGCGCGCGTACTTTACCGCGATCAAGGAAGTGCTGGTGACGGCGTTTTCCACCAGCTCCAGCAACGCCACGCTGCCCGCCGCCCTGGAGAACGCCGTGGAAAAACTGAAGATTTCGCCCAGCACCGCCGGTTTTGTGCTGCCCCTTGGCACGACCATGAACATGAGCGGCACGGCGCTCTACGAAGGATGCGTGGTGCTCTTCGTGGCGCAGGTGTTCGGGATCGATCTTTCCCTCGGGCAGCAGATCACCCTGCTGTTTCTTTCCGTGCTCAGCGCCGTGGCGGTGGCCGGGATTCCCGGTGGCTCACTGCCGTTGATCGCCGGCCTGCTCGCGACCTTTGGTATTCCGCCGGAAGGCATCGGCATCATTCTCGGGACTGACCGGATTCTCGATATGTGCCGCACCGCGACTAACGTGGGTTGTGACCTGACGACGGCAGTCGTCGTCGACGAATTACTGAAGAAGCGCGAGGCTGCGGGCGGTGGCTGAGGGAGGACACGCGAGATCGCCGCCCGGCGCAGTTTATCGCCGGAAGCCGCAGCGGTTGGTGTAACCGCCACTGGAGCGAATTTCCGAATAGCCCACGCTGAGGGAAAAGTTGTGGGCGGGATCATCGTAGGTCAGGTCGATCGCGCCGCCGTACGCGCTGTAGCCGCCGCTGCCGCCGGCGACCATCAACGTCACCGAGCCGTGAATTTCCGGGACACGTTTAAACAGGAATGAAGTCGCTGCGCGGTCTTTGGCGGGAGAGTGCAGGGTCGCGGTTTGGCTGGAATCGGTCGTCCTGGGTTGGCTGAATCGCGCCACCGTTGCATCGAGTTGGGCGAGTTCAGTCTCGGTGAGTAAAATAAAACCAGCGTTGCGGCGTTCGTTCTCGGAAAGCCGTTGGGAAAATAAAACCGGGCGGGGCTGACGCTGGAACTCAGCGGTGTTGATATCGTTCCGCACCAGTGCGTCCAAAACGGCGACCTGATCAGCGGAGAGGTGGGCCAAACCGATTTGCGCTGAGTCGGTGGTGTTCAGTGTGGCGGAAAAACGACGATCATCCGCTCGGCTGGTCGAGGCGAAGAGGCAGAAAAACCCCCAAGCGGCGATGGTTAGAAAGGGGCGGGATTGCATCGAAGTGGCCGGATTTGATTGCTCAAGTGAATCTGACTAAGCGGCACGGTTCCATCTTTTTGTTTAAAGGCTCCCGGGGCGGGAAAGCCGCGAAGGTCTCGGGCATTTAGTCGGTGAGGGGCCGCCAGGCCACTTGGCAGGCAGTCCCTGCGCTCAGGATTCTGTCCTCCAGGTCGTGGCCACGATTCCCGTCATTTGCAGACTTTCCAAACCGCTCCGCTTTATTATGGTGCAGGCATGAAACGTTTCGCCCCGCTCGGCGCCCTGATGCTGTGTCTCACGTTGCTCAGTTTCCCGTTGCTCGCGGCGTCACCGTCGCCGGCCGCCGCTGAAATTAAGAAAGGCAAGACCCCCGGGCTCGAACTGGCTGCGCTGGCTACGCAGGTGACGGGCATCGCCATTTCGCCCTTGCTCGGAGTCAGTGCCGTGGGTGCCTACCAATGGAGCAAGGCGCACACCGCGGCGGAGAAAGCGGCGTTGCCCTGGTTTGCGAGCCCGAGTTTTTGGCTCGTGGGTTTGCTCGCGGTGGGCGCGGTAGCCGCAAAAGATGCCTTTGGAGCGACCTTGCCTCCGGGTTGGAAAAAACCACTGGATGTCTTGGAAGCCATCGAAAACAAAGCGAGCGGATTGGTCGCGGTGGGCGCGGTGGTGCCGTCGCTGGTTGCGCTGGGGTCGAAGATGATCATGCAGTCGTCCGGTCTGGCTGGAGTGCATTGGCCGGCCACTGGTCTCGCGATGCTGCCGCTGGCGTCGTTTGATTTGAGCTGGCTGCTCAATATTCTGATGGTGCCGCTGGCGGTGATGGTTTTTGGCATCGTGTGGGTGGCGGGGCACGCGATCAATGTCCTGATCTTGCTCAGTCCGTGGGGCGCAATTGATGCGGCGCTGAAGGGGCTGAGAACGGCTCTGCTCGGCCTCGTGACGGCGACAGCCTTTATCGATCCCGTGGTGGGTGCGACGCTTTCGGTGGCGATTATTATTTTCGCGTATTTGGTCGCGGGGTGGTCGTTCCGGCTCTCGGTCTTTGGCTCGGTGTTTTGCTGGGATTATTTCACGATCCGCCGGAAACGCTTCCAGTTGCTGGCGGACGGCAACAAGGTTTTCACCGGCAGCGAAATCGCAGGAGTCCCGGTGCGCACCTACGGGCGGTTGCACCAGGCCGCAGAGGGTGGGCTCACTTTAAAATTCCGGCCATGGCTGGTTCTGCCGGAATGCGCAGTTGCCGTGCCGCGCGAGGGGCTGGTGGTCGGCCGGGGGCTGATGTATTCCGAGGTGCTCGGGCATGACACGAAAGCGGACAAGAGTCGTACGTTGCTGGTGCTGCCACCGCGTTATCTGGGGCACGAAGAACTTTTTGCCCGCACGTATCATATTTCCGGCACCTGCGACGTGGGTTTGCGCCAGGCGTGGAGCTGGTTGCGGGAAGTTTTGGGATTCAAGCCCAAGCAAAACGCTAGGGCGGCTTGAGGCGGGCTTGCTTGAGGCGGGAATTCGGCGCCTTTGACCGAGGCGAAGCGCTTCGGCTCTTGGCCGGATTAGGGTCGGAAATCCTCTGGCTTCCAAGAGTACACCACGCCGTCCTTGAGAAAAACCATGCCGGCGGGGTAATGCCAAATAATGAAATCAGAATTGCGCTCAACTTTCGTGGGGGTGCCGAGCCGGTCTTTTAATTGCGCTTCGGTCATGCCGTTTTTCAAATTAGCCAAGGCCACAGACTCTCGCTCCTGGGTGGTGCACCCGGCGAGGCACAGGAGCGCTAGACCGATCAGGGTTATTCTGAAAATTTTCATGGCGGGAGAGGATCGTGTTTTTTGGACGGGGTCCAACTCGGTCGGATTGAACTTGGAGGATGAAGATGAAGTCGTGAGGCGGCGGATCAAAACTAATTGATCAAGCAAATCAGGGAATAAGCATAAAGCCAGTTAAGGGCGTCCTTTCCCTGTCGAACGAGTTTGGCGGCGAGCCTCAGGGGTGGAACGGGGGATTTAGTCCAAGCGATTTTTATTGGAAATTGAGGGCGGCAGATAACTTTTTGTTTCCGCGCTTCCCGAAAGGTGCTATGAATCCACTATGAGTGATGAGAATACCCCTAAGCTCCGACTTAGGCCCAAGTTGGCCGGTGGGCCCCCGCCGATCACTCCGGCTCCCGTGACGCCGCCGGTTGAGGCTGATCAATCAGGTCCGAGTACTGCCGTTCCCGCGATCACCCCGACCGAAAAAAAACCTGCGGTGTTGCGCCCGCGGCTTTCGATTAAGTCCGATGATGGTTCTGATGCCGATGGTTCAAGAAAGACAAAGCCTGCGTTCATCAACGAACCACCCTCCACCCCCAATGATGATCCGCAATCATTTCCGCCGCCTCCACCCAAACAGGTGTTGGTCTCGCGACCCAAGACGGCCTTGAAATCTGTTGAGGGGCGGCAACCTCCTGGCTCGACCGATGCCACTCCGCCGTTTGCCGTTACGGATAGTTATGAGAAATTTCCCGGGGTGCTGAATGCTCCGCCGCCCCCTATCACCAAAACAGCGCCGCCCGCGGGTGAAACTTGGCCGGCATCGCTTGATGCGCCGCCTCCGGGTCTGCCTCCTCTGAATTTATCTAGGGAAGGGGAAGCGGAGCCGGCCGAAATCACGGCGATTCGGAAAGCCTCCACCTTTCCGTTCCCTTCGCCCACGGCCAAATTTCCGCCCTTGCCGGGTCTTGGCTCAACCGTCGATTCAGCGCCAACGGGTGCCTCGGCGCAGGAAGTTTTTTTAAAAAAGGCGCTGCTGCTGGGGGCCTTCGCGATGCTTTTGGTGGCGGCGGCTGGTTTCGCGTATTTCAAGTTTTTCAACAAGCCTGCTCAGCCAGCCGCATCCTCGCCGTCGCCCGTTGCGGTCAAAGCTCCGGCTGCCTCGAATCCAACCATGGATAAGATTAAACAGGCCCTTGAAAAAGCGGAGAAAGAACAATTCGCGCCGCTCAACGAGGTGGTTGCTGCCAATGAAACACCGACTCCTGTGATCCCCAGCGCCGTCACACCGCCGCCGGACTCCGCCCCGGTCCAGCCGGTAGCCCCGGTGGTCGAACCTACACCGCCACCACCACCACCACCACCGCCACCGCCGCCGCCGCCGCCGAGCCTAGCCTTTAAAGCTTGGGTGATTAATATGAAGATTCGGGGTGTTCGCGGCGGTGATGCGCAGCGAGTTTTTATTGATCGCACCTCTTATGTTCCGGGCGATGTCGTCAATCTGCAGTTGGGGATTATCTTCGTGGGTTACAATGAAACCACTCGCATGCTGACTTTTCAGGACAAAACCGGCGCGATCTTCGAGCGACGGCATTGAGGTCTCGCTGGGTTTCCCGCGCTTGGATCACCAAGTATCCACCGGACCTTTCGGCACCGGAATGGATTCGCGGCGCACGACGGCCGGATCGTCCGCCTCGTCGCGCATGAAGGAGGCAATCATCGCTTCAGGGCGGAAGCGCGGAAGCAGTTCGCCGCGCGCATCGCAGTAGGGCGTGCGCCATATTTGGTAGCGCGCGATAATTTCATCGAACTCCGCCCGGGTTTTCAAATACACCACAGATCGCTTGAACTCCTTGGCGGGCCCGAGGCGCTTCGCGTACCACGCGGCGGGTTTGCGGAAAAGTTTGCAGCCCAGTTCCTCGCCGAAAACCTCCACGGCCAAATCGAGATGACGGCGCATCACTTGGAGTCGCTCGGCGAGCGTGGCTTCAATGGGCCGTGTGCCGTGGCGGAGGTAGTCGAGGGATTGGCGGAAAATCCACGGATTGTAGAAGGCGCCGCGACCGATGCTCACCCCTGCGCAACCGGTTTCGTCGAGCATGTGTTTGACCGCTTCAGGCGTGGTAACGTCGCCGTTACCGATGACCGGAATCGTTTTCACGGCCTGCACCACCGCGCGAATACCAGCGAGATTCACCGGGCCGCTGAATCCTTGGGCGCGCGTACGCCCATGCACGAAGATCGCGGCGACGCCGACATCCTCGAGCGCGCGGGCGAGATCGGGCGCCGTGAGATTATCCTCGTCCCAGCCAAGCCGCATCTTGGCCGTGATGGGGATTTTCACAGCGTTGACCATGCCGCACACGAGTGCCTGCGTTTTGTGCAATTCTGTCATCATCGCCGAGCCGCCGCCGATCCCGACGACTTTTCTGACCGGGCAACCCATGTTGATATCGACGCTCGCGATTCCCATCGATTCGACGAGGGCGGCGGCATCACGCATTTCTTCCGGCACGGAGCCGAAGAGTTGGATCGCGAGAAGTTTTTCGGCGGCGCAAGTCTGGGCGAGTTGGAGGCCGCGTGGATTCCGCTCGAGCAGCGAGCGCGCGTTGATCAGATCTGTCGTCGCCCAGTCGAGACCGCCCACTTCGCGCACCACGAGCCGGAAGGGCAGGTTGGTGTACCCCGCCAACGGCGAGAGAAAAAGATTCGAGTCAAACTGGTAAGGCCCAATGCGCATTTCCCTGATCTTTGCTCACCGCACGTCATGGGCAATCCGATTCACAAGTACCCTATTGGGGTACTTTAAAGCGAGGCATCGCGTCCGGCCTTTTTCTCCGAAAGCCAGTAAAGCATCTGGAGCACCAGCTCGGCATCGGGCATCCGGCTGCGTCCGGCGAGAAAGTCGCTCAGTCGCTGTTTGGAGACGCCCAGATAGCGGGCCAGTCGTATTTTTGCTCCGTACGGTTTGAGTTCGGCCCGTAGCGCGAGGGCGCAGACATTCCACATGGGAGTGTCTGCGCCGGGGCGCCGGGTGAGATAGGAGGCTTTGCGGCGAGGCCGCAGATTTTTTTGCAGCTGTTTGAGTCCGATTTCACCAGCTTCAAAAAGCATTTCACTGAGTTCGAGCCAGGCGCGAAACCGAGGTTGGGTGGGGAGCATTAAAGTACCCTATTGGGGTACTTGTTCGGCTACAAGACAGGAAACCTGGCGGGGGGGGCGAACGATTTGGACGCGGACTGATGGCGAGGGCGTATCTGCCGGTTGGCGGTAACTCCGATACGTTCAGATCGAGTTCCGCCGACTTTGTGGGCTTTAAAATTTCTTCTTTAGGGACTTTGGCCCACCGGCAACCGGCAGATGCGCCCGATGGCGAGTTGAGCGGGGCGCGCTCGCTTCGGGATCAACGGGCGGCGAGGGCGCGCTGCATGCGGGTGAGCGCTTCGACGAGGGTCGGACGAGGGCAGCCGATATTGATCCGGACGTGCCGGCCGCGGGGTGAAGCGAAAAAGGCACCGTCACTCAGGCCAACCCCGTGTTGCTCGAAGTGCGCGATGGGATCGGCGAGGTTCAAGGCGGAAACGTTGAGCCAGACGAGATATGTGGCCTCAACCGGAGCCTCGATGGTGATGCCGGGCAATTCGCGGGCGACGAAATCAAGGAGGAGATCGCGATTGCCGCGGAGCGTATGGAGGAGGCCTTGGCGCCACGGCTCGCTGTCGCGGTAGGCGGCTTCGCAGGCGGTGAAGCCGAGATTGGTGACTTCGGCCATCACGCCCGTGGCGGCGCGGATGAATTGGGCGCGCAGCGCCGCGTCGGGGATGATCGCGAACGACGTGCCGAGTCCGGGAACGTTGTACGTTTTGCTGGGTGCCATCAGCGTGATGGTGCGGCGCGCGATCTCCTCGCCGAGCAACGCCGACGGAATATGGGGTAAGGCGTCGAGAATCAGATCGCAGTGAATCTCATCGGAACAGAGCAGGAGATTATGGCGTACGCAGAATTCGCCGAGGCGCACCAGTTCTTCGCGCCGCCAGACGCGGGCGAGGGGGTTGTGCGGGTTGCACAGATAAAAAAGTTTGGTGCGCGGCGTGACGGCGTGTTCGAGGGCCGTCCAATCGATTTCCCAACGGTGCTCGGTGGCATTAAGATGGAACGGTACTTGGACGGAAACTCGCGCGCTGTTTTTCGGCGCGGTCATGAAGGGCGGATAGACGGGGGTGAGCGTTAGGATTTCTTCACCGGGTTGCGCGAAGGCTTGGGCGGTGATGTTGAGTCCGACCACGAGGCCGGGGAGCCAGACCAACCAGGCCGGTTCGATGCGCCAACCGTAGCGTTGCTCCATCGCGGCGACCACGGCGTCGACCGTGGATTTTACCGGACGCGCGTAACCGAAGACGCCGTGGGCGACTCGTTCCTGCAGAGCGGCGATGATGGCGGGCGAGGATTTAAAATCCATGTCGGCGACCCACATGGGCAAAATATCCTTGCCGGCGTACTTCTGCCATTTCTGGGAGTCGGTGCGGCTGCGTTCGGGACAGGTTTCGAATTCGAAGGACATGGGCGTGACGTTAGTTGAAGCGGCGGGGCGGGCGAAGGCACGGAAAAAACGTGTCAGTGGGACGGAGTTTCCCGGATGAGACGGCACAGCGGGGGCGATTTTTCCCAGTACAATCGGGGTGTGGGGAGCAAGTAGCGTTTCTGGTGCGACTTGCAGGATGAACCTGAGCGGCACGGGCCATGCATAGAGCGCAGCATGTTCAATTACTACCACCCTTCAACGGAGAGTCACCTCATGAATCGCATACTTAGTTATCAACAACCACGCAGCGCGGTCCTTTTTCCGACACTGGCGCGCCGGTCTCTTTGGTCCGGTTTGGAAACGGATATCAATCGCATGTTTGAGACTGCTTTGGTGGACATCGCTTCACCTTCGGCAGCCCCTCGGGTTCCGGTCGATCTGTTCGAGGACAAAGATAATCTCTATGTCCGAGCGGAACTTCCGGGCGTGACTCGCGACGCCATCAACGTCGAGATGGTCGAGGATATTCTGAATCTCACCGCCACCCGCAAGTCGGGTGAAGAGACCTTCAGTCTGGCCCGCTCCCTCACGATTCCAGCAGGCGTGCAGGCCGACAAGGTTCGCGCCAACTATGAGAATGGCGTGTTGACTGTCACCCTGCCCAAACAGGAACAGGTCAAACCGCGCAAGATCACCGTATCGGTCAACTGACCCAGTTCATTTTTAAACAGGAGAAACACGATGAGTATTTTAACCCAAATTATCCCACGCTTAGCTCGTTCGATCGGCCGCACCAGCGCCGAGGTTTTTGCTGAAAACCAGAGCGATGGCGGCTATACAATCAAACCGCTATTCGAAGTTGAGGAAACACCGGAGGCGTGGAGCCTGACGGTTCAGCTACCCGGCGTGACCAAAGAAAACTTGGAATTCACCGCCGAAAATGAGCAGGTCTCGATCTTTGGTCGGCGGACTTGGCAAAGGCCTGCCGACTGGACCACGTTGTATCGCGAATCGGCAGATGCGCCCTACAAACTCGTTCTGGAGCACAACAATTCCGTCGATGTGGCAAAAATTGCCGCTGAGTTAAAGGACGGAATCTTGCTTATTTCGCTGCCGAAAGTGGAGGCAGTGAAGCCAAAGAAGATCGTTATTAGCTGATGAGCATTACTTAGAAATTTTATCGCATTAATTCTAAATATTTTCTCTGCAGCGACGATATAGGCATGAGAATAGCTATAATTTAGGGGTTCGGTTGGCTAGGGGTAGACAATCGAGCTTCAAGCCTGCCTCGAGTGGGCAAAGCCGCCGGGAGTCCGTTTACGGGCCCCGGCGGTTTTTATTTTCCGGTAAGCCGCAAGTCAGACATGAATGGCGTTAAGTTAAGCGGCATGATCGTCGACTGTCTGACGTTTCGTCTACGATGATTTGCTGCGGAATTTCGTAGGGCCGCCCCTGGTGGGCGTGCCGTTTCCGGTGCGCCCTCCGGCACGGCCACAAGGGCCGGCCCTACATTTCTCATGCAAAATAGTTGGCCTGATCACGCATGGTTGAATGACGACCAACCTCCGTAACTTAGCGTCATGCAAGTCGGACATCCGAAGACCACCCAGTCATTGACGTTCAACTAACCTTACGGGCGGCCGGAAAGAGCACTGACGCGATTATCGAAGCGGCGAGCACCGTCCCGATGATGCCGAGAGAGAAATGGATGGAAATATCCACCCAGTGCGACGCGATCATCTTGATGCCGACGAAGGTCAAAATGAGGGCTAGGCCATAGTTTAGGAAGCGGAACAGTTGCATGATCCCTGAGACGGCAAAATACAGCGAACGCAGCCCGAGGACCGCAAAAATATTCGAGGTGAAGACGATGAACTCGTTGCGCGTGATCGCGATTACCGCGGGTATCGAATCGAGCGCGAACATCACATCCGTGGTTTCGACCACCAGGAGAACGAGAAACAGCGGGGTCGCGTGCAGCTTGCCCTGTTGGCGGGAAAAGAAGTGGCCGCCTTCGAATTGCGGGGTGATGGGCAAAAAGCGGCGGGCCAGTTTTACCAGCGGGTTTTTCTCGGGCTCGAAGCCGTCTTCCTTTTTAGGCATCGCCAGCTTGATGCCCGTGTAGACCAGAAACGCGCCGAAGACATAAATAATCCAGTGGAAGGAGTTGATCAGGCTGATCCCGGCAAAAATGAAAATCGCCCGCATGACCACCGCTCCGAGAATGCCCCAGAAAAGCACGCGGTGCTGGTAACGCGGCTCGACCCGGAAATATTGGAAGATGACGATGAAGACGAAGACGTTGTCCACGCTCAGGCACATTTCCACGATGTAGCCGGTGAAAAATTCCAGTGCCGGTTGCGGGCCGAGCTTGAAGGAAATCAGGAGATTGAAAGCCATCGCCAGTGCGAACCACACCGCGCACCAAGCGAGCGCTTCCTTCAGCTTCACGGTATGTGAATGTCGGTTGAAAACGCCCAGATCGATCGCGAGCACTAAAGCAATGAACCCTAAAAAACCGACCCACGCCCACCAAGGCAGGGTGCTGATTAATGCGAGATGAAGCGGCATGATGGGGGGAAGTCTGAGCGGCCCTTCGAGCCGGGAGCAAGCGAGGAGTAAGTGGAGAGGTGCGGGGGTGTTTGTCGATAATGGCGCTCGCGGCCCGGTCATGCTGCGTGCCGCGTTGAGCAGTTGACAAGCTGGCCGGGAAGCTTTTCGAAGGGCGGTTCATCTCATGGATCTCCGTTCCCTTCTCCAATCATTCCTGTTCCTCGGTCTTGCTCTGACGGTCCGCGCTGCAGATCAAACCGCCGAAGCGATCCAACAAGCGACGAACAACGCTGTGGCCGCGCAAAAGGTGGCGGAGCACGCCACCGTCCGGGCTCCGGATTTATTGGAGTATCTGGTCGATTCTGTGCTCGCGCTCTTCAACGTCCAGACCAGCGAAAACACCGTCACCCACTACGTGATCGCCGCGTTGTTTCTGGTCGGCGCCATTCTGCTGCGCGGGGTGGTGACCAATATCCTTTTTCACTACCTCAAGAAACTCGCCGCCAAAACCGAGACGACGCTCGACGACAAACTGTTCCCCGCGATGGAGCAACCCACCGCGACCTTCATCATGGTCACGGGTATTTTTGCGGCGCTGAAAGTTTTGAAACTATCGCCCGGCACCGATAGTTATATGGCGGCGGGATCCACGGTGGCTTTTTCTTTGGTGATCTTCTGGGCATTGCTGCGGGCCTTTAACGCCGTCCTCGACCACGCGCACGAAGTGGCGCTGGAAAAACAAATGGGTGTTGCGGCTTTCATGCCCTGGATAAAAAAATCTTTGGTGGCGGTCTTCGTGGTGCTGGGCGTGTTGCTTACCGTGCAGAGCCTCGGTTACAACGTCTCGACGATTCTGCAAGGTCTCGGCATCGGCGGTTTGGCCTTCGCTCTCGCGGCGCAGGATACCATCGCGAATCTTTTCGGCTCGGTGGTGGTGGCCATTGATCAACCCTTCAAGATCGGTGAAACGGTTAAGATCGGCACCAACACAGGTCTGGTGGAGGACATCGGACTGCGTTCCACCAAGCTACGGCTGATGGACAAGTCGCTGGTGGTTATCCCCAATAAAAGTGTGGCGGCGGAGGCCATCACCAATCTTTCGCGATTCACCGGACGTCGCATCGAGCAGGTGCTGGGTCTGACCTACGATACTACGCCAGCCCAGATGGAGGAGCTGGTTAAAGAGCTCCGTCGACTGATCGAAAGTGAGTCCGCGGTCGAGGCCAACTCGGTGCACGTTTATTTCCGCGATTACAGTGCGTCCTCGCTGGATATTTGGTTGGCCTACATCGTCAAAGATGCCGATTTTGCGAAACACATGGCACTGCGGCAGCGGCTGAACTTCGCGTTCATGCGCGCAGTTGACTCGCGCGGTCTCGCCTTCGCCTATCCGTCGCAAACCGTGTACGCGGGGAACGTCGCTTCGAAGCCTGCGAGCGAAGCGTAAGGAGATTCCTCGCTGTTTCCCGTGGGTGGTCGCCGATTTCCACATCGGCGACAGAGCGGCGGTGTGGAAACCGCCGCCCCCCATTTGCCTAAGCTCAGCCTGTTAGTGGTTAACTCCTCCTCGGTTTCTGTTTTCGGTTTTGGCCTCGAGCCTTCCGGCGTCTGTAAGATAGACGCCCTACGGTTGGCCGGGTGCTTTCATTCCCGCTGTTGATTTCTTGGCGGGATCTTTGTCATGGGCACAGTGCCTGTTTTTGCTAACTGTACTGGTGGCAATCTAAACCGGCTGCTGCTACCAGAGCATCGGCAGTTTCGGTATAGTTCGCCGTCAGCTCCCACTTCTCATGGTCCAGATCCTCACCCCACCCAAGTTGGTTTTTCCTCAGAAAGTCGCTGCCCGAATCGCCACGAACGGTAAATCCCCCTCGCTCTATGCGGAGCTGGCCGACTCGCTCCAAGTGCTCATCGAGCAGGGCACGTTGCGGCCCGGCCATCGGGTGCCGTCGGTGCGGATCATGTCGCGGCAGCGCGACGTCAGCATCGCCACCGTGCTCCAAGCTTACACCGTGTTGGAAAATCGCGGCTACCTCGAGGCGCGGCCGCAGTCGGGTTACTACGTCCGGCCGCGGCCACCGAGTTTCGCCCCTGAGCCGCGCATGGCCAAGCCCATGGCGAAACCCGCGTACGTCGGCGTCAACGATCTGACGGCCGAGGTGCTGGAGTTTGCGCTCAATCCTGACTACGTGCCCTTCGGCGCCGCCTGTCCGCACCATAGTCTTTTTCCCACGAAGAAACTCGCGCGGATTTTGGGCTCGGTTGCCCGGCGTGATCCTTCGCTGCTCGGTCGCGCCAGCATGAACGCCGGTTACGAGCCTCTCATGCGGGAGATCGCCCGGCGTTATCTGCAAGCCGGCGTACCGATTTCGCATGACGAGTTGATCATCACCACGGGTTGCACCGAGGCACTCAATCTTTGCCTGCGCGCGGTCACCAAGCCTGGTGATACCGTCGCGATCGAAACTCCGGCGTACTTTGGCTTTCTCGAAATCATCCAGAGCCTCAACCTCCGCGCGCTCGAGATTCCCACCTCGTCGCGTGAAGGTATCTGCTTGGACGAACTGCGCGACGCGATCACGGCGAACGACGTGAAGGCTGTGATGATCATGCCCAATTGCCACAATCCGCTGGGCTCCGTCATGCCCGACGAGAAAAAACAGCGGCTCTACGAACTGCTTGGCGAATTCGATCTGCCCGCGATCGAGGATGATATTTATGGCGACACGCATTTCGGCGAAACCCGGCCCAAGCCACTCAAGGCTTGGGACAAGGACGGCCGCGTGATGCTGTGCTCCTCTTTCGGCAAGACGCTCGCGCCCGGTTTCCACGTCGGCTGGACCGCACCCGGACAATATTTTGAACGGGTCCGCCGCTTGAAGTTCACCAACACCATGGGCACGCCCGTCGTGTTGCAGAAGACGCTCGCGGAGTTTCTGCGTGATGGTGGCTACGATCATCATCTGCGCTCGCTCCGGCGCGCGTTCCACCAGCATCTGCATCTTTTCCTGCGGGGCATGCAGAAATATTTCCCCGACGGCACGCGTTACAGTCGGCCACAAGGCGGCAATTTCATCTGGGTCGAGTTCCCCGCGAAGGTCGACACCCTCCGCCTGCGCCGCGACGCGCTGAAGCACAAAATCAACACGGCTCCCGGCAGTCTCTTCTCGGTGAAGGACCGTTACCGGAATTGCCTGCGCATCAGTTGTAGCGTCCCCTGGTCCGATGAAATTGAAGCCGCGCTCAAAACCCTCGGCGATCTCATCAAGCAGCAGCTCTGAGCACCGATAAACCGATCACCTCCGACTCCGCTCGTTCTCGTTCTCCTACTCCTACTCGTTCTGTCCTCCTTTCAGTAACGTTTCAGAAAATGCTGAGAGAACGATTACGAGAAAGAGAATGAGAATGAACTTCTAGCATCCTAAACAGTCACTAGGCCCACCAGGCGTCTCAATGTCGCCGCCAACAGGGAATATCACTGGAAGAACGATGAAGGGCGGCAACGGTGAAGCCACTGGTTTCAGACGAACACGGTCGCCGGTTTCTTTTCAAGCGCCACCGGGCTCAGCCGATTCTGCGCCGACACCAAGCGATCAATCAGCCGTAAATCCCGTTCCGAAACCTGCTTCACGCACTCCGCCCAATGATCCACCACCTGCAGCAATTCTTCCCGTGTCGGCCAGAGCGGTGTGCGCCGGCGAGCTTCCAGAAAACCTTTGTAGCCATTCAGCCTTTTGCGAGTGCGGCGGATAAAATTTTCCACCGCTTCATGACTTTTTCCCGGCTCCACCACTTCATCCAGCAAACCCTGCGCAAGCAAGGCCTCCGGTTGGTACGTTTCTCCACTGAGAATCATCCGTTGCGCGACTTGCGGCCCGAGTTTTCGCGCGAGCAAACTGTAAGCGCCCATCCCGGGAAACAAATTGAACAACACCTCCGGGAAGCCCAACTTCGCCCCGCGTTCCGCGATCATAAAGTCAAAGGTCAGGGCGGCTTCAAAGCCTCCGCCCAGCGCATCGCCGTTGATCTCGGCGATGGAAATCACCTGCTGGCCAAAGCCCGAGAGCGTGCCGTGCAGCGTATCCACGCACAACCGGGCATAACGCGCCACGCCCGCCCAGTCCTCGCGCAACGAACAATCCCGGATCAAATTCAGATCGCCCCCCAGATTGAACACCCGGTGCGCATCCGAGCGCAGTACATAAAAATCCACCTGCCAGACCCGCCGGCGAATGTGGCCGTGCAGCTCCACGGCATCGCGCATGAAGGCCGACGTGAAGCAGGGCCGCGGCTGAATGTGCATCGTGTGCCAGATCGTGCACGTTTCCGGATCATAGGTGGCCGACATGGTGTCCGTCTCAAACACCGTTGCGGGTCTCCTGACAGGTATTTCGAGGATTACATTCATGGGGTGGATGAAACATGCGGCCCTTCGTCAGAAAGACACCACCACCGGCAAGGACTCCAAGTCAGTGCCGAGATCTCTCGCATGACGCAGGCTTACCTTACGACCTCATTACTAATACGAAGTTTTCCCCAGATGCACGCTCGGATTAATGTATTTTTAAGTAACAGGGAGAATTTTTGTGACGAAATCGTGACGCTTAACCACCCAAATTAAGGTGATTTTATGCCTTCATCATTTTCCCCGGGCGCATTTTCCGGCTCGTTCGCTCGCCGCTTTTCCCTGTAGTACTCGTGAGAGAACGGGAAATATTTCGCGAATGATCACGATCCACGCACACGCTCACGGCTGACTTTCCCTTTGTCCTCTTCACCCTCCCGCACCGCGCTCCTCCTCGGCTTCGCCACGATCTATCTGGTGTGGGGCTCCACGTATCTTGGCATCCGGGTGGCGGTGGAGACCCTGCCGCCCTTCCTGATGGCCGCGACGCGCTTCATTCTTGCTGGCGCGATCATCGCGGGATTCATCGCGTGCACTCGCGGCTTTAAAGCCAAACCTCACCAATGGCGCGACAACGCCATCATCGGCGCCTTCCTCCTGCTCGGCGGCAATGGCCTCGTGTCTTGGGCAGAGCAGAAAGTTCCGTCTGGCATTGCCACGTTGATGGTTTCCATTGGGCCACTCTTCATCGTGCTGCTCGACTGGCTCGTACTTGTTCTTTTCAAAGACGGTCAGCGTGGCACCAAACCGTCTCTGCATACCTTCGTCGGTCTGGCGCTAGGTTTCCTGGGTTTGGCTTTGCTGGTGGGACCAAACGTGATGGAAGCCGGGGTCGGGCATCTCGATGGTTTTCGGGTGTTGGCGTTGATCGGCGCGTGTCTTTTCTGGGGGATCGGTTCGCTCTACACCCGCTATGCTCGCGATCCGGCTGAGCCACTGACCGGTGCGGCGATCCAGATGCTGTGTGGTGGTGGCTGGTTGCTCTTGGTTAGCCTGCTGACCGGCGAGCCCTTTCACTTCGACGTGGGCGCGGTTAGTGTTCGTTCGCTGGGGTCGTGGGTCTACCTCGTGGTTTTCGGATCATTGATTGGTTTCACCACCTTCGTGTGGCTGATGAAACACAGCACGCCCGCGAAAGTTTCCACCTACGCCTACGTGAATCCCATCGTGGCCGTCTTCCTCGGCTGGTTCGTGCTGGACGAACCGGTGAGCCCGCGGATCTCCGTTGCCGCCGCCATCATTATCGCTGGCGTGGCGATCATTTCGCTGGCGAAAAATAAAAAGCCGACAGCCAAAGTAGTTTAATAGACTACAAACCGGCTGGACCTAATTCTTGCGGATAAAACCTGCCGTTGACGGCTGGGCTGGTCAGGCGAAGGTACGGTTATGTCCCCGGGCCTTGTCACTCCACGTCAGAAGAAAGCCACCCGCCAGTCGCGTTCCCGCTCCGCCAAGTTGCGGACGACCCCGATTCGCGCGGTGAAGCTTGATCTCGACGCGGAGGAAATCGCGCTACAGGCCGCCATCTCGGCGGCGGTGGCGCGCGACCTCGGCCGATGAAGCAGTCGGATATCTGGAAGTTCCCTTATCCCTCGTCTGACTGCGCGCTTTGGTTGGTCATCATTTCGCCGACATCGCTGTGCGCCGAGTCGCATCCGTTGATCGAGGCATTTATGCGGGCTATCGTCTGAGAATTAACCGAAAAGAGACTTTGCTTGGGTCGGGTGACCCGTCCCGGTGAGCCGTTCATGAGGGGGATAGTCGAAGGGGCTCTTCAGGGACGATTCGCCCTACCTCAGGCAATCATGCGCGTCGCGGTGCGCTACGCATGGTCCGCAAACCGCGACTGCAAACTCGCGAATCGCGCAGGGTTTCTTAATGCACCGTTCAAGTCGAAGTAAGGTGAGATTGCGGTGATAAGATTGTCTTCACTGGCTGTTTGAAATGCAGGGTCGCCGCTCGCCGGCGCGCGGCTCTGCACTCGCGCTACGGCCAGGAAGTCAGCCCGGGGCTGTGCCGCTGTAGCGGCTCGCCGCGCAGCCAAATCCGCGCCGACTTGTTGTATCGGTTCTCGTCCAGTTTGTAGAAGAGGACGGTGGCGGCGGCGATTAGGCTGATTACCCGCCGGGACAAAACGATAGGGGCGCAGAATGCTGTGCAGTGAATCGGCTGTCTGCGTCTGAGTGGCGGCGTAGTCGAATTTCGTAAGCAGTAATCTGGTGATCCAGCCGGCCAAGGCGCTGATCAGCACGCTGAGCTTGAAGGGCGGACTGTGACGGGACGACCGGGCGCGGTTGCCCTAACCGTCGTCCGATGGATCAGACAACTTCCAGGCGGATAATCCGCACTTCCTTGACCGCGTGATCCACCCAGTAGGTGACAATAATGTCGTCGAAACATTTCACCTCGTAGGTGCGGCCGGCGGGCGAAAGCTCTTGAAAATCAGGCGGCGCGAATGGAGTGGAACTCACCCGTAACAACACCTGCTCCATTTCAGCCGGGTCCGGCGTTCGCTCCCCAGCAGGGCGCGAGAGGCTTCGGCCGAGAGCCAGAACTCGTAACCCATGCGTCAGGCTCCGCTTTTGCCCAGTTCCCGGCTCAAGTGCAGGGCTTGATCCAGCGATGCTTTTTCACCTGTTTCCATGGCTTGCCAAGTGGTGTCGAGCGCCGCCGTAAAACCGCTCTCCTGCCGCCGGGCGGAATGTTTGAGGTAGGCCGGCAAGATAGGTCTTCTCCGCCGCAGGCAGGCGTTCCAGCTCGGACTTCAGCTCGGTGAGTGACATGCGGCGAAAGCTGGCGCGGCTTGGCGCAATGTTAACGCATGGGCTGGGGATGGAATCGAGGTGGGTGAAATATCGATCCGAATGCTCCGCCTTGCGCGGTGAGCTGCCTCTTTTGTTTCAAGCATTGGTACACGCGATCTCGTGGTGATGCGGTTGCTGATGGCTATCAGCGTTTGGCGGTAGGACTGGACCACTGAGCGCGCCGAAACGCTTACGACATTCATGGTTACTCGCGGCGGGCCCAGCGGTCCCGCCCTACCAATGAACATCAGTCCCCGTCCACGCGCAGCGCCTGTTTTAATTGCTGCCGCGCTCGGTAAAGCCGGTTCTCCACGGCTTTTGGCGTGCAGCCTAACGCTACGGCGATTTCTCCCATCGACTGATCTTCGTATTCGAAAAGCACGAGGGCGGTGCGCAGATCCAAGGGCAGGGCGGCGATGGCGGTTTGCACGGCGGCGATGCGCTCGTGGCGGACTGTTTCATTGGCAGCTTGCGCACCGGCGGGGGATTCGTCGGGCGTGTCGCCGCCGGCTTCGGTCCAAGCGTTGAGCGAGAGCGTGGGACGGCGATGCCACCAACGCAGCCGGTTCTTGGCTTGGTTGGCGGCGATGGAAAAACACCAGGTCGAAAATTTAGCGCCGACCCGATACGTGCGGCGCTTCGTGTAGATCCGCAGAAAAACTTCCTGAGCGAGATCCTCGGCTTCCGCCGTGTTGCCCACGAGCCGGAAGATAAAGCGCTTCACCGGCATTTCCCAATGCTGCATCAATGCCGCCAACGCGGTGTCGTCGCCGCTTTGCAGGCGGCGCATCCACTCTTCGTCGCTGGGACCGGGGCCCGGATCGGATTCCATGGGTCAGGACGAGCGATTGAGTTTCAGATCGGGTGCGGCGTGGTGATCGAAGTCGGCGATCTTCGGTAGCACGAGGGCGAGATAGCGCTGGCCTTCCTCGGGCGACATCAGCGCCGC
>Ga0105046_10001297_pt1 | contig 38276 bp, 35 predicted proteins | sample MAT03_FD_78385 | JGI IMG/M metagenome (GOLD analysis project Ga0105046, IMG submission 78385) | Freshwater microbial communities from Lake Fryxell liftoff mats and glacier meltwater in Antarctica - MAT-03 (megahit assembly) | ecosystem: Environmental > Aquatic > Freshwater > Ice > Liftoff... | reverse complement strand
CGACAGCCCCGCCGCCTGGATCGACGCCCACCACATCCGGCACTGGGACCACGGCGGCCCCACCGACCTCGACAACCTGGCCGCCCTGTGCGCCGCCCACCACGGTGTCGTGCACCGCAACGACTGGTCGATGACCGTGCACCCCAACGGCACCGCCACCTTCACTCGCCCCGACGGGTCAACCCTCACCAGCCCCCCACCCCGGACCCGACGCCCCGACCGGCTACCCCTCCACCCCCCGATCAGTCTCGGGGGAACCCCGATGGCCCGATCACCCGGACCCGGTGGCACCCGCACTGACCACCCACCCGAACCACCCGGACCGGCCACCCACCCCCTCGTCGTCACCACCGTCGACCAGCGCGGCCGGCCCACCACCGGCACCCGCGGCCCCGCCACCTACACCACCACCTGGGACGACACACCCCCCGACCAACGTGAGCACGAATCCACCACAGCCCGACAACGAGCCCACGGCCTTCCCCCACCCCTCACCACCGCCGCCTGAACGAGGCGTCGGGGCCGGATGGTTGTGATCGTCACCTCCACGGCCTCGACGTGATCGGTGTCATGGGCACGGCGGCTCGACGGATCGATCGATTCTCCCGGCCCCGGGCCCAGAAATCCGGCCCGGGAGGGTGATGCTCGGCCATGGGTTTGTTACTATCGCCATAGGAGAAATACCCCCCCGAGATTCCTCTCATCACCCGCCCAACCCAGGAGCGTGTCCCATGGCCTCCACTGATCTCGACCTCGACCTCGGCCGGTACAAGCTCGGATGGAGCGATGCCGAGGACTACGTCTTCAAGCCTCAGCGAGGCCTCACCGAGGACATCATCCGCGAGATGTCGTGGATGAAGGGCGAGCCCGACTGGATGCGGGACTACCGCCTCAAGAGCTACCAGCACTTCCTGCGCCGCCCGATGCCCAACTGGGGGGGCGACATGTCGGAGATCTTCTTCGACAAGATCTTCTACTACATCAAGCCCACCGATCATCAGGTCGACGCCTGGGACGAGTTGCCGGAATCGGTCAAGCAGACCTACGAGAAGCTCGGCATCCCCGAAGCCGAGCGCAAGTACCTCGCCGGGGTCACCGCCCAGTACGAGTCCGAGGTCGTGTACCACAAGAACCGTGAGGACCTCGAGGCTCAGGGCGTCATCTTCACCGACATGGACACCGCTCTTCGCGAGCACCCCGAGATCGTCCGGGCGTACTTCGGCACCATCATCCCGAAGAACGACAACAAGTTCGCCGCCCTCAACTCGGCGGTGTGGTCGGGCGGCTCGTTCATCTACGTGCCTCCGGGCGTCAACGTCGAGATGCCCTTGCAGGCCTACTTCCGCATCAACGCCGAGAACATGGGCCAGTTCGAGCGCACACTGATCATCGCCGACGAAGGCAGCCAGGTGCACTACATCGAAGGCTGCTCGGCCCCGGTGTACACCACCGACTCACTCCATTCGGCCGTGGTCGAGATCATCGTCAAGCCCAGCGCTCGGGTCACCTACACCACCATCCAGAACTGGTCGAACAACGTGTTCAACCTGGTCACCAAGCGGGCTCGGGTCGAGACCGAAGGTCACATGGAGTGGATCGACGGCAACATCGGCAGCCGCCTCACCATGAAGTACCCGGCCGTCTACATGGTCGGCCCCAAGGCCTCGGGCGAGGTGCTCTCGGTGGCCTACGCCGGCGCCGGCCAGCACCAGGACGCCGGCGCCAAGATGGTGCACGCCGCGCCCGAGACCACCTCGAAGATCGTGTCGAAGTCCATCTCCAAGGACGGCGGCCGCACCTCCTACCGCGGTCTGGTGCGGGTCGAGGACGACGCCTACGGCTGCAAGAGCCACGTGCAGTGCGACGCCCTCATCCTCGACGACGATTCGGTGTCGGACACCTTCCCGTACATGGAGATCGGGTCTCGCGACGCCGTCGTCGGTCACGAGGCCACGGTGTCGAAGGTGGCCGATGAGCAGCTCTTCTACCTCATGAGCCGCGGCCTCTCCGAGGAGCAGGCCATGGGCATGGTCGTCAACGGCTTCATCGAGCCGGTCACCCGCACCCTGCCGATGGAGTACGCCGTCGAGTGGAGCCGGCTCATCGAACTCCAGATGGAAGGCTCGGTCGGCTGAGCTCGACCGCAGGCGCCAGCCGGTGCCGTCCGGGCTCGTGGTGACTCGGCGTCGTCCTCCGGGGCTGGCAGAATCACCCGATGCCCATGCGTGAGGAGTGCCAGCAGTTCGAGAGCCGTGCCTACGCCACCGGTGAGACGGTGCGCAAGTGCAACCTCGATCTCGCCCCAGAGGCGCCGTGGCGCTGCCCGGAGAACTGCCCGAAGTATGCCCCGCGCCTCGTCGACATCGACTGGAGGCACGGCACCCTGGTGGCCCCGCCGACGCCCGACGAGCCCCAGGGTGAGGGGATCGCCGAAGTCCTCGATGAGGCCGAGGACATCGTCAACGCCGCCGGTCCGTCGATTCTGGCCGAGGTGGAGGCCGAGCGCGCTCGCCAGCAGGCCGGGGGCGTGTTCTCGAAGCTCAAGCGTCGGTTCGGCCGCAAGGGCTGACGCGCCTCCGACCCCCTGATCGGGTTGGCCGGAATTTCTCCTACGGCGGTAGTGTCAATGCGGTTCGCCCCGTCCTTCTCTCTGTCTGTCGTCATCTCCGAGGTGGTTCCCCTGAACAGCCTGACGCCCGCCGTCGCCCGTGACCTGGGCGGTCCCGGTTGGCTGGCCGAACGTCGCCGAGCCGCCGCCGAGGCTGCGGCCGGGCGCTCCATGCCCAGCGCCGACGAGGAGGTGTGGCGCTACAGCCGCGTCGCCGACGTCGATCTCGACGACTGGGCCCTGGCTGTCGAACGACCCGTCGCCATCCCCGACCGGGCCGCGGCCGTGCTCGATGCCCTGCCTCAGCGGGCGGCAACCGTCGTGGTGGCCAATGGCTTCGTCGTTCACGCCGAGGTCCACCCGGACTGGGTCGGCACCGGGCTCTTCGCGGGCCCACTGATCGACGGTCCGGAGCCCGAGCAAGCCCTCGGGGCGACATCGGAGTCGGCGACTGATCTGTTCGGTGTGTTGAACGATGCCTTCTCCGCCGAGCCGGTGCTGGTCTCCGTGCCTCGAGGTCTCGCCGTCGATGCTCCCGTGGTGATCATCGACTGGGTCGACGCCGACAACGCGTCGGTCTTCCCCCGTCTAGTGATCCGAGCGGGCGAGAACGCAGAGCTGCGAGTGCTCACCTGGCAGGGTTCCGACGATGTGGCCGCTTTCGTGGCCCCCGTCGTCGAGCTCGACGTCGGCCGGGCCGCCCGCCTCGGGTACACCGAGGTGCAGGACCGTGGCAGCCGCGTGTGGCAGATCACCTCTCAGATCAGCAGGGTCGACACCGACGCCACCCTCACCTCCGCCCACGCCGGTCTCGGTGGCGACTACGCCCGGGTGCGCACCGACTGTCGTCTCGCCGGGCGGGGGGCCACGGGCAACCTGCAGGCGGTGTACTTCGGTGAAGGCAGCCAGACTCTCGATTTCCGCACCTTCCAGGACCACGCCGCCCCCGACACCACCTCGAATCTGCTCTACAAGGGAGTCGTCGGCGACGACTCGAGGTCGGTGTACACCGGTCTCATCAAGGTGGAGAAGCAGGCTCGGGGCACCAACGCCTTCCAGACCAACCGCAACATCAAGCTCTCCGAGAACGCATGGGCCGAGTCGGTCCCCAACCTCGAGATCGAGAACAACGACGTGCACTGCAGCCACGCCTCCACCGTCGGCCCGATCGACGAGGAGCAACGTTTCTACCTCGAGAGCCGCGGCGTGCCGACCGAGATCGCCGAACGACTCATCGTCGCCGGGTTCTTCGACGAGGTGCTCGAGCAATTGGCCGTGCCGGCGGCCCGCCCCCTCGTGGAAGCGTTGATCGAGGCTCGGCTCGACCGGAGGGACCAGTCGTGAGCCTCGAACGAGTCTGTGCCGTCACCGACGTCCCCGACGGCGAGGCCCGACGGTTCGACCTGGGTGGCGCCAGCGTGGCCGTCGTCCACATCGGCGGCGACTTCTACGCCATCGGCGACCGGTGCACCCATCAGGACATCTCTCTCGCCGAGGGCGAGGTCGACCCGGCCCGGCTCCAGCTCGAATGCTGGAAGCACGGCAGTTGCTTCTCGCTCGTCACCGGCGAGCCGTCGGCGCTGCCCGCCACCAAGGCGACCCCCACCTACACCGTCGCCGTCGATGGTGCCGACGTCTTCGTGGAGATCGACTGACATGGCCGAACTGCGCATCGAGGGCCTCACCGCCGACGTCGAGGGCCGCACCATCCTCAACGGCATCGACCTCGTGGTCGGCTCCGGTGAAGTGCACGCCGTCATGGGACCCAACGGCTCGGGCAAGTCCACGCTGGCCCATGTACTCATGGGCAAGCCGGGCTACACCGTCACGGGCGGATCGGTCACCCTCGACGGCGTGGAGCTGTTGAGCCTCACCACCTGGCAGCGGGCCCAGGCCGGGCTTTTCCTGGCCATGCAGTATCCGGTGGAAGTGCCCGGGGTCAGTCTCGAGGATCTGCTCGCCGAGGCCTTCGGAGCCGCGGGCCGTGACGTCTCGGTGGTGCCCACCGAGATCGCCGCCGAGGCCGAGCGCATCGGGTTCGCCGAGCGCCTGCACCAGCGGGCCCTCAACGTCGACCTCTCCGGCGGCGAGAAGAAGCGCAACGAGACCCTCCAGCTCGCCGTGCTCAAGCCTCGCTTCGCCGTGCTCGACGAGCTCGACTCCGGCCTCGACGTCGACGCCCTGCGAGCATGCGCCCGCCGGGTGGAGGCCGCCACCCACGAGACCGACCTCGGGGTGCTGGCCATCACCCACTACAAGCGGCTGCTCGACGAGCTGAAGCCCGACGTGGTCCACGTCCTGTCGAAAGGTCGCATCGTCGCCACCGGAGGCCCCGAGCTGGCCGACGAGCTCGAGCTCAGCGGGTACGCCGGTTACGCCGAGGAGGACGAGCGGGCCAACGCCGGCCCGGCCAAGGCCCGCACCCTCGACCCGTCGATGCACCCCGGGGCGGGCGGAGCCGGTGGCATGTTCGCCGATCCCTTCGCCGACCCGCTGACCTGAGCGACCGACCCGGAGGTACCCGATGGCCACCGCACTGAACCCCGCCGAGATCGACGCCCGGATGCCCGACGTCCCGAAATGGGAGGTTGTCGACGGGCACCTGCACCGCGAGCTCGCGTTCGCCGACTTCTCCGAGGCCTTCGGTTTCATGACCCGAGTGGCCCTGGCCGCCGAGAAGCTCGACCATCACCCCGACTGGTCCAACAGCTGGAACCAGGTGGTCATCGACATCGTCAGCCACGACGCCGGTGGCCTGACCGCCACCTGTTTCGACCTGGCCGCCCGCGTCGACACCTTCGTACCCGACGCCTGATCAGGCAGCGGACACCGCGCTCGGGAAGCCGCTGGGCTTGCTGTCGCGCGATCTAGGTTGTCGATGCTTCAACGGGCGTTGATGCATCGATCGAGAGGCGGGGGTGTCATGACCGACCAGGCCTCAGCCCCTCCGCCGTCATCCGTCGACGCGGGGACGGCGCCGGCCCGCCCGGGTGCGGTGTTGGGCACCCTCATCCTGGTCGCGGCGGTGGCCAACCTGCCGTTGGCGGTGGCCAACGTGGCCCTGCCCGACGTCGGCAAGGCCTTCGACGCGTCGCAGACCCAACTCAACATGGTCGCCGTGAGCTACTCGCTGGGGCTGGCCATGTCGGTGCTCTGGCTCGGCGCCATCGGTGACCGGTACGGCCGCAAGCGGATGCTGCTGATCGGCATCGTGCTGTCTCTCCCGGCGTGCCTCGTCGCGTCCTGGGCTACGAGTGTCGAGGTGCTCATCGGCGGACGCGTCCTCGGCGGCATCGCCGCCGGCATGGCCTATCCCACGACCCTGGCTCTGATCACGGCGCTGTGGTCGGGGCCGGCCCGCACCCGCTCGATCGCCCTGTGGTCGGCCATCGGTGGTGGCATCTCTGTCGTGGGGCCACTGATCGCCGGTGTGTTGCTGGAGTACTACTGGTGGGGATCGGGCTTCCTGGTCACCGTTCCTCTGATCATCGTGGCCATCCCGATGGTGTCGAAGGTGATCCCGGCCCACGTGAACGAGTCCACCGACCCGGTCGACAACCTCGGCGGCATGCTGTCGGCCGTGCTCGTCGGCGGGCTCATCCTCGCCATCAACTTCGCCGCCGTGCCCGACGCCGGAACTCTGGTGGTGAGTTTCGGTCTCGTGGGCGCCGCCGCTCTCGTCGGGTTCGTCATCCGGCAGCGTCGGGCCGCCAACCCGCTCTACGACCTTCACGTGGCCGGCCGTCGGGTGTTCTGGGTCGCGGCCATCGCCGGCATCGTGGTGTTCGGCTCACTGATGGGCGCCATGTTCATCGGCGGGCAGTTCCTCCAGAACGTCCTCGACTACTCCACCATCGAGGCCGGGCTGGCCATCCTGCCGGCCGCAGTGTTCATGATCCTGTGCGCCCCTCGGTCGGCCAAGTTGATCGAGACCAAGGGAGCCCGGTTCACCTTGTTGCTCGGCTATCTGTTCGTCCTCCTCGGCTTCCTCGTGATGCTTCTGCTCTGGAAGGAGGGATCGTCCTACTGGCAGGTCGGCCTCGCCTATGCGTTCGTAGGGGCGGGGGTCGGGTTCGCCGGCACCCCGGCGTCGCACTCGCTCACCGGATCGGTGCCGGTCGCCAAGGCTGGGATGGCCTCGGGCACCGCCGACCTCCAGCGCGACCTCGGTGGCGCCATCATGCAGTCGATCTTCGGGGCGCTGCTCACCGCGGGGTATGCCACCGCCGTCTCCTCCGCCATCGCCTCGTCGCCGGCTGCGGATCAGATCACCAGCAGCGTCCGGAGCGAGCTCACCAAGTCCTTCTCGAGCGCGGCCAACACGGCCGAGCAGTACCCGCAGTACGCCAACCAGATCATCGCCGGGGCCCAGCAGTCGTTCGTCGACGGGTCCAACTGGGCCTACTTCGCCGGCATCGTCGCCGTCACGGCCGGTGCCGCCCTGGTGTTCTTCATGTTCCCCGAGGCCGACGCCGAGAAGGCGCTGCTCGCCGGCTATCAGGCCGAGGACCAGCAGCGCTGAAGCGTGGGTCAGGCCGGTGAGGCCGCCTCGTCGAGACCCTGAGCCAGGGTGTTCCAGGCCAGCGTGGCGCACTTGATGCGCACCGGGAACTTCACCACCCCGCGCAGCGCTTCGAGGTCACCGAGCTTCACGTCGGGCACACCGTCGGTCTCCCCGGTGGGGTCATCGGTACCGCTTCCCTCGAGCGAGCTCTCGTGGATCGACATCATGGCCTTGAAGGCCCGGGAGAGATCGCGGATCTCGTCGCTCGTCCTGCCCTTCACCGCGGCCGACATCATCGAGGCCGACGATTGGCTGATGGAGCAGCCCTGACCCGAGATCTTGATGTCGCTCACGGTGCCGTCGGCCGCAACGTCGAGGTACATCACGATCTCATCGCCGCACAGTGGGTTGAAGCCCTCCACCTTGTGGGCGGGCGGAGCCTCGAGCTCGCCCCGGTTCCGGGGGTTGCGGTAGTGGTCGAGGATGATCTCTCGGTAGAGGTCTTCGAGGCCGGGCATCGGCGGCGTACTCCAAGGCGGGGAAGAGGGCAGTGAGACAGCGTAGGCGTGGCGGTCGGCGAAAGGGCGTGACCGGGTGCCGGGGTCAGAGGGCGAAGAACTTGCCGGTGGCCTCGAGGGCGTCGCAGAGGGCGTCGATGTCGGCCGTGTCGTTGTAGACGTAGATCGAGGCCCGAGCCGTGGCCCCGACGCCGAGGAGGCGCATCAACGGTTTGGCGCAGTGGTGACCGGCGCGGACACACACCGCGTGCTCGTCGAGCACCTGGGAGATGTCGTGCGGATGCAGGTCGCGGTAGGCGAAGCTGAACACCCCGCCCCGCTCGGCCGGATCGGCGGGGCCGAACACCCGGAGCTCGTCGCCGAATCGGGCCGCGAACGTGTCGAGGGCGTACGTGCTGAGGGCCAGCTCGTGGGCCCGGACCGCGTCCATGCCGAGGCCGGTGAGGTAGTCGGCGGCTGCACCCAGCCCGATGATCTCGGCGATCGGCGGGGTGCCCGCCTCGAACTTCCAGGGCAGCTCGTTGGTGGTGAAGCCGTCGAGGCGCACGTCGCGGATCATTTCGCCGCCACCGAGGAAGGGGGGCATGGCCTCGAGCAGCTCGGCCCGACCCCACAGCACCCCGATGCCGGTGGGACCGCACATCTTGTGCCCCGAGAAGACCACGAAGTCGGCGCCCATGGCCTGCACGTCGGCGGCCATGTGGGGCACCGACTGGCAGGCGTCCACCACGCTGATGGCCCCGGCGGCGCGGGCGGCGGCGGTGAGTTGGGGGATGGGCGTGAGGGTGCCGAGCACGTTCGACATGGCCGTGACCCCGAGCACCTTGGCGCCGACGAGCAGCTCGTCGAGACCGGTGAGGTCGAGCCGACCCTGCTCGTCGAGGGGGATCCACCGCAGCTCGAGACCCTTCTCGGCGGCCATCATCTGCCAGGGCACGATGTTGGCGTGGTGCTCCATGTGGGTGAGCACCACCACGTCACCCTCGACCAGGTTGGCCCGACCCCACGACTGGGCCACGAGGTTGAGCGACTCGGTGGCGTTCTTGGTGAAGACGACCTCGCGGGCGTCGGCCGCACCGATGAACCGGCGAAGCTTCTCGCGGGCGGCTTCCATGTCGGCGGTGGCCTGCTCGGCGATGCGGTACACGCCCCGGTGGACGTTGGCGTTGGTGGTGCGGTAGTAGGTGTCCATGGCGTCGAGAACCGCGATGGGCTTCTGGGAGGTGGCGGCGGAGTCGAGGTAGACGATGGGCTTACCGTCGATCGGGCGGGCCAGCAGTGGGAAGTCGGCCTTGACGAGCTTGGTGTCGAGGGGGTCGGTGATGATCAGCGCCATGCGTCGTAGCCCTCGGCTTCCAGTTTCTCGGCCAGCTCCATGCCACCCGACTCGGCGATCCGTCCGTCGATGAGCACGTGCACGACGTCGGGTTGCAACTCGTCGAGCAGCCGCTGGTAATGGGTGATGGCCAGGATCCCGAGCTCGGGTCGGGCGGCCTTGACCTCGCGTACGCCCTTGGCGACCACGCGGAGGGCGTCGATGTCGAGGCCGGAGTCGGTTTCGTCGAGGACGGCGACGTCGGGTTCGAGGATGGCCATCTGCAGGATCTCGTTGCGCTTCTTCTCGCCGCCGGAGAAGCCCTCGTTGAGGTAGCGGTCGGCGAAGGACGGGTCCATGTCGAGGCGTTCCATCCACTCCATGATCGCCAGGCGCAGCTCGAGCATCGACAGGTCGAAGCCCTTGCGGGCGCTCAGGGCCTGGCGCAGGAAGTTGAGCACCGAGACCCCGGCGATCTCCTGGGGGTACTGGAAGGCCAGGAACATGCCGGCCTTGGCCCGCACGTCGGTGCTCCAGTCGGTGATGTCGTCGCCGTTCAGGCGCAGGTGCCCCGAGGTCACCTGGTACTCGGGGCTGCCGAGGAGGGTGGAGGCCAGCGTCGACTTGCCCGAGCCGTTCGGGCCCATGAGGGCATGGACCTCTCCGGCGCCGAGGGCGAGATCGACCCCGCGGAGGATCTCGGTGGGCTGCTCGGCGGCGGTGCTGACGTGCAGGTCGTCGATGGCGAAGAGAGGGGTGGCCATGTGCGCCAGTCTAGGCAACGGGTGGCATTCGCACTATCCGCGTAGGAGAAATAGGCGTGGCACCGGTCACCAGCCCCGGTCCACCCATTCCTGGAGCTGGGGCCGCTCGGTCGCGATGGTCGTGCGGTCACCGTGTCCGGGCAGCACGATCGTGTCGGCAGAGAGGGTGAACAGGCGCCGGTCGATCGACTCGATGATGGTGGCGAAGTCGCTGTGTTCGAAGCTGGTGTTCCCGGGGCCCCCGGGGAACAGGGTGTCGCCGCTGAGCAGGAGTGGGGTTCCCTCGACGAGGAAGCACATCGAGCCCGGGGTGTGGCCAGGGGTGGCGATGGTGCGCACGCGTAGCCGTCCGACCGGGAGCACGGTGTCGTCCTCGAGCACGTAGTCGTAGCTGTCGAGCATGTCGGCATCGGCGGCGGTGATGCCCACTTCGTACCCGGCGTCTCGTATGGCGGGGATGGCCTGGATGTGGTCCCAGTGCCCGTGGGTCTCGACGACGGTGCGCACATCGAGGGCCCGGCACAGCTCGAGCAACTGGTCGTGCTCGTTGGCGGCATCCACCAGCACCGCGTCGCCGGTCTCGGTGCAGCGCAGCACGTAGACGTTGTTGTCGACCGGTCCGACCACGACGTTGTGGAGCTCCCAACCGGTGTCGCTCAGCAGCAGTGCCATGGTTGCATCCTCGCTCGATCCGTCGAGTGGTGCACCTCGGGGTGCAGCTGCGGCTGGCAGATGTGCCGCTTGACCATCGGGTCTAGTAGAAAGATGGACCCGCAGCACTCGTCGCGACGACGTCCGCACCTGGCACCGGCTCGGCCGGTTCCCGCCGCCTCCAGGAGGCCCGCAGCCGTGAACTTTGCATTCTCAGAAGAGCAGGAAGAACTCCGCAGCATCGTCCGGCAGTTCCTCGAGGCCAAGTCATCCGAGGCCGCCGTGCGCGAGCAGATGGAGACCGAGCGCGGCTTCGACCCCGAGGTGTGGTCGCAGATGGGCGAGCAGCTCGGCCTGCAAGGCCTCATCATCCCCGAGGAGTTCGGTGGCCAGGGCTTCGGCTACGTCGAGCTCACCGTCGTCCTCGAGGAGATGGGCCGGGCCCTGCTGTGCGCCCCCTACTTCTCCTCGGTGGTGCTCGCCGCCAACGCCCTCATCCACTCCGGTGACGCCGCCGCCCAGGCCGCCCTGCTGCCGGGCATCGCTTCGGGCCAGTCGATCGCCACCCTCGCCTTCACCGAGGCCAACGGCCGGTGGGACGAGACGGGGGTCGAGGCCACGGCCGCCGACGAGGGCGGCACCTGGAGGATCACGGGCACGAAGATGTACGTTCTCGACGGTCACGTGGCCGACGTCGTCATCGTTGCTGCCCGCACGGGCGCCGGCGTCAGCCTCTTCTCGGTGGCCGGCGACGCCGCCGGGCTCACCCGCACGGCACTGTCCACCATGGACCAGACCCGCAAGCAGGCCAAGCTCGAGTTCGCCGGCGTCGAGGGCACCCTCGTCGGCACCGACGGCGCCGGCTGGGACACGTTGTCCACCGTGCTCGATCTCGCCGCCGTGGCCCTCGCCGCCGAGCAGGTCGGCGGCGCCCAGATGTGCCTCGACATGGCCGTCGAGTACGCCAAGGTGCGGGTGCAGTTCGGCCGCCCGATCGGTTCGTTCCAGGCCATCAAGCACAAGTGCGCCGACATGCTCCTCGAGGTCGAGTCGGCCAAGTCGGCGGCATACTACGCCGGTTGGTGCGCCTCGGAGATGAACGACGAGCTGCCCTCGGTGGCCTCGCTGGCCAAGGCCTACTGCTCCGACGCCTACTTCCACGCTGCGGCGGAGAACATCCAGATCCACGGTGGCATCGGCTTCACCTGGGAGCACCCCGCCCACCTGTACTTCAAGCGGGCCAAGTCGTCAGAGCTGCTGTTCGGCGACCCCACCTACCATCGTGAGTTGCTGGCCCAGCGCATCGGCATCTGAACTGGTCCGCCGGGCCTCTGGTCGTGACGATCGCTTCTCGGACCGCACCACGCGTGCGGTCCGAGGCTGTTTTCGTCCCTAGTGTCGGGTTGTGATCTTCGTCTTCGTGGTGCTGGCGGTCGTGGCCGTGGTCGTGATCGCCCTGGTCACCTTGGGGCGCCTCAGCTACCGACTCGAGGACGAAGCCCCGACGTCGGTCTTCGATGTGGCCGAGGCCGTCGAGTTCGTGGCCGACCGCCTCCCCGGCGAGACCACGGCCGAGCTCAGTTACGACGACGTGCGCGCGCTGCTGCTCTGGCACCTCGACTACTTCGAGGACCGGGGCGTGGCCCGCGACTCCGGCGACAACGTCACCAGCGGCCCGTTGGTGGCGGCGGAGGACGAGGCGCTGGCCTATGTGCTCGGCCGGGCCACCGACGCCGGGATGACGATCGACGACACCTGGGTGGTGCAGGTCCTCGACGCCTCCAGTGCCTATCTCGAGGCCATCGGAGCCATCGGGGACCAGGTGCCCGAACCGCCCGACCCGTCGACATGAACTGTTCACGAAACCGACCCGACACGACCTCCTGAGGGCTGGCACACTGCTGGGACCGAGGAAAGGAGGTGGTCCATAACATGAACGACGGTAGATGTGGGACTTCGGAGGTGGCTGGCCGCTAGTGCGGCGAGCTGGGCCGGCTGGTGAAAACCACCAGTCACCGCCGGTGACGACGGCCGGGAACTTGTCCCGCCCGGTACCCAAACGTCCATCCGGTCAATCAGCATTGGCAGGGGAGGGCCTCGTGCCCTCCCCTGTTCGCGCCTGGCCCTACGATGAGCAACAGTCCTCGCACGGATGGAGCAGTCGCGATGGAACGTCCAGGGAAGTTCACCGATCACCGATGGGTGGGCGACAAGCGCACCCAGGTCGTCTACGACGTCGACAACCTCACCGAACCAGAGATCATCGAGGAGCTCATGGTGGCCGAGACGTTCATCGGGTTCGGACCCGACACGCTGCCGGAGGCCCGCAATCGGGGCTACAAGCCCTACAAGGGCGACGGCAGCGGCACCGGCGCGTCGGAGTGATGCTCGGGGCGCGCTTCGTCGCGTTGCGTTCCGGTTGTTCGATCCCCGTGGTGGGTCCGGCCAGGCGAGGCCCGGGAAGCGCCAGCGTCGGGCCTCGCATCAGCGGCGCTCCGCGCCGCCAGGAGTAGAGCGTGGAGGAGCTGTTCAGCTCGTCGGCGCTCGGGATCGCCGGGCATCTGGCCCGCCCGCGGATCGCTCCCGGCACGGCGGTGCCCGGGTTGGTGATCACCCACGGATTCCCGAACATGAACGAGGGCGGCAAACTGTCGGCCCGCTCGTTCCCGGAGCTGGCCGAGCGCATCGCCACCGAGATGGGTTGGATGGCGCTCGTGTTCACGTTTCGCGGGTGCGGCGAGTCCGAGGGCGACTTCTCGCTGGGCGGATGGCTCGACGACCTTCTGGCCGCGGCTCGGTTCCTTCGTAGCGTCGACGGGGTGCGGGGGGTGTGGGCGGCCGGCTTCGGCACGGGTGGCGCCCTGAGCTTGTGCGCCGCCGCGGTCGATCCGGACATCCGGGGTGTCGCGGCGATGGGGGCACCGGCAGACTTCGATGACTGGGCCAGTCACCCCCGGCGGCTGCTGCAGCACGCACGCGACACCGGGATGATCCGGTCGGCGTCGTTCCCTCCGGCGTTCGACGTGTGGGCCCGCGAGATCCGCGAGGTGCGGGCGGTGGCGGCCATCGCCGAGGTGGCACCACGTCCGGTGCTGCTGTTGCACGGCTCCGACGACGAAGCGGTGCCGGTGTTCGATGCCCGGGTCCTGGCCGACGCTCATGGCGACGCCGATCTGCGCATCATCGAGGGTGGGGGGCACCAGCTGCGCCACGACCCCCGGGCCATCGCCGTGCTGTTGGGATGGTTGAATCGCCAGCGTTCTCTCACCGTCGCGGAACGCACTGTTTGAGGAGCCGCCCGCGACGAGCGAGCGTTTCGGCGGGTTCGATCAGCCGGCGGCTGGGTCGGCCTTGCCTTTGCCCTTGGCCTTCTGGGCTTTCTTGAAGGCGCGAACCTCGGCCACCGCCTCCGGCGACGAGATGTCGGCGACCGAGCGGGGCATGTCGTCGCTGAACGGCGCTGCGACCTGCTCCCACCCGGTGGGCTTCTTGCCGAGGCGTTTGGCCAGGATGGCCATGAAGATCTTGGCCTTCTCGTCGCCGTAGCCGGGCAGCTCGCGCAGGCGGCGATACAGCTCATCACCGGTGCGAACGCCCTTCCACACCCTGACCGCGTCACCGTCGTAGTGCTCGACCAGGAACTGGCACAGCTCGTGGGTGCGACGGGCCATCACCGCCGGATAGCGGTGCAGGGCCGGCTTGGCGACGAAGACCTCGACCAGGGCGTCGGGCCCCATCGCGGCGATGGTCGTGGCGTCGAGGTGACCGAGGCGCTCTCGGAGGGTGAGCGGACCCCTGAACGCCCATTCCATCGGGACCTGCTGGTCGAGCAGCATTCCGATGAGCAGGGCCAGAGGATCGGTGACGAGGAGGCGGTCGGCCTCGGGGATGCCGGTGGCGGGGATCGACCTGGTGGGCATGACGGGGTCAGGCTACCGACGGGGGGCGCATCAGAGGACTCTGGGGTCGGGGGTGTCGACGTCGAGCTCGTGGCGCTTGATGGCATCGGCGACGGCGGTGGGGTCGACCGCTCCCTCGCCGGCGAGGGCCGACAACACGGCCACCTCGACGTGGGCGGCATCGGTCTCGAAGAACCGGCGTAGCGCTTCACGGGTGTCGGAACGTCCGAAGCCGTCGGTACCGAGGGGCACGAATCGCTTCGGCACGAATCGGGCGATCTGGTCGGGCACCGACTTCATGAAGTCGGTGACGGCCACGATGGGCCCCGGGGCGGCGCCCAACCGTTCGGCGACCCGCGAGACGCGAGGAGGGTCGAGGGGGTGCAGCCGGTTCCAACGCTCCACCGACAGGGCGTCCTCGCGCAACGACTTGTACGACGTGGCCGACCACAGCTCCACGCCGATGCCCTGTTCGGCCAGCGCGGCCTGCGCGTCGCGGGCGGCGGCCTGAGCGGTGCCGGAGAACACGAGGGTGGCCTGGGGCTGAAGGTCGCCCGGCGCCGGGGCCCACCGGTAGAGGCCGCCCACGATGTCGTCGTCGCTCACCCCGTCGGGGCGGGCCGGCATCTCGTAGTTCTCGTTGTACGCCGTGAGGTAGTAGAAGCCACCGTCACCGTCGAGGGAGGTGCCACCCGACCCGCCGTACATCTCGTGCAACCCGTGGCGGATGATCGTGGCCATCTCGTAGGCGAAAGCCGGGTCATAGGCGTGACAGGTGGGCACCGTGGAGGCCAGCACCAGGCTGTGGCCGTCCTGATGCTGGAGGCCCTCACCGAGAAGCGTGGTGCGCCCGGCGGTGGCGGCGATCAGGAAGCCCTTGGCCTGGGCGTCGGCCGCGGCCCAGATCAGGTCGCCCACCCGTTGGAACCCGAACATCGAATAGAATATGAAGAAGGGAACCATCGGCACGCCACGAGCGGCGTAGCTGGTGCCAGCGGCGGTGAAGCTGGCCATCGACCCCGCTTCGGTGATGCCCTCCTCGAGGATCTGGCCGTCTTTGCCCTCCACATAGGAGAGCAGCAGGGCGGCGTCGACGGGTTCGTAGAGCTGGCCCTGCGAGGCATAGATCTTGAGCTCGCGGAACAGGGCGTCCATGCCGAAGGTACGGGCCTCGTCGGGGATGATCGGTACGACACGCGATCCGAAGTCGGCGTCTCGGCACATCCCGCGCAACATGCGGGTGAAGGCCATGGTGGTCGACACCTGCTGGCCGCCTGATCCCTTGTCGAACTCGGCGAACACCTTGGGGTCGGGGAGGGTGAGAGAACGGCGCACCACCGTCGAGCGGGTCGGTACCGGACCGTTGAGGGCCCTGCGGCGACCGGTGAGGTACGCGTACTCGGGGGAGTCCTCGGCGGGGCGGAAGTACGGAGGGGTGTCCTCGTCGTCGAGAGCGTCGTCGGCGATGACGTCCTCGAGGTGGAGGCGGTCGCGCAGCACCCGCAGCTGGGCCATCGACATCTTCTTGATCTGGTGGGTGGCGTTGCGGCCTTCGACCTCGGAGCCGAGCGCCCAGCCCTTCACCGTCTTGGCCAGGATCACCGTGGGGGCGCCCTTGGTCTCGGTGGCCGCCTTGTAGGCCGCGTAGACCTTCTTGTAGTCGTGGCCGCCGCGGGGCAGGGCCCGCAGCTCTTCGTCGCTCAGGTGCTCGACCAGCTTGCGCAGGCGGGGGTCGGGGCCGAAGAAGTGCTCGCGGATGTGGGCGCCGGATTCCACCGCGTAGCTCTGGAACTCGCCGTCGAGCGTGCTGTTCATCTTGCCCACCAGCACGCCGTCGACGTCGCGGGCGAGCAGCTCGTCCCAGCCCGCACCCCAGATCACCTTGATGACGTTCCAGCCGGCGCCGCGGAACACCGATTCGAGCTCCTGAATGATCTTGCCGTTGCCGCGCACCGGGCCGTCGAGGCGTTGCAGGTTGCAGTTCACGACCCAGGTGAGGTTGTCGAGCTGCTCGCGTCCGGCCAGCGAGATCGAGCCGAGGGTCTCGGGCTCGTCGGTCTCGCCGTCGCCGAGGAAGCACCACACCCGGCTGTCGGCGGTGTCGTCGAGGCGGCGGTTGTGGAGGTACTTGTTGAACCGGGCGTGGTAGATGGAGTTGAGGGGGCCGAGGCCCATCGACACCGTGGGGTACTCCCAGAAGTCGGGCATCAGCCACGGGTGGGGGTAGCTCGACAGGCCGTCGCCGCCGATCTCGCGTCGGAAGTTGTCGAGCTGGGTCTCGTCGAGACGTCGTTCGAGGTAGGCCCGGGAGTAGACGCCGGGCGCGGCGTGGCCCTGGATGTAGACGTGGTCGCCGGCCTGGCCGTCCTCCTTGCCGCGGAAGAAGTGGTGGAACCCGACCTCGTAGAGCATGGCCGAGGAGGCGAAGGTGGACAGGTGCCCGCCGATGCCGTCGGCCTGCTTGTTGGCGTTGATCACCATCACCGCGGCGTTCCAGCGCACGAACCGGCGCAGGCGCTTCTCGAGGTACTCGTCGCCGGGGAACCAGGGCTGTTCGTCGACGGGGATGGTGTTCACGTACGGCGTCGACACTTCGGCGGGGGTGCCGACCTGGCGCTCGCGGGCCCGCTCGGTGATGCGGGAGACCAGGTAGCGGGCCCGCATCTTGCCGCGGGCGCTGATCACGGCGTCGAGGGAGTCGAGCCACTCACCGGTCTCGGCGGGGTCGGCGTCGGGAAGCTGACTGACGTGCTGATCGAGGTTCACGGGGGATGCCCTCTCCGGCGGTTGTGGACCAGTGTGTGTCCATGATGCCCCTCGCGGTGCGGTTACCGGTGGGTAGGGCGGAGAACTCTGGATGACGAGGCGTGTGCGACGCTGGCACCATGACGACGGTGGCCTACACGGATGGGTCGTGCAGCGGGAACCCCGGTCCGGGCGGATGGGCCTGGGCTGTGCCCGGCGGCGCCTTCGGCAGCGGCGCCGAGGCCCACTCCACCAACCAACGCATGGAGGTGCAGGCGGCGTTCGAAGCGGTGCGGGCCCTGCCCGGGCCCCTCGAGATCGTGAGCGACTCGACCTACGTGGTGAAGTGCTTCCAGGACCGTTGGTGGGACGGATGGCGGCGGCGCGGTTGGCGCAACTCCCAGAAGAAGGCGGTGGCCAACCGGGACCTGTGGGAGCCGTTCGTGGAGCTGGTGCTCGAACGCGGCGACGTGACCTTCCGGTGGGTGAAAGGCCACTCCGGTGACCCCATGAACGACCTGGTCGATCGGCTGGCGGTGGAGGCGGCCACCAGCCAGCAGGGTCGCCGCGGCGGAGACCCCCCGGCCCGGCTCGGTCCGCCTGATCGGCCCCGCCCGGGCGCGCCGGCCGGTCGCGACCCGGAGGCGGGCACCGCCGAGCAGCGGTCGCTGTTCCCGTGACCGGTGAGGCCCGTGTGGCCAGCGACACCGGCGGCACGTTCACCGATCTGGTGACCGACGACGGGCGCATCACCAAGGTGCCGAGCACCCGCCACGACCCCGGTGAGGCCGTGCGGGCCGGGCTCACCGATCTTCTCGGCGCCGCCGTTCCCGCCGTGCTGGCTCACGGCACGACGGTGGCCACCAACGCCCTCCTCGAACGCACCGGTGCCACCGTTGCGCTTCTCACCACGGCGGGGTTCGCCGACCTCATCGAGATCGCCCGCCAGGATCGGCCGTCGCTCTACGACCAGTCGGTGGTGCGCCCCGAGCCCCTCGTGCCCCGGGCCCTACGGCTCGAGGTGGTCGAGCGCCTCGACGCCGACGGCTCGGAGCTCGTGCCCCTGGGCGAGGTGCCGGCGGTACCCGAAGGGGTGGAGGCGGTGGCCGTGTGCTTCCTGCACAGCGACCTGCAGCCCGCCCACGAGATGCTGGCCGCCATCGAGCTCGAGAGTCGGGGGTTCGACGTCAGTTGCTCGTGCGACGTGAGCCCCGAGTTCCGCGAGTACGAACGCACCGTCACCACGGTGGTGAACGCCTACCTGCGACCGGTGTGCCGCTCCTACCTGCGGGGCCTCCACGGGGCCGCCGAATCGGTGCTGGTCATGACGTCGGCCGGCGGGCTCGTGCCGGCGGCCCAGGCCGCCGAGCGTCCGGCCGCGCTGTTGCTCTCGGGTCCGGCCGGGGGCGTGCTGGCCGGCGCGGCGGCGGCGGTGGCCAACGGCTTCGGTGACGCCGTCACCTTCGACATGGGTGGGACCTCCACCGACGTGTGCCTGGTGCTGGGCGGTCAGCCGGCTCCGGCGGCCGAGCGCGAGGTGGGCGGACTGCCGGTCCGCCTGCCCTCGCTCGACGTGCACACCATCGGGGCCGGCGGCGGATCCATTGCCCGACTCGACGACGGCGGGGCCCTGGTGGTCGGCCCCATCAGCGCCGGGGCCGAGCCCGGGCCCGCGTGCTACGGCCGCGGGGGGACCCGGCCCACGGTCACCGACGCCGACCTGGTGGCGGGTCGCATCCCGGCCACGGCCGCGTTCCCCGGTCTGGGCGTGCTCGACCGGCCTGCCGCCGAGGCCGCGCTGGCGTCGGCGGGGGTGAGTGCCGAGGGTGTCATCGCCGTGGTCGACGCGGCCATGGAGGAGGCGGTGCGGGTGGTGTCGGTGGAGCGTGGCGTCGACCCCCGGGGCCTGGCCCTGGTGGCCTTCGGCGGAGCTGGCCCCTTGCATGCCTGCGCCCTGGCCGAGGCCCTCGACATGGCGGTGGTGGTGGTGCCGGCGCGGGCCGGGGTGCTGTCGGCCGTCGGGATCCTGGGCGCGCCCCTCCAGGTCGACCTCGTGCGTTCGGTGCCTGACCCGCTCGACCATGCCGCGGCGCGCCGGATGGCCGACGCGCTGGTGGTCGAGGCCGAGCGTCAACTCCTCGCCCAGGCGCCGTCGCCTCCGCCGCCCGAGCGCGAGGAGATCGCCCCGGGCCTGGTGGGGGTCACCACCACCCACCACCGGGTGCACCTCGACACCATGTTCGACTGCCGCTACGCCGGGCAGAGCCATGAGCTTTCCGTGCGTCACCCCGGTCGCTTCCATCGCGAGCACCGCCGGCGCAACGGCTACGACCGGCCCGATCACCCGGTGGAGATCGTGGCGGTGCGGGCCCGGGCCTGGCTGCCGTCGCCGGTCGACGTGACCGCGCTGGCCCCCGTCGAACGCGTCGCCGCCGTCGGCCCCACGGTGATCGCCGAGGAGGACTGCACGATCTGGGTGCCCGAGGGTTGGGTGGCCGAGCCCGGTGCCGCCGGGGCGCTGGTGCTGCGCCGCCGGGGGAGCGCCCCGTGACCGCGCTCGACGCTGCGGCGCTGCAGGTGCTCATCGCCCGCCTCACCGGCATCGCCACCGAGATGGGGGCGGTGCTGGCCCGCAGCGGTTTCAGTCCCAACATCAAGGAGCGCCACGACCACTCGTGTGCGCTGTTCACCGCCGCCGGCGAGTTGTTGGTGCAGGCCGAGCACATCCCGGTGCACCTCGGGTCGATGCCGGCGTCGGTGGCCGCAGCCATCGAACGCTTCGGACCGGGGACGCCCGGGTGGGCCACGTTGGCCGACGACGACCAGATCGTGCTGAACGATCCGTTCGCCGGGGGCACCCACCTCAACGACATCACCGTGGTGGCGCCGTGCCGGCGCGACGGGCGCCTCGTGGGTTGGGTGGCCAACCGGGCCCACCACGCCGACGTGGGTGGGGCCGCGCCCGGGTCGATGCCCGCCGATGCCACCGAGATCTTCGCCGAGGGCCTGCGCCTCCCACCGGTGCGCCTGACCGCCGAGGTGCGGGCGGTGATCCTCGCCAACTCCCGCACCCCCGACGAACGCAGCGGCGATCTCGACGCCCAGATCGGCGCCAACCGGCGCGGGGCGCAGCGCCTCGTCGAGCTGGCCGACGCCCCGCTCGACGAGGTGTTGGCCCACGGCGAGCGCCGGATGCGCGCCGCCCTCACCGGCCTGCCCGACGGCACGTGGCACTTCGCCGACGTCATCGACAGCTTCGGCCCCGCCCCCCACCAACAGGTCGACACCCACGTGCGGGTCGAGGTGATCGTTGCTGCCGACATGATCACGTTCGACCTGACCGCCAGCGACGACCAGCGCCCGGGCAACGTGAATGCTGTCGAGGCGGTCACGGTGAGCGCCGCGGTGTACGCCCTTCGGTCCGTGCTCGACCCCACGTTGCCGGTCAACGGCGGGGCGTTGCGGGCGGTGCACGTGCGCACCCGGCCGGGCTCGATCGTGGCCGCGCTGGCGCCCGCAGCGGTGGGGGCGGGCAACGTGGAGGTCAGCCAGCGGGTGGCCGACGTGTGTCTCGGCGCCCTGGCCCAGGCCCTGCCCGGCCGGGTGGGGGCGGCGTCGCAGGGCACCATGAACAACCTGCTGATCGGCGGACCGGCCGTCGACGGGCGCCCGGCGTGGGTGTACTACGAGACCGTCGCCGGCGGTCAGGGCGGCCGGGTACAGGGCCCGGGCATGAGCGGCGTCCACACGGCGATGACCAACACCCGCAACACGCCGGTGGAGGCGCTGGAGCGGGCCTTCCCGATGCGGGTGCGCCGGCTCACCCTGCGCACGGGTAGCGGGGGCGCCGGTCATCACGGCGGCGGCGACGGCGTGGAGCGCGACCTGGAGATCCTGGAGCCCGCCACGGTGTCGCTGATCACCGAACGCCGTCGTAGCGCGCCGTGGGGCGCGGACGGCGGTGAACCCGGTGCGGTGGGGGAGAACTGGCTGCTGCCCGGGGGTGACGAGTCACGGGCTGAGCGCCTCCCCGACAAGTGCACGATCTCGGTCGAACTCGGTGATGTGGTGCGCATGTTGACGCCCGGCGGTGGCGGCTGGGGGCCCGACCCCCACGTGTGACGTACGGCGCACCGGGCGGATGTGTCGCGGGGCACGCCATGGCCGTACTGTTATTGAAGGAACACACAGACCCGAGGGGGACCCCATGCTCGGACCCGACGATCGCTACATCGTCATCTCCGCCGACACCCATGCCGGTGGCAGCCACGCCCAGTACCGCGAGTTTCTCGACGAGAAGTACAAGGCTGATTTCGACGCCTGGCGCGAGAAGTACAAGAACCCGTTCAAGGACCTGCGCGACACCGACGACCGGATCCGCAACTGGGACAGTGAGCGCCGCGACTCCGACCAGAACGGCGACGGCATCGTGGCCGAGGTCATGTTCCCCAACACCGTGCCCCCGTTCTTCCCGAACTTCGTGCTGTTCGCCCAGCCGCCGACCCCTGACGAATACGAGCATCGCCACGCCGGGGTGCAGGCCCACAACCGTTGGCTGGCCGACTACGTGTCCGAGAAGCCGGCCCAGCGCGCCGGCATCGGACAGGTGTTCCTCAACGACGTCGACGACGCCATCGCTGACGCCAAGTGGTGCAAGGACAACGGCCTGCGCGGCGGCATCCTCGTCGGCTCGGTGCCTCCCACCTGCGACTGGATCAAGCCGCTCTATGACCCCGCTCACGACCCGTTGTGGGCGTTCTGCGAGGAAAACGAGATCGTCGTCAACTCCCACAGCGGCACCGGAGGCCCGGTGTACCAGAAGGCTCCGGCCATGCCGCTGGTGCACTTCCTGGAGATCCCCTTCTACTCACAGCGCCCGCTGGCCTACATGATCCTCGGTGGCGTCTTCGAGCGGTTCCCGAACCTCGAGTTCACCATCACCGAGGCCGGCTGCGCCTGGATCCCTGCGTTCCTCTCCCAGCTCGATGATCTCATGGCCGGCATCCGCTCCAACAAGGTCGGCGAGATGCGCATCGGCGGCGAGCTCGTGCCGCCCCGTTCGGCCTCCGAGTACTTCCAGCAGAACTGCCACGTCGGCATCAGCCAGCCCCGGCCGCTCGACCTCGCCGCCGGCCTCAGCGATGCCGTCGGCATCGACCGCATCATGTGGGGCAGCGACTACCCCCACGACGAGGGCACCTACCCGTACACCACCGAGCACTTCCGTCAGGTGTTCAACGGGATTCCCCCGGAGCAGGCCCAGCAGATCCTGGCCGGCAATGCCGCGAAGCTCTACGGCTTCGACCTCGAGGCCCTGCGCCCGCTGGCCGACCAGTTCGGCCCCACGGTGGGCGAGGTCCAGCAGCCACTCACCGAGCTCCCGGAGAACCCGACCCAAGCCCTGATCAACTCGGCCAAGCAGCTCGCCGCCGCCAGCTGACCACACTTCATCAACAGCGTCTCGGAGGGTCGGCCCGGGTGCCGGCCCTCCGGCGCGTCCGGTGTCAGTCGAGCAGGGCCAGTCGCGAATCACGCCGAGCCAGACCCCAGCGCGCCGCGACTGACCGCTCATCTCGACCCGTCTGGCCGCGCCCACAGGGGGCTGCCTAGGCTCGCCGGCCATGGACATCAACGGCATCTCAGCAATCGTCACCGGTGGCGCCTCCGGCATCGGTGAGGCCTCCGCCCGCCAGCTCGCTGCTCGCGGCGCCAAGGTCGTCATCGCCGACCTCAACGACGAGAAGGGCAATGCCCTGGCCACCGAGCTGGGTGGGGCCTTCTGTCATGTCGACGTGACCAACGTCGACGAGGTCATCGCCTCCGTCGAGACGGCCAAGGAGATGGGGCCGCTGCGCGCCGTCGTGAACTCGGCCGGCATCGGTGCGGCCAGCCGCACCATCGGCAAGGACGGCAGCTACGACTCGGCCTTCAACCTCGACTACTGGCGCAAGGTCATCGACATCAACCTCACCGGTACCTTCAATGTCATCCGGCTGGCGGCCACGGCGATGGGTCAGACCGAGCCCCTGGACTCGGGCGAGCGCGGCGCCATCGTCAACATGGCGTCGGTCGCGGCGTTCGACGGCCAGATCGGCCAGGCCGCCTACTCGGCGTCGAAGGGCGGCATCGTGGGCATGACCCTGCCCATCGCCCGCGACCTCGCCGTCGTCGGCATCCGCGTCAACACCGTCGCCCCCGGCCTCATCGACACCCCGATCTACGGTGAAGGCGATGCCTCCGAGGCGTTCAAGGCCAACCTCTCCAAGGACGTGCTTTTCCCCAAGCGCCTCGGCTACGCCGCCGAGCTGGCCAGCATGGTGGTGGAGCTCATCACCAACTCCTACATGAACGCCCAGACCATCCGGGTCGACGGCGGCGCCCGTCTCGCCCCCAAGTGAGCCTCGCGCCGCCGGCGCTTCCCGCCCCCAAGTGAGCCCGGCTCCATCCCTCCCGAACTGTTGAGTCCAGCGAGCGCGTAGGCGCTCCGAGGACTCAACAGTTCGGGTAGGGGGTGGGGCGAGAGGGGGTGGGGCGAGTCGGAACATGTGGGGTGGGGCGAGTCGGAACGGGTGGGGTGGGGAGGGTTGGAACAGGTGGAGTGGGGCGAGTCGGAACAGGTGGAGTGGGGCGAGTCGGAACAGACGGAGTGGTGTGCGGGGTTGAGGTCGGGGACGGGGCGATTCGCGTTCCGGTCCGATCGAGGAGATGACGACATGGCCAAGGCCACCTGGAACGGCGCCGTGCTGGCCGAGAGCGACGAGACGGTCGTGGTGGAGGGCAACCACTACTTCCCCGCCTCGAGCGTGAAGGCCGAGTACTTCGTCGACACCGACACCCACACGGTCTGTCCCTGGAAGGGCACCGCGAGCTATCGCAGCGTCGTGGTCGACGGCGCCACCAACGCCGATGCAGCCTGGTACTACCCGGCCCCGAAGGACGCGGCGGCCGAGATCAAGGATCACGTGGCCTTCTACAAGGGCGTCACCGTCGAAGCCTGACGGCCCGAGTTGGGCGGCCGGCCTTCCCTGGTGTTGGCGCCGTTGGGCTTCGCGAGCCAGCTTGTCCGGGCGGTTGTCGGCCGGTCAGTCCTGGCGCGGGCGCCGTTGGGCTTCGCGAGCCAGCTTGCCCGGGCGTTTGCCGGCCTTCTGCTTCTCCTGAGGTCGATTCCGTAGCTGGGCCGCCACTGTTTCGTCGCGCAGGTCCTGCCACCGGCGGACCCTTTCGGGGTCGAGCTCGCCGCTCGCCAGCGCGGCCAGGATGGCGCAACCCGGCTCCGTGCGGTGGGTGCAGTCGGCGAAGCGGCAGGTCTCGGCCAGCTCGCCCACCTCGGCGAAGGTCTCGGCCACCGCCGTGTCGTCGACCACCAGGCCGACGGCGCGGATGCCCGGCGTGTCGATCAACACGCCACCGCCGTCGATCAGATGCAGCTCGCGGTTCGTGGTCGTGTGCCGACCCTTGGCGTCACCGGAGCGCACCTCACCGGTTCGAACCGTCTCCGATCCGAGCAGGGCGTTCACGATCGACGACTTCCCTGCGCCGGACTCGCCCAGCAGGGTGACCGTGGCGCCCTCCACGAGATCGCGCAGGGCGTCGATGCCCACCCCTTCCTTCACCGAGGTCACGACGACCTTCACACCCGGGTGGGCAGCGCGGACCTCGGCGGCGGCCTTCTCGGGGTCGACGGCCGGGTCGCCGGTGCGTTCGGCCTTGGTGAGCACCACCACCGGTTCAGCCCCCGCGTCGTGGGCGATGGCGGTTCCGCGCTGGATGCGCCCGTCCTTCACCGGTCGGTCGAGGCCGCACACCAGCAGCACCCGGTCGACGTTGGCGGCGAGCTGCTGCTCACCGTCCCCGTGGGCGGTGCGGCGCCGCAGCAGCGACCGCCGGGGCAGCACCAGCACCACCTCGTCGTCGACCAGCACCACCCAGTCGCCCACTGCGGGTTCGGGATCGAGTCGCAACGTGAGCATCAGCGAACGGGGACCCGTTGCCGTGCCCACCACCAGACCGGCTCCGTGGTGTTCGAGCACCCGGGCGGCCTCGCCGATGGGAGCGACGGACCGCAGTTCGTTCTCCCAGCCGTCATCCCAGCCGAGGGCCTCGAGGGCTTCGAGTGGGGGATGCGGCGACGTCGGGACCACCTGCTCGTCGTTCACACTGCGACGACGGTAGCGGAGACCGGCGTCGGCGGTCGCCCGGTTCGAGGGCGCGTCAGGCCGGGGGGAAGGTCGGTGGGGAGGTCGGGGCGGCTCCCGTGACCAGGGCGTCGAGGCGCTCCAGGGTCTTCTCCATGCCCGCCGGATGCTTCGATGGGAAGCCCGCCAGCTCGATGGCCTTCGGGATCCGCGCCGTCGACCAGTCGAAGGTCTCGATGACCAAGGTGCCGTCCTCGACCGGTTCGAGGCGGTACCGCCAGCGATGGTGGCCGATGTGGCGCCAGGCGATGAGGCGGTCCTGTTCGAACTCGACCACCTCGTTCTTGATGAAGTACGGCACACCCATGCGCATGCCCATGGAGAATCGCGACCCGAGGGTGAGCGCTTCGGGGTTGCCGCGTGCTTCACGCAAGGTGCCCGATCCGTCGATGAGCGGGTGCTGGGCGGGGTCGCTGAGCACGGTGAAGATCGTCGACGGGTCGGCGGCGATGACGCGGGACACGGAGACCATCCGCCCGCCCTGGACCGGGTCGGTGCTCATGTCAGGCCGCCTTCGTGTCGTCGGGCCGGCCGAGAAGGTCGCGCAACGCGCCCTCGAGGTCGGGGTGGGCGAAGGCGAAGCCGTGCCCGGAGAGTACCCCGGGCGTCACCCTCGAGCTGGTGAAGAGGAGGGCGTCGGCCAGTTCGCCGCCCAGGAGGAGCTTGGGCCCGAACGACGGCACCGGCAGGATCGACGGGCGATGCAGGACCGTGGCCAGGGTCTTGGTGAGTTCGCTGTTCGTGACCGGGTTCGGCGCGGTGGCGTTGACGGGGCCGGCGACGTCGTTCCCGAGCAGCCAGCGGATGGCGCCGACCTCGTCGGCCAGCGAGATCCAACTCCACCACTGCCGACCTGAACCCATCCGACCACCCAGCCCCAGCTTGAACAGTGGGAGCAGTTTCGCCAACGCGCCGCCGTCGGGGCTGAGCACGATGCCGGTGCGCAGGAACGCCACCCGGATCCCGGCCGCAGCCGCCGGTTCGGCGGCCGCCTCCCACTGCACGCAGACGTCGGCCAGGAAGTCCGCGGCGGGGTCGGCGGACTCGTCGACCGCGGTGTCACCGGTGTCGCCGTAGATGCCGATGGCTGATCCGCTCACCAGCACCGGCGGAGGGGCGTCGAGGGCGGCCAGCGTGCGGGCCAGCAGGTCGGTGCCCCGGGTGCGGCTCTCGAGGATGGTGCGCTTGTAGTCGTCGGACCACCGCTTGTCGCCGATACCGGCTCCGGCGAGGTGCACGACCCCGTCGAGCCCTTCGAGCGGACCGGCATCGATGGTTCCGGCTATCGGATCCCACCGAACCGCCACCTCGTCGGGTCTGACCGCCCGGCGGACGACGGGCACGACATCGTGCCCGTCAGCGGTGAGGGATCGGCTGAGGGCGGACCCGATGAGACCGGTGGAACCGGTGACGGCGATCTTCATGTCGCCCTCAACCCCCCGGGCTCGGCTGGTATGCCCGCATGGAGGGCCCTGTACGATTCCCTCTGTGAGCACACGCAAGCTGATCCTGCTGTCCCTCGCCTGCGGCTTGGCCCTGCTGGCGGCGTTCGCCCTGCAGTTGCTGATCGCCCGCTGAGCGGCCCCCGCCGATCGCCCGGGCCGGTTCGACCGAGCTCACGAACCTGTGTGAACGAAGCGTGAATCGAGCTCGGGATCTTTGGTCCCACCGCCGCCTGGGTTCTACGGTCGAACGGTGCCAGGCAATCTGTTCCGGGACTACCGGACCGAGGGGTTCTTCGACGAGGTCTTCGCCCAGGACGGCGAGGTTCGACCGCACTACGCGGCGCTCGTCGACCGGCTGGCCAGTTTCGACGCCGACGACCTGGCTCGTCGTGAGCGACGTCGGGATGCCGCCTTCCGCAGCCAGGGCATCACCTTCACCGTCTACGGCGAGGGTGAGGGGATCGAACGCACCTTCCCGCTGGACCTGCTGCCTCGCGTCGTCCCCGCCGACGAGTGGGCCCACATCGAGGAGGGTCTGGTCCAGCGGGTCACCGCGCTGAACCGGTTCCTCGACGACCTCTACGTGGGCGAGCGGGCCGTGGTGCACGACGGCATCGTGCCCTGGTGGCTCCTCTCGAGCTCCGACGGCTTCGCCCGTGAGGCGTTCGGCGTGCCGGTGCCCCTCGGGGCGCGGTGCCTGGTGTCGGGCAGCGATCTGGTGCGCGACGACGAAGGCACCTATCGCGTGCTCGAGGACAACCTGCGCAACCCGAGTGGCATCAGCTACGTCGTCGAGAACCGGGTGGCCATGACCCGCCTGCTGCCCCAGGCGTTCGCCGACACCCCTGTGCGTCCCGTGGACCACTACGGGCGGTCGCTGCTCGAAGCGTTGAGCCGGGTGGCCCCGCCGGCAGCCGGGGAGAACCCGACCATCGTGGTGCTCACCCCCGGGGTGTACAACGCCGCCTACTTCGAGCACGTCTTCCTGGCCGCCCACATGGGCGTCGAACTGGTCGAGGGGCGCGACCTGGTGGTCGACGACCACGTCGTCTACATGCGCACCACCCGGGGCCTGAAGCGCGTCGATGTGATCTACCGGCGGATCGACGACGCCTTCCTCGACCCCGTGGTGTTCCGGCCCGACTCCACCCTCGGGGTGCCCGGCCTGCTGGCCTCGGTCCGCGCCGGCAACGTCACCGTGACCAACTCCATCGGCAACGGCGTCGCCGACGACAAGGCGGTGTACGCCTACGTGCCGGAGATGATCCGCTACTACCTGGGTGAGGAGCCGGTGCTGCCCAACGTGGAGACCTACCTGTTGTGGGATCCCGATCAGCGGGCGGCGGTGCTCGATCGCCTCGACCAGTTGGTCATCAAGCCCGTGGCCGAGGCCGGCGGCTACGGGATCACGATCGGGCCCGCCGCCACCGACGAGGAGCTCGCCGCCTGTCGCGAAACGATCATCGCCGACCCCCGCAACTGGATCGCCCAGGAGGTGGTGTCGTTGTCCCGGCACCCGACCCTCGTCGGCGACCACCTCGAGGGTCGCCACGTCGACCTGCGCCCGTTCGTGGTCACCAGCGACACGGTGGAGGTGATCCCGGGCGGGCTCACCCGCGTGGCCATGCGCGCCGGGTCGCTGATCGTCAACTCCTCGCAGGGTGGTGGGTCGAAGGACACCTGGGTGTTGGCCCGCATCGCCGCCGACCTCGACGACGAGGCCGAGCACCGCGAGGCCGTGGAAGTGCCGCCCGCCCGCCGAGCCGCCGACCGCACGGAACGCCCTGTCGCGATGGAGGCGGGGGTCTGATGCTGGCTCGCGACGCCGAGAGCCTCTTCTGGATCGGGCGCTACCTCGAGCGAGCCGAGGACACCGCCCGCTTGCTCGACGTCACCTACCACGGTCTGCTCGAGACCACCGCGGCGGAGGAGCGAGCCGCGTGGGGTGGGGTGCTCGCGGCCGTGGGCCTGCACGAGCCGTTCGCCAAGACGAAGCGGCCGATGACCGCCGCCAGCGTCTGCGAGTTCCTGGTGCTCGACCGCGAGAACCTCGGTTCCATCGTCGCGGCTGTCGAACAGGCCCGCGAGAACGCCCGTACCGTCCGCGGGTGGTTGTCCACCGAGCTGTGGGGGGCGATCAACTCGTTCTGCCTCCAACTGCGCAGCCGCAACCTCCGCGCCGACCTTGAGCACCAGCCCCACGAGCTGTACGGGCTGGTGCGACGGGAGTGCCAGGCCGTGGCCGGTGTGGCCCACGAGACGCTGGCCCGTGACGAGGGGTGGCGTTTCCTCGAGCTCGGCTGGCACCTCGAGCGGGCCGAGTGGGCCTGCCGACTCCTTCGGGTGCGCCAGGGCCAGCTCACCTCGGCTGGGTTCCACGAATGGGTCGGCACCTTGCGGTCGGCCTCGGCGCTCGAGGCCTACCGGCGCAACCACCGGGCGTCGATGGATCCCGCCGACGTGGTCGGCTTTCTCTTGCTCTCGCGGACCTTCCCCCGGTCGGTGCTGCACGCCGTTCGCACCGCCGAGCAGAGCCTCGTGCTGCTCTCGACGGGCGACGAAGAGCTGCCCCGGCCCCTTCGCCTGCTCGGTCGGCTCCGCGCCGACCTCGAGTTCTCCGACATGGACGAGTTGATGGCCGGCGACCTCGCCACCGAACTCACCAAGGTGCAGGACGGTATCCGTCAGGTCTGTACGGCCGTGAGCGTGCAGTACTTCACCAACAGCCACGAGCTCGACCTGCATTCCCTCAAGGTCCTGCCCGGCGATCGGTGGGCCTCGTGAGGCTCGACATCCGTTACCGGAGCACGTTCACCTACGACGACCTGGTGCGCGAATCCCAGAACGAACTCCGGGCCTGCCCCACCTCCGACGCCTACCAGCATCTCGTGAGCTACCGGGTCACCACGTCACCGATCTCCAAGGTCTCGACGTTCATCGACTACTGGGGTACGAGGGTCGATTCCTTCGGGCACCGCTCGCCTCACATCGCCTTGGAGGTGATGGCGGTCGCCACCGTGGAGACGCAGTCCCGCCCCCTCTTCACCGTGTCCAGCCATCGATCGGCCCTCGACGATCCGGCCTTCCGTGACGAGCACGCGGAGTACCTCCAGCCGTCGCCTCACGCCAACTGGGGGCCGGTCGTGGCCGAGGCGGCGCGCAACCAGGCCGAGCTGGTCGGCCCCGACACCGTCAGTACCGTGCTGGCGCTGCACCGGCTCGTGGGCACGTCCTTGCTCTACACCCCCGGAGCCACCTCGGTCGGGATCTCGGTGGAGCGGGTCCTGGCCGAGGGGCAGGGGGTCTGCCAGGACTTCGCCCATCTCGCGGTCGCCCTCTGCCGCAGCCAGGGGATTCCCGCCCGGTACGTGTCCGGCTACTTGTTCACCCGCGACGAGACCACCAATCTCGACCCGAGCGACGACCCTGACGGCCACTTCGGTGACGACGACACAGTCGTCGTGCAGACCCACGCCTGGTTCGAGGCCGCGGTGCCGGGCTTCGGGTGGATGGCCCTCGACCCGACCAATCAGCAGGCGGTCGGTGCCCGGCACGTCAAGATCGGGCACGGACGCGACTACGACGACGTGCAGCCGTTGCGGGGGGTGTTCTCCGGTCAGGCCCTTGCCGTGGTCGAGCCCCACGTCGAGATCAAGCGTCTGTCGGTGGCCGAGAACCAGTACCAGCTGTCCGCGCTCCAACAGCAGTAACGGGCCCGGCACCGACCCGGCGGACTCCTCTGCCCGACGGTCGGCGCCACCGGCCCGCCTGGGTAGGCTCCGAAGCGTTCACCGAGGAGGTGGTCCCAACGGCCGAGAATTTCGATGTGGTCATCATCGGTGGTGGTCCCGGCGGGTACGCCGCCGCGCTCTATGGCGCGTCGGCCGGCCTCGATGTGGCCCTCATCGAGAAGAACAAGGTGGGGGGAACATGCCTTCACGTCGGTTGTGTCCCGGCCAAGGAACTCCTCGAGACCGCCGCCGTGCACCGCGCCATCCTGGGGGCACCGGCCTTCGGCATCACCGCCGGTGAGCCCGAGCTCGACTTCGCCGTCACCCAGTCCCGCAAGCAGGCCGTCATCGACCAGCTCTTCGGGGGCCTCAGCGGGCTCATGAAGGCTCGCAAGATCACCGTCCTCGACGGCACCGGCACCCTCCACGCCGACCACGTGGTGAAGGTGACCGGTGGTTCGTCGGGTGACCAGGAGCTGTTCGGCACGCACGTCATCCTGGCTTCGGGTTCGGTGCCCCGAACCATCCCCGGGTTCGACGTCGCTGCGCCCTTGGTCGTCACCTCCGACGAGCTCCTGTCGATCGAACGGCTTCCCGCTTCAGCGGTGGTCATCGGCGGCGGCGCCATCGGCTGTGAGTTCGCTTCGATGATGAGCGATCTCGGTACGAGCGTCACGATCCTCGAGGCTCTGCCCAAGATCCTCCCTGGCTGCGACGACGACATCACCCGGGTGGTGCTCAAGTCCTTCAAGAAGCGCAAGATCGACGTGCGTACCGGCGTGGCCGTGACGGGCCACGAGCCCCACGACGGCGGCACCGAGGTGCGGTTCGGAGACGGGGAGTCCGTCGACGTCGAGATGGTCGTCGTGTCGGTGGGTCGTCGCCCGCTGTCGGAGAACCTCGGGCTCGACGGCACCGCCGTCAAGGTCACCGAACGGGGCCACGTCGACGTTGACGAATGGTGTCGCACCGCCGAGCCCGGGGTCTACGCCGTCGGCGACCTCATCGCCACCCCGGCGCTGGCCCACGTCGGTTTCGCCGAAGGCATCTGCGTCATCCAGGACCTCCTCGGCGAGGACCCCGTGCCCGTCGACTACGGGCGGGTGCCGTGGTGCATCTACTGCCACCCGGAGGTCAGCTTCGTGGGCCACTCCGAGGCCAGCGCCAAGGAGGCCGGGCTCGACGTGGTGGTCAGCAAGCACCGCTACTCCGGCAACGCCCGGGCCCTGATCCTCGACGAGCCCGACGGCATGGTGAAGGTCATCGCCGAGAAGCGGCCCGACGGCACCGGGGGCCGGCTCCTCGGCGTGCACATGGTCGGTCCGTGGGTCACCGAGCAGTTGGGCCAGGCCTACATGGCCGTCAACTGGGAGGCCACCGCCGACGAGGTCGCCCACTTCATCCAACCCCATCCGTCCTTGAGCGAACTGTTCGGCGAGAGCGTGCTCGCCCTCACCGGTCGGTCACTCCACGGCTGACGGCATCCGCCGCCGGCCGGAATCCCACCCCCCATCGACAGAGGAAATCCGTCCCATGGCCGAGATCCAGCTGCCCCAACTCGGTGAGTCGGTCACCGAGGGCACCATCACGAAGTGGTTCAAGAAGGTCGGTGAACAGATCGCCGAGGACGAGGTCCTGTTCGAGGTGTCCACCGACAAGGTCGACTCGGAGGTGCCGTCACCGGTGGCCGGCGTGATCACCGAGATCCGGGTGCCCGAGGGCGACACGGTCGACGTGGGCACGATCATCGCCGTCGTCGGCGATGCCGGTTCGGCCCCTGCTCCGGTGCCGGCCCCGGAAACCGAGGCGCCGGCCGCCGCGGAGCCCGAGCCCGTCGTCGCCCCGGTGCCACCCGCGGCTGCGGTCCTACCCGTCGCGCCGTCCCCGCCCGCCCCGCCCGCCTCAGCTCCGGCCCCGGCAGTGCCCGCGGCCGCCTCCGTCGGAGCCCCTTCCGGCGCCAACGCCGGGCGGCTGCTGTCCCCGATCGTGCGCCAGCTGGTGAACGACTACGGCCTCGACCCGGGGCAGATCCCCGGGTCCGGCCCCGGTGGGCGGATCACGAGGGCCGACGTCGACCTGGCCATCCGGGAAAAGACGGCGACGGCCACGTCGGCCGGGGCCGCCTCACCCGCGATCAGCCCCCGATCGACACCCGGGGCCCCGAACAGCGTCGGCGCCCGTCGCCCCGCCCCGGCCCCCCGTTCGGGCACCGGCGACACCCCCGAACTGCTCAACAACATCCGCCGCCGCACGGGCGAGCACATGGTGATGTCGAAGGCCACCTCGCCCCACGCCTACACCATCGTCGAGGTCGACTACGAGAACGTTGAACGCGTCCGCCGTGGCCACCGTGACGACTTCAAGGCCGCCGAGGGCTTCAGCCTCACCTATCTGCCGTTCATCGCCCGGGCGGTCGTCGACGCCCTTCGTCTTTACCCGCACATGAATGCGTCCGTGGGCGACGGCGAGCTGATCGTGCACAACTACGTGAACCTGTCCGTGGCCGTCGATCTCGACTTCGAGGGGCTCCTGGCGCCGGTGGTGCACGAGGCCGACGACAAGCGCCTCCGGGCCATCGCCCGTGACATCAACGACCTGGCCACCCGGGCCCGCACCAAGAAGCTGTCGGCCGACGACATCGTGGGCGGCACCTTCACCCTGTCCAACTCGGGGTCGTTCGGCAGCTATCTCGTGTTGCCGGTCATCAACCAGCCCCAGGTCGCCATCTTGAGCACCGACGGGGTGAGCCGCAAACCGGTCGTGGTCACCGACGGCGGCGGGGGCGAATCGATCGCCATCCACTCGGTCGGCCTGCTGGGTATGGCGTGGGACCACCGGGCCTTCGACGGGGCCTACGCCGCCGCCTTCCTGCGCGAGGTCAAGGAGAACCTCGAAGGCCGCGATTGGGAAGCCGAGCTCTGATGGGGCACCACCGACGATGACCGCGACGCCGTCGCCGGCCAGTGCGCTCGTCGCCGCCGACCCGACAGTCGCGGCGCGGCCGTTGCGGGTCCGCTGGCTGGGAACGGTGCCCTACGGCGAGGCCCACGTCGTTCAGAAGGCACTGTTCGGCCACGGCGACGATGACTGGCTGCTGCTCCTCGAGCACCCCCACGTGTACACCCTCGGGGCGCGAGCCGACGACCAGCACGTACTCGTCGATCCGGCCTCGGTCGGGGCCGAGCTCGTCCGCAGCGATCGCGGGGGCGATGTCACCTACCACGGACCGGGCCAGTTGGTCGGCTACCCGATCTTCACGGTGCCCGGCAAGCGGGGCGGGGGGATGGCCGACACCGTCGCCTACGTGTGCTCCATCGAGCAGCTCGTCATCGACACCCTGACCGACCTGGGTCTCACCGACGTGGGGAGACTCCGCGAGTACCCCGGGGTGTGGGTCGAGCCCGGGGGGTCGAACCCCCGCAAGATCTCCGCCATCGGGGTGCGCCTCGATCGGGGGCGGTCGATGCACGGCTTCGCCCTCAACGTGGCGCCCGCCATGTCGATGTTCGAGCACATCGTGCCCTGCGGCATCACCGACAAGGGCGTCACGTCGCTGGCGCTCGAGGGCATCGACGTCACCATGGGCGAGGTGGTCGACGCGCTGGTGGCCCGTGCCGTTGCTCGTTGGGTGGGGGCGGGGCGCGCGTGGGAGCGCGCCGACGTGGTGGGCGCCGGGGCGCGGGGGGCCGACCGCGACCTGTCGCCGTTCAGCCGGGGCCTCGGCCCGGGTGCACCGGTGCGCACCGCCAGCGATCACGGGACGGCACCGACGTCGGCCGACGAGGTATCGGCCGTCGATGCCGGCGGCGGCGAGCCCGTGGCCGTGGCCGGGCCGTCGTTGCGTCTGCGGGGACGGCTGGCCGACGCCGGGGTGGCATCGGGCCTGGCGGTCGCGGAACGCAAGCCCGCCTGGTTGCGGGCGCCGGTCCGACTCGGTGGTGGGGTGCTGGCGGTGGAGCACACGATCCGCGATCTCGGGCTGGTCACGGTGTGCGAGGAAGCGGGTTGTCCCAACCGGTCCGAGTGCTGGGCCGACGGCACGGCGACGTTCATGATCAACGGCGAGCGCTGCACCCGCGCCTGTGGGTTCTGTCTCGTCGACACGCAAAAGCCCGAGGAGCTCGACCCGACCGAGCCCGAACGCGTGGCCGAGGCGGTCGCCCGGATGGGCATCACCTTCGCCGTCGTCACCACCGTGGCTCGCGACGACCTGCCCGACGAAGGGGCTGGGGCCATGGCCCTGACCGTCGAGGCCATCCGGCGCCGGACCCCTGGGGTGCAGGTCGAAGTGCTCATCTCCGACTGCCGCGGCCGGTCCGAGGCCCTCGACACGATCTTCGCCAGTCGCCCCGACGTACTGAACCACAACGTCGAGACGGTCCCCCGGCTCCAGCGGGCCGTGCGCCCGTCAGCGGGCTACGCCCGGTCGCTGTCGGTGCTGGCCCGGGCCCGGGCCGCAGGTCTGGCCACCAAGTCCGGGTTGGTGGTGGGGATGGGGGAGACCGACGTCGAGGTCGTGGCCACCCTGGCCGACCTGGCCGGTGTGGGCGTGGGCATCGTCACCATCGGGCAGTACCTGCGCCCCACGTCGAACCACCTCCCGGTGCACCGCTGGGTCACTCCGGCCGAGTTCGACGCCTATCGGGTGGCGGGAGAGGCGATGGGCATCGCCCACGTCGAGTCCAGCCCGCTCACCCGCTCCAGCTACCACGCCCGGCAGGCCTCGGAGGCCGTCTCCGCCAGGGTCTGAGGGGGGTCGGTCCCGGTAGTCTCAGGGGATGCATTCCGAACGACTGGCCCGGGTGCGGGCCGCAATGGTCGCCGACTCGATCGATGTCTGTCTGCTCTCGGTCGGCCCCGATCTGCCCTGGCTGAGCGGCTACGAGGCCATGCCCCTCGAACGGCTCACCATGCTCGTGGTTCCCTGTGACGGCGAGGCCGTGCTGGTGATGCCCCGGCTCGAGGTGCCCCGCGTCGTCGAGCGCCCCGAGGTCTTCTCGATCCGGTCATGGGGCGAGACCGAGGACCCCGTCGCCATCGTGGCCGGGCTGATCGGCTCAGCCGCCGTCGCCGCCATCGGCAACCACACGTGGGCTCAGTTCCTCGTGGGTCTCCAGCGCCAGCTTCCGGCGACCCGCTTCACCACCACATCCGAGGTCATCGGCCCGCTGCGGGCGGTCAAGGACGCGGCCGAGGTGCAAGCCCTTCGGCGGGCCGCGGCGAGCGTCGACCGCATCGCCGCCGCCCTTCAGGCCGGCGACATCGCGCTCGTCGGGCGCACCGAGGCGGAGGTGTCCGCCGATCTCGGCCGTCGGATCCTGGCCGAGGGTCACGACCGGGTGAACTTCGCCATCGTCGCCGCCGGAGCCAACGCCGCCAGCCCGCACCACGAACCGGGACGCCGCGTCATCGGCGCCGGAGAGGTGGTGCTGTGCGACTTCGGAGGCACCATGATGGCCGACGGAGGGGCGGGCTACTGCTCCGACATCACCCGCTGTGTGGTCACCGGTGAGATCCCTGCCGACGTCGCCGAGGTCTACGAGGTCCTGCACGCCGCCCAACGCGCCGGCGTGCAGGCCGGCGTCGTCGGCACCCCGTGCGAGGACATCGACGCCGCGGCGCGTGCCGTCATCGTCGACGCCGGTCTCGGCGAGTTCTTCGTGCATCGCACCGGCCACGGCATCGGTGTCGAGGCCCACGAGGATCCCTACATCGTGAGCGGCAACACCGTGGCGCTGGTCGCCGGCCATGCCTACTCGGTGGAGCCGGGCATCTACCTCCCGGGCCGGTTCGGGCTGCGCCTCGAGGACATCGTGGTCGCCACCGACCACGGCCCCGACTCCCTCAACCGGGTCGACCACCGCCTCCACCCCGTCGACGCCTGACCACGACGCCCCCACGCCAGGACCCCGACCTCAGCCGATGATCAGCTTCGATGCCGCCTCCGTGCTCCTTCAATGGGCCACGGGGGGGCTGCTCTTCCTCTGGGTCACCACCCGACGTCGCGAGGTCTCGCTCGGTTACGGCTGGCTGATGCGGAGCACCTACGGGCTGATGGCCGCCGGCGCTGCCTACATCGGGATCGCCGTCATCGAGCCGAACCTGGTACGCGATCTCTCGTCGATCGGAGTGGCCCTCGCCGCCGGGGTGGCGCTGCTGTCGTCGGTGCTGCGGCGCAAGGCCGGTGTCGCCGGACAGCGGGAATTGGCCGAGGCCCGAACGACGAGAGTCGCGGCGATGACGGGGATCGACCGGGAAGCGGCGGCCAAGGACGCGACGGTCCCCGAGTTCGACCCCCGTCTCGACCTGATTGCGCCCATCATCGGCACGGTCGGGGTCGTGGCTGCCGCCATCGCGGCGGCGAACGCCGCCGACGGCCCCGTGTGGCTGGCCATCGCCCGGTTCGTGGTGGGCGCGGCTTTCCTGGGCGCGGTCAGCGACGCCATGTTGCTCGGGCACTGGTACCTGGTGCAGCCGGGAATGCTGCGGGGCCCGCTGCTCGAAATGGTGCGCTGGACCGGGTGGTTGTGGGGGCCCGAGGTGGTCCTGCTGCTGGTGCCGGTGGGCATGGTGTCGGCGCTCGACGGCACCATCGACGATGGGTACAACGGGCTGCTGTCGTGGTTCTGGTTGATGTCGGCGGTGACCACCATCGGCTTGGTGATCGTCACCCGCTTGGCCCTCAAGGAGCGCTCCTACAGCGCGGTCATGGCCGCCACCGGACTGCTCTATCTCGCCATCCTCACCGCCTTCGGCATCGATCTGGTGGCGCGAGCACTACTTTCTTAGGGTCGGCGGGGGAAGGAGATGACCATGCCTCGTGCCTTGTGGAGCGGTTCGATCAGCTTCGGGCTCGTCAACATCCCGGTGAAGCTCTACAGCGCGGTGAGTCGAAAGACGGTCCACTTCAACCAGATCGACCGGCGCACGGGCACCCGGGTCAAGCAGAAGCGGGTCGACGCCGAGACGGGCGAAGAGGTGCCGTGGGACGAGATCGTGAAGGGCTACGAGTTGGCCTCGGGAGCGTTCGTCACGATCTCCGACGACGAACTGGCCGCACTCGACCCCAAAGCGGTGCGCACCATCGACATCGAGGAGTTCGTCGATCTCTCGGCCATCGACCCCATGCTCTACGACGCCGCGTACTACCTGGTGCCGGACAAGGTCACCAAGCCCTACGCCCTCCTGGCGCGGGCCATGGAGGCGCAAGCCAAGGTGGGGATCGCCCACATGGTGATGCGCACCAAGCAGTACCTCGCCGCCATCCGAGCCCAGGACGGCCGGCTGGTGCTGTCCACCATGGTCTACGCCGACGAGGTCAACGATCCCGCGGCGATCCCCGAGTTCGCCGACGTGGTCGACATCGACCTCTCGGAGCGCGAGATGGCCATGGCCACCCAACTCGTCGAGTCCCTCTCCGCCGATTTCGAGGCCGATCGTTTCCAGGACACCTATCGCGAGGCCGTGCTCGGTCTGATCGAGCGCAAGGCCTCGGGCGAAGACGTCGTCGCGCCGGCGGCCGAGGCCGAGCCCGACCGGGTGGTCGACCTGATGGCCGCCTTGGAGGCCTCCGTCGCCGCCGCCAAGAAGAGCCGAACCCGCCACCCCACTGCCCACGACGGGTCCGACACGGATGGGGCCGAGGCCACCCCGGCGACGGAGGATCCGCGCCAACAGACGGCCTGAGCGTGCCCGGGGTGCCCTGGTACCTTTCGTCGGTGGATCCGCTGCACGACTCCCACAGGGCTGATGACCGCCTCGCTGAGGCCGCCGCGCCCCTCCTCGATGCGGCGTCCATGGCCATCTGTCGGTTCGTGGGTTTCGACCGAGACGTACTTCTGCTCGGCCACCCCGCTCCGGGCCTCTCCGAAGCCATTGCCGTACAGGGCAACCGCATTGCT
>Ga0105046_10001294_pt1 | contig 38318 bp, 29 predicted proteins | sample MAT03_FD_78385 | JGI IMG/M metagenome (GOLD analysis project Ga0105046, IMG submission 78385) | Freshwater microbial communities from Lake Fryxell liftoff mats and glacier meltwater in Antarctica - MAT-03 (megahit assembly) | ecosystem: Environmental > Aquatic > Freshwater > Ice > Liftoff... | reverse complement strand
GTTGCAGGCGGCGCCGAAGCCGCGATTGACGTCGTTGCGGATGACCTGCACGGCGAGCGGCGCGGTGAGCGCCAGGGCCAAAGAGTTGTCGCTGGACGCGTTGTCGACGACCACGACGCGCGCCAGCGTCACCTCAGATGCGCCCTCTGCGATCGACAGCAGGCACTCGCGCAAGGCGTGTCCGGTGTTCCAGTTGACGATGACGATGTCGATCGACGCGGGCATCGACGTTCCTAGATTCTAGGCTGGCCGCGGAAACGCCGGGTCGCGAGTCCGCGTAGATAGTGCAGATCCTCCGCGCCGATGAGGCGCGGCAGGAATGCGGCGAAGGCCGCAAGTCCGAATGCCAACAGCGCTCCGCGCGCGGGCAAGGAGGTGAGCGCCGCCAGAGTGATGAACCACGCGACAGTGAGCGGAACGACGAGCGTCCAGGGCCGGATGCTCTGCGCGACGGCCGGAGCGAAACGGTGGGACATCGTCAATGACAACGTCAGGTCGAGCAGCATTCGTGCCGCCCACACGAACGCCGCGCCGGTGATGCCGGCGACCGACACGGCGTACCACATCGCCGCGACGAAGAGCGGCAACTGGATGACCTGCAGCCACGCCGTGACCTGGGCGTGGCCCACGGCCTGGAGCAGGTTGAGCGGCGTGATGGCGAGGCTCTGGAGGAGCACGGAGAGGAGCAGCCATTGCACCGCGTGGGCGCTTTCCCTGGCAAACTCTGATCCGAGCCAGAGGTCGATCCACTCCGGCGCGAGCGCCGCTGCAATGGCGACCGCCGGTACCAGGAGCGCGAACGTGTAGGTCAGCCCTCGCGAGAACAGGCCGGCGACCTCATCGGACGCGCGCGCCCGCGCTGAGCTTAGGGCCGGGAACAGCACGCCGCTCAGTGCCACCGGCACCACCGTGAGCTTGCCGACGAGTTCCTGCGGCGTCGAGTAGAACGCCACGGCTGAGAGCGACAGCATCGCGCCGAGGATGAATCGGTCCACGTACGCCAGAACGGCCCCGGCCATGCTGGCCACGTTCATCCACATGCCCGTTGACACAACGGTGCGCAGATGCCGCCACTCGACCTGCCAGCGATCGCCGCCGCCGGCGTGGGCGCGCACCAGCAGGAACAGGGCCGCGGCGCCCAGGATACGCACGACCGCGAGGACGCCTACCGACACGGCGACGGAATGGGTGAATGGCAACGCCAGGGCCGGACCGACATAGGTCAGCACTCCGAGCGGCACGCGCACGATGTTCGAGAGATCGAACCGGCCGAACGCCTCGAGTACGCCGCGCAGACCTGCCGATACCGTCATGAACGGAGCCGCCACGCACACACCCAGCACGGCCAGACGGACTTCCGGCACGAGGGCGCCTGGGACCGCGAGCGTCTCGATGAGCCACGGCCCACTCAATGCCAGCACTCCAGCGCCAGCCAAGCCTACGATGGCCAACAGCATGAGCGTGCCCTGGACGACGACCGGGATCGCCGCCAGCTCGCCGACCGCGACGCGTGTCGAGACCTCGAGCGTCAACGAGCGGCCGAGGCCGAAGTCGAGCAGCGTGAAGGCCCCGACCGCGACCCACGCAAGGCTCAGCACGCCCAGACGTTCTGCGCCGAGTCCGCGGACGAGGAACGGCATGGCAATGGCGGCCGCTAACGCTGGCGCCAGCTGGCCGAACAGATTGAGTGCCACGTTGGTGGCCATGGAACGCTGGCGTGATGGGGCGAGCGAAGGCGGGTTCAGGCGCGACACACCGGGTCGATCGTAGCAGATGGCCACCTTCCAGTCTGTGGCGGAGGCCGCAGGCGCGGTGGCCGCGGCGAGCCGATGGCGTATGCGACCGAGGGTCCATGAGCGGCGTGGTATGCTCCCCGCGTCAGGCGTTGATCTCGTGCGCCGTCCCGCGCGGCCGGGCCGCCGATTCCATGCGCATCGCCATCAGTCAGTCCAACTACATCCCCTGGAAGGGCTACTTCGATCTCATCCAATCCGTGGACGAGTTCGTGCTCTTCGACGACGCGCAGTACACCCGGCGCGACTGGCGGAACCGCAATCGTATCAAGACCCCGCAGGGCTTGGCCTGGCTCACGATTCCCGTGCAGACGACGGGGCAGTATCTCGCGCTGATCAAGGACATCGAGGTCACCGACGACGCGTGGGCGCCAAAACACTGGAAGACCATCGTCGCGATGTACGCCCAGGCGCCGCATTTCAAGGCATTTGCTGCCCGCTTCGAGCCGCTCTACCTCGGCAGCACTGAGACGCACTTGAGCCGGATCAATCACACATGGTTGCAGGCGGCGTGCGAGATGCTCGAGATTCCTACCAGGTTCACGTGGTCGATGGATTACGACGTCGTGGCCGGCCGCACCGAGCGGTTGGTGAGCATCTGCCAGCAGGCTGGCGCCAGCACCTACGTGTCCGGCCCGTCGGCGCGCGGCTACATCGACGACGCGGCGTTCCAGGCCGCGGGCATCGAGCTGCTGTACTTCGACTACGCCGGCTACCCCGAGTACCCGCAACTGCACGGCCCGTTCACGCACCAGGTCAGCGTGGTCGATTTGCTGTGCCATACCGGCGCCGACGCACGCCAGTATCTGCGGCGGGTGCCGTGATGCGTCTCGCCGTCGTCGCGACACTCTATCGCTCCAGCCAGACACTCGAGGCCTTTCATGCCCGCGTATCCGCGGTCGTCGTGTCGCTGACCGATGACTACGAAATCGTGCTCGTGAACGACGGCTCGCCCGACGACTCGCTCGATGTGGCCCGGCGGCTGTTCGGGCGCGACCCGCACGTGCGCATCGTCGATCTGGCCAGGAACTTCGGCCACCACAAGGCGATGATGACCGGGTTGGCGCACGCCCGCGGCGACCTCGTGTTCCTCATCGACTCCGACCTCGAGGAGGAGCCGGAGCTCTTGCGCGTGTTCTACGACACCCTGCGCACGAGCGGCGCGGATGTCGTCTACGGCGTGCAGGGCACCAGACGCGGTGGGTTGTTCGAACGGGTGAGCGGCTGGCTGTTCTTCAAGGTCTTCAACCTGCTGTCGGGCCAGCCCATTCCGGTCAACGTGGTCACGGTACGGCTGATGACCGCGCGCTACGTGGCGGCGCTCGTGTCGCATCGCGAGCGCGAGACGATGATTGCCGGGCTGTGGGCGCTCACCGGCTTCGACCAGGTGCCCGTCACGATCATTAAGGGCGAGAACCGCGGCAGCTCGTACGACTTGAGCCAAAAGATCGCGGTGCTGGTCAACTCGGTGACCTCGTTCAGCGATCGTCCGCTGGTGCTGATCTTCTATCTGGGTCTGGTCATCGGCGCGGCGGCGGCGGCCGCGGCCGCCTATCTCGTGGTGCAGCGCCTGTTCTTCGGCGTAGCCCTGCCGGGGTGGCCGTCGCTGATCGTGTCGGTGTGGATGCTGGGCGGTCTCATGCTCGGCAGCCTGGGCATCATCGGCATGTACGTGTCGCGCATCTTCATCGAGACCAAGCAGCGTCCGTATACAATCGTCAGGCACATCTATGAGCGATCTGCCGACGGCGCCGTCCGGGGCGATACTGCAGACGGTCGGCCGCTACTACACTGAGCGGCTGCAGGAGTTCGGTGCCACGCCCCAGGGGGTGGACTGGAACTCCGCGGCGTCGCAGGTGCTGCGCTTCGATCTCCTGCTGCAGCTCGTCGAGGCGCCGCCGCCCGAATCGTCGTTGCTCGACGTGGGGTGCGGCTACGGGGCGTTGCTCGACACGATGCGCGAACGTGGCTCGGCGCTCCACTATCGCGGCTTCGACGTGAGCGCCGAGATGATTTCCGCGGCCGAGGTCCGGCACGCTCGCGACGGACAGTGCGCCTTCACGACCGATCCCATGGCGCTGCGGCCAGCCACCTACGCGGTGGCCAGCGGCATCTTCAACGTGAAGCTGCAGCATTCGGCGCGCGAGTGGCGCCACTACGTGCTGGCCACCCTGGCGGCTCTCGATGCCGCGAGCGAGCGCGGCTTCGCGTTCAACATGCTCTCGACCTATTCTGATCCCGAGCGCCGTCGCGACACCCTCTACTACGCCGATCCGACTGAGATGTTCGAACTGTGCCAGCGCCGCTACTCGCGTCGCGTGGCGCTGTTGCACGACTATCCGCTCTATGAGTTCACGGTGCTGGTGAGGAAGTAAGCATGGCCGACCTCGTCATCTTCGGCACCGGCGACATCGCGCGCCTGGCCCACTTCTACTTCTCGACCGACTCACCGCATCGCGTCGTGGCCTTCACCGTGGATGCCGACTTCCTCATCGCCGACACGTTCTGCGGACTGCCCGTCGTGCCGTTTGCCGAGGTCGCCACCGCGTATCCCCCCGCCGCCTGCCAGATGTTCGTGGCGCTCAGCTACGCCAGGATGAATCAGGTGCGCGCCGGCAAGTACGCGGCCGCCAAGGGGCTCGGCTACGCGCTGGCCAGCTACATCAGCAGCCGCTGCTCGTTCCTCACCGACGCGCCTCATGGCGACAACTGCTTCGTGCTCGAGGACAACACCGTGCAGCCGTTCGTCACGATCGGCAGCGACGTCACGCTGTGGAGCGGCAATCACATCGGCCACGACTCGACCGTCGGCGACCACACGTTCATCAGCTCGCACGTGGTCGTCTCGGGCCACGTGCGGGTCGGCACGCACTGTTTCATCGGCGTAAATGCCACGATCCGCAACGGCCTGACCATCGGCGATCACACGCTGATTGGCGCCGGCGCGCTCATCATGAAGGACACGGCGCCACGTTCGGTGTACGTGGCTGCCCGCACCGACAAGTTCGCCAAGACGAGTGACCAGGTGGACCTCTAGCCGATGGCGTGGGTGAAGCGTGGGCTGATCATCGAGCCGCGCGGCCAGGCCGCGTGGGTGGGCACGCACGCCGCCCTGCCGGTCGTGCTCGAGAGCGGCGGTGCCGATCGCATCTACTTCAGCTCGCGCGATCGGCACAACCGGGCGCACATCGGCTTCGCCACGATGTCGCTCGCGCCGGGCAGCGCGCCGCCCGTGTTCAGTGACGCCGCGGTGCTGTCGCCAGGCGCGCTCGGCGCGTTCGACGACGCCGGTGTCACCAGTGCGTGCCTCGTGGCGCACGACGGCCGGCTGTTCCTCTACTACACGGGGTGGGCGCTCGGCGTGAGCGTGCCGTTCTACCTGCACGCGGGGCTGGCCGTCAGTGACGACGGCGGCCTGAGTTTCCGCCGCGTGTCGCGCGGGCCCGTGCTCGACCGCAACGACCTCGACCCGTTCCTCTCCGCGTCACCGTGGGTGCTCGTCGACAACGGCACGTGGCGCATGTGGTACGTGTCGGGCACCGAATGGGAAGGCGGCGCCGCCAGCCCGCGGCACCGCTATCACATCAAGTACGCGGAGTCGCACGACGGCGTGCAGTGGCAGCGCCGCGGCGTGGTGTGCCTCGACTACGCGGCGCCCGAGGAATACGCCTTCGGCCGTCCGTGCGTGGTCAAGGACGCGGACGGATATCGCATGTGGTACTCGTTCCGGGGCACCGCCTACCGGCTCGGCTACGCCGAATCGCCCGATGGACTCGTGTGGACGCGCCGAGACGACGCGCACGTGCTCCGCGCCTCGACCGACGGCTGGGATTCCGAGATGGTCGCGTATCCGGTGGTCACTGGTCCGGCGAGTGGCCGGGTGATGCTCTACAACGGCAACGGCTACGGCCGCACCGGCATCGGCCTGGCAACTGAGTCGGCGTGATGCGTGAGCGCCTCGCGGCGACCCTCGGATTCGCTGCGGCTGTGTTGCTGGCGCCAGCGGTTGGCGGGCTGCTCACCGGCATTGCGCCGGTGATGGCGGCGGTGGTCATCAGCGCGTTGACGATCGCCTACGGCAGTGCGATCACGCCATGTGTGGGCCTGCCGGCGCGCGTGCCCCGTCTCCTCACATGGATCATCGTGGGCTATGCCAGCGCCAGCCTCGTACATCTCGGTGCCACCGCTCTACTCAACCTTGGCGCGCTCGGGGCTCTGGCGATCGACGTCGTTGGCGCGATCGGCGTCGTCGTCGCGAGTCGCCGTTGGTCAGCGGCGGCCGGGGCAGAGGCCGCCCCTGCCGGAGCCGCCGAGTCCGTCACCGCCGGATGGCCATCCGCGATCCTCGTGCTGCTGGCATGTGCGGCCCTGGCAACGCTCTGGGCACGCGAGACCATCACCGCCCTGCCGCAGGCCGCGGCCACCGGCGTCTTTCCGGCGTGGCAGGACTACTTCCTGCACGCGTCCGAGATCAGCTACGCGCGCGACTATCCCGCCTTCGAGCGGCACTCGCAGTACCTCACGGCCGTGCCCCAGCCGCTCTACCACCGCGGCAGCTACGCCCTGACAGCGCTCTTCTCGGCGCTCGGCGACGTGCCGTCACTGGCCGCGGCGACGGCCTTCTGGCTGCCCACGGGCCTGTTGCTGTGCGTGGTGGCCACCTATGCCTGGGGCGCGGCGATGGGCGGCGCGGTGGCGGGCGTGGGCGCGGTGGCGGCCGTGTTCCTCGCACCCGACGCGTCCAGCTACGGATTCGCGAACCGCTTTCTGAGTTTTCACTGGCTGCTGCAGATGGCCGGTGGATCGAGCTACGCCTTGGCGCTGGTGCTGGTGGCGCTGATGCGCATCGTGACGGCACCGCCGGGCGGCGCGATGCGCGCGCTGGTCGCGGCCGCGGCACTGACGCTGGCCAGTGCCGCCTTTCGCGTGCACGTGAGCGCGCTCGCCACCGGCATGGTGTGCGTGTTCGCGCTGCTGTCGTGGCGTCCGCGTGTGCGCCTGGCCGGCGTGATGTCGGTGCTCGTGGTCGTGGCCGCGGTGGCCGGCGGCCTGCTCTGGCTGGAATCGGTGGCGCTGGCGCCGCACTTCCTCTCGGCCCGCGCGCGCCCGCTGGATTTCTTTCTGTCGGTGCACACGCAGGCCTCGGCGCTGCCGTCGCCCTGGGTCGACTGGACCGCGGGGCACGGCGCCGTCTGGAAGGTGGTGCTCGGCTACGCGATGATGCTCGTGGCCGGCTGCGGCCTTTCGCTCGCGGTGCTGGCCGGGGTGTGGCGCGGCGGCGTGCTGGCGCGCATGGGCTGGCACGTCGCGGCGATTCCGGTGGCCCTCGCGATCGCGCACGGCGCGGTGATTCTGCTCGTGCCCACCCCGGCGCACGGCGACCCGACCGACTTCGGCCACCGTCCGTTCGTGCTCGTGTATCTCGTGGTGGCGGGCCTGGCAGGGGCGGGGCTGGCGTGCGGGTTGTCCGCGTGGTCGGTGCGGCGATATGCCACCGCGCGGCCGGCGCGCATGGCCGTGGCCATCGTGGCCGTGGCGGGGCTGGTCGTGCCATGGCGCGCTGGCGAGCGCGTGCAGCAGCGCTGGACGGCGGCCTATGCCGAGATTCCGGTCGCGGCTGGCACGATGGCCGCGGGCGCCTACGTGCGCGCGCATTCGTCACCGGGTGAGCTCGTGCTCGCGGCCAGCGAAGACCCGCTGGCAGTGCTCGTGGCGCTCACCGAGCGTCGCGCGTATCTGTCGCGCACGGCCCTCTATCGGTCGCTCGGGCCCGATACCGCCGCCGTGACCGACACGCGCGCAGCCGAACACGGCGCGATCGCCGGTGCGACCTCATTCGAGCAGTTGCGGGCGTTCGGTGCGGCGCACGACGTGGCGTGGTACGTGGCCGACACGCCGGCGACCCACGCGTGGCCGACCGCCGTCACCAGCCACAGCGTCTTCAGCGCCAACAGCGTGCGGGTTTACGACTTGCGCTGATCCGCGGACGGCAGGCCGGACGCCGGCGTGGCCACCTCTGCATGTCGCACGGCCTCCATCATCCAGTGGGTGTAGGGCACCCAGCGCCGGTGCCGCACCACGCCCGTGGTGTCGTCAAAGGCCGGACGCACCAAATCCAGGTACGCCTGAGCCGCCCGCACGTGCTGGCCGCGGTCGCGCGCGATGAGGAAGCGCGCCAGTGGGTGCTGACCGGGTGCAAGTACCGGGTCGATCGACACGAAGCGTCCGCCGGCACCCACGGCCCCGCGCGCCAGGCGCGCCAACGCGCCGACCTCACCGTCATCGAGATGATGCAGCACACCCGAAGCAATCACCACGTCGTACGGCGGCTCAGCCGCGATCTCGGACTCGGCGACCAGCCCGCACCTGAACGTGCCCCTGGCGCCGAAGCGGCCCCGCGCGGCGGCGACGTAGGGCTCACTGATGTCCCAGCCGTGATAGGTGACGCCGGCCGGCAGGTAGGCAAGCAGTTCCCCGGTGCCGCAGCCGATGTCGAGCACGCGCGATCCCGCGGCGGCGCGCACCATGGTGTGCGCGAAGTCGGTGCGGCCCACGTGTCCGCCCATCAGCCACTGGAAGCCGTCGTAGACCGCCGGCGCTGACAGCACCGCTCTGATTCCTGACGTGATCTGCGCCATGGCTGGAGGTCGCGGCTACGCAGGGCGTGCCAGGCGGCACGACATGGCGGGTTGGGCGATGGCGGGCACGACCTTCGCGAGCGCGATCAGGCCCGTGGCGTCGAGGGCCGCGGCCAGCCTGCGCATGATCACGCCGTGCCGCCGCTGGAACGACGGATCGGTCAGGGCGCGGCGCACGAAGCGAAACGAGATCTCACGGTCGAAGCGCGGCTGCACGCCGAACTCCCGCTGATAGAGCTGCCTCACGCGCGCCACCGTGATCCAGTTGAGCGAGGCCCATGTGCCGGCCGGGTCCACGACGACCCGCGAGGCGAGGATGCGACGCTGGAAGATTCGCCACGTGAGCGACTTGCCGCCGAACGTCGGAATCCCAAAGTGCGGCTCGAACGGAAAGCTGTAGTTGGGGCACACGAACCGATACGCGCCGCCTGGACGCAGTGACGACCACACGCGCTGCAGCACCACCGCGACGTCATGCACGTGCTCCATGACGTTGATCGAGAAGGCAAAGTCGAATTCCGCGCGGGCCTCCAGGGCCTCGGCGGGAACGTGCACGACCGCGGGGGGAACGCCCTGAGTTCGGGCGTAGTCGAGCACGAGGACGCGCAGGCGCGCCATGTGTGAGAATCCCGCGCCCACCGGCTCCAGCGCCGTCACGTCATACCCCGCGGCCTGCAGGGCGCAACTGAGCAGCATGGCGCCGGCGCCGACCTCGAGCACGCGGGCCTTGGGTGGAAGGGCTGCAAGGTCGGGTGTGATGATCGACGCGCCAAACCGCGCTTCGCCCACGTAGTCGGTGACGACGCCGTCGAGTTCAGGAGCGCGGCTGCGCAGGTATTCGTGCACGCCGTCGAGCCACGAATTGAGAGTGTCGAGGGTTTGGACGGCAGGCTGATTCGACTCGGTGGCGATGGCCCTATCCTATCGCCGGCCTGCCACTGCCACAACCGTGCGTGTGATTCGGCCTACACTTGAGGTTCGTCGACCGCCTCGCAATCCCCATGCAGAACGAACATCGCGCCACCGTTTCGGGATTCGGGGAGGAATGGTCGCGCTTCGACAACACTACGCTTGGCGATGCCGAGCGGGCTGCCATCTTTGCTCAGTATTTCGGGCGCTTTCCATGGGCTTCGCTGGTGCCTCACCCGGTCGGGTTCGATGCCGGCTGCGGCTCGGGACGCTGGGCCGCCGTCGTGGCCGGACGCGTGGGCGAGCTGCACTGCGTGGACGCCAGCGAGTCGGCGCTGGCGGTTGCCCGCCGCCAACTTGCCAACCAGACGAACTGCGTCTTCCATCACACCTCGGTATCGGCGTTGCCCTTTGCGCCCGGAAGCATGGATTTCGGCTACAGCCTGGGCGTGCTGCACCACACGCCAGATCCCGAAGACGGCTTGCGTTCGTGTGTCACGGCGCTGAAGCCCGGCGCACCGTTCCTCGTCTACCTCTACTACCGCTTCGACAACCGTCCAGCGTGGTTCCGCGCGCTCTGGAGCGTGTCGGACCTGGTGCGGCGGCTGGTGTCGCGAACGCCGTCACCCGTGCGGTTTCTCGTAACCGACACGGTGGCGGCGCTCGTCTACTGGCCGCTGGCGCGAACCGCCGCGGTGCTCGAGCGGCTCGGCGTCAGCATGGACGCCTTCCCCCTGTCGTACTACCGCTCCCGTAGCTTCTACGTGATGCGCAACGACGCCCTCGATCGGCTCGGCACGCAGCTGGAACGGCGCTTCACACGCGCGGAGATCCAGGCGATGATGGCGCGTGCGGGGCTGGAGCGTGTGACCTTCAATCCCGAGGCGCCGTTCTGGTGCGCCGTCGGCTTCAAGCGTACCGGCTAGTCGCAGCGCCGTCTCGGCCTCCTTATCCATATGTGCGGCCTCGCCGGATTCTGGCACCCTGATTCGTCCTCCACGGAGGCGGCGTTGCGCGACGCAGCCGGCCGCATGGCCGATGCGCTCGTGCATCGCGGCCCCGACGATCGCGGCACCTGGGCCGACGAGCAAACAGGCATCGCCCTCGGCTTCCGCCGCCTGGCCATCTTGGATCTGTCGCCCGCGGGCCACCAGCCGATGCTCTCGGCCGACGACCGCTACGTCGTGGTCTTCAACGGCGAGATCTACAACTACCAGGATCTGCGAGCGGAGCTCGAGGGGCTGGGTGCGCGCTTTCGCGGCACCTCGGACACCGAGGTGATGCTGACGGGCATCGTGCAGTGGGGCATCGCCGCCACGATCGCGAAGCTCTGGGGCATGTTCGCGATCGCGCTCTGGGATCGTCACGATCGCACGCTGTGGATTGCCCGTGATCGCCTCGGCAAGAAGCCGCTCTACTACGGGTGGTGCGACGACACGTTCCTGTTCGGCTCCGAGCTGAAGGCATTGCGCGCGCATCCTGCGTGCCCCACGCGGGTGTCGCCCCAGGCGCTCGCGTCGTTCCTGCGCTTCGCCTACGTGCCAAGCCCGCACTGCATCTACGAAGGACTGCACAAGCTGCTGCCCGGGTCGTACGCGATGATTCGCGACGGGCAAGCGACGGTGACGCGCTACTGGGATCCGCGCGCGGTGGCCACGGAGGGCGCGGCGCATCCGTCCCTGCTCGATGACGCGGCCGCCATCGACGAACTCGATGGCCTGCTGCGCGATGCGACCCGCCGGCGCATGATCGCCGATGTGCCGCTCGGCGCGTTCCTGTCGGGTGGCATCGACTCGTCGGCGGTCGTGGCCCTGATGCAGGCGGGCAGCCCCCAACCCGTGCGCACGTTCACCATCGGCTTTGCCGAGGGCGGCTACGACGAAGCGCAAGACGCGGCCGCCGTGGCCGCGCATCTGGGCACCACGCACACCGCGCTCTACGTCACGCCGGAGGAAGCGCGCGCCGTGATTCCTCGGCTGGCCGATATCTACGACGAGCCGTTTGCCGACTCGTCGCAGATCCCCACGTTCCTCGTGGCGCAGATGGCGCGGCGAGATGTCACGGTGGCGCTCTCAGGCGATGGTGGCGACGAGGTCTTCGGCGGCTACAACCGGTATCTCTGGGCCCCGCGACTCGAGCAGCAGACTGCGGCCTATCCGGGCTGGGCGCGCCGTGGCGTGGGCCGGGCCCTGGCCGCCGTCCCGCCGTCGCTGTGGGATACCGCCGGCCGCATCAGTGGGGGCGGGGCCTCGACGGCGATGGGGCAGCGCGCGCTCGGCGACAAGATGCACAAGCTCGGCACCGCCCTTGCCGCCGCGAGTCCCGACGATCTCTATCTCTCGCTCGTGTCGCAATGGCAGACGGCCCCGGTGGCCGGATCACCGGCCGAACATCCGCTGCTGCTGCGTGGCGCGAGCATCCAGGCGGCGGCACCGGTCTTCGTCGACCGCATGATGCTCGTCGACACGATGACGTATCTGCCAGACGACATCCTGGTGAAGGTGGACCGGGCCACCATGGCGGTCAGCCTCGAAGCCCGCGCGCCCCTGCTCGATCATCGAGTGGTGGAATGGGCCTGGCGCCAGCCCCGGTCGCGCCGCATCCGTAACGGCCAGGGCAAGTGGGCGCTGCGCCAGGTGCTGCGTCGCTATGTGCCAGACACGCTCATCGATCGGCCCAAGAGCGGCTTTGCCGTGCCAGTGCATGCCTGGCTGCGAGGTCCGCTGCGCGAGTGGGCCGAGGACCTGCTGTCCGAGACAGCGCTGCGAGATTCGCTGCTCGATGCCGGGCCAGTACGGCGCGCGTGGCAGGAGCACCTGAGCGGGCGTGCGAATCACATGCCCAAGCTGTGGACGGTGCTGATGTGGCAGGCGTGGCGGGCACGATGGTAGAGGCCGGCCGGGAGGGCCGCATCCGCGTGCTGCGCGTGATCGCTCGCCTCAACGTGGGCGGACCCGCCATCCACGCCACGCTGCTCACCGGTCGCCTCAATCCGGCGCGCTTCGCCACCACGCTCGTGGCGGGCAGTGAGGAGGCGGGCGAGGCCAACTACCTCGAGTTGCACGGGCGCACCATGCCGGTGCTGATCCTGCCGGATCTGGGGCGCGAGATCCGGCCGCTGAGTGACGTGCGCACGGTGTGGCGGCTCATGCAGGTCGTTCGCCGCGAGCGTCCGCACATCGTGCACACCCACACCGCCAAAGCCGGCGCGCTCGGGCGCCTGGCGGCCATTCTGTGCGGCGTGCCAATTATCGTGCACACCTATCACGGGCACGTGCTGCGCGGCTATTTTTCGCCAGCGAAGACAGCGGTCTATCGTGCCATCGAGCGGATGCTGGCGCTCGGCACCGACCGGCTGCTCACGGTCACCGACCGCGTGGGGCAGGAACTGCTGGCGCTCGGCGTCGGACGGCCGGCCCACTACCGCACGTTGCCGCTGGGCTTCGACCTGGCCCCTTTGCTCGTGGCGGAACGCCGCCGTGGAGAACTGCGGGCCGAACTGCAGGTGGGTGATGCGCCGCTCGTTGGCATCGTGGCGCGGCTCGTGCCAATCAAGGCGCATGACGTGTTCCTGGCGATGGCAGCGCGCGTGCGCCAGACGTATTCCACGGCGGTGTTCGTGATCGTGGGCGACGGCGAGCTGCGCACGTCGCTGGAACAGCGGGCCGTAGACCTTGGCCTCGCTGGCGCCGTGCGCTTCCTCGGCTGGCGCGCCGACATCGACCGGCTCTATGCCGACATCGACGTCGTGGTGTTGACGTCGCGCAACGAGGGCTCGCCGGTGGCGCTCATCGAGGCGATGGCCGCCGGGGTGCCGGTGGTGTCCACGGAGGTCGGCGGAGTCGCCGACGTCGTGCAGCACGGCGCCACGGGGTTGCTGGCGCCCATGGACGACGACGCGGCGCTGGCGCGGCATGTGGTCACCCTGCTCGGCGACCGGGATCTCGGCCGGCGGATGGGGCAACGGGGTCGCGCGATCGTCGCGGCCACCTACAGCGCGGATCGCCTCGTGTCCGACATCGAAGCGCTCTACGAGGAGCTTCTGACCGAGAAGCACCTCGCCCTCTAGCTCCGGGCCCCGGCTCTCAGCCCTTCTTCAGCTGCTCGATGAGCGCCTTGGCCTGCGCGGCCTCGGCGGAGGTGGGCTCGACGGCGATCACCTTTTCCATCATCTGGATGGCGCCGGGCATGTCGGCCTTCTGCAGCTTGCCCAGGCCCATCTTGAAGTACGGCTTGGCCCAGTTGGGGTCGACGTCGATGGCGCGCTGGTAGGCGGCCATGGCGGCGTCTGTTTCGCCCTTGGCGAATTTCACTTCGCCGAGGTTGTAGAACACCTCGCGACCGGCACTCATGTTCTGCGCCGCTTCAGTCAGGGCCGCTTCGGCAGCCACGAGGTCGCCCTTCTCGAGGTTGGTCATGCCGACCTCGACCTTGGCGCGCTCGTTGTTCGGGTCGGCCGCGAGCAGCGTCTTGTACGACTCGAGCGCGCCGTTGTAGTCCTTCTTCATGCGCTGCGCGCGACCGATCTGCAGGTGCAGCATGGTGAGCGCGGGCACCTTCACGAGCATGGCCTGGTAGGCCGCGATGGCGCCGTCGAAGTCGTTCGCGGTCATCTTGGCTTCGGCCGCGGCGAGTTCACCTTGCAGTTCCTTGGTGTCGACGCCGGCGAGTGCGCCGGCGCCGCCGGGCGCACCCGGGGCGAGCGTGAACTCCACAGGAGGATTCGGCGTACCGATGGTGCGAATCGGCACTTGGCCGACCGAGGGCTGGAATCCCGGCGCCGACGCCGTGAGCTTCCAGTTGCCGGCGCGCAGCCCGATGATCGAGAAGCGGCCCTTGTCGTCGGTGGTCGAGGTGAACGACGGCGGCGAGGCGCTGGGGTTCTCGGCCACCACGGTGGCGCCCTTGAGAGGCTGACCCTTGTCGTCCTTGACCACCCCACCGACGCGGCCCGTCTGGGCCATCGCCGGAACAACGCCGAGCAGCACGACCATCAGCGCCGCAAGCGATAGCTTCAAACTTTCACGCATCGTAGTGTCTCTCCCTGAGAACGATAAAGTCGTCTGAGCATATGCTAGCAGCCCAATAGGTTCCGCGCCATGTTCCTGACGACACCCCTTGCCACTGTTCTGGTGGTCCTGCTCGCGGTTCAGCCGGCGTGGGCCCAGCGGTCCCGCCCCGCGTCACCCCGTCCTTCCGGCGTCGACTTGGCTCGCTTGGGCCAGATCGACGCCCTGATCGCGCAGGCCATGGCCGCCAAAGCCATGCCCGGCGCGGTGGTGGTCGTGGGCCGGGGCGACCAGGTGCTCTATGAAAAGGCCTTCGGACAGCGGGCCGTGGCGCCGCTCGCCGAGCCCATGACGCTCGACACGGTCTTCGACCTGGCGTCGCTCACCAAGGTCGTGGCCACGACCACGGCTGTGATGCAACTGGTCGAGCGCGGCCAGCTCCGGCTCACCGATGCGGTGGCGTCCTGGGTGCCCGGCTTCGAGCGCTACGGGAAGGGTGGGGTCACCATCCGGCATCTGTTGACGCACGTGTCGGGCCTGCGCCCCGATGTGGACCTTGGCGACCCGTGGAAGGGCTACGACGCCGCCATCGAGCTGGCGAAGGACGAGGTGCTGCAATCGCCTCCGGGCGAGCGGTTCGTCTACAGCGACATCAACTTCTTCCTGCTGGGCCACATCGTGGGCCGCGTGTCGGGCGAGCCGCTCGAGCGTTACACGGCGCGCCACGTGTTCGAGCCGCTGGGCATGACCGACACCGGCTTCCTGCCACCGCTCGAACGCATCGGCCGGATCGCACCCACGGAACGCTGCCGCTTCCTCGACGCGTGGCCATGCAAGGCGCCTGGCGAGGAGCCGCTGCGCGGCGTGGTGCATGACCCGACCGCGCGCCGCATGGGCGGCGTGGCTGGGCACGCCGGCCTCTTCAGCACGGCGCGGGACCTCACGCGATTCGTGCAGATGTTGTTGGGGGGTGGGGTAGCGGGGCCGCGCCGCGTGCTCGCGCCCCTCACCGTGGCCAAGATGATTGCGCCGGCAACCCCCGCTGGCATGCTCGCATCGCGGGGGCTCGGCTGGGACGTGGACACGAGCTTCTCGGGCAACCGCGGCGAGCTGATGCCGATTGGATCGTTTGGACACACGGGTTTCACCGGCACGTCGATCTGGGCCGACCCGCGCACCAGGCTGTTCGTGATCTTCCTGTCGAGCCGTCTGCACCCCGACGGCGTCGGCGATGTCGGCGCGGTGCGCGCGCGCGTGGCCACGGTGGCGGCCTCGGCGATTACCGACGTGCCGCTTGCAGACCTCACCGGCACGCGCATGACGGGCACCGACTTCGGCGCCGCGGCCGACCCCACGCGGCTGGTGGCGGCCACGCCCACGACGCGCGTGCTCACCGGCATCGACGTGCTGGCGCGCGACGGCTTTGCCGTGCTGAAGGGCCGCACGGTGGGCCTCATCACCAACCACACCGGCCTCTCGATCACCGGTGCCACCACCATCGACCTGTTGCACAAGGCACCAGGCGTGTCGCTCGTGGCGCTCTTCAGCCCCGAACACGGCATCCGCGGTGTGCTCGACGAAGACGTACCGTCCTCGCGCGACGAGACGACGGGCCTGCCGATTCATTCGCTCTACGGCGCCACGCGCCGACCGACCGCTGCGATGCTCGAGGGACTCGACACACTCGTGCTCGATCTGCAGGACATCGGCACGCGCTTCTACACGTATCCCGCCACGCTCGGCTACGTGCTCGAAGAGGCCGCGAAGCGGAAGTTGAAGGTGGTGGTGCTCGATCGCCCGAACCCGGTCAACGGCTGGCAGATCGAAGGGCCGCTGCCCGACGAGGCGGTGCTCGGCTTCAACGCCTATCTGCCGATGCCGATCCGGCACGGCCTCACGCTCGGCGAGCTCGCGCATCTCTTCAACGCCGAGAAGGCGATTGGCGCGGATCTCACGGTGGTGCGGGCCGAGGGCTGGCGGCGCGACCAGTGGTTCGACCAGACCGGGCTGGCGTGGGTGAATCCGTCACCGAACATGCGCAACCTGAATCAGGCCACGCTCTATCCTGGTATCGGCGCCATCGAGTACGCCAACGTGTCGGTGGGCCGCGGCACCGACCAGCCGTTCGAGCAGATCGGCGCGCCCTGGATTGACGGGCCGCGCCTAGCCGCCGCGCTCAACGCGCGCGGGCTGCCGGGTATCCGCGTCTACCCGGTGCGCTTCACGCCCACGTCGAGCGTGCATGCGGGTCAGGCCTGCCAGGGCGTGTTCTTCGTGATCACGAACCGCGACCAACTGCAACCGGTGCGCGTGGGCCTCGAGATCGCGTCGGCGCTCTGGAAGCTGCACGGCAACGAGTTCGACCCGAAGACCACGGCGCGACTCGTGGGCTCGGCGGCCGCACTGGCGCGTGCCAAGGCGGGCGAGGATCCGGCGGCGATTGCCGCGTCGTGGGCCGGTGCCGAAGCGAACTGGCGGCGGCTGCGCGCCAGGCACCTGCTGTATCCGTGAGCGCTGCTCGGCGGCCGACGACGACAGGGGTGAGCGTGGCCCCGTGCTAAGGTGGCGCCATGACCAGGCCAGACCTTCACCCTGGGCCGTCGCTCGACGAGGTCGCCAGCTGCGCCCGCCGGCACTATGGTGACCGCCTCGTGTCGCTCGTGGTGTTCGGCTCGCGGGGCCGTGGTTCGGCCCGTGCGGATTCCGATCTCGACCTCCTGGTCGTGGCCGACGGGCTGCCCCGTGGGCGTGTGGCGCGGGTCATGGAGTTCGCCGCGCTCGAGACCGCCCTGGCGGCGCAGGGAACGCTGGGTACCCCGGCGGTCTCGTGTTCGCCCGTGTTCAAGTCGCCAGCCGAAGCCGCCGCGGGCAGTCCGCTCTTCCTCGACATGGTCGACGACGCCCGCATCCTGTTCGATCGCGATGGTTTCTTCGCGGCCGTGCTGGACCGGCTACGCACGAGGCTGACGGCGCTCGGCGCCAGACGCGTCTGGCGTGGCAACGCGTGGTTCTGGGATCTCAAGCCAGACTATGTCCCCGGCGAGGTCTTCGAGCTGTGACCAACGTGTCGCTCGCCCAGAGCTACTTGACCAAGGCGCGCGTGCGTCTCGCGATCCTCACGGTGCTCTACGACGCCGACGCGTATTCGGACGTGGTGCGCGAGGCCCAGGAGATCGTCGAACTGGCGCTCAAGGGAATCCTGCGTCAGGTCGGCGTCGAGCCGCCACACTGGCACGACGTCGGCGCGCTGCTGCGCGAGCACGCGTCCCGCGTGCCGTCGATCTCGACCGCCGAGCTCGACCGCCTCGCCGCCACGTCGGCGTGGCTGCGCAAGGAGCGGGAATTCTCGTTCTACGGCGACATCGACTTCATTCCCACCGAGCAGTACGACGCCACGGTGGCGATGCGGGCCATCGAAGGGGCGCGCGAGTGCGTGGCCGCGGCCACGCGCGTTATCGTCGTGTGAATCGCCGGGCACATCAGCCGCGAGAGGCGTGATCGGCCACGAGTGCGGTCCAGAGCAGCGGCAGGTAGATGATCGTGGCGAAGAACAGCCGCCGGGCCGTCGCGTGCGTGCGGGTGGCGGCGAATTCCGCCGAGAGCCACAGCACGATGGCGCCGAGCACGAGGGCCACCACCAGGTAGCGCGGTCCAGCCAGGCCGATCAGCGTGGGTAGCAGGCTCACCGGGATGGTCGTTGCCGCGTAGAGCACGGCCTGGCGCCCGGTGCTGCGTCCATCTGGTTCGATCACCGGCAGCAGCGGCATGCCGGCGCGCGCGTAGTCGTCGCGGTACATCCACGCAATGGCCAGGAAGTGCGGCATCTGCCAGAAGAACATGATGCCGAAGAGCACCCATCCCGGTAGCGACAGCGAACTCGTGGCGGCCGCCCAGCCGATGAGCGGCGGCAGGGCGCCCGGCACCGCGCCCGCGATGGTGGAGAGCGACGTCTTCAGCTTGAGCGGGGTGTACCACACCACGTAGCTGAGCAAGGTCGCACACGCCACCATGGACGACAGGGGCGTGGCGAAGATCCACAGTTCGGCGAGGCCGGTCAGGGAGAGCAGCGCGCCGAACCAGGTGGCCTGCCGCGGGGTCACGCGCGCATCCGGCAGCGGGCGCGTGCGGGTGCGATGCATCAGCTTGTCGGTGTCCTTCTCCCACACCTGATTGAGCGCTGACGAGCCAAACGCCACGAGCGTGGTGCCCACGAGCGTGTGCACGAGCACCGCCCACGTCGAGTCCTCGGCCATGCCCAGGTAGTAGCCCACGAGCGTGCTGACGACGATCAGGAAATTCAGTCGCGGCTTGGCGAGCTGCACGTAGTCGGACCAGCCCGACGCGCGCGCGCTCATGCCGCAGGCACCGTGAAGGTGAGCGCGAGCGTGGCGGTGCCTTGGGCGGTGACGGTGGCCGTGCCGCGCATCGTGCCGGCGGCTTCATGCCACGCCGCCACCGTGTAGGTGCCAGGCGGCAGGTTCGGCAGTGAGAACGCGCCGTCTGGGCCGGTGACCGCGAAGTACGGGTGATGCACCACGCCCACCCATGCGTTCATCCAGGCGTGCACGTCGCACTTGAACGGCACCATCACCTCTTCGGTGGAGAAGGTGTGGCTGTAGCGCACGCCCTGCACGGGCTGTCCCTGGTTGAACGGCTCGTTCACTTCCGCCGAGGCGCGCACGTTGTGCAGCAGCGGGTCGGAGTTGAGCACCTGGAAGGGCTGGCCCACGCGCACGCCCACGACGCGCGGGGCGTACCAGCACCGCTGCTGGTCGAGCACGACCGGCGCCTCGGGCACGGGGAAGCTGCGGCCTTCGAGGCCGGTCGTGACATGCACGAACACGTTAGCCAGCGTGCCGCCGTTGCCCACGACATAGGTTTCGGTGGCGCGCTGCGCGCCGGGCAAGAGCTTCGCGCACGCCCGGTCGCCGTCCATGCGGATCATCTGCGCCGCTGGTGGAGTGCCCGTGAGTGTCACCGTGCCCGTGATGGCGCCGGCCGTGGTGGGATCGACCGCAGAGGCCGAAGGTGCCGGTGCCGACGTTGGCGCGGCGCCGTTGCAGCCGGCGGCCACACCGGTGGCGCCGGCGAGCAGTCCGGCGAGCAGGACGAACCGCACGCGGGCAAAGAAGGGCGGCGTGACAGTCATCACTTCTGCACGGGCGCGGGGGCCGTGCCGCCGGCCTCGCGAATCTTACGGAACACGCGATCCTCCAGCCAGTGGCCATCCCACCACTCGACCGGGTTCACCTGCACACCGCCAACCAGCATGGTGAAGTGCAGGTGGTCACCGCCGGCCAGGCCGGTGGTGCCCGAGCGGCCCAGCGTCTGGCCCTTGGTCACGGTGTCGCCCTCTTTCACATCGAGCGACGAGAGGTGCGCGTAGAGCGACTGCACGCCCAGCCCGTGATCGACGACCACGCAGTTGCCGTAGATGCCGAGATAGGCCGCATGCACAACCACGCCGCGGTTCGCCGCCGTGACCGGCGCCTGCGCGGTGGAGGCCAGGTCGAAGCCGAGGTGCGTCTGCTGATCGATCTCCTTGCCCTCGTAGAAGTAGGTGCGGTGGTCGGCGAAGCGCGATTCCACCTGCGTGTTGCCGAGTTGCGCGAAGGCCTCGGTCCAGCGCATCTCGGGCGCGGTCTTGGCGGCGAGCGCGGCAATGGTCGCGTTGTTCTGCTGGCGCAGATCGCGGTTGATGGTGAGGAACGCCGCGAGCAGGTCGTCGTTGCCGCTACTGGCCAGACCGAGCGCCGGCGTGTTCGAGGCGATGGCCGGCACGACCCGCGCCAGGAACGTCCTGTCGATCGGGATGCGCGAACGCTTGAACGTCTTTGGGAAGGGCTTGTGGTCGACGGTGGCCGTGGCGTCGTTGCCGGCCTCGTCGCGCGCGAAGGCCACGACCGGTGAGGCCGCGTCCTGGTCGAAGGGCAGCGCGAAGAACGCCACCCGCAGGGCCGGATCGGCGAGGCCCACGGCCGAACCTGGATAGGCCGGGAACGACGTGGTGCCCACACGCACACCCGCCGCCACGTCGGGCGGGGTGGCGCGCAGCACCACGAATTCCGAGCCGCCCAGGTTCAGGAAGTGGTGCGTCGAGAGCACCGCGATGCGCGGCGGTTCGAGGCGCACGGTTACGTCGCGCGTCACCGACGACACCGCCTCGCGCAGGCCGAAGAGCACGGGCCGCGCCGCCGTCACGGTGACGGTGGCCTGGCCGGCCACCAGGGCCGGCTGCGACTTCTTGCCGAGCGGACGAATCACCCACAGGCGGTCTGAGGTGGCCTGCTTCACGTCGGCGGCGTTGCCCGCCGCGTCGTCGAGTGAGAACACCGGCAGGTCCTGTCCGTTCTGACTCACGGTGGCGGTCAGGCGCGTGAGCACGCCGGCGGGCGCGTCGATGAAGAGCTCGAGCGACCCGGCTTGGCCGATGAACTTGTCGGGAGTCTTGATCTCGATGCCCGGGCCGGCTTCGCGGCCGGCCAGGAACCAGGCCGCCGCGGCGCTGCCGAGGCCCACCACGAGAATCACGAGGAACGCGCGTCGCACGAACTGCATTTCCCGATTCTAGTGCTTCGCGCCTTCCGGTTGACACGGCGCCGATGGCGCGAGTACCGTTGAAGGTCCCTGAGAGTCGCGACTCAACTCCAGGATGTGTGCCGGTATCGTCTAGGGGTCAGGACACGTGGTTCTCAGCCATGTAACCGGGGTTCGAATCCCCGTACCGGTACCAAACTTCTAAGTTCTTTCCTCCGAATGGTCGTTCACCTCTTCGCGCAGTGCTGGAACGACGAGTGGATGCTGCCGTTCTTCTTCCGTCACTACGACAGTCTCGTGGACCGCTATTTCATCTACGACGACGGATCCACGGACGACAGTTGGGCGATCCTGCAGTCCCACCCCAGTGTGGAGGCCCGGCGCTTCGTGCGCAGCGTGCCGGAGTCGTTCGCGCTGTCCGAGCAGGCCTTCTCGAACCACTGCTGGAAGGCCAGCAAGGCGGCGGTCGACTGGGTCATCGTGACCGACCTCGACGAGCACCTGTGTCACCCCGACTGGTCCACGTATCTGTCTCGCTGCACGCACGAAGGCGTGACGGCGATTCCCTCCCTGGGATTTCAGATGGTGAGTGACCGTGCGCCGATGTCAGGCGAACAGCTCTCGGTGGCGTATCCCTTCGGCGCGCCGTGGGAGCAGATGATGAAGCTGAGCATCTTCGACCCCGCCGCGATCGCGGACGTCAATTTCACGCCGGGACGCCACCTGGCCGATCCGCAAGGTCGGGTCCGCGTCCCTGACGTCGACGAGATGCTGCTCCTGCACTACAAGTACATGGGCTTCGAGGACACGCACCGGAGGCACCAGCACTTGCGCCAGGGCCTGGGCAGCGTCGATGCAGAGCGGGGCTGGGGCCACAAGTACTCGTGGTCCGCCGCAGAACTCAGAGCGGACTGGGATCGCACCGCCGGCCGCGCCGTCGATATCCGGACGCTCGGACGCGATCCAGCGGCCCACAATCCAACCAGGCCGTGGTGGCAGAAATACCGAGAGCCGTCGCCCTCCGCGGGCGGAAGCATGCCGTGACATGTAGACCCCGGGGCCCAACGGCGCCGGGGCAGAACAGGGCGCCTGCGCCCCTGTATGAGACACTTGAGCCGGTTCCCTACGGCGCTCGTTGGGAGCCTCTTGCGGAGTGCCCCGACCGCTACCTATGACCGCTACGGTTCTCATCGTCGGCTACCGCGCCTACGCGGAACTCGAGCGCTGTCTCGCCTCTGTGCGCGAGCATGAACCCGACGCGCGCGTCGTCGTAGTCGATCACGACGCCGATGAACACCGGGGCCGGACCTTGGCGGAGAAATTTCCGCAGGTGCTCTACCTGCCGCGCTCTGAGAACCCTGGCTTTGCCGCAGGCGTGAACGCCTGCGTGGCCCACGCCGGCGAGGGGCCGCTGCTGCTGCTCAATCCCGACTGCGAACTCACCGGTTCGGTGCTTACCCTCCTGGCCGACGTGCTGGCGCGCCATCCGCGCGTGGGCATCGTCGGTGGCTTGGTGGTCGAGCCGACCGGCGTGGCACAGCCGTCGGGCCGGCGCTTCCCCGACGCGACGACGGCCGTGGCCGGACGCACCGCCATTCTCTCCCGGCTCGCGCCAGGCAACCCGCTCACCAGGCGCAACCTGGCGCCGCGGCCCCTCGCCGACATGACGCCGGTCGACTGGGTCACCGGAGCATTCATGTATGTCCGACGCGAGACCTTCGACGAGGTCGGCGGCTTCGACGCAGGTTTCTTCCTGTACTGGGAAGACGCGGATTTTTGCCGGCGCGCGGCGAACGCGGGCTGGGCGACCGCGTATGCGCCAACGGCGGCCGTGGTGCACGTCACCGCGCGGTCGTCGCGGTTTGCGCCCGCACGGTCGCTCTGGGCCTTCCACTACAGCGCGTTGCGCTACTACTGGAAACACGGGTCATGGATGGCGCGCGGGGCCGGCCCGTTGGTCGCCGTGGGCCTGGCCGGCCGATTTCTCGTGAAGCTGCCGGGCCGCATGCTCGTGGCAGTGCCGACGGGCGCGAGCCGCGCGAGTGGCCGCTGATCTTCGCACTCGGCCTGCTCCGTCGGCGCCACCAGTGACGCCGCTGCCTCGCAATCGGCTTCGCGCGGGCTGGCCAGCTGTGCTCCTCGACGCCGCGTGTGGCGCCGTCGCCTATGCGCTCATCGTGGGCCCGCCGTTCGCGCTGCCGGGCCCGTTCGTGATCGCCCTCTCGGGGCTGATGATCGCCCTCGCACGGCTCTACCACGCCAGGTGGCAGCCGACCTGGCCGCTGCGCCTGACCGTGGCAGTCGTCGTGGCTACCGCAGGCACGGCGCTTGCGCTTCCGGTCGTGGCTCCGGACGCGCTGCCCACCGCCGGCATCATCGCGGCGCACGGTGCCGCGCTGTTCCTGCTCGGCCTGTCGTGGCGCATCGCTGACGGGGTGCGGTATCGACGGGCCGGCCGCCGCGCTCGCGCTGCGCAGCCCGAGCCGTACACCGAGAAGGCCGACGAGTTGTCGTCGATGAGCAGCGGTGTGCTGCACGTGTGGCGCTACCGGCATCTGCTGCGGAACCTGGTCGGCAAGCACCTGATGCTCAAGTACCGCGGCTCGATGCTGGGCTTTGCCTGGACGCTGGTGGTGCCGCTGATGATGGGTGCGGTCTACGTGCTGGCCTTCACGTATGTGTTGCGGGTGGGCACGCCGCGCTTCGCCCTCTACCTCCTGGTAGGACTGCTCGCGTGGAACTACTTCGCGGGCGCCATCAGCGCCTCCGTGGACGCTGTCTCGGGCAGCGGCGCGATGCTGAAGAGCGTGGCCTTTCCGAGGGTCGTACTGCCGTTGTCGGTCGTGCTGTTCCACCTCGTGCAGTACGTGCTCACGACCGCGGTGCTGCTGCCGATGCTGATGTTCGTCTACGAGGTGCCACTCGGGTGGCAGTTCCTCGCGCTCCCCGCGTTCCTCGCGGCGCAGACGCTGTTCACGGTTGGTATGGCACTGGGCCTGTCGACGGCGACGGCCATCTTCCACGATGTGCGGCATCTCGTGGACGTGGCACTGGGCATCGGCTTCTGGACCACGCCCATCGTCTATGAGATGGCGATGGTGCCCGACCAAGCCAGCTTCGCCGTGCTGCTGTCGCCGCTCACGGCCTACATCCGGGCCTATCAGGACATCCTCTACTACGGCGTGATGCCCGACCTGGCGCTGTGGATCACGGCCGGCACCTATGCCATCGCCGCCTTCGTGAGCGGCCTCAGCGTATTCCTCGCCTACGAAACGCAGTTCTCCGAGCTGGTCTAGCAGGGCCATGTCCGACACGGTTGTTCGCGCCGAGCACGTCTCGAAGCGGTTCTTCATCCACCGCAACCACTCGCCGACGATCAAGGAGCGGGTGCTCGGTCTGTTCTACGAACGCCATCGCACGGTGTCGTCCGCCTTCTGGGCGTTGCAGGACGTGAGCCTCGAGGTACGGCGAGGCGAGTCGCTGGGACTCGTCGGCCGCAACGGCTCCGGCAAGAGCACATTGCTGCGGCTGATCGCCGGCATCCACCGGCCGACGGCAGGACGGATGCTCGTGCGTGCCGGCACGCGGATCGGCACGATGATCGAACTGGGCGTCGGCTTTCACGCCGAACTGAGCGGCCGGGACAACATCTACCTGAACGCGTCGGTCTACGGCCTCACGCGCGCCGCCGTCGACCGCATCTACGACTCGGTCGTGGACTATGCCGAGCTGGCTACGTTCATCCACGAGCCGATCAAGAACTACTCGTCGGGCATGGTCGTGCGCCTGGCTTTTGCCGTGGCGGCCCACCTCGACGCCGACGTGCTGTTGCTCGACGAGATCTTCGCCGTGGGCGACATCGCCTTCCAGGCCAAGTGCCGCGCGACCATCCAGCGGTTCATGAACGAAGGGCGCACCATCGTCTTCGTGTCACACTCCGCGCCGGCCGTGGCCGAGATCTGCGCCCGGGTCTGCGTGCTGAACGCCGGACGACTCGTCTTCGACGGTCCGGCCGCAGAAGGGCTCGGCGTCCACGAGGCACTCGGCAGTCAGTCGCCCGCGCTCGGCCCGCCAGCGCCGTGATCGCGGACCGCTGAGCCACGGCGCCGCCCCGGGACCGTCGCGGCGTCCAGACGGTCTACCCGCGCGCACAGGCGCGCGAGCTCGGCCGTCACGGCCTCCACATCCCGGTAGGCCGCGTCGTGTCGGGCCGCGTCCGCTGCGCGCGCCAGGTCGACGGCACGCACGGCGTCGAGCGTCAGGCGCACCACCTGGCGCTGCTGGAACCAGTAGGGACGCAGGATCCGGAGGAGCAGCGTCTGCAGGCGGAGCCGCAGGCCGCGCCAGCGCGCCGTGGGCGGCACGCCCGTGGACGGCGTCAAGAGCGCGGCCGCCTGCTCGAGAGCCGGCCGCACGGTGGGCGGCGAGACGCCGTTGAGGTCGGCGTCCGGCTGGGACGCCGGGCAGAAGACCCGCGATCGCCTCGCCGCGCGAATCGCGTCGAGCCGGGCCGCCACGGCCGCCCCGGACGCGGTCGCGCCGAGCGTCGTGGCCACCTGCTGCCGCCCGCGCCTCGCCCGCGCGGCCGCCTCTGCGGGGTCCTCGACGACCCGGCGCATGCAGGCGGCGGCCATGTCGAGGTCGGGGTCGGCCCACGGCGTACCGGCGGCATACGCGGGCACACCGGCCGGCACGTAGCTCGTCGTGTGATCCACGAGGAAGCTGTTTGCCGGCGTCATGAAGTCGAGGTTGCCCGAGTAGGCCGTGGCGATCACCGGCTTGCCGAGGCTCATGGCCTCGGCCATGGTGAGGCCGAGTCCCTCGGACCGGTGCAGCGACACGTAGCAGTCGCTCACGCTCGTGAGGGCATGCTGCTCGGCGCGCGAGTAGTAGGCATCGACGAGCCTGATATCGGTGCGCTCGCCGATCGCCGCGCGGACGTGCTCGAGTTCCGTGAGGCACCGACCGCCGTTGATGGTCTTGATGACCAGCGTCGGTCCTTCATCCGGCCGGAAGGCCCGCGTGAACGCCTCGATCAGGCCGAAGGGGTTCTTGCGCTCGACCACGCTCAGGAAGTCGAACGCGAAGAGGAAGACGAAGTTGTCGGGCAGGCCGAAGTGGCGCCGGTCGAAGCGCGGGTCGATTGCGCCGACCCGCACGGGCAGTGGCACCCGGTAGACCGGCCGGACGCCCGCCGCGGCCACGGCGCTGGCCACGAAACGCGTGGCGGTCCACACCTCGTCGACCTCGGCGAAGGCACCGTGCAGCGACGATGGGAAGCGCTCGAGTTCCCAGAACCAGTAGCCGGCCGTGTGCCGGCCGTCGAAGAACGTCGGGCCTACGTCACGCGCGAAGCGCGGCGTGGCGTCAGCGTTCACGCACACCACGTTGACGTCAAACGGCGCGCCACCGTCGCCCCGGGGCGCGAACGCGTGTTGCTGGCGGCTCAACGTGCGCCCGTAGTCGATGGTCGCGTGGTCGATGCCGGCGGCCTCGAGCGCGCTCACGAGCAGTCGAGCGGCTTCGCCGATGCCGAGTTCCGCGTGAAGATAACCCGCGACGTTCACTCCCTCCGTCAGGGTGAGCACCGGCGCAAACACCGGCCGGTGCGCGGCCGCGCTGTGTCCGGCCTGCAGCAGCTCCGGCGAGAGGCCCTCCTGGGTGATGCCGTCGGTGACCAGCCAGTGGCGTAGCCGGGCGACGTCGCCGGGGTCGTCGAGACGCGGGAACGCGGGCGGCAGATCGAGCCGGCTGCGATAAATCGCCAGCTCGTAGCGCGAGAGCGTGGCCGGGCCGTCGGGATCGGGCCGGTTGAGCCACGCGACGAACTGCCCGGGGTCGTCGGGATCGAAGGGATTCGGCGGCTCGGGCCCCCGACCCTCTTCGAACTCCACGAGCGCCGCCCAATAGAGCCGGCGGATCCGCCGGTCGAGACGGAGCCCGGAGGGCAGGGCGCCCCAGCCGTAGGTGAGCGTCGTCTGCGCGTGAATGCCCGCGCAAGCCAGGTCGTCGAGATACTCGCCGCACAGGCGTCTCAGGGCCGGTCGATCGCTCAAGAGGATGCGCGGCCGGTCGGCCTGATGCTTGCTCAGCAGATGCGGCCGCTGGTGATCGAAGCCGCTGAAGTGGAAGAACCGCAGGGGCTCCCCGTCCACTTCGTAGCTGGTGCCCGTCCACGTGAGCGCGCGGCCGTGCAGGTTCCAGTACGCCACGTTCAGCCCTGGGTCCTTCACGACGCATGGCTCGAAGTAGGCCGGCACCAGATCGATCCAGCGCTGATCGGTGAACCACATGCGCCCAGGGTCGACCAGCGCGTGGCGACGCGTATGGCTCCACCACCACGCGAGGAAGGGGCGGGCGGCGGCTCCCACCGCCACGAAGCCGAGATTGAAGACCCCCGCGCTCAGGATGTCCTCGGTGCTGATGCGGCAGCCATCACGTGGCACGGGCACGGTCGTGTGGGGGGTGAGGACGACCCCGCGCGCCTCCGCCAGCGCCGCGATGTCGGTGAGCGGCCCGAAGATCTTGATGTCCGGATCGAGGTAGATCGCGTGATCGCGCGGGCCGTCGAGCAGCCATTGCAGCAACGCGGGTTTCACCGACGTGGCCAGTTCGACGACGTCGTAGATGGCGCCGAGCCGCTCGACCTCGCCCCGCTCGAGGCCGAGGTCACGAAGACGCACCACGCGGAACGGCTCGTCGCGGGCGTCGAGCGCGCCGTCCTCGTCGTCGATCAGCAGGACGAAGCACGCGCCGCCTGGGTGGTGCCGCAGGAACGACGCGGTCAGCACGCGGGCGTGCGGCAGGTAGTTTCTGGCGACGATGGTGCAGGCGATCAGCATGGCCGAACCGGAGTTGGTGCCCGCCAGTGTAGCGCGGCCACCGGCCTCACCTTCGCCCCGGCGGATCCGGCCGGGCTCGGCGTGGGATACAGTCGCCGGGACGAACCTTGAGAGTCGGCCTGATCATCGTCACGCACAATGCCGCCGCGCTCGTCGAGCGCTGCCTGCGCGCGGTGGCCCTGCAGTCGCGCCGCCCCGATCGCATTGTCGTCGTCGACAACGCCAGCCACGACGACACGCGCTCCCGCGTGGCGGACGCGGCCACCGCGCTGGCCCTCACGGCCGAGGTCATCGAGCAGCGCGAGAACGTCGGCTTCGCCCACGCCAACAACCTCGCGGTGGACACCCTCGACGATTGCGACTGGGTGGCGCTGCTCAATCCCGACGCGTATCCCGAGCCGGCGTGGCTGCAGTCGCTGCTGGCGGCGGCGGCCAGGCATCCGGCGGCGGCGGCGCTCACCTCGCGGCTGATGCGGGACGGCGCGGCCGAGGTGCTCGACGGCGCCGGCGACGAGTATCACGTGAGCGGTCTGGTGTGGCGACGCGGCCACGGACAGGCCCTGTCGCAGGTGGCCGGTGCGCTTGTCGAGCGTCGCGTGATCGCGGCCTGCGCCGCCGCCGCGATCTACCGCCGTCAGGAGTGGCTCGACGCGGGCGGATTCGACCCGCGATTCTTCTGCTATGTCGAAGACGTGGACTTGAGTTTCCGGCTGTGCCTGCGCGGCCACGAGTGCTGGTATGTGCCAGGCGCGGTGGCCCATCACGTGGGCTCGGCCACGACCGGTGCGGGCAGTGCCTTCTCGGTCTACCACGGCCATCGCAACCTGGTGTGGGCGTTCGTGAAGAACATGCCAGGGCCGCTGCTGGCCCTGCACCTGCCGGGCCACGTGGTTGCCACCGCCGTGGGACTGGTCTGGTTCGTGGCGCGTGGCCGCGGACGCGCCTATCTGGCCGCGAAGCGAGATGCCTTGAGAGGCCTGTCGTGGCTGTGGCGCGCGCGTCGCGAGGTGCAGCGCACGCGGACCGCGTCGGTCGGCGAGGTGCGCGGCCTGCTCAACCGCGAGTCGCTCGTCGCGCGATTGCGCGCGCGCTAGCGCACCCCGAGTGCCGCCATCACCTGCGCCCGGAGCTGCGCGTGGAGCTCTCCGTGTGCCGAGGGCACGGCTGCAGTCCAGCGTCCGTCGAAGTCCGCGAAGATCTCGCGGTCGGCGCGCACCCGTCGCGCTTGCAGCCAGGCGCGGCGCAGGCTGAGTTCGGGCAGCATCGCCAGGAAGTCCTGCACGCCGAGCAACGCGGCGCCCGTGTCGGGGTGCAGGCGTTCGCGCCGGAGGTCCACGGCCGAGTGCGGGCCACTGGTCTCGATCAGGTAGCACGACCGTGCCCCACCGCGTGCGGCGGAGCGCCGCAGACTTCCCAGCGTCTCTCGAGCGGCGCTGGCCATGCCGCCGATGCCCACGCTGCGAGCGCTGCCGAACACGCCGAGCGTACGCCGTGCGCCCCGTCGCACGAGCGCGTGGCGCGCCGCCGCGGCCACCGAGGCGGCGAGACCAGGGGCGCCGCCCGCGCCGTCGTCGGCCGTGGCCGCGCGGCTGAACGCCGTGCCGAGGATGGCGCGATCCGCCGCCAGGAGCAGCGCGGCCGGCAGCATGTGTCGCAGGTGGTCGTCGTCGAGCAGCGCGTAGACCATGCGCAGGCCGTTGCGCTCGAAGGCCCGTGCCCGCGCCGCACTGCCCGTGCCCGACGTGCCGTGGTGCTTGTGGAACACGACGGCGCTCGGCGCAAGCCACACGTCGTGGCCAAGCAGGCGCAGGCGCCATCCGAGCTCGACGTCCTCGTAGTAGGCAAACGTCGGCTCGTCCCAGCCTCCGGCTGACTCGAAGACCACGCGGCGCACGAGCGCCGCCCCACCGCAAGCGAAGAACGTCGGCGCCTCGTCCAGCGCCGCGCCCGCGACGGGCTCGCCATGACGCAACGCGAAGCCACGGCCTTCGAAGTTGACCAGGCCGCCGGCGAAGTCGATGCGCTCGCCCGACCAGTCCAGCATCAGCGCGCCCACCGCCGCCGCCCGGTGCCGCTCGGCCACGTCCACCAGCGCGCCCACCGCCGACGACGCCACCCGCGTGTCGTCGTTCAAGAACAGCAGGTACTCGCCAGACGCCACCCGTGCGCCTGCGTTGTTGCCGGCCGAGAAGCCCAGGTTGTGGCCCGTGCGGATGAGGGTGGCCCCCGGCGACCACCGCTCGACGACCGGACCGACCTCGTCAGCCGATCCGTTGTCCACGACGACCACCTCCAACCGGTCCGACGGCCACGTCTGGCGCGAGAGCGACTCGAGACAGGTCGGCAGATGCATGGCGCCGTTGACCGTCACGACCACGACGGACACGCGTCCCGCCCCAGTGACCTCGACGCGGCGCGAGTCCGGGAGCGCGGGCACGGTCAGGCGAGGTGGCGGCGCTGGCAGGCCAAAGAGTTCCGCGACGTGGAAGTCGCGTACGAGCGCTTCAGCGGTGTCGCGGTAGGGGTCGCCGAGGTCGTGGAGGGCCAGCGGATCCGGCACGAGAGCGAACAGCTCTGCATCGGTCACCGTCCGCGTGGCCTGCACCCGGTGGCGCCTGGCGAGGGTCGCGGGGAGCTGGCGCGCGAAGTCCTCGAGGGCAATGAGCGTCGCCACGACGGCGGGCGTGACGGTGACGTGCGAGGGTGATGGTCGTCCAAAGGCTACCTCGCGGCCCTCGACGGTTGCGGCCGAGAGGTGACGCGCGAGCGTCAGGGCCACGGCGGCCGGCAGCACCCGCGCAAACGCCTCGTCGCCGTAGTTGACGGCGAGCATCCTCAGGGCGTTGCGCTCGTAGAGCCGCAGGCGCAGGGCCTGGGTCGAGGGGCCGGACGTGCCGTGCAGCCGGTGGCGCGTGATGGCGAGCGGCGCGAACACGGTGCCGTGGCCGAGCAGATTGAGCCGCCAGCCCAGGTCGACGTCCTCGAAGTACGCGAAGAAGTCCTCGTCGAAGCCCCCGGCAGCGAGGTAGTGTTCGCGACGCACGAGCGCGGCCGCCCCACATGCGAACAGCATGCGGTGCTCGGCGTAGACCCCGCCGCTCGGACGGCCGTGGTCATGCTGCCACGCGTGCCCGAACGCGGTTGGCGCGGCGCCGGCGAAGTCCACGCGTGCGCCCTCCCAGTCGAGCACCAGCGCGCCTGCGGCCGCCACGCCGTGTCGCTCGACGGCGTCGACGAGCGAGGTGAGCCACGAGGGCTCGACGCGCGTGTCGTTGTTGAGCAAGGCGACGTAGTCGCTCTGGCACTGGGCAACGGCCAGGTTGTAGGCCCGGGCGAATCCCAGGTTGGCGCCGAACTCGATCAGCCGCGCCCGCGGATGGGCGGCGCGCACGTAGTGCTGCGAGCCGTCACTGGACCCGTTGTCGGCCACGACGATCTCGACGCGTGGATAGTCGAGGGCCTCGAGTGAGTGCAGGCACGCCGGCAGATGCGCCCGGCCGTTGCAGTTGAGCACGATGACCGATGCGCTGGGCACGGATCGGACCGGTGAAGACGGCGGCATGTGGCGCGAGGCTCGACTCATTCTAGTTGGTGGCGCCGGCGTCGACTCGGCGGCGTCCCTCACGTGAGCCGTGCCGCTTGCGTCACAATAACGGGCGGATGTCGAGTCTCTACCGTGCCTGGCAGACCCTGCGATCGCGCTCGCCGGCCACGCAGCGACAGCTCGTGCAGCGCGCGCTCCGGCGGGTGCGCTCCGAGGGCCTGGGGGCCGCGCTCAGGTGGGCCCGGACCCGCGCGGATCCGCCCCATCAGGTCGAGGCGTATCGCGCCTGGTGCGCACGGCACAGGCCCGACGCGGCGTCACTGGCTGCCCTGCGCGCCGCCTCGCTGCAGTGGCGGCGTCAGCCCACCATCAGCATCCTGACGCCGGCCTACAACACCTCGCCGCAGTGGATCGACGAAGCGGCCGACTCGGTGCTGGCACAAGCCTACGAGCGATGGGAGTGGTGCGTCGTCGACGACGGATCGTGCGATGCCAGGAGCACTGAGGCGATCGCGCGGCTGGCGGCGCGCGATCCCCGTGTGCGCGTGCAGCGCGCGTCCCAGCGCGGCGGGGTGTCGGCCGCGTCGAACCTCGCCCTGGCGCGCGCCACTGGCGAATTCGTGGCGCTGCTGGACCACGACGACGTGCTGGCGCCGCATGCGCTCGCCAGCGTCGTCGCGCTCCTGAATGCGAGTGAGCCCTCGTGTGACGTGGTCTACTCCGACGAAGACAAGCTCGACGAAGACGGTGCCCGGTGCGATCCATATTTCAAGCCCGACTGGTCGCCGGACCTCTTCCGCTCGTCGATGTACGCCTGCCACCTGCTGGTGCTGCGCCGCGCACTGGTCGAGGAGGTGGGCGGCTTCCGCTCGGCCTTCGACTTCTCGCAAGACTACGACCTGCTGCTGCGCCTGATCGAGCGCACGACGCGGATCGGCCACGTGCCGGAGGTGCTGTATCACTGGCGCAAGACGCCGGCCTCGACGGCGCAGGCGGGCGACGCCAAGCCCACGGCCCACCAGGCAGGCGCGCGCGCGCTGCAGGCGCATCTCGACCGCCAGGCTATCGCGGGCCGCGTGCTCGACGCCGGGCCGCCGGGTCTGTACCGCGTCCACTACGAGATCGCGGGACAGCCTGGCGTGTCCGTCGTCGTGCCCACGCGCGACGCCGCGTCGCCAGCGCTGGCCGCGTGGCTGGATCGTCTGATCGCCGTCACAGGTCGTCGTCCACTCGAGATCGTGTTCGTCTCGGAGACCGGCGACGTGCCGGCGATTGCGCGCGAGGGGGTAAGCGTGCGGGGCGTGACCGCGCGCGGTCTGTTCAACTACTCCGCGTGGGTGAACCAGGGTGCCAGCGTCGCCTCGGAGCCGTACCTGCTCGTGCTGCACGACGACGTGTCGCCACAGCATCCGGAGTGGTTGGAGGCGATGCTCGAGCTGGCCACGCGGCCGTGGGTGGGCATGGTGGGCGCGAAGCTCTTCGATGCTGCCGGCGGGCTGCAGCACATCGGCCTCGTCTTGGGACTCGGGGGGCTGGCGGGGCGCCCGTTTGCGGGACACGCGCGCGACACCGTGGGCTACTTCTCGAACGCGATCTGCATCCGCAACTGCTCGGCGGTGAGTGGCGCATGTGTGATGACCCCGAAGGCAGTCTTCGACCGGGTCGGGGGAATGGACGAGAGCCTCCGAGGCGAAAGCGCCGAGGTGGACTATGCCTTGCGCGTGTCGGAGACCGGACGGCTCGTCGTGGTCACGCCCTACGCGCGACTCACCCATGCGCCGACCAGCGGTGTGTCAGGGGTGCCGCCCGGCGACGACGACTGGCAGCGCCTGCGTGATCGCTGGGGGACGCGGCTTGCGACCGACCCGTTCTACAGCCCGCATCTCAGTCGACAGGCCGCCGACTACCGGATCGCCTGACGTCCCTCGTCGAGGCCGCCAGTTACGGGATGACGACGACGACGCTGTTCGACTCGGCGCTCGAGCCGAGCGCGCCCGTGGCCATGATCGACACATGGTAGGTACCGGGCGGCGCCGGTCCCGTCAGCGAGGTGCCGGCGACCGGCGCGTTGACGAGCACGGCCTCTGAACCCGGCGCGCGCACGCGCAGTATGTAGCCGGCCGGGATGCCGCCGGTGGCGCCTGGCGACCACGACAGGGTCACGATGCCGTCGTGCACTCCCGGCACGTGCATGGTGGGTGTGCTCGGCGCCTCCATCGGCACGCGCACGTCGTTCGACGCGGCTGACCCGGTGCTGTTGGTGGCGACGACGCGCACGAAGAACGTGCCGGGCGGCAGCGGTCCGGTGGCGGACGTGGCCAGACCCAGAGGCCAGACGCCTACATCCGATGCCCCTGGCGTGGAGCCCGCATGCAGCGTGTAGCTCTGGGGCGCGCCGCCTGGGGCCGGCGTCCAGGCCAGTGTAATCAGGTGTGGGGCCGGCAGGGTCACCGTCAGCACCGGCGCACCTGGCGCCTGTGGCAGGTTCACGTCGACGATGCGCGTCGCCGACGGCGCGCTCACGCCACCGCCGACCGCCGCCGACGCCACGCGGAAGTAGAAACGCCCGTTCGGGATGGGCCCGCTGTAGGTTCCGGCGGAGGCGAAGACCAAGGCGTGCGCCACCGGCGCGAAGTCCGGCCTGGTGGCTATTTCGAGAGCGTAGCCGCTGATCGCGGGCCCGCCGGCCGGTGCCAGCCACGACACCGTCACGACGTTGCCAGACGCGGTGGCCTGGAAATTGAGCGGCGGTGAGAGCTGGCTGCCGATCGTGATCGGCAGGTCGGCCATCGACACGTAGGCGCCGGACAGCGTCGACCGGGCCGTCACCCGCAGTGTCCACGGGCCTGGCTCCAGAGCCACGTCTTCCACGTGAAAGCCGGCGTTGCGGTACAGAGACGCGGTGTTCGATACGCTCGGACAGATGACGGCCGTGCCGAGCGGAGCGAAGCGCGTCGTGCCGCGCACGCCGCCGAGGCCGAGGGCGACGACCGCGCCCTGAGGCTGTCCGACGACACCCGGCCCGGCGACGGCCGTGACGGCGAGGTCGTCGATATTGATGCCGCCCGTGGTCGTGCCGTCGTCGAAGGCACAGCCCTCGATGGTGAAGGCCTGCGGCAGTGTGGCGCCGGCGCCTGGCGTCGCAACCGACACCCTGGGCGACGTGGCGCCAGGATTCGAGACGACCAGCCTGCCGGACCCGTAGCCCCGGCTGGTCACGACCTGGGACACGCCGGCTTTGGTTTCGTCGATTTCGACCGCCACCGCGTACTCGCCCGCGGCCACGCCGACGGCCTGCGGATTGAACAGGTAGGTGCGCGCGCCAGGGCCGACGTCGGCCAACGTGGCGAGCACGACACGGCCGGTGCGGGATGGCCACTGCTCGAGCACGATGCGGACGGTGTAGGTCGAGCCCGCGGCATTCGCGTCGGTGAACCCGTAGCGAATCGTGAACTGCTGGCCCAGCGCGACCTCATCCGGCGCCGTCAACGTGACGTCATCGATCTCGGTGGCCGTGGGCGCGTCGCCGTACTCGTGCGGGTCGATACGCAGGTGGCGAATGCCGCGGGTCGTCCACGGCGTGGTCGGGCACGACAGGCACTCGGTCTCGATGCCGCCGTTGGTCGTCGTGAGCGTGGCCAGGTCGATCGTGTAGGTGTGGAACCCCGGCCAGACGCGCATGTCCTGACTCGGCGTGAAGTTGTAGCCGCTCGCGATCTCTTCAGAGCTCCACAACACCCGCAGCACCGCGCCGATGACGGGATTCAGCACGTAGGGCCGGCGATGCCGCATCGAGAAGGTCAACAGGCGATGGCGGCGGGAGTTGAGCGGCGATGCCGGCCCGTCGAGGAACTCCAGCCCGGGGTCGCCAAAGGCGTTCGCACTCGTCAGACGGAACATCTGTCCGGCCCCTCCGGGTCGCTCGGTCGGCACGAGGCCGCACGGCAGCGCCGCGCACGCGCCTCCGGCGGTGGCCACGTTGAAGGTGCGCGCCGTGTCGGTGAGCTGCTCGAAATCCCATGCGTCGCCGCCGCGCGCCACCAAGGCGTAGTCGGTGGCGGGGTCTCCGCGCTCGTCCGGGTCGGTCACCGTGACGACAGGCGGCGCGTCGATCTGGAAGGCGACAGCGGGCGTCACGCCGTTCGAGCACGCTGCACGCACGGTATAGGCGCCCGGTGGCAGGATGCCGTAGTTGAACGAGCGGCTGGTGCTCGTGCCCGTGGAATCGCCGATCACGGTGGATACGCTTGACGCGGTTTCGACCACCTGGAGTGACTCGAAGGAGGCGCAGCCGGAGAGCGCCACCGGCATCATGGCGGCGGTGGCCTGTGCGTTGCCGGCGGTGAGCCGGACCCAGTCGACCTCGACGCCCCCGGCAGGTCCGTTCAGTAGGTCGAGGCGCAGTCCCCGAATGGTGCTGCTCGCGGTATACGGCATCGGCACGCCGGTGCAGCCGGCACCGCCGCACGCAGGGTAGAGCGCCGGCGCGGCGGCCAGGTCGACGACGTAGATCTGCTCGGAGTCGCCCGGCGGAATAAGCAGGGGCGCACCAGCGGCGGCGCCGCTGTTGAGCCAGTCGCCTTCCATCAGCGAACGATGGAACCAGTACGCGACCAGCTGCTCTTGCACGGGCGCGCCGGTGACACGCATCTTGACGGCCAGCTTGCGGTACTTCGCGGGATCGATCGGCGAGGAGATGCCGGACCGGCCGGGGTTCAGCGTGTCCGCGTCAGCGCGGTAGAGGAGCCCGACGTTGCTGTCCATGCCCGGCACGCCGCGGAAGCGGCCGCCCGAGATGAAGCTCTGACCGGTGCCGACCGTGCGCACCGTCTCGGGCGAGGGCGACACCCAACCCAGAAGTTGATCGGCATCAGGTGCCACATCTTCGCTGTTGGCAAAGTCCCAAGGGTCTTGCAACATGTCGCTCGCGAAATCAGGACCGGGCCGGTAGACCTGGCCGCCAGGCAGTGACATCGTCTGTGCGTCCGCGTCGCCCGCAAGAGCTGCGCCGAGCAGCGCGCCACACGCAATTCGTAACCCAGTCCGAACCATGACCAGGAACGAGCACTATCGGTGCCACGCGTGCTGTCACACTCAATGGGCCGGAATATGGGCCATAAAATCGGATTGTCGCGTGTGTCGACCTCCCGATGTGATGCCCGGTGCCTGTGCGAAGTTTGGCCAGTGATTACCAATACTGGTATGCGATCATTTTTATCCTACGCCCCGACGCCCCGACGACCGACCGGCAACCGGCGCCACTCGCTGCGCATTTACAGCACGCTGTTCGCACAAGGTCTCGCAGCTGGGCAAGACTACCTATGAGTGCACGGATCGCCGTGGAGCGCGACCGGGACCAGGCGCGGGGCACATGCTACACTCCCGGCCTTCGCACGGCCGCGCTCGTGCAGTGACATTTGTGACTGGCTACCGAAGCGACGCGAAGGCGATCTGCGTGCTCGGCATGCACCGCGGCGGCACGTCTGCTGTCACAGGGGTCGTGCACGAGCTGGGCGCGTTCCTCGGCCCGGCCGGGCATCTGATGGCCCGTCGCGAGGACAACCCCGCCGGGTTCTTCGAACACCAGTTGCTGACCGACCTGAACGACGAGCTGCTCCACGCGCTCGGCGGCACGTGGTCCCAGCCGCCCAGGTTCGACGACGGCTGGGAACACGCGTCGCACCTCGACGGCATCCGCGTGCGCGCGCAGCAGCGCCTGCACGAAGACTTCGCCGACGCGCCGCTGTGGGTGTGGAAGGACCCGCGCACCTGCCTCACGTTGCCATTCTGGCGGCCGCTCCTGCCACCGACGCAGTTCGTCGTGTGTGTGCGCAATCCCCTTGACGTGGCGCGATCACTCCTGGCGCGCGACGGACTCGACGAGGCCGTGGGCATCGACCTGTGGATGCGCCACACCGCTGCCGCGCTCGCGGGCCATGGCACGCTGCCGTTGCTCGTCCTCTACGACGACGTCGTGGACGATCCGTCCACCGAGGTGGCGCGGATCGCCGCGTTCCTGGAACTGGACGCCTCGCCCGGCGCCGTGGCGCAGGCGCGTGCGCATCTTGCCGACAACGCCGGGCTGCGCCATCACCACACCACGTTCGCCGAGGTCTGCGCTGCTCCGGCTGTATCGTGTGCCGCCGTGGCCCTCTACGCAGTGCTGCAACGCTCGGTGGCGCTGCAGCGTGGCGGTGCGCTACGGCTCGAGGACCTGCTCGACGTGGCCGGGCCGCTCGCGGGCCGGGCGGCGCGGGCGCACCTCGCCGCCCGGGACGCTGCGGGCTGGTCGTTGAGGCTGGTCGCGCTCGACGCGCGCGTCGCCGTGCTGGCCGGCGCGCTCGACGCACGAGACGGGGATCTGGTGCGTGCGCGTGACGATGTGCTGGCGCTGACCAGCCGACTCCACGAGGCGATGTCCGGCATCGCGCGCCTGGACGCGCTGCTCATCGACCGCGAGGCCGAGGCCGGTGCCCGCCTGAGCGCCCGCAACACCGAGATGGCCGAGCTGCTTCGTGCGCAGGAGGCCGAGGCCGGCGCCCGGCTCAGCGCCAGCCACGCCGAGGTCGTCGCGCTGCGCACGGCCCACGACGCGGAAGTCGCCGCGCTGCGCACGGCCCGCGACGCCGAGGTCACCGAGTTGCGGACGGCTCACGACGCCGAGGTCGTCGCACGGCAGGCCCAGACCGCTGCCGACGAAGTGGCGAAGGCGGGTCTGCACGTCGACGTGCAGCGGGCGCGCGCCGAGCTGAGCGCGGCCGGCACGGAGGTGAGCCGCCTGAATGCGCTCTTGCTGCACCTGCAGACCCCCACAGGCATCGTGAAGTTGGGGGTGCGGGTGGTGCTCCCGCCAGGCCTGCATCGGCGCCTGTGCTCCTGGGCCGAGTGGGCGCGCGGTGGGTCATCCGCGCCGTGAAGTCTCGTTAGTGTGGCCCCTTACTACCGCAACGATCGCCGCTACAAGTCCAAACGCCTGGGGCGTAACGACCGGATCTATCGCGGCTCGACAATCGCTACCTACTGCCGCCGCGACGACGGCACCACGG
>Ga0105046_10001291_pt1 | contig 38338 bp, 29 predicted proteins | sample MAT03_FD_78385 | JGI IMG/M metagenome (GOLD analysis project Ga0105046, IMG submission 78385) | Freshwater microbial communities from Lake Fryxell liftoff mats and glacier meltwater in Antarctica - MAT-03 (megahit assembly) | ecosystem: Environmental > Aquatic > Freshwater > Ice > Liftoff... | reverse complement strand
TCATTTTACTCGACATCATTTTACACAGCCTCGAAAGACGACCGCATGGCCAAATCCACTTGTTCCGTGACTCGTCCCGAATTCATCAACGAAGCCAAGCCCGTTGAAATTACGGTGAACGGTATTCCCATGACAGCCGAAGTCAAAGAGTTTTCGACCGGCTCGCTGGGCTGGTATCTGAACGGAAAGACGAATGTCAAAGTGGGCGACAAATCCGTCAGCGTGCAGATCGGCATGAACCTGACCATCGTCGGCTCCAAGGAGCTACCGAAGGACTAAGATTGGTGACAGGATGCTCCGTCTAAGGAAGTGACGTCCAGACGCTACAACGTCATTTGGAATAATCACTGGAACTGATCATTTGAATACTATATGAACGATTTTCTCGCGGGAACTAGTCGCATTAGTATCAAAAAGCACTTCCTGGAACAGACCTGCAAACATAAAGTATCAATGAGTACTTCTGTGAGCCGATCATGTCCTTAGCGAGTGAGACGAAACGGCAGCTCATTCGCGAAGCGTGTCACTCGGATCGCTGGATGATCAGCGGAAGAGCGGCACGCTGGCTTGGGTTGGTCGGGATTCGTCACGATGTTGCGGTCAAAGCTCTGATTCGGCACATCGACGATGAATGCCTGATTCACGTCAAAGTTCTGCATGTACCAGTCAGTTATCATGGAAGTCTGTTTCTGGATCCACGGGATTCGGAAACTGTGTACTTCGAAGTGAAGATTCTGGACGATCGAATCCATTTGAGCCGGGTCTGGCTGCAGGTTCATCCGCATGATCCTGGCTACCCCATTCTGCCAAGGGAGTAAAATGTCAAACGCCCCCGTAAACACGATGTGCATCGACTGTAATCGCGGAGTGTGCCGTGAGGTGACAGAACCATACGAAGTTCAACTCCCGGATAGTGATGGTTTCACAATTCCATCGTTGACGATGTTGCGCTGTGATGTTTGTGGTGAGTTTTCTATTCCCGCAGCATCTGCCAGAGCGATCGATGCCGCGATCCTGGAATACTCGGATACGGTGTCAGTGGAAATTCTTAAAGAATTCCTGACCAAATTCAATCTGGATCAGACTGAAGCGGCCGAAGCGTTGGGGCTCGGTGCCAAGACTTTTCACCGCTGGGTGCGAGGCACACAGCGAGTCAGTCGGTCAATGGGATACTTTCTGCGAGCAATGGTCGAATTCCCAGAGGCCTTTGAGTGGATTCAGCAACGGCGATGGCGGAAAGAATATAGTGTCGGGACTGAGTCAGCCCAGCGACCTGCTATCGAAACAGAAAGCGCAGCGATCCCATAGGTTGGTCCCGCTTAAGGCGGATCGTGGCACACGATTTAGGGGCGGGGCAAATCAACGGCAATGGTTAGGGTCCAGCCGTTCGACCGCTGCATTCGTGGCGAATTGGAATGTGGATGATTTCTTTGCCGAACGACACTTTAGCCTGTTGCGAATTCTGTGTCGCAGTTTCACAATCCAGGCAAGTGCCGGATAGTCGTCAGTTTTTCTGCTTCAGTTGCTTCGTATAGGATTGTAACCTCTGCGCTTAACGTAACCAATTCGACCTTGCTCACGCCAATCCCGCGAGTTTCCTTCCGGTCCAGAACGCGCCGAGCAGCACGACGATCATCGCGCCCCAGGCGGGGTGGCTCCAGAGGCGGAAGCGGCGGATGATGGCGTCGGGTTCGGGCATCGAGGCGATGCGGGTGACCAGCGTCTGGATTTCGGAGAGCGTCGTAAGCTCGCCGCGCGTCACCTGGGAGATTTCTTTGAGCACATCAATGCGTGCAGGTTGGCCGATGAGTTCTTTTTCCTGGCCAAGGACGGCGATGATGGTCTCCAGACGGCCGCCGGTTTCGGCACAACTCGTGACGAGTTTGTATTGGCCACCTTCGGTTGGAACGAAAGTTCCCGTGAACAGGCCCCACGAATCTTCACCGGCGGGGGCGAGTCGTACGGAATCTGTTTGACCGGATGGCGAAACAGTTTGCACCACCACCGTGCCGGTTCGCAGCGGATCACCAGCGTTGCTCATCACGTTGGCGTTCAGAGTTAACACGTTGCCGGCTTCCGGGCGGTCCGGTGAATAAAACAGCCGCATGGCCTCGCCCTGTGACATGTTTCGCTGATACGCCATCCAGCGCACAACCTGGCCCCAGAAGCGATAGTGGTACAAGTCTTCAACGCCCTTTCGCCAGCGCCAGGCTCCGTCGGTGCCCATGAACAGCACTTTGCCGGTGCCGACCGTGCGTGTCACAATCAGGGGGACTCGGCCAAACGATGTGGAATCAGAATCATGTGTCGCCAGTACCTGCGCGCCGATCTTCGCCCGCTGAGCTGCCGCGTGCCACTGAAAGCCGGGCAGCGCATTCCAGACACGTTCGTTCTCGTTATCGTCGGGTTCCAGTCGAGTCAGCAGGCTGCGGCGTCCGGCTTCAGTGAGCGAGAACCGAGCCGGTCGCGTTGAACCGTGGCCTTTCGGATTCGCCTGATCGAGCACCACCGGAAGCAGCTCATCCAGTTCGCTCGTTTGCAGTGAATTCTGATAGCCTCGAAAGCCTGGCAGGAATACCAATCCGCCTGCCTGGCTGCGAACGAGCTGTCGGAGGTTAACGCAATCCTGCGGCGTGAGCTGCTTTGAGCCAATCCCTACGTCGCCCAGAAACACCACATCGTATTCAAACAGTTCTTTCTCGGTCGGAAATTGATCAAGATACCCACGACCACCACCGACGCCTTCCAGATCCGGATGAAACAACAGGCAATTCACATCGACACCCGGATCGCGCTCCAGCGCATTTCGCAGATAGCGATATTCCCATCGAGGATACGATTCGACTATCAGCACCTTCAACTCTTCGTCACGAATCGTGATCGGGATTGTCAGCTTGTTGTTGTCGGGCAGAGTCTCAGTTTCATCGACGGGGATCTCGAGTGTCAGAGAATACTCACCGGTCTTTTCCGGTTTCCAGTCGATCGTATCCTGCTGCTGCCCCATACCGGAGACACGCACTGTCTTTTCGATCGTCTCACCGCGCGTCCCCGTCAGTGACACCTTGACGTCGCGATCGGCAGGAAGCCAACTGATGATTCGAAACGGGATCCGCAGCGACTTGTTGACAACGCCAAATGTCGGCGCGTCCGAAGCCGCGAGTTGCATATCCGGCAGTCGTTCTTCACTCCCCACTCCGACCGCAAATACCGGCACATTTTTGACGCGTAAAGCTGACGCCGCTGTTCCGGGAGATTGTCCGATGTTCCAGTCTCCGTCGGACAACAGCACGACGCCTCGCAGATTTGGGTATTTGTCGGCGGTGGATTGCAGAGCGGTGCTGAGGTCAGTTCCTTTTTCACCGGTTGGCGGCTGCGAAGAAAACGGTTCAAACACAATCTTCATGCGGCCTTCGAGAGGCTTCCAGACTTCCGGCCGGATCACCGGGGCGACTGAGTCGGCACGTGATTTCGGCTTTTCAGCAGGTGCCTGTGAATTGATCACATCCTGAGTCTGCATGCTGCCGGAGACATCGTGCAGCACGACGAGAGTCGGTTGCTCCTGAGGTTTGATCTCCTGAGTGAATTCCGGCTGATTGAGCGTGATCAGGACCAGTGCGATGAGTGCAAACCGAAAGATCTCGAGCCACATCATCGACCGCGAATATCCGCTGCGCCGCCAACTGATAAAGCAGCAAATCGCCGCCGCGATCAGCACGATCGTGGAAATAATGAGTGTGGCGAATGTCCAGACAAAGGTCATGTGGTTTTCGTTTTCATGGTGTTGATGTTTGGTCTTGTGCCCCAACGGGGCAGAGAATATCAGCCCAGGGCAAGCGAATCCGCGCTAGCGGTTCGCGCCGCCCTGGGTTTGTGTGGGTGGTGGAGATTTGCCCCAACGGGGCAAGGGATATCAGCCCAGGGCAAGCGAATCCGCGTCAGCGGTTCGCGCCGCCCTGGGTTTGTGTCGGTGATGGAGATTTGCCCCAACGGGGCAAGGGAATCTTTGCCATGTCGATTTCCTGTGCCCATTCAGGGCACGTTTCAAATGTCATTGTTTCCTGGGGCGGCGCTTTGCCGTTGTCACGGCCACGCTTGCCCCAGGCTGGTATCCGGTGCCCCGTTGGGGCAAATCACGGCGGAACATTGCCGAGACCGAAACTTAATTCAACTACGAAGTCATCGACACTTTCTTTGGAAATGGAGTTATCTGTGTTTGCGGTTCGCGCTTTTTCGGTTTCTCTTCTGCGGTTGGCGGAGCTTTCTCCGGCACACACAATAACGCTTCGGCCATGAGCGCGATGACCATCAGGATCAGAAACGTGCGCCAGACTTCGCTTGCCAGCGCCATTGTGCTGCCGGCTTTGTCATCGATACGCGTGTAATTCAGGCCGCTCAGGACTTGTTCCAGAGTCCCGTCGTTAAGTACTTCAACACGGTCTTCGGTCAGCGGGCGATTGAGGGCGAACGAGGCTTCCGGAGTTTCATATAAGCCACTATTCAGCGTTCGCTGAGACAGCAGAACCGTGTCAGAGATTTCATCCAACGGCACCCATGTCTCTGCGACGCCGGCTTTGAGAGTCCCGCAGTCATACTGCCGAGCTTCGCCCAATGCGGCGGCACCGCGGGCGACCGCACGCTGTATCATGACATAAAACGTGATACCGTTGCTGACAAAATTTGAGCATTCAGTCGTCGGCAACGTGCTGCAGAACCAGGCGGCACCCAGATCTGTGGTCGCTCGAAGAACCAGCGGCGGGCCCTTTTCCAGTTGCGCCAGCACAGTGGCCTGCTCGTTCTGAACATCGCATGTGCGATATGTGATCACCTGTCCGACAGGCAGCGGCGTGCCGCTGAGTGTGTTGCTCAACAGATCTGCATCGGTTCGCCATCGTGACACGGCGAAGTGATCGCTGCCTTCGGGTTCTTTCCACTGGCCCCAGCGTGTTCCAAATAACTGCTGTTCGTCGGGCGATTCCGGCGGAAAAAACATCGCACATCCACCTTGCTCCACAAACGATTCCAACTGTTTCGCAACAATGTCCGTCGGCAGCGGAGCCTGCCACAGCACGAGCGCAGTCTTGTCCCATTCAATGACGGCCGCCTGCGACGACGGTACGACCATCGCTTCATAAATAAGACTTCTGTCCGAAGGTGTGGCCGCCGCCAACCGAAGCAACTCAGCGACCTGCAAATCATCAGACACGACGACTGTCCGCTGCACTGCGGGCTCGGCATACACAAAGTCAAAGACATTGTCCGACGAATTCGCATCGCGCGGCAATTCCACGCGTCCCCAGCCGCGTTTGGATTCACGATCGATCGGTATCGTGTGACCGTTTCGCACGAGCTGGCTGCCGGTAAGTTCCAGATCTACGGTCGAACGAGCACCACCAATGACAAAGGTCACGGGGACTCGCAGAGGATCGCTGGTGGGTGACGATCGAGTGAGCTTGAGATCCATGACCAGTTCCGCACCCTCGATCGTTTCGCGGCGATGAACTCCACTGACAGACGCGCACAAGTTGTCCGGGGCCAGATCCTGATACGCCAGCAGATAAAGTCGCACGCCATCGCGGTCTCGAAGTTGTTCCCGGACGGATTCCCAGCGTCCACCACTCGGATTCCAGTCAGATTGACGCAGGTCGGAACAGATCCAGACGTCAGTGCGGCCCGCTTCATTCGTGAGAATGTATTCCGCGGCTTCCTGCAGCAATGCCGGGATGTCGGCGGCGGTTGCGGTGGGAGCAGTTTCGGGCAGCCGGGTAAGAGCATCGGGTGTGACAAGATCGTGCCGGTCGCCAGTCGCGCTGTCAAAGAGGACTACGCGCGTATTGCGACCGAGGTCTTTCAAAACACTGGAAAGTTTCTGGATTGCGGTTTCACGTTTGGAACGTCCCGTGCCTGGATCCTGCTCTTCCATGCTGACAGAACGATCCAGAATAACAACGGTGAGTTCCGGCGCTCCACTTGTAGTCAGACCCAGCCAGCCGCCGGACATCGGTCGGCTGATAGCAAAGATCAGCCCGGCGACCGCCAGCATCCTGGCCACCATGATGAGGATATACCTGAGCCTCGCCATGCCTCGCGCCATGCGTCTGGCCTGCAGCAGAAACATGGTGGCCGCCCACGGAATCGTGCGATGGCGATTCTGATTAATCAGATGGATCAGAATCGGCAATGCGATGAGTGGGAGTGCAAAGAGAATGAAGGGTTGGAGGAATGTCATGAGACTCAGGTGACCGATTGGAGAATGATCTCTTGGACCGTTCGTATGTAGGATGGACATTCATGTCCGTCGTTATACTTTTAAAAAGGGGTCAGGAACCAATAGTGCGAAGCACCCTCTGGGCCGTTAGGCGATTGGTTCCTGACCCCTTTTTTAAAGCCTAGCTTCTGAGAAATCCTCGACGGCGAACTCGGACATGAATGTCCAAGGTACAGGATTCTTCGTTATTTCCCTCAAAAACGACACCACAGGACGAATCGATCTATTCAGATTTTTACAGATTTTCCAAACTTTCAGCGCGAACTGCAGAAATGTACAAGTCACAATGTACGGAACCCGGAATCGACTGAAACACGGGTTGTCCGATGATGTAGACTTTTCGCAGCACGCACCTGGAAAAACGGTCAGGAACCGACAGCCAAATGGCACGCATGGTGCTGCTCTGCAAAAGAAGAGAGTTGTGTATTCCTGAGAAAACTTTTTTGGCGACGCATCATTTTGAGGCCGACCAATGTAGGCCGACTTCGCCGAAGTCGGCCCAGCAGATTTCAGCGAAATCTGCCTACTTGTTTCGGTTGCGGGCGAAGCCCGCGCCAGGCACGATTGGTTCCTGACCCTTTTTCCTGGCATCGAAGCCTCACGGATTCGGACGATTCGCATGTCAATGGTGCTTGAAAAGCCTGAAACTCTTCCTGGTTCAGAACCAGATTGCGGTCCGCAACTGCCCGACGCAAGCGTTCTGGAAGACCGTACACCGGAGTGGATTCGCACCACGCCGACGTCTGCACTGTTCGTGCTGCTCATCGGAGCCGTGTTTGCCGTCATGGCTAACCGTCCACTGTGGCATACCGACCTTTGGGATCACCTGAATTACGGGCAGAACATTATCGCGACACGAACCATCTTCGACACTGAGCCGCTCCTGCATCTGTGTCGCGGCGTGCGAATGATCAACATCCCGTGGCTCGCTCAGGTCGGCATGGCAGCCATCAACAATCGGTTTGGGCTCACTGGCCTGCAGTTCGGCTACGGCCTGCTGATCGCCATGTGCCTGGTTGTCATAGCGTGGCGCAGTGTGCGCATGAGTCATTCCGCGATCGGTGGCATCATCGCGTGTGCGATCTTCCTCAAGGTGAACCTCGGTCAGCTGCTGGTGATTCGTCCACAGTTGGCCGGCGTATTGTTCTATTGTGTCGTCGTTGCCTGGATGTTTGGGCGACAAAAACATTCGAAACTCAGCTGGATCGCTATGCCATTGATGTATGCCCTGTGGGCGAATTTTCACGGATCGTTTGCGATGGGGCTGATGCTCATGGGCTTGGCGGGAATCGGTCGCTTTGGAGATGTGCTGGCTATTTCAAAATCAATTCGTGTCGCATTGCTGGATCGCGAATTTCATCGCACGATTTTGCTGACTCAACTGTGTGCCGCAGCAGCCTTGCTCAATCCTGCCGGTTTTTCCATCTATCCGGAAGTCTTTAACGTCGCCGGCAATTCGAACATCGGATCGATGTTCGAATGGGACGCCCTGACGCTGCGATCGGTCGAGGGACAATCTGCGGTTGCCGCTGCTCTGCTGGCATTCATGGCGATTAAACTCAGCCCGCGTCGCATGCACTGCGGTGAAATGCTTGCCTTTGTAGTTACGGGACTTCTTGCGATGTGGTCTGGCCGGATGCTGAACTGGTGGGCGCCGATTGCAGGAATCGTGATCGGAACGCACTTGGTCGCTTCGATTCGAAAGACAACGGCATGGCTCAGAAATCCGCAGTCCGGAAAACCGACCGGGTTGTGGACCGTGGTCAATCTGGGGCAATTGTGGATCCTGTTTGCGTTCACGTCGTTTGGCGTGCAGATGATCCACGGTCGAGTTCCGGGGGCAGAGAAATTAGTTTCAAGCGAAACACCACTGGCGGCAGTCGCATTTCTGGAGTCATCGGAAAAGCTGCCACACGGGATTTCGTTTATTCCTGCAGAATGGGCAGGCTACGTAATGAACCGCGGCCCCAAGTCAGTCGAGCCGATGGTTAATCTGCATGTGCATTTGATCCCGGAACAAGTGTGGAGCGACTACATTCGCCTTGTCAACGGTCCCAGCGACTGGAATAGTCTCATGGACGAATACGGAATCAACATGGCCGTCGTCGATAAAGATCGTCAGTCCGGGCTGACAAAACGCATCCGCGAGAGTGGCGACTGGACGGCTCAGTATGAAGATCGCCAAGCCGTTGTGTTTGTGCGAAACAAAGAGATTTAGAAATCACAATTCGACGATTGATGTTCCATGAATCCGAATAAAAGATCAAAAAACATTGTCACCTTCCGTACATGGCTGTCGGTCCAGTTAGTCTTTGGAGGAGCATTCGCGGCGTCATGGTTTCTGCTGCCGGGAACTCAGCAGCAGGAAGTGCTCGCGCACATCCGTCATCAACCGTATCAGCTTGATGTTGCGCTGAAGTCGGAAAAGGCAACGACCGTGGAATCGCTTTACGACGAAGCTGAGGTCGTCTCCGATGGAGAGCTGGCGGCGGTGCTGAAGAAGATCCTGCCGCGTTTCAGCCGCGATCACCTGCGTCCCAACCTTGTCGAGCACGCGCTGCGAACCTGGGGCTGCGATATTGAATTTACGAATCCGGAGATTATCTCAGGTCCGGAGATGAAAGAGTTTCTGACGGACATGGCAAAGTTTGTCGATTCCTGGGGCAAAAACGCCAACCCCCTGATGATTGCCAACGACGACGGTATTCATGTCCGTTTCGCGGAGGATCGATCCGGTTCGGTGCACCATGATCACACACTCGCCGCTCTGACAGAAGCGGGCTTGTCGCTCGATGACTCCGTCTTCACGACTGCGCGTGAAATGCACGTCCGCAACATCGTGATCGAAGCCATGCGGGACTTTCGTCTGGACGAACGTGAAACCGAATGGTCCGTCATGTCGTTCGCACTCTGGCTGGCACCGCAAAAGACAGCGACATGGCATAACGGCGAAGGACGGCGGATCACGTTCGATATGCTGGCTGAGCGACTGATGCGAAATCACAAACGAGACGGCGTCTGCCTCGGAACCCATCGAGTCTACTCACTCATGTTGCTGGTTCGCCTTGATGATCAGAACAGAGGACAGCTTATCACGTTGGAAACGCGAACGCAGATCATGGAGTATCTGACGTCTGTGCGTGACCTGATTGCTGCGTCGCAGAGAGCCGACGGTTCCTGGACATCGAACTGGACGGACGGCGCCGAATCGGAATCGAAGGCCGATCCCGGCGAGCCGATGTCAAAGCGCGTGATTGCGACCGGGCATCATCTGGAATGGCTGTCCATCGCGCCGATCGAACTCCATCCGCCACGCGAGCTGATCCTGAAGGCCGCCGACTGGCTCGTTGCCAACGTCGAAAAAACGTCACAGGACGAGATCGATTCAAATTACACGTTCTATTCGCATGTCGGAAAGGCACTGGCCATGTGGCGTCACACATCACCGGCCGCTTTCTGGACGCAATGGCGGAGCGGGCACCCGGATTGTGAAGTGTTTGAGATGTCGCGGAAAAAACCAGATACCGTTCAGCCAGATGCATCTGAAGCTGCACACTGAAAAGTGCGTGAAGCGAATATGTCGTAGAGGAAGTAAGGGACTTATTTTTTTGGTTGACTGGAAATTTTCTGACAGGTTACAGATAGTCCCCGTTGGTTCACACCGGAGCACGGATGACGAATGAGTTCGATGCGTTTTGAAAACCATCAGGGACAGGTGCGGGAATATGGTCACTTCAGCACGACAGGAATTTCAGCTCCTGATCACCGATGACAACGCCGCCTTTCGTCAGGTGTTGCGTGAAGTCCTGCAGGATCGTCCGTTCCTGGTCCTGCACGAAGCTGAATCCGGCGAAGAGGCCGTCGATGTTGTGCAGCGCCGTCGAATCGACATCGTGCTGCTCGATATGCACATGCACGTGATGACCGGGATTGAAACCATGAGAGAACTCAAACGCATGGACTTCACTCGTCCGTGCATTCTGATCACGTCCGACACCAGCGACGAAGTTAAACGCGATGCCCGCGAAGCTCAGGCGTTTTCTGTGCTGAAAAAACCAGTCCACCGTCGGGAACTCGTCGAAACTGTCGCAAATGCCCTTGTGACCGCCTACAACGCCTTCGACGTGAAGCCACTGTGCTGAACGTGGCGTAAGCTTCCGGGCTGAGATGCGCTAAATAAGCACCCACGCACAAGTTTTCGCACACAACTTGTTTAACCGCGTGCCCATCGAGCCGCGTTTTACCTGCGAAAGCGCGGGGCGATGCCCACGCGGTTAAACGAAGTAACTTAGAAATGGGTACTTATTCCACGAAAAGCCGGAAGCATGTGCTCCGCCATGGTCTGATCTTTGGGTAAGGCTCAATCCAGATTCTTAGTCACGGTGACGCACTATTTACAACACACGTCGCACTTGACGATTTACACCAGTTCGCGCATTGGTTCGCGGACGTCCACAAGGAACTGCGGTCGACCGGTGGGGTCGGTCAATGTTGTGCTCATCACATCAATGCCGAGATTGTGATAGGCGGTGCCGATGATTTCCTGCATATCGACAGGTCGGACCACGGCATATTCGCCCAGTCGATTTGTGGCACCAATGGCCTGACCGGTCTTCATTCCTCCGCCCGCCATCAGCGCGCAACTCACTTGAGGCCAGTGGTCTCGACCGGCACCCGCATTGACACGCGGCGTGCGTCCGAATTCGCCCCAGACCAGGATCGTAACGTCGTTGAGCATGCCGCGTTCTTCCAGATCCAGCACCAGAGCGCTGACCGCCTGATCCAGCTTGCCGCCGTGATCCCGCACAAGGTCAAAATTCTGGCCGTGACTGTCCCAACGTCCATACGAAAGCGTTACCGATCGAACTCCTGCCTCGACAAGCCGTCGCGCGAGCAAAATGTGTTCATTGCAGGTAGGAGCACCGTCGTACTGATACTCGTAGGGTTTGCCGTCACCGTAACGTTGGCGAACTTCATCCGGCTCTTTGGTAATGTCCAGTGCCTCGGCAAGGCGGCTGGCGGTCAGCACACCGAACGCAGCTTCCGTAAATGAATCCATGCCCTTCATTGTGCCTGTTGCATCGGCAGAGCGTTTGAGCTGATCCAGACCCTTCAGGAGCGACCGTCGGTCTTCCAGGCGGTCCAATGAAACTCCATTCAGTGTCAGGTCTTCCATGCCGTTGCCATTCGGTCGAAACGGCTGAAAGGCCGATCCCAGGAATCCTGAAGAACCAGGTTCTGACCACGGGCCATGCTGCGTCTTCTCCGCAAGCGCCACGGCTGGAGGAATTCCAGCATCGCGTGGTCCATACATTTTGGATAACACCGAACCAATCGAAGGTCGGCCACCGATCGATTCGATACTCTTACGTTCCCAGCCGGTCATACACTGAAACGCATCATGTGCGCCGGAGCAGCCCACAACGGATCGTACAACAACCAGTCGATCCATGATCGCAGCAAGTTTCGGAAAGCATTCACCAATCTGAATCCCCGGCACGGCAGTTTCGATCGGACTGAATTCTCCCCGGATTTCGCGAGGTGCCTCGGTCTTGATTTCCCACATATCCTGGTGAGGTGGACCGCCACCGAGGAAGATGTTGATGACAGACTTGTGCGATCCGGAATTTGCGTTGCTGAGCGTTGCTTCTGCACGCAACATGCTGGCGAGATTCACGCCGCCCGCAGCGCCCATGGACAGGCCGCCGATCTTCATAAAGCTGCGACGAGAAACTCCGTCACAGTATCTGGTTGGTTGTCCAAGCAGGGTCAGCATTTGAAATCTCCGGCCAATAAGGCGAGGAACCGGAACATCATAAGCAGTTCGGGGAGAACGGCTGGTAACTTTGAGGCAGGCTACAATTCACATCGACCATCGAGATACCAACAGTTTGACTTGAATTGTACTCGTCTTTCAATCCTGGGTCAAAAAAACAACTGAACACCAGTAAATCCGAGTTTCACAATGTTCAGGGTAATCGTCTGGAGCGGCCACGTCAAGAAAGGTCCGGTGTTGACGGATATTCCGGGAATCCTGCCTGGTGAATCACATCAGCTTCATTTGTTTGTTGCAGGATGAGTTCCCTTGCTCAATTCAGCTTCCCATTCATCCAGTAGAGGCCAATCGACTGCACAGGTTCCGAAGTCGGCCATGTGCTGGTAACGGTCCAGGCGATCGATGGCTGACTGCAACAACGTGCGATCGTTGCGAAATGCCGGACCGTGACTTGGCAGCAGCCACTCCACGCTGCTGGCCTGAATGCGTTTGAGCGATAATATGAACGCAGGAATATCCGACCCGTGATGACAGTCAATACTGCCGACGCAGCCGTCGCGAAAAATATTGTCGCCGGAAAACAGCAAATTACCCAATCGGAAAGAGAGTTGACCGACCGCATGACCGGGCGTATCCCAGACCTGCAATTTCAGATCACCCAGTTGAAGCACATCGCCTTCTGATACTTCCTTGTCGATCACAAACTTCGGCATCTCAATCGAAATCCCCTGCAACGGAATCTCAGCAAAAGATGCGATACGATCTCCGGATTCCAGAATATGCTTCGCTTCAGAATGTGCCACCAGTTGCGAACCGGGCAGCATCTCTTTCGCTTTCTGGAAGCCCTGAACATGATCAGCATCCGCGTGAGTTGCCACCAGATACCTGCAGTTGGCCAATGGAAAATCCAGTTGCCGAATCAGATTGATCAGTTCATCAACCGTGTCTTCGTAACCGATATCCAGCAGCATCCAGTCCGATCCGGAATAAATCAGGTAGACGCAGCACCCCATCCGTCGACGGGCCTGAAAATTGAGTTCGATCACGTTTGGGAAAAGTTCGCGGCGTTCCAGCATGCGTTTGCTCGTAGACTCTCAATCAGGTCTGAAGGTTGGGCTTGAAACAGCCTGAAACGTGAATGGTAGACGCTCGCTGGGTGTTGATTCAGCGCAGTCATGCGTCGTGCGTGCAGCGATAGCGCAACACACAATTTTCTTTCGATTTTCCATGTGGAGCGTTGCGATCCACTGCACACAGTGTAGGTGCAATCCGCTCTATCGGCAATCCTCTCCGCGAGCAATGCCGTTGGGTCGTTTTCGAAGCCATTCTGTCAGATCCGAAAAAATTGCGGCTCGATCTGGTTCGAATTCCAGCGTATGGCAGGCATCCCGAAAGCAGACGCTGGTCAGGTGACTCGTTCCGAATCGGGTCACCAGAACGCGTGTTTTGCTGTTATCGATAATCCTGTCACGACCGGCGAGCAGCAGCAGGACCGGACAGCGAATGTCGGCAGCACGTTCGGCAATCAACTTGTCCAGATCTCGCCCCGCATTCAGCAGGCTGCTGGTGACCGTATGCAAGGCCAGTGGATCATTCGCGATAAACAGTTGCCACTCGAGGGTATCCGTGAACAATTCCGCGGCACGCAACGGAATCGGGATGTCAGTTTTTGTGATTTCAAAGCGGCGTGCAAGGTTCAGTCGAAATCGTTGCCATGCGTTTGGAAGAATTCGCGGGTGCAGACCAGGATACAGCAGCGCCAGTCCATCAAACTCTGATGGAAACGTCGCAACAGCGGCAGCGGCGATCTTACCGCCCCAACTGATCCCCATGATGACCAACGGCAGCGGACCACTATCGACCTCTGACGTTCGTCGCTCATCCCGCGCCAGTGCCGCCAATGCGCGGACGTCATTGATAAGTCGCATTCCGTGCGCTGCATGACCACGCTGAAATCCATTCAGACCTGAACCGCGTCGATCGGCAAAATAGACGTCAAAGCCAGCATCGGCCATGGCACGAGACGAAGCAGCGTACCATCCGGAATGACTTTGAATTCCATGCAGCGCGATGACGATGCCACGAGGCGTTTGAGACTTCCAGTGCCGAAAGTGAATCTGGCAGCCATCTGATGCCGTGAAACTCCGAATTGACGGCTCGCTCATCGCGGCACCACTTCCTCCACTGCGCGGGCGAACGCACCAAATGCTCCCTGATCGAACAGCACAAACCTGACGACCGCCGGTTTCTGATGCCAGCGCACAAAATCCATCGTTGTCTTGATCAGATTCGCTGCGGCCAGATCCAGTGGATAGCCATACGCTCCGGCACTGAGCGCGGGAAAAGCGATGCTGGCACAGTGATGCTTCACCGCCAGCTGCAGACAGGCGCGGCATGCCATCGCCAGTTGTTCGGGTTCGCCCTGTCGGCCGCCTTTCCAGATCGGTCCGACGGCATGAAACACGAATTTCGCCGGCAAGTCGCCGGCAGCAGTCGCCACGGCATTGCCGGTTGCACAGCCCTCCGGATAATTCTCGCTGGTCTCCTTCAGGATTGACGGTCCTCCGGAATCATGAATCGCCCCGTCAACGCCGCTACCTCCGGCAAGAGCCGCGTTGGCCGCGTTGACAATGGCATCGACATGCTGTTGAGTGATATCGCCCTGAATCAATTCCAGACGACAGGGACCAAGTTTAACGATCATTGAGAAGTTCACAGAGTGGGATGACGTCGTGCAGCCAAAAAGATCAGCCATTTTAAAGAGCGCAGAGTATATTCTCCCGCCCCCGAAGCGGATCTTACAGATTCCTACTTCGCCACGTTTTCGATGGATTCGGATGGAATCCATGTGTCTCGCGACGTCTGACTGTCAGCAGATTTTTCCGGCGGGGCAATCGGCGTTTCATCTGCTCGTCCGGCGGCCCAAAGACGCAGACTTCGCAAGGCACGCTGGCCACGCAGGAAATACAGGTCGTCGAGTGCCAGCAGGCGGTCTCGACATTCCCGCACCGCTTCGTCTTTCCAGTTGGTGTTTGTTTCCGATGTAATATCGACTGACAGCATCCATTCGGCGATCGATATCGCAATATCCTCGTGGCCTCGAAACGACGGATGCACATGATCCACCAGAATTGCATCGCCCGCGACACCGTTTCTGCAACGGCGAGAAAGCAATTCATGGGCATCAATCAGCGGCACAGATTCCAATGACGCAGTGTTGCGCATGGCAGATTCGAGCGGCGTTGTCATTCGCAGGGGACACACGTCTTCGTCCTTCGCTCGCAGGAAAGACGTGCCTGCGGCGGCGAAGTCCAGAGCGGCCAACTGCAGTTGCCCAAGCTCGTACCACGTCATCGCAAAACGCGGGTCGCTGCGGGATGCTTCTTCGAGCAGCTGAATCGACTGAGGAAGATCGCTCCCGGAAAGTTTCCTTGCTTGTTTCAGGAGTGATGTGATCTCAGCCTGATCAGCGATTGTTGTCGATGCGGAGAATTCTGACTTGAATGGCGGACAGTCGCTCAGGTTGGAAGGCTGTAATATGAACAGCAGCGGCACCTGATGTTGCCGACTGAGCGTGGCCATCGATCGCAGGTCTGCGGCGAACGATCGGGCAATCAGTTTTGCCAGTTTGTCGTCGCGATGGTACTTTGCCAATCCGTTGTGTTGATCGAGCAAAGTAGTCACTTCGAGCGGCAGCGTTGCTGATCTGCCACCGGCGGCTGGCGCCGTGCCGCTTATTTGATTCGGGATGGCATTGTTGTTCAGCCAACGCTGCAGTACGCGGAAACTCCGCAGTTGACTGAGAATTGAATGAGCCCGTCCGGTAAGGACTGCGGATTCGCGGACTTCTTCGAACGAGATGTGTTCCAGAAACTGATTGTGTCCGCCGCAAAAGACGTACAAATCCGGCTGGTAGTTCAGACATTCCCGCAGCACGGGAAGTAGTCGGTAACTGGCATACGATACACCGCCGCAGTTCACGACTTTCCACGGTCTCAAAGAGTCCGCTTTTCCGAGAGCAATCTGCAGGTACGTCGGGAAACTGGTTTCAATCGAAAACGGATTGCCCTGCGCCGTCGATTCGCCGAATACGAAGATTCGAAATTCATCGCGCGGCTTTTCAACCGCAAACGACACTTCCTTAAAGTAGCCTCTGCGCGCAGGGGACGTGTGAAAGTCGCGACCGTCAGAAGTCTTCTCAAACAACGGTCGGACAGATTCGAAACCGATATGCGGGTCGTCACCGAACTGCAATTCACCCCAGCCCGCCGCGATGCAGACCAGTTCCAGCAGCACGAAGCTGCTCAGTCCCAGCGCCATCGAGAGCAGACGGAACATCCAGAGACGGCGTCGGGACACGATGGCAACAGTGTCGTCACTGGCGGGGGTCATTGCAGGGATCGCAGCAGGCCATCGATTTCATCCAGAGGCATGACGCCGACGAATTCTCCGACCTGCGTCCCGTGGCTGAAGATACGAACATCGGGAATCCCGTTGACTCCGAGATGTCGGGCGATGTCCTGATTGTCATCGACGTTCACTTTGACGACTTCCAGCTTGTCGCCCCATTTCTTCTTAGTCGCTTCCAGGGCTGGCGATAACTGTCGGCAAGGGCCGCACCACGGTGCCCAGAAGTCGATGAGCACCAGCTTCTGATCCTTGCGATCGACAGCTTCAAGAAAGCCGATTTCTTCCAGTGCCATTTCACCACTTGCCGTAACCACCAGGATTTCGGCGACGCCATCAGGAGTTCCAGCGATTGACGTTCCCGTGGTCGGAAGATTGTTGCAACCCGGCACGGCGCACAAGACGATCAACACGCCAATATGCAGCCGGAAGTAGTCTTGCACCTTCATTTTGAAATTCCTTAGCCGTACTCTCCGGGGAAATTATTGAGGCATCTCGTTCCCAGCGGGTACAGGATTGCGTTATTTTTGCAGTTTGACGCAACAAAGACGTCCTGGAGTGCGGGAATCTTGCAATTTCGGAACTTTTCGCCTGTAAGAACGCCTGCTGCAAGTCTAAATTTCATGAAATGATGTGCGTTGTGGCGCGCCGACGGCGATAACCAGCCACAGCATTCATGTTTTTACTGACAATCCTTGTAAACGATGTTTTTGGGAGAAGCGATCACATGTCGGTAACACTGACGGTTGCAGCAGCAAGTGAAATCAAACGTGTCATGTCTGAACAAAACCGCCCGGAACTGAAGTTTGTCCGCGTCGGCGTCGCTGGCGGCGGATGCAGCGGATTTCAGTATTCGTTCGACTTCACAAATTCCTTCGATGAATCAGCAGACGTTATGATTGAACATCATGGCGTGGGCGTGGTTGTCGATAAGAAAAGCGATCTCTTTCTGGACGGCACTGAGATTGACTTCTACACGGGCCTTGAAAAACGTGGATTCACATTCAAGAATCCAAACGCCGTCAAGTCCTGCGGATGCGGCAGCAGTTTTTCTGCCTAAAGCGTTCTGCAGATTCATGCATCGCAGCGAATACTCAAAAGCCCTTGGCATCACCACGTTGCCAAGGGCTTTTTTTCGAGGCACTAAAGCCAGCGACGATTTCCTCAGCCAGCGACGATTTCCTCGATCACGGGCTTTATGTCGAGTGCGCCACCTGTAGCCTGGACATTCATGTCCGAGTCTTCGCCAGACACCGTCGCTCGGGCGTAAAACTTCCAGGAAACGACAGCATTCGCTTCGGAAACGCTTTCTGGCCATGCGACGGACATGAATGTCCATCCTACGTGAGAACGCTGCCTCGTTGAGTTGCTGGAAAACCTCGTCGGCGACAGACAAACACACCTCTTACGTCACCGGAAACGGCAATGCCGCAGCTTCGCCATCGACTGCGACACCAAACACCTTTGCGTACAGATTGTAAAACGTCGGCACAAGGACGAGCACGAGCACGGTGGATGTCATCAGGCCGAAACACAGACTCGCTGCCATCGGGATCACGAGCTGTGCCTGGAACGATGTTTCTGACAGGATCGGGGACAAGCCCGCGATTGTTGTCAAAGATGTCAGCATAACGGGGCGGAATCGCCGTGCGCCGGCTTCGACCACCGCCTGATTCAGCGGCATGCCGGATCGCACAGAACTGTTAATGAAGTCGACAAGCACGATCGAATCGTTCACCACAATCCCGGTCAGGGCCACCAGGCCCAGGACACTGAACAGCGTCAACGGGAGCCCCATGTACCAATGGCCAAGTACCGCACCGACAATGCCGAACGGGATAATGGCCATGACAACTAAAGGCTGTCCGTACGACGTGAATTCCATAGTCAAAAGAACATACATGGCAATCAGAGCAATTCCCAGACCGATTCCCAGGCTGCGTACGGACTCGGAGTCCTGCTCCTGCTGACCTTCCCATCGGATTCGCAATGACGGATACTTCTTCATCAGCTCCGGGATGAATGTCGCCTGCAGGTTTGTAACAATTTCTTTTGCGTTTCCTTCTTTTTCGTTGATGTCGGACGATACCGTGATCGATCGTTTCTGATCGATTCGGTTGATTTCCGAGTAGCCTCGGCTGACGGAAACATCCGCGAGTTCGGTGATCGGTCGCTGCACGCCGTCGCCGCCATCGACTCGAATGTCATCAAACCGTGCCAGTGATTTGCGATCTTCTTCGGGATAACGCACCATCAGCTTGACCTCATGCCGGCCGCGCTGCAGTCGCATCACTTCTTCACCGTAGTACGACGCACGCACTGTCCGCGCGATGCTTTCCAGCGGAACACCCAATGCCACAGCGTTCTCTTTTTCACGAAGCTGCAACTCCCACTTACCAGGCCGCGAATCATCCGACACATCGAACACGCCTTTGTAAGTCGCCAGCTTCTGCTTGACTTCTTCAACCGCGTTTTCCAGGTCCTTCATATCTGTCGCCGGAGCCAACAGTTTGAACTCGATCGGTTTCCCGCCCGGTCCGCGTGATTGGGAACCGAAAGTCAGTGTCTCGACACCGGCGATGGACCGAACTTCATCTCGCCATTCCTGCACAACCTTGTCGCTTGTGACATCGCGAAGTCCGCTATCGACCAACTGAGCGTAGACCGAACCAGCATGGCTGCCTTCGGTCGTCTGGCCTCCTCCAGGTGCATCGTCCTTCACAATGCCCACCATGCGATGAGTTGCCAGGATCAGCGGTCGTTCCGGAGTTGAGTATTTACGGTTGATCTCCTGAATTGCCTTTTCAATTCGTTCGGTCGCCACCTCGGTAATTCGACTTGGCGTGCCATCGGGAAAAATTACCTTCGCCATCACTTCAGGTGCATCCAGCTTGGGGAAGAAAATACTGGGGACCGTGCCGCTCTTGACAAGACTTGCCGTCAACAGCAGGAATGTGATCGCCGAACTCACGGTGATTGCCGGATTGTTGACACAGAACACAACCACTGGCTGATAGACTCGGGTGATGAATGCGTCCAGGACCCAGTTGGTGAACCGATTCAGGCCGGACGTCAGCCGCGAAGGTTTTCCGGAACCACGAGCGAGGTGACATGGCAGAACCAGCGTAGATTCCAGCAGTGAAATGATGAGAATCGCAATCACGGCCAATGGCATGACGGCAAAAAACTTCCCCATCACACCTGTCACAAAGAACATCGGTAGAAAGGCGAAGACAGTTGTCGCCACGGAAGTGAATACCGATGGAACCACTTCGATCGCTCCGTCGATCGCGGCGCGCAGTGCGGACTTTCCCATATTTCGATGGGCGTACACGTTTTCGCCGATCACAATCGCATCATCAACCACGATCCCGAGTGCGATCAGAAACGAGAACAGCGAGAGCATGTTCAGCGTCTGATCAAACTGCCACAGAACAGCGCACGCTCCCAGCAGAGAAATGGGAATCCCCAACGCAACCCAGAACGCCAGCTTCAAATCCAGAAACAGCGACAGGATGACAAACACCAGAATCAGGCCCTGCACGCCGTTTCGCAGCAGGAGATTCATACGGTCACGGACCTCAATCGACGTGTCGCCCCATGTGGTGAATGCATAACCGGCTGGCAGTTGTTTTTCCTTCACATACTTATTGACGGCATCCGCCATCGCCAGCAGGTCTTCTCGAGAAGCAGCATTCACATCGATTGCCAGCCCTGGTTTTCCATTGATCCGACTGATCGAGGTGGTATCCACGAATTCATCTTTCACTTCACCCAGTTCGCCCACGGTCAGCACAACGCCGTCGGCACGGGTGATCAATGGAATGGTTGCGATCTCTTCGCCAAGCACGCGTTTGTCTTTGCCGCGCAGCAGGTACGTTTCGCCCTGATCGCGAATTGTGCCACCGGGAAGTTCCAGATTACGCAGCCGAATTCGGCGTGAAACATCCGTGAGCGTCAGCCCGTATTCCCGCAGAGTTTTCTCCGCGATTTCGACATCGATCTGGAATTTTCGTTCACCGTTGATTTCAGCCTGCGAAATCTGAGGGATCAGTAACAGATCGTCGCGGACCTGTTCTGTGATTTCACGCAACTGCAGCTCGGCATCGGGAGCATCTGAGTTCTCCTGAATAACTCCGACCGTAATCGCTTTGTTGCGAAACGTGATTTGCTGAACATTTGGTTCTTCTGCCAGATCAGGGAAGCTCGGAATCCGATCAATCTGCGACTGCACTTCATTCAGCACTTTCTGAACGCTCGGCACGTCGCTGCGAACTTCAATCACCACATTGGCCGCACCTTCGGCAGCGACGGACGTCACTTTCTTGATGCCGTCCACTGAACGCACGGCTTCTTCGATCTTCTGGCAAATGCCGCTCTCAACCTCATCCGGACTCGCACCCGGATACGGGACGGAGACAAGAATGATCTCCAACTCAAACTGCGGAAATACTTCACGTCGCAGCATAAAGGCCGAAAATGTTCCGACCACAAGGACAGCCACGACAATCGTATTCATCGCAGGAGTATTACGAATCGCCCAGCGCACCATGGAACCACTCATAGCTTCACCTCGCTCGTTGCCGCATCCTCAGGCAATGCAGGCAATGGGTCCGCGGTGACTGCAGCCCCGGGATCTGTGGTCACCGCCATGCCATCGGTGATCGAAGCTAGCGGAGAGATGATCACATGGTCGCCCGCCTTCAACGCCGATCTCTCCTGCCGCACGAGCGCCGAATCTCCATCAACTCGAACCAGCGAGACCGTGACGATCCTGAGCTTTCCATCACGTACGATCCACAACTGTTCGCCAGGACGAATGGATTCGGCTGGCACTCGCAACAGCGGAACCGGTGAATTAATAGGAATCCGCACGGTCACATACATCCCACTCAGCAAAGTCGGCGGTGATATACTCGTTGTTCCGCCGTGTGCTCTGACGCGAGTCTTTTCAGGCGCATCCACAATCGCACGAAAGGGGAACGTGCGCGTCGCGCGGTCCATGCCGCTCCCTTCATAGCGAGACAGATAACCGTCCCAGACGGTTTCCACGCCGTCGAATTCGAAAGCGATTTCACACGGAATCGTCGGCATTCTGAATGGATCACGCTGCTTGCCTTCAGACGATTCAGCAGCCGACGCGGCGGATTCGGAAGTGGCGATCGGTGTGGGATTGAGCTGCTGTCCATGTTGCCACACCCACGCCAGTTCTTCACTCTTCAGACTGCATTTGATCTCCATCCGACTGGAATCGCTGACATGCACAAGTGGATCGCCAGGTTTTACGTAGTCGCCTTCTTCCTTCAGATCATCCACGATGCGACCTGTAATCGGCGACACAATGCGACAGCGCTGAAGATCAATCGTCGCACGTTCCAGTTCGGCCTGAGCCAGTTTCAGACTGGCCTCTTTGGTCTTCTTCAACTGAATCATGGCTTTGCGTTGGTTCCGCTGAGTCTGCATCGCGTTTCGCGACGTCAGCTCCTGGCGAGTCGCCATGTCCATTTCGCTTTCAGAAGTCGCCTTGCGCTCAAACAGTGTGCGAACGCGCCCCAGATGATTTTTCTGAAGCTGGTTCTCTTCTTCTGCCAACGCGACCAGCGTTTCGATATTCTCAATATCAACCTCCACCACTTTTAACTCTTCACGTGCCTGTGCGACACGAGCCTGCAGCCGCTGCTCGTCAAGCTGATAATTGACTGCATCAATCTCAAACAGCAGATCGCCCTTGTTGACAAAAGTCCCGCTGCGAGTCGTCTCAGGCTTATCAAGCACCCGTCCCGTGACTTCTGAGCCCACGGTGAGGACTCGATATGTGGCTGCTTCGCCGTCGATGTCCAGGTGGAAAGGCTCGTCCCAGGCCTTGACATCGGCAACTTCCACCAGAGGCGCGACATGGAAAGCGTTCTGCTTCGAGTCGTCAGTAGGCACTTCAGGAGCTCGCCCGAAGTACAGAAACCCAAAGACACCAAGCCCCATAATGAGGACCGCCCCACCCACATTTGCCACAAGATGCACCCGACTGCTGCCAACGGCCGCGTGAGATTCCTGGACAGCGATCGACACGGCCGCTGATCTTTCAAATGGGGTCATTCTGGTGTCCGACGATTAAATTTTGTGTTTATATGCACGATCGCAGTCCGGACCAGCGATCAATTACGAATTTTCAGTGTTCCTGCCGCCGTTAACCGTTCAGTCAGGATTTATGCATGCGAGGCCGCATCGGCCCATGCCGGTATCCGGTCTGAAAACTGCAGCATCTCCTGATCTGGCCCTGAAAACGCAATCGATTCGGCGTGCAGGCACATCACAGGTTCCATCGGCAGCAGAGTTCGATTACTCCCGAGTTTGCCGCCAGGGAGGTACGCAGGGTCGCCGCAGATTGGAAACCCCAGTGACCAGAGGTGTATCCGAATCTGATTCGTCCGACCGGTCTTCGGGAAACAACGAATCAATGATGTTCCGCTTCTGAATCGCTCAACCACCTCGAATCCCGTATACGCATCATCGCCTTGAGGATCGAGGATTCTGACGCCGCCGTGTTCCGGCTCACGACTTAACGAAGCGTCGCAGGAGAATGCATCCCGTTGTGGATGCCCGTAGACTCTCGCCAGATACGACTTTTTCACCGTGCGGTTTTCGAACTGCTTCTGGACGATAGAAGCGATGCGTTTGCGTTTGCACAGCACCATGACACCAGACGTATTGGCATCCAGACGATGCACGATGTGTGGTCTTTGAGGAAAATACACCAGGTTCAGGATGTACCGCAACGTGTTGCGATGAAACCGCCCGCATTCGTGAATCGGCAGCGGAGCAGGTTTCGACAGAACCACAAATTCGTCATCTTCATGCAGGATGTGAATCTCCGCATTCACGTCGGGTTCGATGGAGTGCGGCTGTAATTGATCAAAACGCTCACCTTCGCGTACGATGCGCGTCGGAGACAACGGGACCGCTTCTGGTACGTGCTTTGGACGTCTTCGCCGCCGAGCAGATTCTGCTGGCTCGATGATACCCGATTCAACGCGATGCAGCCATTCGGATCGTTCAATCTGTGGGTGCAGGTCACTCAGGAAGTCCAGCAGCGTCATGCCCGCACATCGCTGTGGCACATTGAGCGGACGGCGATTTAACCACGGTGTGCTCCCCGGCAGCGGCGTCGTGATTGTCTGGATCTGCTGCTCACGCAACGCGATGATGTCGGCCATCTGCTGTGCGTCGTTGCGATAGCAGGCGGGGCAGGATTTCCCCGCCACGTACTGCGGCGGCTGCTGTTGTTCGGATGTCACAACAGCCTGACAAACGTAACACTGCGTTGTCGGGGTTTCCTTCAACGCAGGATCAACGGCGACGCGCTGATCAAAAACAAAACATTCTCCGTGGTAATGTTCGCCGCCCACTTCTTCAAAGTATTTCAGAATTCCGCCATCCAGTTGGTAGACGTTGCGGAAGCCAGCCATCTCCATAAACGGTCCCGCCTTCTCGCAGCGGATACCGCCCGTGCAGAACATCACAATCGGTTCGTCCCTGAGTTCTTCCGGCAGACGTGAGATCGCTTCAGGAAACTCACGGAAATGGTCCAGGCCAAGTTTGATGGCATTATCAAACGTGCCCAGGTCATACTCGTAGTCGTTGCGCGTGTCGAGCAGATGAACTTTACGACCTTCGTCCAGCCACCGGCGAAGGTCGACGGCCGACAGCTTGCGTGATGTGCGAACCATCGGGGCTACGCCTTCGATGCCGAACGCGATGATCTCCTGCTTAATCTTGACCAACATCCTGTTAAACGGCTGATACTCGCTGACGCTTTCCTTCGGCTGAAGATCCGAGAACGCAGAATCTTCGCGCAGGAATTCGACGAAGTCACGAATTGACTGTTGCGGCCCCGCGACGAACAGGTTGATGCCCTCCGGGCTGAGCAGCACCGTTCCCTTGAGATTCAGTTCCACCGCGCGACGTCGAATCCCGGTTTTGCGTTCGGGCAACTGATCCAGTGCCACAAATTTGTAGCAGGAAATGTTGACAATCACTTGGGACGCAGGTGAATGTTCTGTGTCTGGAGTAATAGAAGGCATGTTGGCAAAGCCGAAAACGTTGACAAAGCACTGGCGGCAGGAGAAATGAAAAAAGCCCCCCAGAATTGTAACGTCCGTTTCGCAGTGGAGACAGACTTCCAACGGCGTTCCGCAGAATGAGTATTCGTCTGTTTGCAATGAGGTTATTTCCAGCTAGCGACTGACGAGGACTGAAATACTACGTTCCTCTCTCACGGGGTTCGACATGAATGCGAGTCGCGGAGCGAGGTCGGCTACGTAGCTCAGTCGCTCCGCCGACTGAGATTCCTCACGCACAACGCGATCAACCCATCACTGGCGCCTTGAGACCACCATACTCTGCGTCTACAATTCATCGTCGCACCCCGCGCCCCAGCTGCCGATCAAAACTTCTTCCTTGCTGACATCAACCAACATTCCATGAGAGTCCTTATCAGTGAAGCTCAAATCCGCGATCGTGTCCGGGAACTTGGCACACAGCTCAGCCACGAATATGCCGGACGGCCCCTGACGATCCTGGGTGTCCTGACCGGCAGCGTCGTGCTGCTTGCGGATCTCATCCGGGCGACCAGCGTTCCGCTGCGTGTAGCGCTGATTTCCGCCTCCAGTTACGGAGGCACACGCACGTCACCCGGTGCTTTGTCTGTGAACAGCAGTCTGGTCCCCGATCTGAAGGGCCGCGATGTTGTCATTCTCGATGACATTTTCGACACGGGCCACACGATGGTGGGGATGTATGAAGTGGTAAAAGGATTTGAGCCGAATTGTGTGAAGTCTGCCGTGTTACTCTGGAAGCGTGATCGAACGAACGTTGATCTGACGCCGGATTACTACGGCTTCATGATCCCTGATGAGTTCGTCGTCGGCTACGGCCTGGACTACAACGATGAGTTCCGCCATTTGCCCTACATTGGCATTCCCGATCAGGATGATCTGACGGCTGCCGGCGGATGAGTCGAAATTCGTCTGAAAGGGTCTCGACGTCATCCAATTCTCGCCCGCAATCAACCCTGGTTACCGTGCCTCCGCACTCAGGTTGTGGTCTTCAATCTTTTTGTGCAGCGTGTTGCGGTTGATGCCCAGACGCGTGGCGGTTCTGGTCTGCACACCCTGACTCTGACGCAGCACCTGCAGGAGCAGTTCTTTTTCGACCACATTCATCACTTCGTTGTAAGCGTCAACACTTTCTTCGCCAAGCTGAGCGAGTCGACGACTGACCAGATCTGTACACAGCGATTCAAGATCCTCTGCAGCACGGCGACCGATACGGACAGGTGCCAGGCCCCGCACATGAGGCGGCAGTAAGTCAGCCGTGATTTCACTGCTGGTCGAAAGCACCAGCGCTCGTTCAATATAGTTCTGAAGTTCCCTGACGTTTCCGGGCCAGTCATACTGCTGCAAAAATCGCAGTGTGTCAGATGCCATACGTGGCGTAGGATAACCGTTTGCCAATGCGTACCGTCGCACAAAGAAACTCACCAGATCGCTGATGTCGCTGCCACGCTCCCGCAACGCGGGCAGGTAGATCGGAATCACGTTCAAACGGTAAAACAGGTCTTCGCGAAATCGCCCGGCAATGATCTCATCCTGCAGATCCACGTTTGTCGCCGCGATCACACGCACATCCACGCGAATCGTCTTCGTATCGCCGACGCGTTCAAATTCATGTTCCTGAAGAACTCTCAGTAACTTGACCTGAAGCTGGTAACTGACACTGTTGATTTCGTCCAGAAAAATTGAACCACCATGAGCCGCCTCAAACCGACCCGTCCGATTTTCAATCGCACTGGTAAAAGCCCCTTTGGCATGGCCGAACAATTCACTTTCCAACAGACTTTCGGACAACGCGCCGCAGTTCACGCGGATAAACGGACCAGTTGCCCGAGGACTCAATTCATGCAACGCCCGTGCGATCAGTTCCTTTCCCGTGCCCGTTTCCCCCGTCAGCAACACCGTGGCGGAAGTTGGCGCGACCTTGCGGGTCATCCGGTAAACATCCAGCATCGGTGGACTGCTGCCGATCAGACCGCTGATGAGCTTGGTTTCGGAATCAGACATAGTCATTGACACAATACGAACGGACGCAGAAGCCTGAATTAAAGGCACAGACACAGCCTATGCTTAATTAAAAGGCGTTGCTGACGCAAAAATCGCAGTAAACTGGCGCTTCGATACGGATTGTACAACACATACCCCTTATTTGTAGCAACACTTTGCGTAATTCTTGAACGTGAGCGTGAAATCTGAGCGACGCATTGACCCTCGGCGTTCGATGGCGCCGTCGCTTGAGTCCATTGGAAATGCGAAATATCGGCTTCAATTGGCGGTTGTGGTTATCCCGAGGCGAAATGACAAGAGTCTGGCTCATTGGCATATCCCGCTACGACAATGCCGTCGGGGCCGCTATTGGGGGCGCGGCATCAAGGTACATCCGTTGCCAGAGTTCCAGGCACAACAGGTTCCAGAGGCGATAGGCATGGTCGAATTGGCTCGACGTGTGCTCGTGGATCAGTTGTCGCACGGAGTCTTCTTTCAACAAGCCGCGTTGCAGGCAACGGGGCGACAGCAGAATATCGTGCAGCAGAGGTTTCAATTCAGCGCGGAACCAATGATCAATCGGTACGCCGAAGCCCATTTTTTTGCGAGTTTGGATGTCTTTGGGAATTAACCGGCTGAATGTTTCACTCAGTACTTTTTTCGACTGCTTCAACGTCTGCTTCACCTGAATCGGCATGCGTGCGGCAAGTTCGATGACATGGTGGTCGAGCATCGGGCAGCGGCATTCCAGCGATGCGGCCATGCTCGCGATGTCCACCTTGGTCAGGATGTCGCAGGGCAGATAGGTCTGGAGATCCGTCGCTGTCGTGCGCGTCACGAAGTCGCGTTTCGGATAACGCTGGAAGGCGTCATGGATGCACTCTGCCGGATCGTCATGCTTTGCAAGTGCCCACAGTTCCGGCGTGACGAGCCATTCCAGACGCGACGAATTGAAAATTGTGATCCAGTTGAGATAACGTCGTTCCGGATCCTGTGCCAGGGATTCCAGCAGACGTTTCAGACGACGGCGGAAAGATCGATGTTCTACCGATGTCGGCAATCGAGAAATCACGGATGATGCGAAGCGGCGTGCCCACTGCGGCACAAAATCTGTCATGCCGGTGAGTTTGACGGCGCGGTACCGTTCGTAGCCGCAGAACAGTTCATCGCCTGCATCACCGGTGAGCGCCACCGTGACGTGTTCTCGCGTCATGCGTGAAAGGTACATTGTGGGGATCGCTGAGCTGTCTCCGAACGGTTCGTCGTAATGCCAGATCAACTGCGGCAGAATCGAAAGCGCGTCCGGGGTCACAACGGCTTCGTGATGTTCAGTCCCGAGATGCTGCGACGCCTGCCGCGCGAAGGCACGTTCATCAAAGGCGGCGATGGGGAAACCGATGGAAAATGTCTGTACGGGTCGATCCAGTTGCGTCTGCATCAGACCGCAGATCACGGTCGAATCAATCCCGCCCGACAGAAACGCGCCCAGTGGGACATCGCTTCGCAGGCGCAGGCGAACGGCTTCCGAAAGGGTTGCATCGAGTTCTTCGCGCCAGTCGTCCACGCTCGCGCGACGCAGATCCGGCTGATCATACGGAGCGGACCAGTATGTCTGCAGCGACAGATTTCCATTTTCGAGGACTCCGATCGTCGCCGGCGGCAGCTTGTGGAATCCTTCCAGAATGCAGTGCGGATGAGGAACATATTGCAGCGTCAGAAACTGCAGCACGGCCTGGCGATTGAGCGAGCGCGGGACATCCGGAATCTGCAGGAGTGCTTTGAGTTCACTTGCAAACGCCAGCCGCCCCTCTTCCATGCGGTAATAGAATGGCTTCTTGCCCGCTCGATCACGCGCAATCACCAACCGCTGCCTGTTGGAGTCCCAGATCGCGAGTGCAAACATGCCGCGAAGATGATTGACGAAGTCCAGTCCATGTTGTTCGTAAAGATGCACAATGACTTCAGTGTCGCCATCCGTCCGGAACCGATGTCCGGCGTTGATCAGATCTGTCCGGAGCTCACAATAATTGTAGATTTCACCGTTAAAAGTAATCTGCACGGTCTCGTCTTCGTTCCCCAACGGCTGCGCGCTGCCCGTGACGTCGATAATACTCAATCGTCGATGCCCGAGTGCTACGCCGGAAACTCGTATCGACCGGGAGATTTTGGTGCTGGCGTCGTTGCGAGCCGTATCAGCCGTCGGCCAGAAATAGTGTCCATCGGCGTCCGGCCCGCGATGGCGAATGCTGTCGGTCATTCGTTGCAGCGTCTGCGCAGAGATTTCCCGTGAAGGGTTCCACCAAAGGGCTCCTGCAATTCCGCACACAGAGATTATTTCCGAAAAGGGAGGCGAAATGGATCGCAGGAGTGGGTGTTTCGGTGCCGAATTCTGACGAATCCGGCGACGATTCAACCGAGCAGGGTATGAGCTTGTGTTGTCTGGCCGTTGAGAATGTTGTCGGCGATCTTGCCGACGTCCTGACGACTCCACACTGCACATTTCAAACCAGGCGGAGCGTCATCCGACACTACGGCGGCAATCGCTGAATCGTTGGCGGCATATGGGCTTTCACTGGTCGCGCTGCGCCAGACTTCGATCCGCGGTGCCGATGCCTGCAGATCGCCCTCCACCAGAATCAGGTCACAGTCCGAGAATTGAACCTCAAACTGCGCGTACCGCGATTCCCCGCGTTGCTCGCGTTCTGCGGGAATAAACAGGGCTGCCATATGAGGTGACAAAATTCCGACCGCAGCGGCACCGGCTTCGCGATGCTTGTGTGAATCTTTGCCGGGCGTATCCAGTTCGTGGTGGTGGTGCGTATGCTTCACTGTGGCCACTTTCAGGCCTCGCGCGGTGAATTCACGGACAAGTTCGCAGACAAGTGTGGTTTTGCCGGAGTTTTTGCGACCGACAATATGAACGCGACGTGACATGAGAGAATGACCAATATCAAAATGCCAGTGATGAACGAAAAGCCATTGTTCGTTTTCCGTCGGGCTTGCCCCGACGGGAACGCAATTGACGAGCTACCATGAAACTTCGAAACCCGCCTCCCCCGCCGTCCACTCGCCTTCGGCGAGTGGACGGCGGGGGAGGCGGTGGCGTCGTGTGCAGTTCTGTTGTAGCCAATGAGTTGCCGCCCCGACCGGGACAAGCCCGGCGGAAGCGTCGTCGCAAAAACTACCACCATCGCGGCATGCACATGATGGACCGGTGCGGCTTGCCAGCCGCTTGTCCCAGTCGATGGAGAATTCCTGATCGCCATCGTACGTTTACTGCGCCATCAAATACTTGAACAATTCGATCCAGATCCTTTAACACCAGCGGAGCGACGCCGTACCACACGAGCAAAGGCAAGTCGCGATCGGTGCCACTGTCGATGCGGCTGCAGAGAACTTCAGCAATCTTCCAGCCAACTTCGGCGGGAACCCGCTGGATGGCGGATGCGAGATAGCGGCGCACGAAGAGTAAATCATCGCGGCGGCACAGGTCAACCCACTGTTCAGCGACCCGCGCCGGCACGAACGATTCGACTGCCAGTTGCACCGTCCACGCTCGAGCGGAAATGGACCGCGTCGAAATGAACGGTGCGTGCCCGGAGTTCACCTGATTCCAGTAGTGCCCCCCCTGCATGACATGAGTCGTCGGACCTTTACCCCAGAAACTGCGGCAGTGCGTCATGAAGATCTGGCCGACGTCATCGTAATTCAGGCCCCGCATGAAACTATTGAGTGTCTCGTGAGTGTCCGCGACGCCGAATCCATCAAGGAGCACCTGCGGTTGTGAATCCGGTTGGTCGTCACCGTTGCGATCGGGAATGAAAAGCAATTCCGGTGCCGCTCCGACCCAGACTCCCTCATGTCCGACTTCCATACCGCTGACAAGGTTCAGTCCTTCGATGAACACTGTGCGAGTTTCAAATGTGCCATCGTGATTGTTATCTGCAAAAATCAGGATCCGATCGAGACCTTCGCCGACTGGCCGTTTCTGCGGATAGGAGCGGCCTTCGACCACCCACAGATGTCCCTTCGCGTCGAACGTAAATGCCATCGGCTGATGCAATGCAGGTGCGGCCGCAATCACATCGACCGAGAATCCCGGCGGCACAGACATCTGAGCGACCGTTTCGGAGCCTCGTTCAGCAATTTGCTGATCCTGCAATTCACTGAACAGTGTGCCGTTGACGTACACGGCGACGTAATCGCCGACCGCGACGATGCGATAGTCATTCCAGTCGTTCTCACGAAACAATACAGCATACTGGTTTGGCGGTGCGAATGTTTCGACCTTGCGTGTACCGTTCGGCAGAAACTGAACTCGGCTTCCCCTTTCCACCAGCAACGCACGACCGTGTTCGTCGTAAATCCGTCCGAGCCATGTGGCACCCATATCCAGGTCAGCCTGATACCCGGAGACATGATCCACGTTTTCGACCTGGCATCGAAACTGGATTCCGGAATTTGCCGCAGGCAGTCCTTTGAGTCTGAATTGGAGGCGCAAATCAAAATCTGCCAGTGTACCACCACGCCAGACGAGCCATGTATTCCTGTTCAGAGTCTGGCCCGGCAGAATCTCACCCACAATGACGCCATTGTCCACTCGCCAATGCTCCGGATCGCCTTCCCAGCCGTCGAGCGTCTTCCCATCGAACAGATTTTCGACTGCAGCATCGGAACTCGCAGCGGACGACTGGCCCAGCACAGCAGAATCATGCACCGGAACCATGCAGCAAAAGGCGACGAGTGGCCGGAACATGGCCATGAGTGATTTCTGAGACATCGGAGAGCCCGTTTGCATAGCGTCAGTGAGTTCTGTGAAGCGAGCGGCAGATTTCTGGTTACCGTCGAAAACCGGGGCTAGCGCCCTGCGGCTAATGAAATCAGCCGCCACGCACGCGCTACGCGCTAGCGTCCGGTTGTTCGGCCTGGTAGTTCCTAATCTTCCGATCGCCCAAGTGCCACTTTGCACTCGACAGCTATCATACGTCTCCCCGTTCAATTCGCCTACCGCAGGGGTATCGTCACCGATCGAAACGAGTTACGTCCACACGTTTTAAACTGCACGCCTTCAAGAGTGAGAGAATTGGCGAGCGGCATGCGTCAGCTTGCCGGTACAAAAACGATGTACCGGAGGGCTCACGCCGCTCCGCTCGCCGGTCTCATTTCTGGCCGCGAAGTATATTTGGGCAAAATCCAGCCTTCGCTGATTGTCACGACGCTTCCGTCCGTCCTGACGACGTGGAAAGCCAGCGGCACATCGGCCACGCCGATCAAGGGGGCAAATGAGGAGGGCCATCCAAAGCATGAGGACGAAGATTTGTTCGAGACTTTGAATGGCCCCGAAACTCTCACATTTCGGAGGGAGATTCGACGTTCAATTCAATTCACCTCAGCCGCAAAAACCATCAGTGAATCGCGGACCTCGTCTTGGAATTGAATGATTGAGAACCCCTGAAAAACGTGCGCGAGACGCGGCAGATCGCCGCAGCTCAACCGGTCAATTCGGCACGTAGTCTTCCGCAGCCAGGATTTCGGAAGTCAGCATCGCACTGGAAACCAGTCGACACAGTGCGGCGTCTGAGTCCAATCCGAGTTTCTGAATAATTCGGGATCGGTGCTTCTCGACGATTTTCTTACTGATTCCCGCCAAGTTTGAAATCTCTTTGCTCGTGCATCCATCGGAGACGAAAATCAAAATCTCTTTCTCGCGCGGCGAGAGGACTTCCAGTTTTTTTTGCGCCTCGGAGATTTCTCTGAACACGACTTCCACCAGTTTCGGGTCACCGGCATTGCTGGCAACTGGCGACAGCTGCCACCGGCCCACGGCAGGCGCTTGGCTGCCGATCACTTTTTGAAAATCTGTCATTTCGCTGACGTAGGAGTCCCACTGGCAGGCCGGGTATTCACGCTGGATAAAAGTATCAAAGGTCCGGCGCACTCGATCCGGAGCCATGCTGGCCCCGTAACGCAGATAAAGTCTCCACCGCAGAGACTTGTTTGTCGCGGCACATAATCCGAGATCGGCCAAATACAACATTCGTTCGACCGAAGTAGCACTCCGCTCTTCAGTGAGATGTTGGTCTAGCTTCGCGAGCAGTTTTTCAGCCCAGCCGTTGAGCAACGTTTCACTACTGCTCCTGGGAAGACAGGTTGCGAACGTGGTAACTGCTTCTTTTGGCAGATGAATCCAACTGCAGGCTAACCCATCGATCGCTGAGGGCAACGTCACATCCGCAAGAGTCATGAACTCCTGATTCAGATAGATCACCGCAGGCTGTTCCGCTTGTGAGCTGTCGCCAGTCGATGGCAGCGGGACGACCGAGTCGAATGGACTGATTCGACCCTCCGCAACTAGCTGATCAAGTTCGCTGGCGGGAAACCACTGGAGCGGCGCGGAGCCAACCACAAATCGGCAAACCAACCGGTCGCTCCGCCGCTGGATAACGGGCAAACTCGTTCCACATTCGACGAGGGCTGACCCTGCGAGTCCGATCACATCGACGTCATTAAGGCGAGCGGCAGATTTCTGGTTACCGTCGAAAACCGGGGGCTAGCGCCCTGCCGCTAATAGAATCAGCCGCCACGCGCTAGCGTCCGGTTGTTCGGCCTGGTAGTTCCTGATCTGCCGCTCGCCTAACGTCGATCAAACTCCAACTTGTGCCACTATCCACGATTCAAGTTCCCCACAAAACACATCGCTGCCGACGTGATTCAGCGGCGGCTGATTCAGGACCGTGCCACTACCGACTTTTCCCGATCAGGCGACGACGATGAAGGGCAACGGTTGCCTCGGAGACTCCAAGCTCTATCGCCAATTCGCTGTCAGTCACTTTGCCCAGGCGTTTGATCAGCGCCTTGGTCCATCTGATGGATTTGTGAGGCTGGCTGGCGGGTATGCCGAGTTCTTCGCGTTTTGAGCGGACGTGGCGACGTCCGCGGCCGGTTTTGGCAGCGACGACGGTATCGGCTTTCTTTCCCAGCATTGCCAGTTCACTCTTCGTCCAGGGTCTCCGAGGCCTCCCGGTTCCCGTAGAAGATGTGATTCCCAGTGAGTGACGTTTTGCCGTGACGACGGACTCCGATATACCGCGTTCCGTCGCGAGGACGGTGTCAGAGACCTTTCCGAGTTGTTTGATATCCGCCGCTTTCCAGTGATATTGAGCGGCCTCTCGCGATCTCCCGAAGGGCGGGATTGCCAGTGAAACTCGTTTTGAAAAGACCGCGTTGTTCGTCACACCGATGATGTCGGCGGCCTGTTTGTCGGGCATTTTGCCCAGGACGGCGACCTGCTCCGCTGTCCAGGGAACACGGTTCATCGCCGGGAGACCTCGATGAATGCGTCCCTCTCGAATGCGCGGTATCGAAACCCCGAATTCCGCAGACAGCGACTTATCGGAGACCACTCCCAGCTTTCTGACAAGCGCCTTTGGAAGCGCGGCCACCTTCTTCACCATCTGGACAATCCACCGTCGTTTAATATTGCGATTCGAAAAACAGCATGCCGTCTGATCCTGGCGAGAATTTCGTCAGAGCGAAAGGTTTCGGCATTCGGGAAGGATGCCGATGCCATTCTATTCTTACCCAAACATGAACACAACTGCGTGAATGTCAGCCACTGTCCGCATTTGAGTGGAGCGGAGTTGATCAATCAAACGGCCCCGTGCCTCGACTCGCTCCAGAATACACAACCCACACGCTATCCTTGGCTGGATCAGACTTCTCACAGACACGTCAAACCTGGATCGGATGAAGCAATCATGAGCCGAAAGTTATTCATCCTTCCAGCCCTGATGCTGCTCTCCCTCGACTGCCCTGTCGTGGCGCAATTGATTGACGATCGAGCAATCACGATTCATTCTGCGGAGGAGATCGCGGGGAAGCGCGTGGCGCTGATTCAATATATCTGGGGCAATGATGGATTTCCCAAAAACCGAATGCCGAACGTGGTGGCCAATGTGACCAGCCCGGTGAAGCAACTCGACAGTGTGGAGCGTGTTGACGAATTGCGGGTCGATATGGCTCCGGGGTTGGAGGGGCTCGCATATCATTTTATCCCTACGAGTCCCAACGGCGTGCTGGTCGTGGTGCATCATGGTCATGCCTGCAGCTTGGATGGCAATCCCGCTGCGCCGGATCCTGGCGATGGGATCAGCCGTACGATCAAGGCGCTGGTGCGTGAAGGTTATGGCGTGCTGGGCGTATTCATGCCTCACATGCGACCCGGCGACTGCACCGGCGGCCATGACAAAATGTTTGAGATGAACACCACCGGCAGCCCCTTGAAATATTTTCTGGAGCCGACCGCGATCGGCCTGAATTACCTCAAGTCGCACAGCGCTGCTGATGGTTTCCCGAACTATGAAGCGTTTCACATGGTTGGGCTTTCCGGCGGAGGCTGGACCACGACGGTTTACGCGGCCATCGATCCAACAATCGGTTGCAGCTTTCCCGTCGCGGGCACGATTCCTCTTTACCTGCGGTCCGGCGGTTCAGTGGGTGACCGCGAGCAATTCGAACCTTCGTTCTACAGCATCGCTGGTTATCCAGATCTCTACATCCTCGGCGCCCACGGAACGGGCCGACGACAAGTGCAAATTCTCGACCGCCGCGATACCTGCTGCTTTGGCGAGGCGCAACACGATGCGAAAGCTACAGGAATGGCCTATGCCGATGCGATGCGGGAATACGAAGGCCGCGTGCGTACGGCTCTCCAGGAGATCGGCGACGCCTCGTTTCGTCTGGAAATCGACGAGTCCGCGCCCGGCCACATGATCTCCGAGCACGCTATTGAGGACGTGCTGCTGCCGGAACTTAAGAATGCAAGGTGAGCGCCAAGTCGGGAAAAAAGAATCAAGATATACTCCACGCAGCCGAAAATGACCCTTTTGTGAGCAACGGATCGTAACCCGAAGCGTCAGAAGTTTGTTTTGAACACTTCTGGCCTGTCTCATCCGGCGAGCTGGGGACGTCAGTCCCCTGATTGCGATTCTTGCAGCTCACGGTGATCGCCGTTGTCTTGTACGTGCGTCAACTGGCGGAACAGAAAAACAGAACTGCAAAAACCGGAGACGGACGTCTCGCTGCTCGCCATTTTGCGTCACCTCCACCTGGGTTGTGGGCGAAGCCCGCGCCATGTGTTACATATCCACTGCACACAATGCCGTTGCCGGTACTGAATATGTTTCAAAACGACGCGTCGAGGTCGAAAGGACGGCCACGTGGCGACGTGGAGCGGATGTGCGCCCCATGGCAGTTCGCCTTGCGGCGAAAGTCCTTTCCGGCAGAAAGGAGCTACTTTAATCCGCGACTGCACCTTGTGCAGTCCGCAACTTTCACAACTCATGTTCCCAGCCGGTCGCGTTCATGATCTGGCTGGTCCCGGAGGAATCGAGCAGCCGCACGCCCGAACCAGTTGTCACGCGACCGATCTGAAACAGCGAGACAGCAGCGTCACTGGCAGCCGCCTGCAGTTCCGCGGCGTCGGATTCGCATACGGTGAACAGCAATTCGAAATCTTCGCCATCGCCTAATGCAGCTGCCAGCCGTTTCTCAGACGACCATTCGGCAGGCACGTCAGAATGAATGGGAATTGTCGAGGCGGAAATCTCGGCCGCCGTACCGCTCGCTTCCATCATGCGATGCAGATCAATCGACAATCCATCTGAAAGATCCAGCATCGCGCGCACTTCGACCGTACGCGACAGCCATTCAGAAATCTGCAGTCGTGGCATGAAAGTCAGGTGGCGACCGCCATGCAGACTTCCACCGAGCGGACCAGTCACAAAAACTGCGTCTCCTACCTTGGCAGCTGAGCGAAGAAATGTGCGATCTGAAAATGGGACACCCGTCAGGCAGACGTTGATCGCGAACGGCCCTTGCCAGGAATTTGTATCACCGCCAGCCAGGGAAAAATGAAACTCATCCGTCATCTGCTGAATGCCTCGATACAACTCACGCAGAAAATCGGGCGATGCCTGAAGGCGGCCTCGAGGAACAGCCAGGGACACGAACGCCGCCGTCGGTCGGCACCCCATCGCCGCGAGATCACTCAGGTTGACCGCCACCGCCTTGCGGCCGGCAAGGAACGGACTCGTCACATTCAGGTCAAAATGAACGCCGTCCAGCAAGAGATCCGTGACGATCACCTGTTGCGAGTCTGCCGCCACATCCAGTACGGCACCGTCGTCGCCGATGCCGATTTTCACCGGAGGTAATGTCGGGAACTGAGCCTGCAAGTTGCGGATGAATTGTCGTTCGGTTGTCAATTGAGGAAGTCCGGACTACGGCTGCATCGGCAGTTGCAGCATCACGCGTTTTCCGCTGCGAACCACATCGACCGGGACTTTATCTCCCGCTCCGTGCTGCATAATTCCGTAACGCAGCACGTCAGAATCTGTCCGCAGATCACTGCGATTATCGTACTTCACGACGACATCGTTTTTTTGAAATCCAGCATTCTTTGCTGCAGCATGAGGCCCGTACTCACCCAGATGTTTCACGCGTAATGCCATGCCATCGACTGGAATTCCGTCCTTCCCACGTTCATCGTCGGCAACAGGTTCAAGGAGCATACCACCGGTCACCATTCGCCGCAGACCCCATGCACTCGCACGCCACGAAATGTCGTCCAGTTCCCGCCATCCGACCGGCAGACTGACCGTGAGTTCGGCCTGTGTTCCGTCGCGATCGACAATGGCTTTCAACTCACCGCTTTCTGCAGGTGTTGTATGCAGTACCCACTGTAGATCGGCCATGGACAGCAGCGGCTGGCCCTGAAGACTGACAATCGCATCACCTGGCCGAAACCCCGCCTTCGCTGCGATCGTATCCTTTTCCACGGCTTTCACCGTCGCGCGATGGTTCGGATCGAGCAGGAGTCCCAACGACCTGGGATGCGGATACGGAGTCAGCACCTCCGCCGGAATTGCTTCGCCTTTCGCTCGATAGAAATCACGCACCGCATCCCCAATCTGATGACAGTGGATGCAGCTTTTCGCGACGTCCCCATCGTAGTTGAGACTGCTCGTGAATTTTTCCTTCAGCGAAGGAAAATCTTCCGGATGAACGAACAACGGGGCTGGTCCGGTCTTACTTCTCAGTGCGGCGGAATTACCCGGGTAATTCTGATGGAGTGTGAGGGCTCCGCTTAGCGCTTCAGCCAGCCCCTTCAGAGACACATCGCCAATCCATTCGGTGCGATGCGAACGAGTCCCGAAACGACCGTAGACTGTGCGATCGGCATTCAGCATGAAAACGGCGAACGACTGATCTGTGTCAAATTGAAACAGCGAGAGATCCAGTCCGTTCGTGGCTACGATCCGCACGCAGACGAACTTTTCCAGCAGTGGACGCAGCACCGGATCGCGGTCCACAAGCTCGTCGTCGAGCTTAACGCACTCGTGGCATGGAATGCATCGCAGCACGACGAGTAATGGCTTGCCGCTCTCTTTGGCCACATCGAAGGCGTGGGCCAGATCGTTGTAGATCCAGAAGCCTGCAGTGGTGACCTTTTCACGATCCTCACGGACCATCTGGTCGCGAGTCTTCTTTTCCTGAGCAATCGCAGGAATGCAGGCGATGATTGCAATCAGGGATAGCAGAAGTGCAGATCGCAGCATTTGAGTGCTTTCAAGAGCGGTTTTGGAATAGCACTAGCTTGGGCCGTTAAAAACCTGGTATTGCCCTAAGATTTTCTGGGGAGAAAACGTTGTGTTTTCCTTCCGTCCCCTTGCCGGCTTGTCCGGCAGGAACGCACGATTTGGAATTAGCACACAATCGTAAACGCCATCGCTCCCC
>Ga0105046_10001289_pt1 | contig 38358 bp, 26 predicted proteins | sample MAT03_FD_78385 | JGI IMG/M metagenome (GOLD analysis project Ga0105046, IMG submission 78385) | Freshwater microbial communities from Lake Fryxell liftoff mats and glacier meltwater in Antarctica - MAT-03 (megahit assembly) | ecosystem: Environmental > Aquatic > Freshwater > Ice > Liftoff... | reverse complement strand
GCCAAGGCTGCCGCTGACGCCAAGGCTGCCGCTGACGCCAAGGCTGCCGCTGACGCCAAGGCGGCCGAGCTCGCTGCCAAAGCCAAGGCCAAGGCAGACGCAGACGCGAAGGCGGCCGAGCTCGCTGCGAAAGCTCAGGCGGCGGAGGTCGCCGCCGCTGCCCAAGCCCAAGCTGCCGCTGACGCCAAGGCGGCCGCGCTCGCTGCCAAGGCGAAAGTCGACGCCGAGGTCGCCGCCGCTGCCAAAGCCAAAGCGGAGGTAGTGGCTGCCGACCTCGCTGCCACGACCAAGGCCGATGAGGACGACAAGACCTCCGCGGCGGCCAAGGTCAAGGCCGACGACGCGGCGCAGGGCACGTCGAACCGGGACGAGGACGCCAAGAACGCGATCGATGGACCGAGCGCGCCGCGCACCCGCGGACGTCGGGTCTCGGGCGAGCTGCCGATCGCGCAAGCGCAGGCGACGACCTCGGTCGATGACGGGCCGAGCATCCTCGTCGCCGAGCTGGTCGAGACCCGGGGCGACGCCGCGGCGGTCGCGGTCATCGCGACCCAGGCCAACGCGGCCGAGCCCGCGCCGGCTGCGGCGTCGGTGCTGGTGACCCCGTCGCGCCAGCCCGACATTGAGCAGGTCCGCGCCGACGCCAAGGCGGTGTCGGCCGCGATCGCGGCGGCGTTCTCCGACGACGAGGAAGAGTTCTTCCGCGCCGGGCAGGAGCCTGCGGTCGCGCCGCGCTCGGCCGAGTCCTTCGACGATCTCGACGACGGCTACCAGCCGCGCTCGTTCTGGGACCGCCTCCTCGGACGCAAGCCCAAGCCCAAGCTGCGCGTCGCGCGCCCAGCGCCGGCCACGGCTCGCGTCGACGACAGCCGTCCCGTCGCCAGGCCCAAGGCCGACGCACCCAAAGCCACGGTCGACGCGCCCAAGCTCGACGCGCCCAAAGCCACGGTCGACGCGCCCAAGGCCGATGCAGCCAACGCCACGGTCGAGGCGCCCAAGGCCGACCCCAAGCCGGTCGAGAAGCTCGACGACACCAAGCCGGTCGCCAAGATCATCTCGAAGCCGGCCGCCCGATCGCCTGGCAAGTCGGGCGGCAAGCCCCACAAGCGCCGCTAGCGGCCCCGCGGTCGCTCATCCTCGCCGCCAGATCGGGCACGGCCGACCGAAACTCGACTAGCGCGCGTTCCAGACCAGCTGGACCGCGCCGCGGCTGCTCCACATGCGGAGCTTGATCCGCTTGGCGTCCGGGCCCAGCGCGGCGGCGCTGCGCGGGAAGCGCGCGACGTACGCGGTCGCGAAGTCGCCAAACTCCGGGACCTCGGCCCGGATGACGTCAGGCGGTCGGCGGTCGCGGACCACCTCGATCGGTGGGGTCTCGGTGCCCTGCTCGTCGACCAAGGCGAGCTTCCAGCTCGAGCGGGCGCCGCGGTCGAGGTCGTTCTCGGCGCGGTCGTAGGTGGTGACAACCAGCGAGATCTCGTAGTCGCCTTCGGCGGCGGCGCGGGCCAGGCTCTCGACGGTGCCGTCGGTAGCGCCCCGCGCCGAGGCCTCGCGCGCGGCTGCGGCGGCGCGCCAAGGCGGCGACCGGAACGTCGCGATCAGCTCGAGGGTCTGCTGGAAGTGACCGCGCAAGACGGTGCGGCGGGTCCACTCCTTGGTCACGTCGTGGTAGTCGCCGGCGCGGGCCGGCCAGGTGCCGGACAGATCGACGGGCGGCGGCGCGGCAGCACACGCGGCGAGCGCACACGCGAGCAGCGCGGCCGCGATGCGGGTCACGGCAGGAAATCCTTGCGCGTGTACAGCGCCACCAGCGGGGCATGGGCCTCGACCGCGGCGCGACCGCCCTCGAGCCGATCGACCAGCGCGACCACGCCGGCGACCTTGAGGCCACTCGCGGTCGCGCGCTCGATGGCCTTGATCGTCGAGCCCCCCGTGGTCACGACGTCCTCGAGGATCACCACCGGGCGCGCGGCGTCGACGCGGGCCGCCGCCTCGAGCCACTGGCCGGTGCCATGGCCCTTGGGCTCCTTGCGCACGATGAATGCGTGGAGTGGGCGGCCGGCTTGGAAGCTGGCCACCGCGACCGCGGTCGCGAGCGGGTCGGCGCCGAGCGTGAGCCCGCCTACCGCGCCGGCGTCGGGCGCCATCAGCTCGATCACGCGCCGAAACAGGAGGCCGATCCAGAAGCTGCCCTCGGCATCCAGACTGACGGTCTTGCAGTCGACGTAGAAGTTGGAACGCTGGCCCGAGGCCAGGACCACGTCGCGTTCGGCGAACGCGTGCGTGCGGAGCAATCCGAGGAGTCGTTCGCGCCCTTGCGCGAAGACCGGCTCGGCGAACAATGGCGCCAGTTCGATCACGGGCACACGCTAGCAGGATGTGGCGGGACGACCGCAAACCAACCGCGGCATTGCGTGGGCAGCGTGCGATCGATCCCGCCGTCGCTGCCGCCGCCCCGCCTGCTCGGGCAGGTGCCGGCGCATTGACGGTCCCGGCGTGCGGTGTAAAGTGCCGGACCCAACGTGCACCTCGTCGACGAACACGACGCCGTCCCTGTCACTTCCGTCGACGATCTGATCGCGCACTTCCGGGGCGCCGAGAAGCCCGTGGCCCAGTGGCGCATCGGTACCGAGCACGAGCTGATCGGCGTGCGCGCCCGCGGCCCCGGCCTCGGCACCGGCCCGGCCTACGATGGCCCCGACGGCATCGGCACGGTGCTCGCTGGCTTCGCGGCCCGCGGCTGGACGCCGGTATCCGAGGGCGGTCACACCATCGCGCTCACCCATGGCGACGATCAGATCACGATCGAGCCGGGCGGACAGCTCGAGCTGGCGGCCCGGCCCATGATCGACGGCCTCGAGCTCGTCGACGATCTGGCCGCTCATACCCGCGCGCTGGCCGACATCAGCCGACCCCTCGGCCTGGCCTGGTTGTCGATCGGTTTTCGGCCCTTCGGCACGCGCGATCAGGTGCCCTGGATGCCCAAGGAGCGCTACGCGGTCATGCGTGCGTACATGCCGCAAGTCGGCACCCGCGGCCTCGAGATGATGCAGCGCACGACCACCGTGCAGACCAACCTCGACTGGTCCGACGAGGCCGACGCCGCCAGCAAGCTGCGCTGCCTGCTCGGGGTCTCGTCGATCCTCACCGCGCTCTATGCATCGTCACCGATCGTCGACGGCCAGATCTCCGGCTACCAGAGCTACCGCGCGCACATCTGGCGCGACACCGACAACCAGCGCGCCGGCATGCTGCGCTTCGGGTTCGAACGCGGCGACGTGTACCGGGCCTACGCCGAGTGGGCGCTCGACGTGCCGATGTACTTCGTCTACCGCGGCGGCTATCGCCCGGTGACCGGCCTGACCTTCCGCCGGTTCATGGCCGAGGGCCACGACGACACGCGCGCGACCATCGCCGACTGGGGCCTGCACCTGTCGACCTTGTTCCCCGACGCGCGCATGAAGCGCTACTTGGAGATCCGCGGCTGCGACTGCGGTTCGATGCCGATGATCGCGGCGCTCGGGCCGCTGGCCCGCGGCTTTCTCTACGACACCGACGCCCGCGAAGCCGCGATCGCGCTCACCGATGGGCTGTCGTTCGCCGAGCGCGAGCGCCTGGCCGACCTGGTGCCGACCTCGGGCCTGGCCACCGTGATCGGCCAGACCACCGTCGGTGCGCTCGCCAAGGAGCTGGTCGCGATCGCATCGGCCGGGCTGGCTCGGCTCGAGCAGGGCGCCGCGCGATCGTCGCTGCCGCTGCTCGATCCGGTCCGCGAGATCGCCGAGTCGGGCCGCACCCAGAGCGACGCCATCATCGACATCTGGCGCGCCACCGGCGGCGATCCGGCCAAGGCCATCCCGCTGCTGGCCCACCCCGGCCTCGACGCGACCTGAGCCCGGGCCGCCCGCTCGAACCTCAGCGGGCGACCAGCACCGAGCACGGCGAGTCGCTGATGACCGACTCGGCGACGCTGCCGACCAGCCAGCGGCGTAGGCCGCGGCGGCCATGGCTGCCGACGACGATCAGATCGGCGTGGACCTCGGCCGCGACGGCGCGCAGGGCCTCGCGGGGGTTGTCCTCGCGCAGCGCGATGCGGAACGTGACCTTGGCGTCGGCGAAGCGGGCGATGGCGGCGCGCCCGCGCGCCTCGGCGTCGCGGGTGAGCTCGGCGCGCAGCTCGCGGTAGGCGTCGACGACGTCGGTCGACGGCACGCCGGCCCCGGGCCACAGCCCGAGCTGGAAGCAGTGCACGACGTCGATGGTGGCGCCGGGCTCGGCGACGTCGACCGCGCGGGCCAGCGCCAGCGTCGCGCCCTCGGAGTAGTCGGTGCCGACGACGATGCGGGAAAACCCGCGATCGGGATCGCCGGCGCGCGCGCACAGCACGCTGCACGGCGCCGCGCGGACGACCTTCTCGGCGACGCTGCCCAGGAGCCAGCGGCGCGCGGACGACAGCTCGCGGGCGCCGGTGATGACCAGATCGGCGCCGATCTCGGTCGCGGTCTCGACCAGGGCGTCGTCGGCGTCGCGATCGACCACGACGTGGGAGACCTGCACGCCGGCTGCGACGAGCTTGGCCTGCAGCGCGTCGAGGCGGGCCCGATCGGAGGCCAGCGTGTCGCGCAGGACGTCGAGGTAGGCGTCGACGGTGGGCTGCATCGACGCGGGCACGTCGGGGGCCTCGGCGACCGCGCCGGCGTGGACCAGCACCAACTCGGCGCCGTGGCTGGTGGCCAGCTCGCTCGCGCGCTCGGTCGCGACCTCGGAGCCTGGCGAGAAGTCGACTCCGACGACGATGCGGCGCAGGGGCATGGCAGGAGGATAGCCGCGCTACGACTCGTCGTGCTCGATCTGGATCTCGATCTCGTGATCGTCGTCGAGATCGAGGTCGACCGCGTCGCTGGGGACGGGCACCGCTGGGGCGGGACGGGTCGGGCCCGGCGGTTTGCGCGGCTCGGGCTGGGGCACCCGCGCCGCGGGGATCACGGCCGGCGGACGGGGCGATCGCGGCACGGTGTGGGCCGGGCGAGGCGCGTGGGCCGGCTTGCGGCCCGGTTCGTCGAGGGAGAGCGAGTCGAGGAAGCCGAGATCGGGATCCGGCACGTCGGCGAGCGAGGCCCGCAGCGCGCTCGCGTCGAGGGCCTCGGCGGCCAGCGCGGCGGCGTCGACCTTGCGGGTGGTCTCGTCCGGCGTCTTGCGGCGACCGCGCGGCGGCGTCGGCGGCTTGCGGATCGGCTCGTCGAGGTCGAGCTGGGCGAGCGGGTCAACGCGGACGGCTGGCGGTGGCGAAGGCGCGGGCGGCGGCGGGATGACGGCGGGGCGACCGGTGCGCAAGCGGTCGCGCTCGGCGGTCTCGCGGCGGATGCGCTCGCTGCGTTCGAGCAGCGCGCGATCGTTGGCCTCGCGGCGCGCGCGCTCGCGGCTGGCGCGCTCGGCGGCGCGGGCTCGAGCCTGCGCGCGCTCGGCCTCGTCGGCGATGGCGGCGGCGCGCTCGAGGGCGGTCGCGGTGGCCGGCGCCGCGACGCCGGTGGGCAGCGGGCTTGGGATGGGCGTGGGCCGGTCGTCGAGGAGCGACCCGGCGTCGGTCGCGTCGGGGGCGCTCGGCGGCACCCTGGAGAGCGGCGCCAGGCGCTCGCGGCGCGCCCGACGCGGAGCCACGGCGCCGGCCTGGGTCGCGGCCGCCTGGGCGGTGTCGCGATCGATCACCGGCATCGGCGCGGCGACGATCGCGGCCAGCTCACCGTCGAGGTCGTCGCCGACCAGCGCACGCGCGCGGGCCACGACCTGCTCGAGCGGGACCTGGGCCTCGGCCCACGCTTGCAGATCGTCGTCGAGCACGTCGTTGGTCGGCGGCGCTGCCGCCAGCGCCGCCACGTCGAGCCGGACCCGGGTGCGCGAGGCGACCGGGGCGAGCATCGTCGGGGCGCGGGGCGGCGGGGGCGGCGGGGGCGCGATCACCGCGATCGGCACCGACCCCGCGTCGCTCATCGGCACCGGCACCGGCTCCGAAAAGGCTGCCGCGATCGGCACCGGCACCGACGGCCGCGGCGCCCGGCGCACCGCGGTGGTCTCGCTGGCCGCGGTGTCCTCGGCCGGCTCGTCGCCCGGCAGCGGCATGCCGCCGGGCCCATCGACGAAGCCGCGTCGCTTGCGCACCTCGAGCATGCGCAGCAGCACGTCGCGGCTGTCGCGCCCGACCCGCTGCAGCTCGACCGCCATGCCGGCGACCACGCGCGGTCGAGCCGGATCGTGGGGGCGGACCAGCCGCACCGGCCCTTGTCCGACCAGCACCGGGCGATCGTCGGCGAGGCGAATCTCGAAGCGGACCTCGGTGCCGACGGGCTTGGGGGTGCGGGTCGGGATGAACACGCCGGCCCGCGTCACCTGATTGGCGAAGCGCTCGACGAAGGTGTCGAGATCGCCGTGCCGCACCTTGATGCGCAGCACGGTGGCGGTCGGCTTGCCCTCGTCGGTCGCCATGAGCCCGCGATCATCGGCCGCGCCGCCGCGAAAAGCAAACCGGGTCAGCCCCGCGCGGGCGCGTACTCGGCGGGCGGCGGCGGTTCGGGCTGGCGCGCCCACTGGATCGCGACGACGATCGCCGCCACCACGGCGACGATCATCAGCACGAAGAGCACGATCTTCCAGACGCTCCACGGCCGATCGCCGGCGACCTCGCCGGTCTGCGCGTTCACGACCACGCGGAAGACCTCGTCGTGGTAGCGGAAGCTCGACACCCAGACCGGCAGGAGCACGTGCTTGAAGGTCACGCCGCTGTGGTGCACGTCCATGGTGTGGATGCGCTGCTCATCGCCGCCGATGTCGCGCCGCACCACCGACGTGATGCGGCCCTCCATGATCTGCTGGGCCTGGCCCCAGCCGTCCTCGAGATCGACCTGATAGCGCTCGGCGACGAAGCCGGCCAGGTACGCGCCGTCGAACGGTCGCAGCCCACCGAGATCCCAGGGCTCGAGCTCGACCATGCGCTGGCGGGGCAGGCCGCGCGACGCGCACACCTGCACGTCGTCGAAGCGCACCGACACGCTGCCGCGCGTCGAGTGCCAGCGGGTGTGGCGGACGCGCCGGGTCTGCTGGCGCCGCTGCGAATCGAGGTAGCGCTCGGTCTCCCAGTAGTGCTCGCCGCGCGCGCCGCTGTAGCGGGTGACGCTCGCCGAGTCGTAGGTCCAATACGGCACGTAGATGCCGTCGAGGCCGTCGTGCTGGGCCCGCTGCTTGAGGTCGCGGGGCGCGAACCAGCGCGACTGCAGCCAGGCGCGGTACAGGCGATCACCGTCGACCTTGGCGATCGCGAAGGGCACCACCGCGTCGGGCAAGATGGTGTCGGCGTTGGCCGCCAGCTCGACCACCAGCGGCTCGTCGCAGAACGGACAGCGCTGGGCCTGCAAGGTCGTCACCGAGCGCGCGCCGCAGTGCCTGCACTGGACCTCTCGGGCGCCCTTGGCCAGCTCGCTCGCCGGACCGCGCCGCACCCGCGCGCGCGCCTCGGCGAAGTCATGCTCGACGATGGCCTGGGCCACCGGCGCGATCGGCGTGGTCGCGCCGCAGAACCCGCAGGTCAGCGCCTCGGCGCCCGGCGCCAAGATCTGGGCGGCGTCGCAGCGCGGACACTTGTAGCTGGTGTGGTCGGTGGCGGCGGGCAGGGCGTCCACCGGCGCATCGTAGCGTAGGCCCAGTGGCGGCGTCGGACGTTGTACGTTGTCAGCCATGCGCGCCGCCGTCGTGTCCGTCCTCGTCGCGATCACGCTGGTTTGGGCTCACCGTCGGGCCAGCGCCGACGAGCAGCGCGCGTGGATCAAGGGCATCCCCGACGAGGCGACCTGGAACAAGTACTCGAAGACCCTCAACTCCGACGAGTTCGGCAAGTTCGTCATCGACGTGAAGACCAACCAGATCTACTTCATCGACGTGAACCTGTTCGAGCTCCACGCCGACTTCGTCCTCGGCGTGCTGCTCAAGCAGGCCTGGACCGCCGACAACGTGCGCACCTACAACCAGAACTACGAGCGCGTGAAGCCCAAGTTCATCCTCGGTTATCTCACGCACCACCTGAAGGTCGACCGCTGGGCGCTGTCGTTCTGGGAGGGCGATCAGATCGACGCCCCGACGGTGCTGCGGGTGCGCGACCGCCTGGCTAGCTCGTTCTGGCGCAAGGATCTGGTCTTCCGCCCCGACTCGCCCAACCAGGAGAAGATGGCCAAGCAGGTCGCGGCCAAGGGCTTCCAGGTCGTCACCAACGACGAGATCTACAAGGCAGCCTCGTACCAAGCGTTCAATCGCGGCACCGCGGTCGGGCGCCTCAAGGTCGTCCCGATCGGCACGCCCTACGAGAACCTGACGTTCGACCGTCACGACATCGTGCTCCTGCAGGAGAGCTATCCCGATATCACGCCGGTCGCCGGCATCCTGTCGACGACGTTCTCGACCCCGCTGTCCCACGTGAACCTGCGCGCCGGGGCCTGGGGCATCCCCAACGCGGGTGACAAGCAGGCGCGCGAGCAGTGGGGCGCCCTCGACGGCAAGGTCGTCTACTACGACGTCGGCGACACCAAGGCGATCGTGCGCGAGGCCTCGGCGATCGAGATCGCGGACTGGGAGCGCCGCCGCGTCGAGGTCCGCACCGTCGCGCTGCCCAAGGCCGACCTCAGCGATCCGCGGCTCGCGATGCTGTCGCGCATCCACGCCCGCGACGTCGTGCGCTACGGCACCAAGACCTCGAACCTCGGCCAGATCCGCTCCGGCAACCTCGCCAACGTCAACGTCCCCGACGGGTTCGGCGTGCCGTTCTTCTACTACGTGCGGCACCTCAAGAAGCACGGCCTCGACGGCAAGCTCGACGCGATGCTGGCCGATGCCCGCTTCGCGACCGACGCCGCGTGGCGCCGGGGCGCGCTCGAGGAGCTGCGCGCCGCGATCATCGCCGCGCCCATCGACCCCGCGGTGCTCGACGTGATCTACCGGCGGGTGCGGCTCAGGCTGGGCGGCAAGGGCGTGTTCGTGCGCAGCTCGAGCAACAGCGAAGATCTGCCGGGCTTCAACGGCGCCGGGCTCTACGACACCATGCCCAACGTGCGCGGCAAGGCAGCGCTGGGCGTCGCGCTCAAGACGGTGTGGGCCTCGCTGTGGAACCTGCGCGCCGTCGAGGAGCGCAGCGCCTTCGGCATCGATCACCGCCAGGTCTATATGGGCGCGATGGTCGAGATCGGCGTGGCCGCGACCGCGGCCGGCGTGCTGGTCACCAAGAACCTGTGGGATCCCCGGGACGCCGACGGCTTCACCATCAACGCCAAGTTCGGCCTCGGCATGAAGGTCGTCGAGGGCCAAAAGATCCCCGAGCAGATCATCTTCGACGCGACCAACGACGGCACCAAGATCATCTCGCGCTCCGACGACGCGACGATGCTGGTGTTCGATCCCCAGGGCGGCCTCAAGGAGATCGCGGTGCCGGCGACCGAGATCATCCTCACCGAAGCCCGCGCCAAGCGGCTGGTGACGGCGGTGCAGGCCTTCATGCCGCTGTTCGCGCCCGGCGTGCCGCTCGACGTCGAGTGGGTGCTCGAGGGCGAGACCATCTGGATCGTGCAGGCCCGCCCGTTCGTCGGCAAGTAGCGCTCAGCCGCGCTCGCGCACGCGCTCGGCCAGGTAGCGCAAGAGCGCGGCGCCCAAGCCGGGCTCGTCGTCGATCAGCTCGTCGAGGGCGAGGCGGCGCAACCGGAACACCCGAGCCGGCGCGGTGGCCACCACCTGCGCCACCGCGCGCGGGGCCAAGGCCGCCAGCTCGTCGACGGCCTGGCCCCGGGTGACGGTGCGGTCGCCGCAGCGCAGCGTGCCGTCGAGCACGACGATCAGGCAGTCGAGGCGCTCGCCCTCGGCGCACAGCGCGGCGCCGGCGGGGTAGACCCGGGTCTCGCCGCGCGCGGTCAGCGCGGCCAGCTGGGGCGTCGACAGCGCGGCCAGCGCGGGCAGCTCGGCGAGCACCAGCATGACGTCGACGGCCGGCGGCACGTCGTCATCGTCGTCGTCGGTGGTGACCCGACGCAAGAGGTCGAGCGGGCTGATCTCGTCGACGACCGCGCGCGCGGCGGCGGCGAGCGCGCCGCGGAACTGGGTGCGCCGCGCGGACGGCAGCGCGCGCACCAGCAGATCGCGGGTGAGCGGGTCGGGGCCGGTCAGCTCGGCGGTGATGGTCTCGTCGAGGGTGGCGGTGCGGCCGACCCGCCCGCGCGCGCGGTGGCTCCGGGTCGCCAGGGCGCCGGGCTCGAGCAGCGGCACCAGGCGGATCGCGACCGCGCGGGGCAGCGCGGCGTCGAGTAGCTCGACCGCCCGCGCGCGCTCGTCGAGGGATTGGGCGGCCCGGAGCTGGCGGGCGGCGCGAGCGATGGGGCGCGCGCCGGTCTGGGCCGCGACCAGCAGCAGCGCGGTGTGACCGATCTCGGCGAGCCGCTCGTCTTGGCGACGATCGAGCCAGCGATCGCCGAGCTGGGCCAGCGTGGCGGCGTGGACCGCGACCCGATCGAGGGCGTCGAGCTCGGCGAGCACCAGGGCTTCGACCGCGTCGGCGCTCACCGCCAGCTCGCCGAGCAGCGCGACCGCGCGATCACGCGCGGCTCGTCGACCGAGGCCGGCGGCGCGGACCAGCGCGACGATGGTCTGCGGGCCCAGCGCGCGCAGGCCGTCCTCGGCGGCGCTGCGGATCGCGTCGTCGCGATCGCCGAGCGCGTCGGCGAGCAGCGCCAGCTCGTCGGCGGCGATCGCGGCGGGCCAGCGGGCGAGGGCGGCGAGGGCGGCGGCGACCACCGGCGCGGGCGGCTGGGGCAGGGCGCTGGCCAGGCTGTGGACCAGCTCGTGGACGCCGCTGCGGAGCAACAGCGCCTCGGCGTCGGCACGCGGCTGGGCGATCAGGTCGGCCAGCGCGGTGATCGCGGCGGCGCGGATCGCGACTGGCAGCTTGGCGCCGCGCCGCGCGACCCGGAGCAGCGCGCGGCCGGCCGCGATCGCGTCGGCGTCGCCGCGGACCGCGCGATCGGCGACCTCGTCGGCCAGGGTCTGGGCGCCGAGCGCGCGCAGGCCGGCGTCGCCCTCGAGCGCGTCGTCGACGGCGCGGTCGAAGCCGGCGCGATCGTCGTCGATCCGTGCGGTCGCGATCGCGATCGCGGCGGCGACCGGCGCCCGCTCGTCGTCGGCCAGCGCGAGGGGAGACCCGCGCCCGAGCCGACCGGCCAGCCCGACCAGCGCGGCGTCGTCGTCGGCGTCGTCGGTGCGCGGCGCGTGGGCCAGCGTGAACGCCAGCTCGCGGCTGAGGTCGCCGGGGCAGTGCAGGCGGGCCAATGCGTCGACCAGGGCGTGGCGCAGCGGGCCGCGCGCGGCGTGGGTGCGCGCCGCCAGCCCCGGTCGGGCATCGAAGCCACCCGGGCGATGGAGGCGCGCCGCGACCTCGACCGCGCGCACCGCATCGACCGCGGCCACCCTGGCGATGAGCTGGCGCGCGGCCCGCTCGCCCAGCGGCACGTCACCCGAGTCGCGGGGATCGCGTGGCTCGACGAGCGCGTCGAGGGCCCAACCCGGCAGCCGGGCCCGCACCCACCACGCCGCCGCCAACCACGCCAGCGCGGCCGCGACCGCGACCCAGGCCAGCGCGCCCGGCGCCGCGATCGCCACGCTCGCGATCAGGCCGCCGGCGATCGCGCCGGTGCGCTTGGCGGGCCCCTCGAGCCAGCCGCCCAGCCGTCCCCGCAGCTCGGCCGGCAACAGGTTGAGCGCGAGCTTCTCGGCCGGGCCTTCGATGGCACCGTCGGTGACGCGGGCCTGGATCTGCATCGTCGCGGCCGCGGTGAGCCCGCCCGCACCGGCCAGACCCAGCGCACCGCACAGCGCGGCGACCGGCGGCACCACCAGCACACCGCCCACGCCCAGCCACGCGATCAGCCGAGGCGCGATCACGACCTGGGCCACGATCATCAACAGCTGGCTGACCAGCCGCACCGAGGCCAGGAACCCGGCCAGCGCGCTGGCGTCGGTGTGGCGTGCCGCCGCCGCGGCGCCCAGGCTCACGTAGGCCAGCGACGCGAACACGCCGGCGATCGCGACGACGATCGCCAACCCGATCGCCAGCGGATGGTGGCGCATCGCGACCAGCCCGTCGCGCCAGCGACCCACCGGCGCGCGGCCTAGCCCAGCGCCAAGCCGGCGGGTCGTCGGGGCGGTGCCGGCGGCGAGCCCGACCAGCGCGAAGGCAAACCCGCCCGCCAGCATGACCGCCGACGCGCCGCCGAAGCGAGCCAGCGGGATCGCGAGCCCGGCGCCCAGCCCGGCGCCCAGCCCGCCCGCGGCCGCCAGGCGCGGCACCATGCGGCGGATCGCCCGGGCGTCGAACCACTCGCTGACCGCGACCCAGAACGCCAGCTCGACCGCGGCCTGGAGCTGCTTGGTGGCGATGAACGCGACGATGGCGGAGGTCCGGGGCGCCGCGCCGTGACCGACGCTGACGATCGCCAGCAGCACCGCGCCGCTCGCCGCCAGCGCGACCAGGGTCCGTCGACGATCGCGGCGATCGGCCAGCGCGCCCACCGCCGCGAGCACCACCGCGACCAGCAGCGACGAGCCGGCGACCGCCGCGCCCAGGTGCGCCGGTCCGACCGCGGCCAGGAACCAGCCGTCGGCGGCGGTGCCGGCCAGCGCGCCCCCCGCGCCCGCGCCGCCGAGGATGGCCGCCGCGGTCAGCCCCGATCGGTCGGCGCGCACGCGGCGCACTCTACTTCGGGTGGAACCGCCGTGCCGTCGCGGTGTCCACGTCGTATCGTCATGGCCATGCGTCCCAAGCTCGCGGCGTCGGTCTCCGTGCTTGGCCTGGGCGCGATGCTCGGCGTCGCCGCGCTGGCGTGGGGCCAGTCGCAGGGGCCGCGGGTCTTGCACGAGGATGTCCCGGCGCCCACCGGATCAGGCTCGCCCCTCATCGGCGACGAGCCGAGCGCGGGCAGGAACCCCGAGGCCTTCGCGTCGGGCGACAAGGTGCTCCCCGAGCCCGAGCTGGCGCCCAAGGACCAGGGCGAGCCGGTCTTCGGGCGCGCGGGCTCGGTCACCGATCGCGTCACCGAGGACCTGCCCGACACCGACACCGGCGCCGACGGCACGCTGCACTACACCAGCGTGTTCAACCCCGACGTCATGCCCTTCAAGCGGATGAGCTCCCTCGACGGCATCGACGCCGGCTACAAGAACGTCATCCGCGACCCCCGCGCGGTCGACCAGCCGGTCGGCGGCGCCACCGATCGTTCGCGCGATCGGTTCTGGGCCTCGCTGATGGTCGAGCTCAAGCCGGGCGCGAACGTCCCGATCCCGTCGGTGGCGCCCGACATGCGCATCCTGTCGTACGAGACCCAGCCGCCGGTTCGGGTGACCTTCAGCAAGGACTCCGCCGACAACTTCTACGTGCGCTCCGACGACCGCGCGGCCAGCGGCCAGATCCGCCTGGTCTTCCTGTCCGACGCCGACGCCGGGTACTTCGCGCCCGCGCTGCCCACGCGCCCGTACAGCGTCGGCCGGGTCCGCGCGCTGGCCCAGCAGGAGAACCTGCTGCCTCCGCTTCCGGCCGCGGTTCGGCAGACCGCCGATCGTGCCATCGACCGCCTCGGCATCGAGCAGGACGACGAGCTGTCGGCGGCCTTCAACAAGCTGGTCTTCTACTTCCGTGGCTTCGAGGCCAAGCCCATCGACGATCCGACCGGCGACACCTACTGGGACCTGTTCAAGAACCAGGCCGGCGTGTGCCGGCACCGCTCGGCGACCTTCACCGTCACCGCCAACGCGCTCGGCATCCCGACCCGCTATGTCTTCAACGAGGCCCACGCCTTCGTCGAGGTGTGGTTTCCCGAGCGCGGCTGGCAGCGCATCGATCTCGGCGGCGCTGCCGCGCGCCTCGACGTCTCCAACGCCGAGGACAAGACCATCCATCGCCCGCGCAGCGCCGACCCGTTCGACAAGCCCAAGGCGTACAGCGAGGGCTACACCCAGCTCACCGGCGACATCACCGGCCTCTCGGACGCGCAGCTCGACGAGGCCCATCGGCCCTTGTCCGAGGAGCCGGCCAGCGGCGCGTTCGAGGATCTCGACGGCAGCGGCGCGGGCTCGGGAGCCGGGTCTGGCGCGGGTAGCTTCGACGACGATCGGGTCTTCGGCCCGGGCCAGGACGCCGCCGGGCTCACCCAGGATCCCCAGAAGGCCAACCTGGTCGTGACCATCACCCTGGCCGACGCGGTCGGCTATCGCGGCGAGGCCTTCCAGGTCGAGGGTCGCCTCGACGCGCCGCGCGGGCCGGTGGGCAGCCTGCGCGTCGACGTGATGCTGTCGCCGATCGGCAGGGGCGGCGCCGAGGCGATCCCGATCGGTCGCTCGGTCACCGCCGCGGACGGTACGTTCCACGTCGAGGCCACCGTGCCTGCCGAGCTCGACCTCGCCTCGTACGAGCTCTTCGTGTCGACGCGTGGCGACGCGCGCTACAACCCGGCGATCTCGCAGTAGCGTCGCGAAAGCGTTGCCAGCGATCGCGGCGGATCCTCTATCATCGCGCGATGAGGGTCGTCTCCAGCTGTGCGTTCGCGGTCGTGCTCGTTTCGTCAGCGTGTGGCAGCAAGGGCGGTGGCGACGGCGTCGATGCCGGCGCCGATCGGTTCGAGTCGCTGATCATCGAGCCCGGCGAGGCGCGGGTCACCGTGCCCCTGGGCGACACCGTGACCAAGGGCTTCCTGGTCTATGGCGTCGACGGCGATCAGCGCACCGACATCACCGCGGGCTGCGGGTTCACCGTCGATCCCGCCTTCGCGACCGCGAACGGCGGCAGCGTCACCGTGAAGCCCCACGGCGGCCAGACCGCGCTGCGCGCCACCTGCGGGGCCCGGACCGTCGACGCCGCCCTGTTCGTCACGATCTCCGGGGTCGTCATCTTGGGACCTGACACGCCGGCCAACGCCCAGCAGATCTTTCAGGGCGCGTCGGCCGCCGTCGACGTCGCGCGCACGCCGACCACGGTCTATCCGATCGATCGCGCGGTCGCGCCGGTCAACCTGCCGCCGATCGACGTGCAGTGGTCCGCCGCCGGCAACGACCTGTTCCACGTCGCCCTGACCTCGGCGTTCGTCACGCTCGACGTCTACACCACCGACGTCTCCGCCGCGCTGTCGGTCGGCGACTGGGACGACGTCGCCCAGAGCAGCGCCGGCACCGAGCTCACGTTCACCGTCGAGGGCTTGAGCCGCGCCGCGCCCACCACGCGCTACGTCGGCGCGCCGGTCGCGCTGACCATCTCCCACGACGCCATCGACAAGACCGCGATCTACTACTGGGCGTCGTCGGCCGGCAACATCATGAGCCAGACCTTCGGCGCCACCACCGCGCCCGAGCTGGTGCGCGACTCGTGCACGTCGTGTCACTCGCTGTCGCGGGCCGGCACCCGCCTCGGCTACAGCCGCTGCGTCGCCGGGGACTGCAACGAGCTGTGGGCCGGCTTCCTGCGCTACGACGCCCCGAGCGCGCGCTGGGTCGAGGCGGTCAACGCCGACGACCGCACCATCCGTGGCTCGTACACCACCTTCGCGCCGGTCGGAAACCCGTTCCCCGACGACAGCCAGTCGCTCGCGATCGTCTCGCAGATCGGCGGCTCGCTGGGCCTGTACGATCCCGATACCGGCGCCGCGGTGCCGTCGAACCTGACCGAGGTCGCCAGCCACGGCGAGGGCGCGCCCCGGGCCGCGCTCATGGCCGACTGGTCGGCCGACGGCAACACCGTCGCGTTCGCGTCGACGCCGCACCTGGGCCAGTGGATCGATCTGAGCGACGGCGCGATCGCGACGATGTCGTACTCGTTCGCCGGCGGCGTCCACAGCTTCGGCGAGCCCCGCATGCTGGTGAAGGATCCGATCACGCTGGCTGGCGGGGTCTACAACAACTTCTTCTTCCCGAGCTTCTCGACCGACGGCGCGCTGGTGGTGTTCAACGCGGCCCGCAGCGCCTGGCGCAGCAACCCGGCTCCCGCCGCCGGCCAGCGCCTCATGCTCACCGACGCCGCGGGCACCTGGATCAAGGATCTGTTCGCGCTCAACGGCGGGGCTGGCGACAACGACATCACGTGGCCGCACTGGGCACCCGAGTCTGGCGGCGACTACTACTGGGTCGTGTTCTCGAGCGAGCGCGACTACGGCCACAAGGTCACCGCCGCCAACTCCAACCCGAGCTGCGTCGCCAACGGCGTGCGGCAGTGCAAGCAGATCTGGATCGGCGCGATCAGCAAGGCCGCGCTGGCCCGAGGCGACGCCGACCCCAGCGCGGCGCCGGTGTGGCTGCCCGGTCAGGATCCCGGCACGACCAACATCAGCCCGTTTTGGACCGCCGGCCTGATCGTCAATTAGCGCGGGCCAGGACCTGGCGGCGGCTACCGCGCCAGGTGAGGACGATCGCGTCACCGACGACGTCGAAGGTCGCGCTGTCGAGCATGCGGCGCGGCGAGGTCAGGCAGGGGTGGGCCCCAGCGGCGCTGGCGATCTCGGCGAGCTGCCAGTCGCCGGCGCGATCGTCGTCGACCGGCGCGGTGGCCGGCGCCGGAGACGTCGCCGACAGATCGCCGAGCGCTCGGCCCCGGAGCAGGTAGCGGTCGACGAACGTATAGCGGGGCGCGCCCGCGCACGCGATCGTGGCGCCGGTCGGATCGACGACGGTGACGGTGCGCAGGTACCAGCCGGCGAGGGCGCCGTCGGGCGCGGCGGCCAGCTCCCAGCGCTCGTCCTCGCGCGTCACCAGGCCGGTCGTGGTCCACGCCGTCGACGACCAGCTCCAGGCGCCGCTGGGCGCCGGCGGATGCGGGGGCGCGGCGGTCGGGGCGTCGTCGTCGCGGGCGTCGTCGGCGCGGTCCAGGTGCGCGACCCCGCCGGCCCAGCGCAGCACCAGCTGGCCGTGCTCGAGCGTGGCCTGATAGGTCGCCAGGGTGCGCAGCCCGCGATCGCAGGGCGACGGCGTGGCGAGGTAGCTCAGCTCCTCGACGATGGCGCCGCCCGGCGTGGCGCGGACCCGCACCACCACGTCGGAGCCGAGCGCATAGCGCGGTCGTTGACTGCACGTGAACGGCACGCCGTCGCGGGCGATCAGCTCGACGTCGCGGTGGTAGCTGCCGGCCAGCGTGAGCCACTGTTCGGTCGGCGCCAAGGTCCAGCGCTCGCGCTCGCGGCGCGTGGTCGCGGCGTCGGCGCTGTCCAGCCGCCAGGTCCAGGTGCCGGCCAGCGCGCGCGTGGTCGCCATATCCTCGAGGCGGATGCCGTCGGGCGCGGCCTCGGGGGCGGCGCAGCCGAGCACGACGGTGAGCAGCGCCGCCCGCCCGATCACGACTCGCCGACGTCGGTCGAGTCGCCGCCCTGCCACTGCTCGACCACGGCGCCGGCCTGGATGAAGTAGCCGAGCTGGGGGTCGGTGACCCGGGCCGTGGCCAGCGGCGTGCCCGGGTGCCAGGGCCCGCCCTCGCCGCGGGTCTCGAGGATCGGCGTGATCTCGTCGTCGGCCGGACCCAGCTCGGAGATCACCGGGGAGGCGTCGCGCCAGGCCACGCTGTCGCCGCGCAGGGTCGGCGTGCGCGCGCCGCCGACGAGCACGCTCACCTCCCGGGCGATGCGGCTCGCCGACGGCCACATCCCGGCCTGCTCGGCGGCGCGCTCGAGGGCATCGGCCAGCGCGGCCCCGCTGGGCCAGCGCGCCTCGGGGTTGCGAGCCAGCGCGCTCATCACGACCTCGGCGATCGTCGCCGGGATCTCGGGTCGGCGGTGCGACGGATCGGGGATGGCCTGGTGCTGCACGCGGTGGCAGGTGTCGAGGTCGCTGGTGCCGTGGAACAGCGGCTCACCGACCAAGATCTCGTGGGCCAAGACGCCCCACGAGAACAGATCGACGCGCTGGTCGACCCGGCGACCACGCTCGAGCTGCTCGGGCGCGACGTAGGCGTACTTGCCCTTCACGACGCCGGCCTGGGTGCGGTGGGTCTGCAGCGCGGCGCGCGCGACGCCGAAGTCGATGAGCTTCACGCGACCGTCGGGCGTGAGCAACACGTTTTGCGGCGTGACGTCGCGGTGGATGACGTCGAGGGGCATGCCGTCGATGTCGGTCAGACGGTGCAGGTGATCGAGGGCGCGGGCCAGCGCGAGCGCGATGCCGACCGCGGCCGACAACCCGATCGTTCGGCGCTGGCGGGTGGCGGCGCGCAACACCGCGAGCAGCGACGGCCCCGCGATGTACTCGAGCGCCAGGTAGGGCCGACCGCCGGCGGTGCCGAGGAAGTAGGCGTGGGGCAGGTTGGGGTGGTGGCAGGCCAACGAGATGCGGCCCTCGGTGAGGAAGTACTCGATGAACTCGGGCTGGTCGATGAGGTCGAGGCGGATGCGCTTCACCGCGACGAAGCGGGGGCCCCCCAGCGGGCTGCGCTCCACCGCGAGGAAGACGTCGGCCATGCCGCCGGTCGCGATCCGCTCCAGCAGGCGGAAGCGGTCGATCGTGCAGGGCAGCTCTTCGACGAAGGTTTCCACGACGGCTCGCCACTATACCAGGCTGGGTCGAGGCGACGCGTGCGGTCGTCGCGCCGGCCCGATCGTTGCGCGACGTGGGTCTTGGCGCCGCGCGCGGCAGGAGAGTAGCGTCATCGCGTGCGGTGCGCGGCAGCGTTGCTCGGCGTGATGGCGGCGGCGGTCGTCGCGGCCGGGCCCGGCGTGGCCGCGGCGCAGCGCACCGGCGCGATCGTGGTGCCGTCGTCGCGCGCCTCGGTCGATGCGGTCGGGCTGGCGGCGGCGCTGGCCCAGGCCGGGGTCGCCGACGCCGACGTGCTGGTGACCGCGGCCCAGGTCCGGCGCGAGGGTACGGTGCCAGCGGCCGAGCTGGGCCGCTTCACCGAGGTCGGCCAGGTCGTCGTCGAGGGCTGGCGGGCCTACGTCGCGGCCGATCCCCAGTTCGCGGTGGCCCGGCTCGCGGTCGCGCGCGGCGACGCCGAGGCGCTGCTCACCCTCGACGGCGGGACCGAGATCTACGCCGACGCGTCGCTGCGGCTGGGCATCGTGCTCGCGCACCTGGGGCGCGGCGAGGCCGCCAGCGACGCGCTGCGGCTCGCCCATGTCCTCGATCCGGTCCGCTCCGTCACCTCTGCCGAATTCAGTCCTGATGCCGTGGCAGCCTACCAGGCCGCGATCGCCGCGATCCCGCCTCGGGCCCGGATCCGGGTCGACGCGTTGGCCGGCGCCGAGGTCGCGATCGACGGCGCGGTGGTCGGCTTCGCGCCGCTGGCCACCGAGGTCGCCGTCGGCGTCCACGTCGTCGTGGTGCGGCGCCGCGGCTACCGGTCGCGAGGTCAGGCGGTCGCGGTCACCGGGCGCACGCCGCTGGTCGCGATCGAGCTCGAGCCTGATCGCGGCGCGGCGGCGGTCAGCGCGGCGGTCCGAGACGGCCTGGCGGCGCTGCGCGATCGCGAGGCCAGCCAGGCTATCGACGAGGTCCTGACCTACGCCGAGGTCGATGCGGTCGAGCTGGTGGCGTCGGTGGTGCGGAGCGGCGCGCCCGCGCTGTTGGGCCAGCGCTGCACCGCGGGCCGGGCTTGCACCGCGGTCGTCGAGGTCGGCTACGCCGATGCCCGCGGCTTGCCCGGCGCGATCGCGCTCCTGCGCGAGCGGCTGGTCCGCGCCGATCGTCGCTATGGCGTGATCTTGCCCGGCGACCCCCGGGTCACGCGCGGCGAGGACGCGATCGTCGAGCGTGGCTGTCGGTCGTGCCGGCGTCGCTGGTACTGGCTGGGCGGCGGCGTGATCGCGGCGGCGGTCGCGACCGTGATCGTGGTGGCGGCGACCCGCGGCGACGACCCGCCGATCGTCACGCTCGATCCCGGCGACTTCCTGCGCTGACGATTCGGGTGCGACTTGGGCGGGCCGGCCACTCCTGGAGGGACGATGACCTGCGCCGACGATGGAACCTTCGGGGCGACGACCTCGCCCTGGCACTTCGAGAACTGGTCGCGGACCCGCGCCCACGACGTCGCGACCGGAGCGCGCCCGACCCGGGTCAGCCACCTGGTCGCGGCGGTGGTCGCGGCCGAGCAGGCCGGCGGCGTGGTGCGCGCGATCGGCAGCGGCTGGTCGTATCCCGACGCCGCCATCGCGGCCGAGGTGACGTTCGCGATCGAGACCGACCTGCTCGATCGGGTGCTGACCGGCACCGACGTCACCTCGACCGCGACGGTGCTGCCGTTTGCGCTCTCCGACGCGGTCCGTCCCGAGGCCCGCCACTACGTCCACGTCGAGGCCGGCATCAAGATCCACGCGCTGAACCTGGCGCTCGATCAGCTCGGCCTGGCGCTGCCCACGCTGGGCGGCAGCAACGGCCAGTCGCTAGCCGGCGCCATCTCGACCGGCACCCACGGCAGCGACGTCGATCTGCGGCCGATCGCCGACATCGTGCGCGCGATCCACCTGGTCGGGCCCGGCGGACAGGAGTGGTGGATCGAGCGGGCCGGCGCGCGCGCGATCACCGAACCGGCGCGGCTGGCGCAGGCCCGCGGGGCCGGGCTGCTGTGCGCCGATCTGCGCATCGTCTACGACGATCTGCTGTTCGATGCGGCGCTGGTGTCGGTGGGGCGGATGGGTATCGTCTACGCCTACGTCGTCGAGGTCTGCGACCGGTTCCGGCTCAAGCGCGAGCTGCGCATGACGAGCACGTGGTCGGTCGTGGCGCCGCTGATCCGCACCACGGTGCGCGACGCGGTCGCCCCGGCGACCGGCTATCTCGAGATCGTGGTGAACCCGTTCCGCGACGCGGCTGGCGATCACGCATGCATCGTCACGCGCATGCACCCGACCGCCGAGCCGCTGACCGCCGCCGGCGTCCCCGACGCGGCCTGGTTCGAGGCGTTTTGCAACCTGACCACGATCAACGCGATCCTCGACGCGGTGGCGCTGACCGTGCCGGCGCTGGTGGTCGCGGCGGAGGCGACCGCGCTCGCCGGGCTAGCGCCGCTGCTGCTGATACCCGACGGTGGGATCGCCTATACGCTGGCGTCGACCGCGGCGATCACCGCCGCGACCGCCGGCCTGACCGCGCTCGAGGCGGCGATCTTGGCGGCGCGCTCGGCGTCGGGCCAGGACCTGGCGCAGAAGGTGGTGTCGATCGTCAACATCGCCGTCGGATTCGGCCGCACCGAGATTGTGCCGGCGCTGGCGGCGCTCTTGCTCTCCAACCAGCGCAACCCGAGCGCCCCGTCGATGGTCGGCGAGAGTTTCCGGATGCTGACCGGGCAGCAGACGCCCCTCGTGCCGCCGCCGGCGTGCCTGCGGCAGGTCAACGGGCTCGAGCTCGCGCTCGACTGTAGGCCCGGCTGCGAGGACCTGTTCGGGTTCCTTACCTCGCTGTTCGCGCTGACCGAGGAGTTCTTGACCGTGAAGCGCCGGCCACCAGCGCTCGGCCTGTCGCTGCGCTTCACCCGCGGCACCGAGGCGCTCATCGGCATGCAGCAGTTCGCGCGGACCTGCTCGATCGAGCTCATCATGCTGCGCGGCATGGCCGGCGAGGCCGAGTTCCTGCAACGGGTCTACGCGATCGCGAAGCAGCACCGCGCGATCCCGCACTGGGGGCTCATCCACGAGGTCGACGCCACCGAGGTCGAGCGGCTGTACGGTGAGCGGTTGCTCGACTGGCGGCTGGCGCTGGGCCGGCTGATCGATCTGGGCGGCGGCCACGAGCGGACCTTCCGCACCGGGTTCTCGACGGCGCGCGGGCTCGAGCCGGCGTACCTGGCGGCGCTGGTGATCGCCGACAACGTCGGCGCCGCGCTCACCACTTGGACGCCGGCGCCCCGGGTCGAGGCCACCCGGACCGCGACCGAGGTCTACTTGCGGAATCGGTCGGTACGCGCGATCGCGGTGACCGCGGTGGCGATCTCGACCACCGCCGATGGGCCCGGCGCGCCGGTGTTCGCGGTGAAGGTCGCGGTGCCATTCGTGGTCGGAGCGCACCAGTGGTTCGCGCTCGACCTCGACTTCGTGGCGCGGACGCCGGGGCCGCTGTCCGGAACCGTGTCGATCACCTGCGACAACCCGCACGCGCCGATCGTGAGCGTGCCGCTGGCGACGTCGGTGACGCCGCTGGGCGCCCACGCCGAGCTGCTGCTCGCGCCCGCGGCGATCGACCTCGGGTTGCATCGAGTCGGCACCACCGCGTCGCGCAGCCTGTCGCTCACCAACGTCGGCAGCTACGAGGCGGAGCTCACCGCGGTGATCGAGCTGGTGCAGCCCGCCGGGCAGCTCGCGATCGGCCAGGTGACGATCGTCAATGGCAGGTTCCGCCTGGCGCCCGGCGCGACCGACACGCTGTCGGTGCTGTACGTCCCGACGGTCCCGGGCCCGGTCCACGCGATCGTGCGCGTGGAGGTCGACAGCCGAACCGACGCCGGCGCGAGCTACCGCTACCACCATCGCCACGACGTGCCGCTCGCCGCGGCGGCGTACCTGCCGGTCCTCGCGCTCGCGGCGGCACCGCGCACGGTGGTCGTCATGCCGACCCGGCCGATCGGCGGGCCGCTGCGTCCGCCGCTGTCCCCACCGCGGCTGCCCGCTCGCGAGCTGCAGACGCTCGACTTCGGCGCGGCACCGCCGCTGACCACGGTCGGCGCGTCGTTGTGGCTCCGCAACGACGGCGACGGCCCGCTCGCGGTGTCGGCGCTGAACCTGTCGGTGCTCGACGGCACGTTCGCCATCAACCAGACGTTCCCGGCGGTGGTGCCGGCGGGCGGCGAGCTCGAGGTGCCGTGTACGTTCACCGCCGGGACCATCCCGGGCTGGCGCCACAGCTGCAGCCTCGAGGTGGTGAGCGACGATCCTCATCGACCGATCGTGGTGCTCGCGGCGACCGGCGTCGCGGCCGGGCCGCACCTGCTCGAGCCGCGCGGCGTGTTCGACCTCGGCGATCTGACGCCGCCCGCGGTGGCGACGCTCACCTTCCAGTCCGACGGCACCGTGCCGGTGACGATCCGCAAGATCACGCTTCGCACCGGCTCGATGGCGGTGAGCGGCGCGCCGGCGTTGCCAGCGAGCGTGGCGCCCGGCAGCGCGCTGACCTTGACGATCACGTCCGCGTCGAGGCAGCCCGGCCAGTACGACGACACCCTGACCGTGATCCACAACGGCACCGGCACCACGGCGACCGCGGCGACCATGCCGCTGCGCTGGCACGTGCAGTGACTACGGCGTCGTGAAGTTCGCCATCACCGAGTCGGTGCCCCCGGCCGGCACGTCGACGTCGAAGCGGCGGCGCAGCTCGGTGTCGTCGCCGGGGAACACCACCTCGACCTGGTGGCGACCGGCGGTGACCGTCCACTCGTTGGGCGCGCGGCCGAGACGCTTACCGTCGAGGAATACCTCGCCCCACGGGTTGGCGCCGACCCGCAGCCGGCCGGTCCCGGCGGCGGCGGCGGCGTCGCGGAGCCCGAGCTCGCGGGCGTCACGCGGAAAGGGATCGCGGGGCACGGCGTCGCGGGGGACCGAGGCGCGCGCGTCGGTGGGGACGGTGTCGATGGGGACGGCGTCGATGGGCGGGGGGGCAGCGTCGATCGGCGGGGCGGAGGCGTCGACCGGCGCGGCGGCATCGGCGGCCACCGGCGCATCGACCGGGCCGACCGCGGGCGCGCGGGGCCGGCACTGCACGTAGCTGACGGCGAACGCCACGACGGCGAGTGCGCCGACCAGCACCAGCCACCCGGCGCGCGCGGGCGGTGCGGAGGGCGCGGCGACGGCGCGCAGGGGCGCCGCGGGCGAGGGCTCGGGGCGATCGTACGAGCCGGTCGGCGGCAGATACTCGCCGGTCGGCGCGTCGGCCGAGCTGGCGTCCGCCGCGGTGACCGTATCCGTGAACGTACCCGTGGCCGTATCCGTGACCGTATCCGTGACCGTATCCGTGGCCGTATCCGTGACCGTATCCGTGACCGTATCCGTGGCCGTATCCGTGACCGTACCCGTGACCGGGCCCAGCACGCGATCCAGCTCGACGTGAGTCGCAAAGGTCGCCTCGCGCACGGTCGGGCGTCGCTTGCCGCGCGGACCGGAGCGCGGCACGACCTGCGTCGACGGACCGCCATCGCCGCTCGCCGCCTCCACCGCGTCGTGATGGGTGGCGGGCGCGTCACGACCGCCGCTCACCGTCGGCGGGCACACCCGCGCCACCAGCGCGGCCAGATCGCGGCCGCCGCGCAACTCGGTCTCGTCGGCCAGGAACCGCTGCAGCGCCGCGCTTACCTCGGCGGCGTTGGGCCAGCGCGCGGCGGTGTCGCGCTCGAGCATGCGCATCACGATCGCGTCGAGGCGCGCCGGCAGCTCGGGCTGGATCGTCGACGGCGCCACGATCGGCGCCGAGGTCACCGCGGCCAGGGTCGCGTCGGCATCGGCGCGCCCGAACAGCCGCTGGCCGGTCACCATCTCCCAGGTCAGCACGCCCAGCGAGAACAGATCGGTCTGGCCGGTGAGCGGCTCGCGGCGCGCCTGTTCGGGCGACATGTACGCGAACGATCCCGTGGGCAGGCCGCCATCGCCAGCGTCGGTGGATTCACCGAGCCCGACCGCGATGCCGAAGTCGACCAGCTTCACCTCGCCGTCGCGGGTGACCATCACGTTGCGCGGCGACAGGTCGCGGTGGATGACCCCGGCGCCCTTGCGGTGCGCGTAGTCGAGCCCCTTGGCGATCTCGGCGGCGACGTGGGCGGCGATCGCCGGCGCCATCGCATCGCCGCGCGCCAGCACCGCCTCGGTGAGCTGCCACAGCGTCGGCCCGTCGACGTACTCCATCGCGATGAAGTAGGTGTCATCGACGACGCCGAGCTCGTAGATCGGCACGATGTTGCTCTGGCTCAGGCTGACCAAGGTCTTGGCCTCGGCCACGAACAGGTCGACGAAGGCACGCTGCGACGACAGCGCCGGATGGATCTGCTTGATGACCATCGCCTTCTCGAACCCGCCCGGCCCGATCAGCTTGGCGAGGAAGATCTCGGCCATCCCTCCGACCGCGAGCTTGTCGGTCAGGAAGTACTTGCCGAACGTCGTCGGCAGCTCGGTCATCTGGCGCGAGTGTATCATGCGGTGGTGCGCGTCTCCGGGCTCCTCGCGTGCGTCGCGTGCGCGATCGCGGCGTGCGGCGAAGACGGCGCGCGGCTGCGGCTCGCGCCGACCAACCCCGGGCCGTGCGGCCACCCCGACGACGCCCGCACGATCCTGGTGACGCCGCTCGGCGATTTCCTCGTCGGTCGCCGCGCCATCGAGTTGGGCAGCGCGGTCGAGCTGGCGGCGCTTCCGGCCGCGACCCGTAGCCTCGCGGTCGAGATCCTCGGGCCCGGCGGCGAGGTGGTCGCGATCGGTCGCACCGCGCCCTTCGTGCTCGACGCGCTGGCCGACGGCGACGTCATCCCGATCGCGATGGCGGCCCCCGACGGCATCTGCCCGGCCGGCGTGCTGGGTGCAGCCCGCGATCGCGCGCGCATCGCGCGAGTCGGCGATGGCGTGCTGGTCGTCGGCGGCGCCGCCACGGCCAGCGCCGAGCGCTACGATCCGCAGACCGAGACCTCGACTCCGGTCGAGCTGCCGCCCGGCTTCGGTGGCCTCGGCGGCGTGGTCGGCGCGTCGCTCACCGCGCTCCCTGACGGGCGGGCCGCGTTGATCGGCGGAGCCCGGCCCGGCTTTGCGATCTACGAGCCTGGGCGCGGCTTCACCGTCGCGACGCTGCTGACCGAGGTGCGATCCCATCACGTCGCGCTCGCCCTCGACGCCACCCACGTCTTGGTCGCCGCCGGCTGCGGCATCGTCGACGATGACGGCGCCTGTGCGGCCGGCGACGCCCGGCGCAACGCCCGCATCGTCGATCTCGCCACCGGCGCGATCGGGGCCGGCCCCACGCTCACCATCGCGCGCCTCGACGGGGCCGGCGTGCTCGAGGTCGCTGCCGACGGTCGGCGCACCGCGGTCCTGACCGGCGGGGTCGACGTCAGCGGCGCGCCGGTGACCAGCGCCGAGCGGCTGTCCCTCGACGGTGGCGCCCCCACCGTCATCATCGACGCCGGCAGCGCGATCGCGCGGCTCGACAGCGGCGCTTTCGTCACCGCCTTCGGCCCGGTCGACCGCGCGCGCGCCGGCGGCGCCGTGATCGTGCCGGGCCTCGCCACCGCACGGGCCACGCCGATGATCGCCGCCAGGGCCGGCGCGGTCTTGGTGACGCAAGACGACGGCCTGGTGATCGGCCTGGGCGACGGCGCGCCGGTCCGCTACCGCCCGAGCCAACACGACTGGCAGCCGGTCGCAGATCCCGGGGTCGCGATCGCCGGATCGCCGGCCGCGCTGCGTTGGGACGACGGGACCGTGCTGGTCTTTGGTGGCCGCGACGCCGGGGGGGCGCCCAGCGCCGCGGTGTGGCGGTTCCGGCCCCGCCTGCTTGGGCCCTTCACCGGCGCGCTCGCGCTGGTCCCGGGCGACCCGAGCACCGATGCGCCGCTCGCGCCGCTCGATCCGGCCAGCGTCGATCGCAACGGCGGTTGGCGGGTCGGCGGGTCGGCGCCGAGCTGGGCGATCGTGGGCGGCCCCACCGCCGGGCTCCTGCGGGCCGAGCTCGCCCTGGTGGTGCCACCGACCGGCGTCGCCATCCTGACCAGCTTCGTCGACCCCGGCGATCACGACCGCATCGCGATCATCCCGGGCCAGACCGTCGCGCTCGAGGAGGTCCGCGCCGGCGTGCCCACCGTGCGCTGTCGGGGCAACGCGGCGCCGCCGGCCGGCAGCTTCGCGGTGCAGGTCGAGCTGGCCGCCACCACGCTGCGCGTCGTCGCCGGTGGCACCGTGGTGCTGTCGTGCTCGCAGGACGACCGCGTGCGCGGCGCGCTTGGCGTGGCGTCGCTGGGCGCCCCGGTCGCGATCGAGTCGATCACGATCGGAAGGTGATACGGTCGGCCGGTGCGCCGCGCCGCTGTCCTCGCCTGCGCGCTGGTCGCGTCGGCCGCGCCCGCCACCGTCCACGCGTACAGCTACGAGCTCTCGGCGCGCACGATCGGCCAGCTCTACCAGCTCCCCACGATGCGGCTGCTCGGTGGTGATCTGTGGCTGTCGCGCCGGCGCTTCACGCAGACCCTCAACCTGTCGATCTGGGACGTCGGCGATCTGGCCGCGACCCGGGCCCGCCGCCGACCCGGCGCCGTCGACGACGGCCCGACGATCTGGTTCACCGGCTACCTGCGCCTCGATCACGACTTCGGCGCGTGGACCATGGGCACCGTCGACGTCGATGGCCAGACTCTCGACGCCATCGACGAGATTCCCGAGCTGGCCGGCCAGAGCCTCGGCTTCGCGATCCCGTATGGCTACCTCGCCGTCGACGGGCTGGGCGGGCGGGTCGACCTGCGCTTCGGTCGCCAGCTCCGCATGGACGAGCTCGAGAGCGGGGCCGTCGACGGGCTCACCGCGCGCCTCCACACCGGCACGCCGGTGCTGGTCGAGGTGCAGGGCGGCCTGCGGGTGCGCGACACCAGCCCGCTGGCGCTCGCGGGCAGCGACCTCGACGGCGCCGCCGGCGCCGATTGCCGCGAGTATGTCGAGGCCGCCACCGCTGGCGCTGGCACCTGGCAGCTCATCGATCGCAGCCGCGCCGGCGCCGGCTCGAGGTATGGCTCCGACCTCGCGGACTGCCCGCAGCGCGAGGCGCTCATGCCGACCGCGTCGGTCGCGCTCGAGACCGACGGGCTGCGCCACCTCGACGCCCGGGTGAGCTACCGGCGCAGCCAGTCGCGCACGGTCGGCGTCATCGACGGCGTCGACCGCCTCGATCATCCCGACACCGGCCTTTACCCCAACGAGCGCGGTCAGGCCCCATCCTGGGGCGTCAACGAGGAGACGCTGGCGGCGAGCGCGCGTGGCGCCGTCGCGATCGGGCGCACCCGGCTGGCGCCTTGGGCCCACGCTCGCTACTCGCTGGTCCACGGCGTCGTCGACGAGGCCGGCGCCGGCCTACGGGTCGAGCGGGGCGCCCACATCCTCGAGCCCGAGGTCGCGCGGGCCCGACCGGTCTTCGACGCCGACTCGATCTGGAGCGTGTTCGCGGTCGGCGCCAGCGCCGACGCCCGCTTGTCGTACCGGTACGCGCCCAAGCACCGCAGCTACCGCGGCCACGCCGCGAGCTGGCTGCGCCGCTACGATGCCGACGACGTCACGCTCGCCCAGTACGCCGGGGGCGGCACCGTGGCCGCCGAGGTCGACCTCGCGGCGCGCTGGCGCGGGCAGGGCGAGCTGTTCGTCGACGACGGCTACGGCGGGCGGCGCTTGGGCGGTCTCGCGATGGCGCGCTGGCAGCGCACCCGCGACCTCGTGTTCACAGGCCGCGCCGGTCTCATCACCGTCGACGCCGACTTCGCGACCCGGGTCACCGGCACCTCGGCCAGCCTCGCGGTCGCCACCCAGTGGCAGGTCGATGACGGCATCGCGCTCCACGCCAGCGGCGAGCTCACCGACAGCCCGCTGGCCGGCCTGGCCTTTCGCACGCTGTTCGTCGTCGATCTCGCCTTCGAGCCCGAGATATGAGCCTGCGCGCGCTGGTCCTGCTGCTGCTCATCGTGGTGCCGGCCGCGGCGCTGGCCGGTGGCGATCGCGGTCCGTCGCCGGTGGTGTTCGCGCCGCAGCGGCTCCCGCTGGTCTTCTCGCACGCCCAGCACGTCGGCGCGCTGGCGATGGCGTGTACGGCCTGTCACGACCGCGCGCTCACCTCGCGCTCGGCGGTGGATCTGCTCACGCCCTCGGAAGCAGCCTGTCGCGGCTGTCACGCGATCGATCGCGGACGCGGCGCTGTCGCCGGTGCCACCGCGACCGGCGCGTGCGCAGCTTGCCACGCCGGTTGGGAGCCCGGGCTCGCGGTCGCGCGCGTCGTCATCCCGCCGCCCAGCCTCAAGTTCAGCCACGCCGCCCACGCCTCGACCGCGTGCGCGGGCTGCCACCCCACGGTCGCCAGCGCCGGGCTCGCCACCGTGCGCGACCTGCCCACGATGGACACCTGCCTGGGCTGCCATGACGGCGCTCGGGCCGACCGCAGCTGCACGACGTGTCACCTGGCGACCGCGGGCGGCCGGGTCCGCACCGCGCTGGCCGATGGCGCCCTGACCCCGCGCGGCGGCGTGAGCGGCGCCGACCACGGCGGCGACTTCGGGCGCGACCACGCCGCGATCGCGCGCAGCAACCCGGCGGCCTGCGCGTCCTGTCATGAAGAGCGGGATTGCATCGACTGCCACAATGGCGTGGTCCGGCCGATGGATTTCCACCCGGGCGACTACCTCGCGCTGCACCCGGTCGAGGCTCGTCGCAACGTGCCAGACTGCGCCGCTTGTCACAAGACGCAGTCATTCTGCATTGGCTGTCACGAGCGGGCCGGCCTCGCCGATCGCGGCCAGACCGACTTCCGCAGCAACGTGGCGTCGCGGCGGTTTCACCCCGACGGCTGGGCCGCCACCGACCGCGCCCTGCCCAACCGTCACGCCGGTCCGGCCCGCGCCAACCTGCGCGAGTGCACGTCGTGCCACCGCGAAGAGACCTGCCTGAAATGCCACTCTGCCGAGTCGGCCTCTCCCCAGATCTCGCCGCACGGCCCGGGCTGGCGTGGCTCCTCGCGTTGCCGCGCGCTCGCCAGCAAGAATGGCCGCATGTGCCTGCGCTGTCACATCGACCTCGACCCGGTCGCCTGCGACTGACCGCCTTCAGGACAAGCGGTCACCGCGCAGGTCGAGCGACGCACGAATTGCCGCCAGCTCACGAACGCCTCCTGTCGGAGGGATCAGCCTACCCGCTCTGGGGCCCCGCGATCCATCTGGCTCGCGCAGCGATCGGGTAGTCGGTGGGGCAGCGGGTCAGCGGCGGACGCCGACGCAGGTGCCGGCGCGGCAGGTGGGCACGAAGGCCGATGCATCCTGGCCGGGGGGGCAGGCACCGGCGAGGTCGCAGATGGACGTGTTGCAGCGTACGAGCTTGCACTGATCCCGGGCGGCGGCCAGGCCGGCGGTCGAGCGGGCGATGGGCTCGCCGGTCGAGCATTGCGGGCACGCGCAGCAACCCGGCCAGTTGGATACGGTGCAGTCGGTGTCGCTCGTGCAGCTGTCGCCGGCGAGCCTAGAGTCGGTGTCGGGCGCAACCGGGGCCGGCGCGACCGGCGCCTGCGCGACCGGGGCCGGCGCGACCGGGGCTGGCGCGGGCCCTGGCGCCCGATCGTGAGCCGGCGTGCGGGTGCACGCGGCGACCAGCAGCAGCGTCGCAGCGGCGGCGCGCATCAGAAGTCGCAGGTCGGAAAGTCGGAGCAGGTCGCGTTGTCCGAGCACCAGCCGCTCGCGCACTGGGCCGACTCGCCAGCGCCGCCGCCGCGGCTCATGCACGTCGAGCCGTTGGGCAGCAGCTCGGCGCAGACGCCGACCGGCGGCTGGCTGCCCGTGGTGATCGCGCAGTAGAGGCCGAGGTTGCAGCCGGTGTCGTCGGAGCCGAAGCCGCCGTCGTCGCTGCAGGTCTCGGCGAGCACGCCGGGCGCGCGACAGACGCCGTTGTCGCAGGTCATGAAGAAGCCGCAGAACCGGGGCACGCCGTTGACCGGGCCGCAGGCCTCGTTGGCCTGGGGCGCCGCGCTGCAAGTGCCGACCGCGGTGCTGGAGGTCGCGTCGCAGTACTGGTTGCCGAAACAGCCGGTGAGGTTGCCGCGGTCGCACATGGCGCCGGCCGGGCGCACGTCGCGGCAGGTGCCCGACGAGGTCTGGGTGTTACCGACGCACAGGAGCTCGCCCATGCACTCGGCGTCGGTGCGGCACACCGCGCCCGACGGCTTCGAGATCGTGCAGATGCCGGCCGCGGTGCTGTTGTTGAGGCCGCCGTTGCAGAACAGGCCACCGTCGCAGTCTTCGTCGCCGTCGCAGATCTGGCCGGCCTCGCCGGTCGCGCAGACCGACATGTCGCCGTTGCCGCTCGAGCGCGACACGCAGCGATCCTGGGGGCGGCAGAACGCGCCGCCGGTGCATTGCTGCCCGGCCGGGGTCGGCGCGCGGCACACCTGCGACGTACACAGGTTGCCGTCCATGATGCTGTTGTCGACGCACTGGGCGCCCGGAGTGGCACACTCGATGTCGTTCTGGCACAGCTGCCCGTTGTTCACGTTGCCGACGATCGCGGCGCAGGTCGCGAAGACGTCGTCGCCGCCCTTGAAGAGCGAGCAGCCGGTGCTGCGCAGGACCTGCAGGCAGGCCTGGGCCGCCGTCGGGTTCCACTGGGCCCGGCCGCTGTCGACCGCGTCGCGGATGACCACCTTGAGCGGCGTCGGCGGGAGGCCGCCGAAGACGTAGAACGGCAGGTCGGCGCAGTCGATGCCGTCGCGGTTGCTGCCGGCGCAGTCGGTGTAGACGTCGCAGATCTCCTGGCTCAGGCAGGTGAAGAAGTCGTCGATGCTGACCTCGGCCTGGGTGCACGGATCGACCACCGCGTCGATCTCGAGCGCGTCGGTGCCGGCGTCGGGTTGGAGGACCACCTCACCGCACGCGGAGGCCGCGAGCAGCACGAATAGCAAAGCGAAGGCGTGGCGCATGGTTCCCATTGTCGCACGACTGGTCGCCTCGTCGTCACGCTGCCACCTCGCGTGATCGCGCTTACAGGGTGGCGCCCTGGCTGATCCACTGCAGGAACACCCGGTAGTCCGGATCGTTCACGTCGAGGAAGGTCGCGTTGGGGTGATTGGGCGGAGCCTCGAAGAGCGGCTTCGTGAGCAGGAGCGAGTCGGCCGGCGTGATCAGATCGACGACGCCGAGGCGGGCCTTGATGGCGTCGTACGTCATCATCACCGGCAGGTCGTAGGGCAGCACCGCGGCGAGGCCGCCGGCGGTGTGGCAGTTGGCGCAGCCGAGGCCGCCGTTGGCCGCGGTCTGCAGCTTCGGGTAAACGTCGGCAGTGAAGGTGCGCGCGCCCGATCCCCCGCCGCCCATGCCGGTGGCCCCGGTCACTGCCAGGGTCGCGCCATCGGCCGTCGCCATCAGCTCGATCCGCTCGGTCTGAGGCGCGCCCATGCCCGTGGTCGAGGTGACCTCGAGCGTGACCGGACCGGCCGGCACGTCGAGGAAGCCGACGCGGGCCCGGCCGCCAAACCCGGTCGAGGTCGCGACGGTCAGGTTCGAGACCAGGTCGCCCTGGGCGCCAAAGAAGTACGGGCCGAGGCCGATCGGCGCGGCCGCGCTGTCGACGAGGACGATGGCGTCGAGCGCGAGACCTTCGAACGGCATGCCGTTGTTGCGGCGCAGCTCGGCGAAGACGACCGCGGCGCCGGCGGTGGGCGCGAGGTTGAGCGAGGTGTACTGGCGGCGCGAGTCGGGCAGGGACACCACGAGCAGGTCGCTCTGGACCGACTCGCTGTCGATGCGGACCGGCAGGTTGCGGGTGGGCCGGAACTGCAGGCGCGACGTGGTCACGTAAAACACGCTGCCGGGCGGGACGCCGTCGAGGCGGAAGTCGCCGGCGGCGTCGCTGGTGCCGGCCAGCGCGGGCTCCATCCCTTCGGTGGCGAGGTCGACCGTCGCCAGCGGCAGGCCGGTGAAGTAGTCCTTGGCCTTGCCGGTGAGCGCGAAGGTCACCGTCGGAGTCGCGTCGAGGCCTTGGCCGGCGTCGACGTGGGGCGCGGCGTCCACGGCGGTCAGGTCGGGGGCTTCGCCCGCGCAGCCGGCCGCGGCGGAGATCAACACGAACGCGAGCGATCGGCGCATGGTGTTACCGTCGAGCAAGCGCCGCGCCAGCGCCGACCTGCGCGAAATGATGTCGACCTGAGTCGACACGGGTGGGGGGGACACCCCCAACCCAGCAGCCCGGCTCCCAGCCTTGTCTGGATTGGCTAGGGCCCGTATGGTCCGCGCCCATCGGGCCCATGGCCCGTGACAAGGAGCTGCGATGCTGAGCGACAAGCTGCGCGAGGCCCTCACGTTCGACGACGTCCTGCTGGTGCCCGGGTACAGCGAGGTCCTGCCGCGCGACGTCGACGTCGCGACCCGGCTCACCGCCCGCATCGCGCTGCGGATGCCGCTGGTCAGCTCGGCGATGGACACCGTCACCGAGTCGGCCACCGCGATCCGCATGGCCCGCGAGGGCGGCGTCGGCTTCCTGCACAAGAACATGTCGATCGAGCACCAGGCGCGCGAGGTCACGCGGGTCAAGAAGGCCGAGAGCGGCATGGTCGTCGATCCGGTCACGGTCGGCCCCGACCGCCGCCTCGAGGACGCGCTGGCGATCATGCGCGCGCACCGCATCAGCGGGCTGCCGGTGGTCGACGGCGAGCGCCGTCCGGTCGGCATCCTCACCAACCGCGACCTGCGCTTCGAGCGCAACCTGTCGCAGCGGGTCGGCGACGTGATGACCAAACAGCTCATCACCTGCAGCGACGGCGTCGGCCTCGACGCCGCCAAGGAGCTGCTGCACAAGAACCGCATCGAGAAGCTGCTCGTCATCGACGACAGCGGCCGCCTCAAGGGCCTCATCACGATCAGGGACATCGAGCAGGCCGAGGCCTACCCCTTCGCCGCCAAGGACGAGCTCGGGCGGCTGCGGGTCGGCGCCGCGGTCGGCGTCGGCGGCGATCGCGAGCAGCGGATCGACGCCTTGGTCGCGGCCGGGTGCGACCTCATCTGCATCGACACCGCCCACGGTCACTCGGCGGGCGTCCTCGAGGTCGTGCGCACGACCCGCAAGAACTTCCCCCAGATCCAGCTGGTCGCCGGCAACGTCGCGACCGGCGCCGCCACGCTCGCGCTCATCGCGGCCGGGGTCGATGCGGTCAAGGTCGGCGTCGGCCCCGGCTCGATCTGTACGACCCGCATCGTGGCCGGCGTCGGCGTCCCCCAGCTGACCGCCATTGCCGACGCGGTCGAGGCCGCCAACGCGGCCGGCGGCGTGCCCATCATCGCCGACGGCGGCATCAAGTCGTCGGGCGACGTCGCCAAGGCGCTGGCCGCCGGGGCCTCGACCGTCATGATCGGCAGCCTGTTCGCCGGCACCGACGAGGCGCCCGGCGAGGTCATCTTGTACCAGGGCCGCAGCTACAAGTCGTATCGCGGCATGGGCTCCATCGGCGCGATGCGCGACGGCTCGAAGGACCGCTACTTTCAGGACGACATCGAGTCGAGCGCACCCCAGAAGCTGGTGCCCGAGGGCATCGAGGGCCGCGTGCCGTACAAGGGCCCGCTCCGCGACTCGCTGTACCAGCTGGTCGGCGGCCTGCGCTCGTCGATGGGCTACGTCGGCGCCGCCACCATCGGCGAGCTGCACGACAAGGCGCAGTTCGTGCGCATCACGTCGCAGGGCCTGCGCGAGTCCCACGTCCACGACGTGATCGTCACCAAGGAAGCGCCGAACTATCGGCTCGAATAGAAGCGCAACCCATGTCCCACCAGCTCGTCCTCATCCTCGATTTCGGCTCGCAGTACACGCAGCTCATCGCCCGCCGCATCCGCGAGCACGCGGTGTACTGCGAGGTCCATCCCCACGCGCTCACGATCGAGAAGATCCGCGCGCTGGCTCCGGCCGCGATCGTGCTGTCGGGCGGGCCGTCGTCGGTCTACGAGGCCGGCGCCCCGTCGGTCACGCCCGAGGTCTTCGAGCTCGGCGTGCCGATCCTCGGCATCTGCTACGGCGCCCAGCTCACCGCGCACCTGCTCGGCGGCGATGTCCGGCCTTCGGACAAGCGCGAGTACGGCCGCGCGGTGGTGCGGGTGAAGCAGGGCGGGGCCGGGCTGTTCCGCACCCTCGCCACCGGCGAGCAGCTCACGGTGTGGATGTCGCACGGCGACTCGGTCGAGGTCTTGCCGCCCGGGTTCGTCCACCTTGGCGAAAGCGACAACTGCCCGAGGGCGGCCTTCGCCGACGTCGCCCGCAAGATCTACTGCATCCAGTTTCACGCCGAGGTCGTGCACACGCCGCGCGGCGCCGAGATCCTCGCCGGGTTCCTGTTCAGCGTCGCCGGGCTGCGCGGCGACTGGTCGATGGCGACCTTCGCCGACGAGGCGGTGGTCCGGATCCGGGCCCAGGTCGGGCCCGAGGGCCGCGTGATCTGCGGCCTGTCGGGCGGCGTCGACTCGTCGGTGGCCGCCGCGCTCATCCACCGCGCCATCGGCGACCGGCTGACCTGTATCTTCGTCGACAACGGCCTGCTGCGTCGGGGCGAGCGCGAGCAGGTCGCGGCGATCTTCCGCGATCACTTCAAGATCGATCTGCGCGTGGTCGACGCCGTCGACCGGTTCCTCGACGCGCTGGCCGGCGTCACCGACCCCGAGCGCAAGCGCAAGATCATCGGCTACGAGTTCATCGCCGTCTTCGACGAGGAGGCCAAGACCGTCGGCGACGCCCAGTTTCTGGCCCAGGGCACCCTCTACCCCGACGTCATCGAGTCGGTGTCGGTGCGCGGCCCGGCCGCGGTGATCAAGAGCCACCACAACGTCGGCGGCCTGCCCGAGCGCATGAACCTCAAGCTGGTCGAGCCGCTGCGCGAGCTGTTCAAGGACGAGGTGCGGCTCCTGGGCGCCGAGCTGGGGCTGCCCCACGCGATGATCAGCCGCCAGCCGTTCCCCGGGCCCGGCCTGGCCGTCCGCTGCCTCGGCGAGCTGCTCCGGCCCCGCCTCGAGTCCCTGCGCGGCGCCGACGCGATCGTCGAAGAGGAGATCCGCGCCGCCGGGCTCTACGAGCAGATCTGGCAGGCCTTCGCGGTGCTGCTGCCGGTGCGCTCGGTCGGCGTCATGGGCGACAACCGCACCTACGACGAGGCCATCGCGATCCGCGCGGTCACGTCCCTCGACGGCATGACCGCCGACTGGGTCCCGCTGCCGCACCAGCTGCTCGGCACGATGTCGGCGCGCATCATCAACGAGGTGCGCGGCGTGAACCGCGTCGTCTACGACATCACGAGCAAGCCGCCCGGGACCATCGAGTGGGAGTGAAGGCGCTGCCGGCGCTGGCGCTGCTGATCGCGAGCGGGGCCGTGCCGGCGAGCGCGGCGCCGCTGGTCGCCGAGGTCGCGCCCGGCGTGACCGTCGACTGGACCCGGGCGATCGTGACCGCGCGCGGCGTCGGGCCCGCCGATCGCAACGCGCCGTCGCCAGCGGTGGCCCGAGTCGGTGCGCGGCGCGCTGCGATCTCCGGCGCGCGGGCCCGGCTCCTCGCCGCGGTGGGCAGCTTGCCGGCCGTCGGCGGATCGCTCGGCACGGTGGCGGACGCGACCCGGCTCGCGACCGAGGTCGAGGCCGCGCCGGTGGTCGACGAGCAGCTCGGCACCGACGGCTCGGTGCGGGTGACGATCGCCGTCGGCACCGAGGCGCTCCGCCTCGCGATCACCGGCCCGCGGGCCGCGCCCGCCGACGAGGCCGCGCCCGCGACCTGGATCGTCGACGCTCGCGACCAGCCGTCGACGGTGCCGGTGATCGGCCTCGCCCTTGCCCACGGCGTCGACCGCGCCGCCTTCGCGATCCGCTACGCGACGACCATCCCGAGCGCGCCGGGCGCGACCAGCGTGCGCGCGACCGCCGCCCGCGCCGGACAGCTCGACCTCGACGGCGCCTTGCCGCCGGCTGGCGCTGCGGTCGTCGTGGTGGTACGTCCGGACCCGTGACGTCGACGACGCTCCCGGTCGCGCTGCGCCGGTTCGCTCCGGTCGCGCTGCTCCGGTTCGCTCCGGTCGCGCTGCGCCGGTTCGCTCCGGTCGCGCTGCTCCGGTTCGCTCCGGTCGCGCTGCTCCGGTTCGCTCCGGTCGCGCTGCTCCGGTTCGCTCCGGTCGCGCTGCGCCGGTTCGCTCCGGTCGCGCTGCGCCGGTTCGCTCCGGTCGCGCTGCTCCTGGCAGCTCCGGTCGCCGTCGCGGCCGATCCGGTGGTCACCTACAGCAGCACCGGCAGCGTCGACGCGGCTGAGGTCGATCCCCGCACCCACGCGCTGGACGCCGCCTTCGCCAGCGCGGTCACCGAGGCGGTCGCCGACCTCGCCGGCACCAACGCTCGCGCTCAGGCCGCCGCCGTCGACCGCGAGATCGTCAAGCGGGCCCGCCGCTTCGTGGTGTCGTTCGCGGTGCAGCGCGAAGGCCCCAGGCCCGGCGACCTCTTCGAGCTGACCGTCGATGTGCGCATCGATCACGGCAAGCTCGCCACGCGCCTGGTCGAGCTGGGCGTGACGCTGCGCGATCCTGCCGGCGCCGCGCCCGCGCCACCGGTGGTCCAGCGCCGTCGCGCGACCGTGCTGTACCGGCTCACCGGCGCCGGTCCGCTGGCCGCCACCTTCGGCTCGGCCGCGCGCGGCGACGTGGTGGGCGCCGAGCTGTTGGTCGGCGCGCTCGAGCGCGGCGGGTACAGCGTCGTGCCAGCCAGCGCCGCGGGCCCGCCGCCCGACGCCGACGGCGACCTCCCGGTCGACGATCTGGGTGCCCGCGCGCTCGCCGCCGACGTCGGCGCTGACGCTGCGCTGGTGGTGAGCGTCGCGGTCGGCGCGGTCGGCCCGGTGCGGGGCACCCCGCTGGTCGCCGCGCCGGCGCGGGCCTGGCTCCACCTCGTCGACGTGAAGACCAACCGGAGCCTGCGCGAGGCCGCGATCGTGACCGGCGCCTGGGGCGATCGCGAGCGAGTCCCGCTGGCTGCCGCCACCGCCGCAGCCGCCCAGCTCGCGAGCCACGGGTTCGGTAGCGCCGTGCCCGCGGCGCGGGTCGTCGACGCGCCGCCCCTGGTCGCGTCATGGGGCATCACGGTCCGGATCGTCGGCGACGGGGCCTGGAACGCCGCCGCGCTCATCCGCGCCGATCTCTCGCGCGCGCCCGGCGTCACCGCGGTCGGCTACGCCGGGGTTGGCGTCGGGGCGGTCGCGCTCGCCGTCGTCGGTGCCAGCGTCGACAAGGTCGCCGGCGTCGCCCGCGTCACGCCCGGGTTCTCGGCCCGCACCCGCGTCGAAGATGGCGTGGTCGTGGTGAAGCTTCAGTGACCCGCCTCGTCGCCACCGCGCTCGCCGCGATCGCGCTCGTCGCTTGCGCTCGGCCCGCGCCCGATCGCCCCGATCGCGTCGACGCCAACGACGCGATCGTCTACCTCACCGTGCCGGTGCCCGACGCCGCGCTGTGGGTCGACGGCGTCTTGGTCGGCCCGGTCGCCGACCTCAAGCGCGGGTTCGCCGTCGAGCCCGGTCGTCACCGCCTCGAGCTGCACCACGACGCGTACTTCAGCCACTACCAAGAGCTCGATCTCGGGCCGGCGCAGCGGCTCCGCTTGACGATCGCGCTGGCCCCGCAACTGCCGTAGTAAGG
>Ga0105046_10001287_pt1 | contig 38364 bp, 37 predicted proteins | sample MAT03_FD_78385 | JGI IMG/M metagenome (GOLD analysis project Ga0105046, IMG submission 78385) | Freshwater microbial communities from Lake Fryxell liftoff mats and glacier meltwater in Antarctica - MAT-03 (megahit assembly) | ecosystem: Environmental > Aquatic > Freshwater > Ice > Liftoff... | reverse complement strand
GACAGGACCCGAAACGCCAGGCCGATCAAAGCAGCAGAGCCGCTCACCGAGCGGCCCAACCCTTGCAAATGCAACAACCCCACCGGCGAGCGTCAGAACCCGAATTTCATCACCCTGCTAGGGCGACGGACGCGATTTCGTTGAGGGCCGTGGTCGTCGTGTCGACGCGTAGGTCGTATCTCCAGCCTTCGTGGATCGCCAGCGAGGCCACGGCCATTCCGCCGGGCACGTCGTTGCGGAGTTGCTCGCGGCGCGTGAGTTCGTCGGGCTGACAGTCGAGGCCGATTCGAATCGTGGGAATGTCGGCGAATGCCTCGTCGAACATCGATGCAGGGTGGCCACCTGCCGCAACCGCTACGTAGTTGCCCGCGCGGGCAAGGGCGGCGATGCCGTCGAGAAAGCCGTGGTGCAAGCCGGCAGATGCATCGCGCCAGATCAGGTACTCCACACTCACGGATCCGAACATCGGCTCGTCGAAGACGACCCATGGCAGGGCGCTCGTCGATTGGATCTCACGCAGCAGCGTCGATTTCCCCGAGCTCGACGGACCGTTGACGATGAGCAGCCGCCCACCGATCACGCCACCGAACGCGACAGGCCGCTCATACACGTTGAGCCAGTTCACCGTTGCTGCATCGGCAGTGCCGAAGACGACCCGCCACTCCCGGTCACCCGCCCTCGCGACCCCATCCGCTCGCTCGCCATTGACCGCAACCGACACCACTTCGAGGTCGGCTCGATCGCGCAACGGCAGCAGGGCGGCGTCCGTCTCGACCAGCGAACGAAACAGCTCGGTGTGTTGGTCGCTCTCCGTCACGTCACTGCCGTCCGCACCGCACCGATTAGTCATTCTGGGCGTATCCAGTCCCGGCGAATTCAAGCGGTGAGCGCGACAAGCTCTGCGAATCGTTCGGCTGGAGTGTCCCACATGAGGGTCTTGCGTGGGCGACCGTTGAGGAGTGCTGCGATGTCGTCGAGGTCGTGTTGGCTGTAGCCGGAGAGGTCGGTGCCCTTGGGGAGGAACTGGCGCACGAGGCCGTTCCAGTTCTCGTTGGTCCCTCGTTGCCAGGGTGAATGCGGATCACAGAAGTAGACGTCGATCCCGGTCGCGATAGTGAACGCGACATGGTCCGACATTTCCTTGCCCTGGTCCCAGGTCAACGAACGGGCCAGCTGCTCGGGAAGTCGTTGGATGTGTTGCTTGATGCGTTCAGCGACGTGCTCGGCGGTGCGGTTGTCAAGCTTGATCAGCATCCCCATCCGCGTTGTCCGTTCGACCAGCGTCGCGACTGCGGACTTGCCGTCCTTGCCGATGATCAGATCGCCTTCGATGTGACCAGGGACAGCACGGTCCTCAACCTCGGCAGGCCGCTCAGAGATATTCACCATATTCGGGATCTTGCCGACGGTGCTCGACGTTCGCCCGTGAGGCCGGCGCGCCGCGCGACCTGACCGCAGACATGCAGCGAGCTCTTTGCGCAGCTCACCTTTGGCCTGGACGAACACAGCTTGATAGATCGACTCGTGCGACACCCACCACTCTGGCTGATCCGGATGCTCCTTGCGGAGCCGTTGGTCGATCTGCTCGGGCGACCACTTGCGTTCGCGCACCAACGACTGGACCTCGACCCACAGCCACGGGCGCTGCTCGATCCACCCCAGCTTGGGACGCAACGCAGCCTGATCAGCACGCTCTTGGGCCACGAACGCCCGATAGCGGACACGGCCGCCGACACGGGCGATCTCACGACCGATCGTGCCGCGATGGCGACCCAACCGGCAGCGATCCGCGCGTCGGTCTCCTTTCGTTCGATCCCGACACGGATCTCCTCGCGATCTTCCAACGTCAACGCGTCTGGTCGTGGAGTGCGATCTCGTAACACACACAGCCTGCTCGGCCGCACGACGACGAAGAGTGTTCAACCCCACACCCGCCACCAACGCCGCCTCGGGCTGAGTCGCACCCCGCGCCAACGCCCGCAACCCCGGGAACACCACCGACAACGGCAACCTCGGACGCCCAACCTGCACCACACCACACCCCCTCAATCAGGAGATGTCGCGCTCACCACTTGAGACCGCCCCCGGCTTCCGGGACGGAGAACACCCGGATCGCTTATTGGGACGGCTCGCGCCCAGAATCTCCTTGCGCGCGCAAATGGGTGCGATACGTGTCGGGCGGGGCTTCAGCCGGTTTCGCTGGTGTCGATGGTGATGGGTTCCAGGGTGGTGGCGGTGGGGTCGAGGATGCTCGGGTCGAGCGTGGTGGTCGGGGCGAAGGTGGTCGTCGCGCCGGCCTCACCAGCACAGGTGACCTTCACGACCTGCTGCCGCTCGAAATTGAAAGTGGACTTGGCGGTGGCACCGAAATGCTCGATGAAGTCGTTCAAGGATGCGGTGTCCTCGGCACAACTGCGCTCCACCTTCGGCGCGTGCTGTACAACCCAACCGTTCTCCAACCGCACCCAGCCGCCATCCAGCAATTCGGCCACCGCTGGCAGCTCGACGGCTGCCCCCGGCAGGCCCTCGATGATCGAGAACCACAGCACGCCATCACCAAGTAGATCGGCGGCCACTGTGCACTGCCCGATCTTCTCCATCTGCCGGCAATCGATCTCACCCGGAGTGCCCGCTTTGATGATCATTCGGCGGGTGCCGTCGATGGTGAGTGTCATGTCCTTGTTGGCACGACCGTCAACGATTGCGAAACCCGGCGGCGGCTGAATTCCATACACCCACGCGACAACGTCGATCGTGCGATCCGGTGTGGCGTTGCCCACGTCGAGCGCCTGCTCAGGGGTGGACTCGCGAGTCTTGGCGAACGCCACCACGGCGAGGGCCAACCCACCCAACGCTGCAAACGTCAACCAAAATCGCAGGGTGAAGAACTGCCGCACGGTGCGAGCGTAGGTCAGCCGGCGCGCAGAGCTGCGGCAGTGACCACTGCGGCACGTGTGGCCGCGACACCGATGGAGTCGAGCACGTCGTCGGTGTGGCTGAAGCCCACGAACAACGCCTCGTACGCACCCGGTGCCAGCGCGACGCCCTCGGCGAGCATCGCGTGGAAGAACACGCGGAACATCGCCTCGTCGGTGGTCTTCGCCTCGGCGAAGTTGGTGGGCGCGACGCCCGCACCCAGCGCATCGCCGAAGTACATGCCCACCAACGTGCCCACGACGGGGAAGGTGGCCGCGAGACCGGCCGCCGCGAACGCAGCCGTCAGCAGCGCCGACAGCCGTGCCGCACGTTCGCGCAACACCACATACGCGTCCGGCGTGAGCAGAGAGAGCGCCGCGCGACCGGCCGCGGTGGCCAACGGATTGCCCGCCAGCGTGCCGGCGTGGAACACCGGGCCAAGCGGCGACAGCGTCTCCATGATGTCGCGACGGCCACCGACGCAACCGATGGGCAGACCGCCACCGATGACCTTGCCGAAGGTGGTGATGTCCGCGCGCACACCGAACTGCTCCTGCGCGCCACCGGTACCGAGACGGAAGCCGGTGATCACTTCGTCGAACACCAAAAGTGCACCGACACGGTCGCACTCCGCCCGCAGGCCTTCGAGGAAGCCTGGCACCGGCGCAACGACACCCATGTTGGCAGCCAGCGGCTCGACGAACACTGCCGCTACCTGCTCATCCAACACCGGTACCACGTTGTACGGCACAACCAGCGTGTTGGCCACCGCGCTGGCAGGCACACCGGCCGTACCGGGCAGCCCGAGCGTCGCCACACCACTGCCGCCGGCCGCCAACAACGCATCGGTGGCACCGTGGAAGTTGCCGTGGAAGATCACGATGCGGTCGCGACCGGTGAAGCCACGCGCCAGGCGAACAGCCGTGCTGGTGGCCTCGGTACCCGAGTTCATGAGGCGCACGCGTTCGCAGCTGGGAACCCGCGCGACGATCTCCTCCGCCAGCAACATCTCGCCCGGCGTCGGCGCGCCGTACGAGGTGCCACCCGCGGCCGCGGCGGTGATGGCAGCCGAGATGGCCGGATGTGCGTGACCGAGGATGATGGCGCCATAGCTCTGCACGAGGTCGAGGTAGCGAGTGCCCTCCACGTCGAACACGTACGGGCCTTCTGCGCGATCGACGATGTACGGAGTGCCGCCAACCGACTTGAACGCACGAATACTGCTGTTGACGCCGCCGGGGATCACCGCACACGAGCGGGCAAAGAACTCGGCATTCGTACGAGCCTGATCAGTCACTACGTGCTCCTCAGGAGAAGGTCTCGGCGTACCAGCGCGTGAGGTACGTGAGGATGACATCGGCACCGGCACGGCGGATGGCGGTGAGTTGCTCGGTGGCCACCGCGTCGTGGTCGATCCACCCGTTCGCCGCGGCGGCCTTGATCATCGCGTACTCGCCGCTGACGTGATACGCAGCGACCGGTACATTCACCGCCGCCTTCACAGCCGCGATGATGTCGAGATAGCTGAGTGCCGGCTTCACCATCACCATGTCGGCACCCTGCGCGAGATCGGCCTGCACTTCCACGATCGCCTCGCGGGCGTTGCGCCAATCCTGCTGGTACGCCTTGCGGTCGCCACCGCCAACGATCGCGCAGTCGACCGCATCACGGAACGGGCCGTAGAGGCCGCTGGCGTACTTGGCCGAATACGCCAGGATCGAGGTGTTGCCATGCCCCGCGCCATCGAGTGCGGAACGAATGGCACCGACCTGACCGTCCATCATTCCGCTGGGCGCCACCATGTGCGCCCCTGCATCGGCCTGCGCGACAGCAATTCGGCCGTAGATCTCCAACGTCGCGTCGTTGTCGACCGACGTGTTCGGGTGACCCGCCGGGCCATCCAGCACACCGCAGTGACCGTGCGACGTGTACTCATCAACACATAGGTCGGCCATCAACACCATCTCGTTGCCGACATCGCCGGCCAGGTCCGCCAGGGCCAGCTGCACGATACCGTTCGGGTCGAACGCACCCGAGCCGATCTCGTCCTTCACCGACGGCACGCCGAACAGGATGACGGCCTTCACGCCAAGGTTGGCGAGCTGGCGAACTTCCTCGCGCAGGCTGGCGCGGGTGTGCTGCACGACGCCCGGCAGCGACGCAATCGGCTGCGGCGAATCGATGCCCTCGCGCACGAACAGCGGCGCCACCAGCTGGCGCACATCGAGCTGCGTTTCGGCGACGAGATCGCGCATCGCAGAAGAGCTGCGCAAACGCCGAGGCCTCGAGGCGGGGAAAGAACCTGACACGAGTAGGCATCGTAACGATCTCCTCAGGTCTGCCCCCCAACGCGCCGATACCTTTCACCGATGGACGGACCCACGGCACGCCGCGAGCCCAGTACGAAGGTGCTGGCTTCGCTGGAGCAGCAGGCGGTGGAGGCGCGCCAGGCCGGCGACTTCGACAACGCCAGCCGTCTCTTCGCGATGGCCGCTGACGCCTCCGAGAATCAGCAGATTCAGCTCAATCTGCAGATCCGGCAAGCCTGCTGCCTGCTGGCAATCGAACGCTACGAAGAGGCTGCAGCGCTCACGCAGGTGGTCGCCCAGCAAGCGCGCTCGGAGGGCTACCTGCCCGAACTGGCCGACGCCCTGGGCGTGATGGTGGACCACCACAGTCGCTCGAATCGCCTTGCCGAAGCGGCACACATACTCTCCGAGGCTGTGTACATCCTTGATCGTTTGCCCAATGAGTCGGCCAACTATCAGGTCATGCACAACATGGCGGTCACCTATGCGCAGTGCGGCTTCGTGGAGGCGGCGCTCGAGTTGTACGACCGTGCGCTGCGTCTGGCCGACACAGACGATGATCGCCAGTTCGCGTACTCCAGCATGTCGGGCGCGTACCACTACGCCGCGCAGCGTGAGCCCGACCCGGACGAACGCAGTCGTCTCATTCACGATGGGCTCTACGCCGCCACCGCCGCGCTCGACCCCGAAGGTGGCCACGAGATGATGGCCATTTGTCAGGCGATGGCCCACCGCTCGATGATGCTCGCCGAAATCGGCCACTACCACGCTGCACTCGACGACGCCCGCAACGCACGTGCGCTCGCGAAAGAACACGGCATGCGCAAGGAGCAAGTGATCGCAATGTCAGGCGAGGCAATGGCACTGTGGGGTGCCAGCCAGAGCACCGACGTCGTGGACCTGATCGGCGACACACTCGCGCTCGCCGCCGAGCTCAACTACACCGAATACCTGACGCCACTCCTGAAAGTGGAAGTCGAGGTGCTGTGGAAGATGGGTCGGCTCGACGAGGCCCGCGCCGCGCTCGAACGTAACCTCGACAACGCGAATCGAGGCCTGCATGACGAGCGCACCGCCCGTTGGGAACATGTTCGTCTCGGCGTCGAGCACCTGCGCGTCGAAGCCATCAGCGAGAGCGATCCGCTGACCGGCCTGCCCAACCGCCGCCACCTTGCCCACCTCTTGCCCGAAGTACTCGAAGAGCATGCGCCGGTGTGTGTCGGCGTGATCGACCTAGACGGCTTCAAGCAGGTCAACGACGAATACGGCTACCTCGAGGGCGACAGCGTCCTTCAGGAAGTCGCTGGCCTCCTCGAACGTGTCTGCCGGCGGGGTGACTCAGTGGTGCGCCTCGGCGGTGACGAGTTCGTGATGGTGCTGCGCGAGACATCGCCGGGCGACGCTCGCTACGTCTTCGAACGGGTGCGCATGCTGATTGCGACGCGCACCTGGCACGGAATTCCAAGCAGCGTGACGATCACCGCATCAGTCGGCGCATCGGTCGGCAGCGGTGCATTCGACTCGACGCGATTGCTAGCCGACGCGACCAGCGCGCTACAGCACGCCAAGAAGACCGGCCGCGACCGCGTCACCTTCCGCTGACACGGCGGCAGGCCCGGTAGCGTCTCGGGCGATGGCAGCCCAGGCATGGTTCTCTCGCGGTGACGCCGACGTCACCCCCGGCACAGTTGCGGTTCTGCAGCTGACGGTGGTCAACCTCGGCGACACGACCGACACTTTCGTGCTCACCACTGCGGGCATGGCCGCCGGCTGGACCACCATCGACCCTGCCACGCTCACGCTCTTCGGTGGCACGCAACAGATCGTCGACATCGAAGTCTTCCCGCCACTCCTGCCCAGCACCACGGCCGGCCCGACGTCGCTGTCCATCCGCATCATCCCGCAGAGCGACCCTGACGACGTTCGCAGCGCCGAGACCACGCTCAACATCGCCGGTAGCTTCGACCGTCGCCTCGACGTGTTACAGCCCGCACTGCGCGGCCGTCGCAGCGCCACCTACGAGATGATGTTGGAGAACCGGGGCAACACGCAGGCCAGCTGCCGTCTGCACCTGATCGATTCCTCTGGGCGCATCGAGGCCGAGTTCGACCCACCTGCCGCTGGCGTCGAGCCTGGGGGCAGCACGCTCATTCGCATGAAGGTGCGCACCAAGCGCTTCCAGTGGGAGCGTCGTGCCCGCACGATTCCGTTCCGCATCGATGCCGACCAACCGGGCAGCCCCACCGCCACCAGCAACGCCACCTTCGTGCAGACACCGATGGTTCCCGAGCATCTCGTCGGGCGCATTGTTGGTCTGGTCTCGGTCGCAGCCGTTGTCCTGGCCGGATGGTTCGGTGTCGTCATGCCCGCCATCCGCGACGCCGCCAACACCGCTGTGCGCGAGGCCGTCCCCGAGACCACGACCACCATTGCGCCCACTATCGATTCGCAGACCGGCGTCACCGTGCAGCCAACGGTCCCACAGGAGGAGGAGGGCACCATCATCAACATTCCTCTCTCCGTCTCCGTCCCTGTGGGTCAGTCGGACACCGCCGTGTACAAGGTGCCCGCCGGGCAACGCCTTCGGGTCACCGACATCATCGTGCAGAACCCCAACAGCGACCAGGGCTCACTGCTGATCCTGCGCGGCGACGTGCCACTGTTCACGTTCAACCTCGCGGCGTTCTTCGGCGACGTCAGCGCTCCCCTCGTCACGCCGATCGAACTGCTCGCAGGCGAGGAGTTGTCCGTGCAGGTCACCTGCACCAGCCAAGGCGACCAGACGCTGACCACTTGCTTCCAGAACGTGTTCGCCAGCGGCATCCTGTTGCCAGCGTAAACAGTCGCAGAAAACGCCGGGCTAACGCCCTGGCCAGTTGGCAGAACCGGGCGACATTGGATTCGCACGCCCAAAAACCAATACCTCAGCGACCGCCGACTGCCCATCAGCAGTCTGCGCAACCAGCGTGCGGTTGCCTGTTCGCTCTGTGGGGCGCACAACAAACTGGACGTCCAGCGTGCCGTAGCCCGTCGTCACAGCGGTAACCGTGGCGCCACTGCCGTCGCCCCACGAGATGGTGACCGGCACGGTGGGCGCAAAGCCGATACCGGTGAGCGTGACACGTGAGCCGGGGATGATGGAGGTGTTGCTGGCAGCCATCTTCGGCTCGTAGCGACCATCGCCACTGACCAGCAGGGTTGCATACACGCCACCGTCGGTCACGGCGACCACGTTGGCGGTGCGCCGGCCGGAGCCGGTGGGCGTGAAGATCACCTGCAGATCGCATGCCATGCCGGCGTCGATCGTCGTGCGGGTGCACTCATCGAGATTGACCTGGAAGTCGTCGGGGTGCGAGCCCAACACTTCCACCGAGGTGATGCGCACGGGGTTGAAGGCAACGTTGGAGAGCGTGAACGCCATCGGCTCGCCACGTGACGCAACGACCAGCGAACCGCCGTAGGCGCCGCCGGGGGTGGGTGCCAGCGCCGGGTCGCCACCAAGTCCGTTGAGCTCGGCGCTGATGGTCGCCGCATCAAAGCCGGTCTCGCTGACAGTGAGCGTGCCCGTGATGGGGCCAGGCACGCTGGGCATCATCATCAAATTGACCGTGCAGGAACCGCCGGGCGGCACCGGCGTGACGATTGCGACGACGCAGGTGCCACCGCTGATCAAGAAGTCGGGATTCGTGGTCTCCACCAACACCGGCACGAACGACGACGGGCCACGGTTATTGACCACCAGGTACCACTCGGGCCCCGGGTAACCAACAGCGACGGTGCCGACATCGAGATTGGCCAGCTCGAGCAACGGCAGGTGATCGACGATGCCAACCTGGCGTCCATCGGCGACCGGGTTGCCGTACGCGCTACCCGCCAGCGTATCGAACACCACGACGCGGCCAGTGGCCGACAGCTTGGGATGCGAGTTGGCGGCCGGCGCCGGGGTGACCCCATCGGCCAGCACCGATACCCGCTCCACAGCTCCCGACGACGGCACGAACAGCACGATGTCGCCATCGGTGTGGCCACCGGCAGCGCTGCTATGCGTCTCGAACAGGTTGCCGGCACGCGAGACGTAGAGCAGTTCGGTGCCACTCTGGTTGAGCGCCGGTTGGGTGGCAGCCGAATCGGCGGCGATCGGGGGTGCGGCAGGCACACCCGGCGGGGTTGGCGCAGCAGCGACGCGGCTGGCCAGCTGCATCGAAGCGTCTGTGCGGTCAAGGAGGTACACCTGCGGGGTACACAGCGGGTTACAGGCGGGCAACACGGCACCGGCCACCAGGCTGGTCGCGGTGGAGACGAAGGCGAGGTGGTCGCCGTCACCCGAGACGGCCGGGCTGAACGAATCACCAAAGTCGCCCTTCAGTGTTGCGGAGGCGCGACGCACGTTGGTGTTGCGGTCGAGGTTGAGCCGGTCCCACACGTAGACGTTCGAGGCGGCCAGCGCGCCAGGCTGCGCACCCTCGCCCCACTCGGCCAACATCAGCGACGAGTTGGCATCGGAGGTGAACGCCAGAACCGACCCATCTGCGCTGAGTGCCGGTTCACGGAGACCCACGTACTTGAACGTGGTGTTGGGTGCCTCCGCAGGAGTACCGGCAACCGGCACAGCGCGGCCCGATTCACCAATGGCGATGGACAGGTCGACCAATGTGATGCCGGTGAGGTCTGGCGCCGAGGAGCTGAACTCGCCGGTGTACGCCACCAGGCCACCTTCGCCGGACACGGCCGGCGGGTACAGCGGACTGACATTGTCGCCAGCAGTCGATTGGAAGCCGGAGCCACGCGACGCGGAGACAAGCTCCCAGTCGCCCGGCTGGCCACCACACACGGGGAGCAGCACGCGATAGACGTCCCAGCGGGCGCCTGTGTCGTCGTCGCGGAAGAGGTCGTAGGCCAGTTCGGTGATGACCGTGACCGAGCAGCCGTCCGCGCTGATGACCGGCCACACCGACTCGCCGGGGCCAATGTCGGGTGACTGCGCGGTCAGCTCGACAACGGAGCCATCGGAACGATCCTTCAGCCACGTCGTGCTCTGGCGAGTGTCGCTCGCGTCCGTGGGGGCCCCGGCGTACACCACCAGACGACCATCCGCCGAGACCGACGGCGTTTGCGAGGCAACGCTCTCCACGACGGCCGTCGGCAACTGGGGGCTGGCCTGGGCCGCGGGCCTTTCAGCGGCAGCCTGACTGATGCCAAGGGCCGTGAGTACCGCAGCTGCACCCCCGAGGAGGAGCCAGCGCCGAGGGGTCGACGTGATGTGCATGGTGTGTGTGCGAAGTTCCGGCCGTTTGGGGTGCGAACTGTATGAATGCTACTCGGTTCCGGCCAAGTGGCTCTTCAGAGCAGCCACCAATCCCGGCAGAGAATGATCGGCGGCAACGAGTGAAACCTTGAGGCCCACCTGTTCCACCGCGGCAGCTGTCTGGGGCCCGATGGCGACCACGATCGGCGGCGTGGTCTGCCCGAACACAGCAACCCAGGCCCGGGCCGCGGAACCGCTGGCAAACAGCACCGCATCGGCCGACAGTGCCGCCAACTGCTGGCCTGCAGACGGGCGGGCAGGGGCGCTGCGATAGGGGCTATTAGGGGTGACCTGCCAGCCCACGCGCTGCAGGCCGGCGGTCATAGTCGTCTCCGCACCAACGGCCTGCACCAGCAGCACCCGGCCGCTGCCGGCGGGGAACTCGGCCAGCAGGCCCAGGGCGCGCTGGTCGGTGGGTACCAGCGTCATCCGCAGCCCGCCAGCGGCCAACGCTGCGGCGGTCGTCGCCCCGACTGCCGCCACTCTGCCGGGTGCCGTCGTGTGGACGTCGAGGTAGGCGCTGGCACCGTTCGGTGAAGTGACCACGAGCCAGTCGAACTCGGACGGCTTCAACGCTGCCAAGGTTGCAGCGGCGACCGGCTCGGGCACGATCTCGATCAGCGGCACCACGACCGCGACTGCACCCTCGGCTTCCAGCAGCGACACCAGCTCGTCGGCCTGTTCCGCCGCTCTAGTGACGACGACACGACGACCGGCGAGCGCACTCACGAGCTCAGCCGAGCTCGGCCTGAAGTGAGCGGGCCAGCTCCCCGGCCTGCTGCAGCTGTTCATCGCGCCCACCCTGAACCGTCACGGATTTCGTCACGTGGAGATTCACCGAGGGGTCGGCGAGGAAGCCCGTCAGCAACCCCTCGATCGCGAACGCGGCAACGGGTAGCGAACAGCCGGAACCCAGCTCGGCCAGGAATGCGCGCTCCAACTCGACAGTCGCGCGTGTGGCCGGGTGGTCGATGGCGGCCAGCAATTCGGCGACCTCTTCGTCGTCGGTGCGGCACTCGACGGCCACGCACCCCTGTCCGGGCGAGGGCACGAACGTCTCCACCGGTAGGTGCTGCGCGATTCGCTCGGTGAGTTCTAGGATCTCCAGCGCAGCAACCGCCATCACCAGCGCACCGCCCTCGGGCAGCTTCGACAAGCGAGTGTGGATGTTGCCGCGCAGCTCCACGAACTTCAGGTCGGGCCGGACCACTGTGAGTTGCGCCCGCCGCCGAACCGAGCCGGTCGCCACCGTCGCACCGAGCGGCAGGTCGGCCAACGCGGCGCCGACGAGCGCGTCGCGCGGGTCGCGGCGCTCGCAGAACGCGGCCAGCTGCAAACCATCTGCAGGTGCCGACGGCAGGTCCTTCGCGCTGTGCACAGCAAGGTCGGCGTGACCGTCGAGTACCGCCCGCTGCACTTCCTTCACGAACACACCCTGGCCACCAATCGTGTGCAGCGGCACATCGGTGCGCTGGTCGCCCATCGTCTCCACGAACACCAGCTCCACGGTGAGCCCGCCGTGGGCGGACATCAATGCATCGGCGACGGCGGTTGCCTGGGCCGTCGCCTGCGCGCTGCCACGCGTCGCCAGCCGCAACGTGGGCGGGCGCACGGCCATCAGCCCAGGTCGAAGAGGTCGCGCACGGCGGCGGCGTTGCGCTCGCCCTGCGGGCTGCCGGCGTCGTCTTTCAACTTCACCGACATCTGGTGCAGCAGCTTGGCGACGATGCCCTTGGTGACCGCCTCCACCGCCACGCGCTGAGCGGGGTCGAGAGTGGCCAGCCGGTTCGAGAAACGCTCGAGCTCGGCAACGCGAACGATGTCGGCCTTCTCATGTAGCTGGGCGACCAGTGGTGCTGCCTGCCGGGCGGTGGACTCGAGACCGAAGCGCTCGACTTCCTCACCGACGATGCTGCGGACCCGGTCTGCCTCAGCAGCCCGCAACGCGATGCCACGAGCAGCCCAATCGCGTAGGTGGTCGAGGTTGAGCAGTGTGACGTTGGCGGCCTGCTCGACGTCTGATGCGACATCGCGAGGAACGGCAATGTCGACGACGAGCAACGGGGTGGTAACACCGTCGCGAGCCCCGACCACCAGATCGTGATCGATGATGATGGTGCCAGCGCCTGTGCAGGTGAGCAGCACATCGGCTTCACGCAGCGCCGCGCCCAGCTGGCTGAACGGTGCAATGCGCCCGCCCACGCGCTCGGCCAACTGCGTAGCGCGAGCCTCGGTGCGGTTGATGACCGTGATGTCGGTGGCGCCTGCGCCAACCAGCGCAACGGCGATACCTTCACCCATGTCACCAGCACCCACGACCAGGACCCGGCGACCGGCGATGCCGCCCAAACGTTCTTGCGCCATCTCCACTGCTGCGTGGCTGACCGAGGCAGTGTGCTTGCCGATGGACGTTTCATTGCGGGCCCGCTTGCCCGTCTCGATGGCGTGACGGAACAGCAGGTTCAGCGTCGCCTTGGCGCCGCCCTCCGACTGGGCCATCTCCCATGCCCCGCGGACCTGGCCGAGAATCTCGCTCTCACCCAGCACCGCTGAATCGAGCCCGGCCGCAACCTCGAACAGGTGGCTGACCGCGGCATCGTCGTGCTGGCTGTACAGGTGCCGATGCAGCTCGTCGGGTTGCAGGCCACCGAGCTCGCAGAAGAAGTCACGAATGTCGGCGTAGGCACCGTGAAAGCGCTCGGCAACGCAGAACACCTCGGTGCGGTTGCAGGTGCTGAGCACCGCTGCCTCACGGATGTTGGCGCGGCTGACGAGCCCGGTGACGGCCTTGCGCAACTCGGTACCCGACAGCGAGACGCGCTCCAGCAGCTCGATAGGAGCCGTGCGGTGGTTCACACCGATGACGACGATGCTCATGCGCCCACCAATCTACGCCGTCGCCGAGCGGGGAGGGGTACCGGGCACGGCATGAATTGCACTGCCGGCCCGACGCTGTTCGTGATAGCTGAGGATCTGCAGCTCGACAGCTAGATCGACCTTACGGACCTCGATGGAGCGCGGCACCGTCAACACGATGGGAGCGAAGTTCAGGATACTGGTGACGCCAGCTTTGACCAGCAGGTCGGCCGCTTCCTGCGCGGCGTCACCGGGGGTGGCAACCACGCCGATGTTGACCCGCTTGGTGGCAACGATCTGCTGAAGCTCGTCAATGTGGCGCACACGCACACCGCCCAGGACGGAGCCGACCTTGGCATCGTCCACGTCGACAATGCCAGCCACCGGGAAGCCACGCTCGCCAAAACCGCCGTAACCGGCAAGGGCTTGACCAAGGTTGCCGGCGCCGACGATGACCACGGGCCAATCGTGCGTGAGGCCCAGCTCGCGGCGCACCTGGTACACCAGGTAATCGACTTCGTAGCCCACACCGCGGGTGCCGTAACTACCCAGGTACGACAGGTCCTTGCGCACCTTGGCGGCGTTCACGCCGGCCAGTTCGGCCAGACCCTCGGACGAGATGCTGTTTACGCCAGCCGCACTCTGCTCGCCGAGGATGCGCAGGTATACCGGCAACCGCGAAACGGTGGCATCGGGGATGCGACGACGATTGCGGTCGGGAGCCATGGGAATGCCCACGTTAGGCATTCGTGCACACGTTCACAAAGTTCACAGTGCGTGAGTCGGGTGTGACCTTCGGCTCCGCCCGTCAGACGAGGCTGCGACGTAGCAACTTGCCGCTGACGTTGCGCGGCAATTCGTCGACGAAGAGAATCTTGGCCGGGCACTTGTAGCGAGCCAGGTTGTCCAGGCACCACGAGATCAGCGTGTCTTCGTGCGCAGTCGCCCCGGGGCGCAATACGACGAATGCCTTCACTGCTTCGCCGGTGTGCGGGTGCGGCACGCCCACCACGCCCACTTCCTGCACGTCGGGATGCTCCATCAGCACTTCTTCGACCTCTGCGGGGTACACGTTGAAGCCGCTGACGATGATGAGGTCTTTGGCGCGGTCGACAAGATAGAGGAAACCCTCATCGTCGACAACGGCAATGTCGCCCGTGCGCAGCCAGCCATCGGCGGTAAGCACGCGCGCAGTGGCCTCGGGCTCGTTGAGGTAGCCCTTGAACACGTTGGGACCCTTGACCCAGATCTCGCCGGAGTCGTCGGCCAACGCGTCGTCGCCGTTCTCGTCGACGAGGCGCACCTGAATTCCGTCGAGCACCTTGCCGACCGAGCCGATCTTGGGTGTCAGGCCCGCCGACGAAGTCACCACCGGCGAAGCTTCCGTGAGGCCGTAGCCCTCGCGCAACACGATGCCAAAGCGCGTTTGCAGATGGCGGGTGGCTTCCTCTGGCATCTTGGCCGCCCCGGTGAGGGCGAGCCGCACGGTGGCGAAGCTGTTGGCGGGAATTTGGTCGAAGTGGCTGAAGGCCAACCACAACGGCGGTGCGCCGGGGACAACGGTGACGCCGCGATCGGTGATGGTCTCGAGCGCCGTGAACGGATCGAAGCGCTGCACGAGGATGACCGTGGCGCCACGCGCGAGCGTCAGCCCGAGCACCACGTTGAGACCGAAGATGTGGAACATCGGCAACACACCGAAGACGACATCGTCCTCGAGAATGCCGTCGGTGCTGCGTCCCTGCTCGAGGTTCGAGAGCAGGTTGCCGTGGCTGAGCATTGCTGCCCGTGGCGAGCCGGCTGTTCCCGAGGTGAAGATGAGTGCGGCCAGATCGTCGTCATCTACTTCGATCGCCTGCACTTGCTGCGCGCCGAGCAGGTCGTCGAAGGTGGAATCCGCGCCGTCGACGGTGCCAGGCTCGGTGGCAACAACGTGTTGCACGCTCGGCAAGTGTGCACGATTGATGTGCGCCCACGCGCCCGCGGCCTGCGGCTCGACGACCACGACCTTGGCGCCCACGGTAAGGATCTCGCGCTCGATCTCGGGCGCCGGGCTGGTTGGGTTGAGCGGCACGGTCACGGCACCCAAGCCCAGCGCGGCCAGGTACAGGTCGACAAAGTAACGGCCGTTGCTGCACAGCAGCGCAACGCGGTCGCCCTTGGTGACGCCGAGTGCAGCGAGCCCACCCCGTACATGCGCAACCTGTTCGCGCAGCGCCCCGTACGTGGTGGGACGGCCGCGGCTGATGACGGCCACCTTGTCGGCCGGATGCGGATCGATGATGTGCGCCAAATTCACGTGATGCCAGCCCCCTCTTGCGGCTCCGTGGATGTTACCCGCCGGTTACCGGCGCGTGTGCCGTTGGACGCATGTCGTGCGAAGGACCCCGCAGGGCTCTAGAGCCGCAGCAACGACAGAATGCCTGCGGCCAGAATGCAGAGCAGCAGCAAGCCGAGGGTGAGAGTGGTCGCGGGGCGCATGCCGTCACGCTATCTGCGCGGCTCCGACAGGGAAACGGGCACGCTGACACCGGGACCGTTCGAGCCTTCGGCAAGCGGACGCACGATGACCTGGTCGGCGGTGGCGAGCACGAGTTCATCAGCGGCCGACCGGCGATCCAGCACGAGAGTGAGCAAGCCGAAGCCGTCGACGACGAAACCAATGGACCCTGGGCCGAGACCGGCGGCGCGCGGAACACGCTGCGCCACGCGGACGACATCGCCGGCAGTGATTTCCACACGAATGCCTTCGGCGACCCCCCACGGGGCGACATCGTCGAGGCCGATGTTCAGCTGACAGTTGCCGACGTGGTCGATCCACAGCACCTCTGCGTGCACGCCTCCGCCCTCGGCATCGCGCGGCAGCGGCACCACACCCGGGAGTAGTTCGTCGGCGTCGACGAATGTGCCGAGCTCGGCCAGGTCGACGCCGTTGCACAGGTGCGCGGCTACCGGCGCGAACACGTCGCGACTGGCAACGGTTGCGCCTGGGCTCGCCATCTGAAACTCGAGGTTGTCGAGGATGACTGCGCGACCTGAACCCCCGGCCATCGAGATCGCGGAGGCGAGCAATCCGTTGTCGGGACCGATCACCACTCCTTCACCATCGGCGACTTCGATGGCAACCGCGCGCCGATCGCCGGCGTCGACAACGGCCATGACCACACCCGACGGCACGTAACCAATCGCACGTGCAAGCGCGAGGCTGCCGGCACGAACGTCGTACGACGCAATGCCGTGCGTCAGGTCGACAACCTGCGCGTGCGGGGCCAGGTCGCGCACGATTGCCTTCACCACGCCGACGTGCTCGTCGGCAATGCCGAGGTCACTGAGGAACGAGATGGTGTCGTAGCGGCGGCCCATGGGCGGCTCACGCTACCTGCTCCGAAAATGCGAAGAGGGCCGATGCCAACCCCCCGATGGCACCAGCCCTCTGCGGCGCAGCCCTTGCGGGCGCGACACCCGTGTGACGAATCACCCGGTTGGTCTTACGACCCGTGCGAAGGATAGGCATACAACTGCCGGTGAGAAAAGAGTCACAGCAAGATTTCTTTCGCGGAGGTGAACGGCCGCTGAACAGTTCAGGCCGACCGGCCGAGCTCGGCGCCACGTGCGGTGGCTGCCATCACGGCTTCCAGGAAGGCCGAACGCACGCCGTGCTCTTCGAGCGCCCGTAGCCCGGCTGCGGTCGTTCCCCCTGGTGAAGTGACCATTGCGCGCAGGTTGGCGGGGTCGCCGCGCTGCTGCAACAGCGCCGACGAGCCGACGAAGAGTTGGGTCACCAGTGCCTCGCTGTTGGCCCGACTGAGCCCGGCCAGCACGCCCGCTTCGGTGAGTGCCTCGGCCACAAGAAACAGGTATGCGGGGCCGCTGCCGGCCAGTCCGGTGACCGCATCGAGCTGCAACTCGGGCACGCGTACCACAATGCCCACGGAGCCAAGAATGGATTCAGCCCACTCGAGGTCGGCCTCATCGGCAGTTGGCCCGCCGCAGATCGCGGCAGCGCCCTGGCCGACGAGCGCGGGTGTGTTGGGCATCGAGCGCACGACGGCGACTTCCGTGCCGGCCGCGGCTTGCAGCGCTGCGATGCCAATGCCGGCGGCAATGCTGAGTAGCCGGGTAGCGCCGGCCTCAGCAGCGGTGGTGCACGCGGCTACGACGTCGTAGGGCTTGACGGCGATGAGAGCGGCTTCGCACGGCGGGATCTCGTCGGTGACGGCGACGCCCGGGAACATCTGCTGCAGCTCGGCGACGCGAGCGGCCAGTACCTCGACGACGGCAATGTCGCCCTCGACCCAACCGGACTGCAGCAGCCCGCCAACCAGCGCCGCCCCCATGTTGCCGCCGCCCACCACTGCCAACCGATACGTCGTCATGGAGCCAGGCTACGCGTCGCGTCCGCCAGCCACGGGCCGCCGTTCAGAGTGCCAGCATCACCAAGTGCGGGTCCAAACGGGCGAGGCCGCTGGATGCGAGCAACCGTCCAACATTGACGGCGTCGACACGATCAAGCGCAACCACAGCGGTCGTTGGTTGACGAACCAGCCGCGACAGTCGGACCTGGTGTTCTGGATGGCGGACAGCTTGCGCCAGCGCGCTTGCGGGAACCGTCACCCGGCACCCGGACTGCGCAGCCCGCACGAGGAGGGCGACCACGCGACGGTCGTTACGGTCGAGGGCGATGAGGGCGCCCGCGTCCAGCGTCACCCTGCCGTCCGGCAAAGCGAGCGGACGGCCCATCAGGCCACCGAGCCACGCGCCGACCGCGTCACACCGAGCAATTCGTCCGCCCATGCAGCTTCATCCCCCGACAACGGGCCACCCGTTTCCTCCAACGCCTGCGCAAGCATCGCGCCCCAGCCAGCAACGTCGTCGAGCGCCACGGCGACTGCGTGTTGCACGAACCCAGAAACACTGGCCGCATGCGCTGATGCCACCAACTGTCGGATCTGCTCGAGCTGCTCGGCCTCGAGCGTGATGGTGACTTTCTTTGTTGGCATACCGACTTCCATACCAATCATCGATTGTCGCGTCTTGCGGTGGCGCCGGGCGGGTGGCACGACTTCCCCGACGCGGCCACCCGCCCGGCACCAGTACTGGGCATGGTGAGATTCGAGAAACGGCAAGATCAAGCGAATTTGCTGGCGAAGGCCAGGCGAATCAGGCCGGGGAAAGCCTGCTCGGTGTAGCTGTACAACGAGCCGATGATGCGGTCGAGTTCGGGCTCGGTGAGCCAAGCGAGCGGGATCTCACCGCGCAGGAACAGCGCGTCCTCGACACCGATCGCGAAGTGCGCCCCGACGAGCTTGCCGTTGCGGCGCAGCGCCATTTCGTATACCGCTGCCGCGTTCTCCTGCGGTGCGGGCAGCACATAGGCCTCGTAGCGCAGCGTGCGCTGACCGAGCGTGATCCAGATGGTGATGTGTTCCTTCTCTTCGCCGCGCAGGCGTACGTACCAGCGCGGCTCTGGCTCGCCGGCTTCGCCGCGGTCGATGGCGTCGAAGGCCGGGTTCTCGGCAGCGAAGCCTGCGAGCCACTGCGTGATTGATGCTTCGAGCGTCTCCAGCGACGGGGGCAGGTGATAGTCGGTCACGTGCGGCTCACACGCAGGCAACGAGTTCGCGTGCACCCAGGTCCGTGTACAACCGGCGCAGCCTGGCGGCAGCGAAACCCCATGTGTAGCGCGTGGCGCGTTCGGCACCACGACGGCCAAGGGCAGCCGCGTGGGCCGGATGGTCGATGATCTCGCGCAGGTAGTGCGCGAACAGCGCGGGGTCGCGATCGGGAACCAGGTAGCCGGTCTCGCCATGGTCCACCAGGGTCAGCAGGCCGCCCACGCCAGCAGCGACGACCGGAATGCCGCACGCCGATGCTTCGAGCGCGACCAGTCCGAAGCTCTCACTGCGGCTGGGCACGATGACGACGTCGGCGGCGCGGTAGTAGGTGCTCAGAATGTGGTGCGGCTGGGGCGGCACGAAGCGAACCTGATCGCGCACGCCCAACTCTTCGATCAGTGCTTCCAGCGCGGCGACCTCGTCGTCGCCCTCCAGGCCGCTGGCACCGCCGACGATCATCAGCAGCGCGTCGGGGCGGCCCAGTTGGGCAAGCGCGCGCACCGCAATGTCGGGTGCCTTCAGCGGTTGGATGCGGCCGACGAACAGCAACACCGGTGCGTCGTTGGGAAGGTCGAGCGCGCGACGTGCACCGCCGCGTTCGCCCGGAGCGAAGAACGCATGCTCCACACCTGGCGCGACGATTTCTATGCGACCCTTGGGGTTGCCATAAAGGCGGCGGAACTGGCTTTCCTCTTCGGTGCAACTGACGCAGATGGCATCCGCGCAGGCGATGATCCCCTGCTCGGCGCGATGACGCCAATCGGGCTCGTCGTCGCCACCCTCGGCCTTCACCTTGGCGAGCGTGTGGAAGGTGCTGACGAACGGGATGTCCAGCTCGTGCTTGATGCGATGCGCAACCAGGCCACTGAGGAAGTAGTTGGCGTGCACCACGTCGGCGGGCGAGGCGTTCTTCAGGTGGTCGATCACCCGGTCGCCGAACTCTTCAAGGACAGTGGGCAGCTGTTCCTTGAGCAGGTCGTAGGGGCCGGCGGGAACGTGGACCACGCGATGGCCGGGCTCTACGACCACGACTTCTGGCTGGTCGGCACTCGTGCGGCGGGTGTAGGTGGTGCACTCCACCCCGGCCTGCGACAGGGCTGACACCAGCTCGCGCACATACACGTTCATGCCGCCACTGTCGCCGGACCCTGGCTGGGCCAGCGGCGAGGTGTGGAGTGAAAGCACTGCGACGCGTTGCACGACGGTCCGAAACACTATCCAGGCGGTCGACATTCCGGATGTGGCCAACATTGCGATCGAGGTGTGCGTGGCAGACTCGCACATGTTCCGTTGACGCCTTCTGGTGTATTTCGTCCCGGAAGCCGGGACTGGGGACGCCCGGTACGCTCCGCGGGACAACTTCCGCCCAGAATCCAATTGCTCGCGCAAATGGGTGCAATCCGTTTCAGAGGCTTCTCAAGCTAGGGGCGGTGTTGGCTGACGAAGCTTTCGTAGACGTTCAATAGCGCTTGTTGTTGTTCTTGGGTCAGCAGTATGTCGGCGGCGATGGCTTCTCTCACGCCGCGCGCCGAGGAGTCCGCATCCATGAAGCCAGCGCGTTCGTACAACGTCTCGGCACTGATCTGCAGTGCCTTCGCGATCTGCTGCAGGATTTCGGCTGACGGCTTGCGCAGGCCGCGCTCGATCTGGGACAGGTACGGGTTACTGACACCGGCAACCTCGGCCAGGCGGCGCACGCTCATCCGGGCCACCTCGCGCTGGGTTCGGATGAACTCGCCGACGTCGGCCAGACGCTTGTCGAATTCGTCGCGCGCGTCTGCCACGGAGTTGGCCGATCAGTCTTGGGCGAGCAGGCCGTCGACGTCGGCCTCACCGTCGCGATAGCGGCGCACCAATTCGGCGCTGAGCGCATCGATGCGCACGAAGAGCTCCTTGCGTTCCTGCGAGCGTAACTGCTCGAACTCGTGCAGGCGGGCGAGGTAATCGATGAGCTCGTCGCCATTCATCGATGGCAGGTCGGTGCTACCGACATCCCTGCACAGTTCCTCCAGCGCGAGGGCCATCGGGTGGTGGCTGAAGTCGTCGGCCGGCCGCGGCGGCCGCGGCTGGCCGCCCGTCAGATGCGTGCCCAGGATGGCGGGCAGCTCGCCGGTGATGTTCTTCTCATCGCCAACCGCACGGTTGTGCAACTCGGCGCGCAGCAGGTCGAGGCGGGCTTGGGCGAGACGGCGCACGTAACTGATCGCATCGTCCTCGTGCTGCAGCACGGAGCGCAGGGCGCGCAGTTCGTCCAGGGGCAGCGTGCCGGGCTCGAGTTCGGCGGCAGTGGGCATGGGGGTAGTCATGTGGAACCTCCACTCACGGGCGGCAGAACCGCCACTTCGTCGTCGATACCGACAACTGTCTGCGGGTCGGCGGCATCGCCGTTCACCCACACACGACAGCTGCCGAGCACCGTCTGGAAACTTTCGCCGTAGCGGGCAACCGCTGCGGCCAACACCTCGCCCACTGTGCCACCGTCGAACTGTGCCCTCCCGGTACCCGCAGCTTCGCGGGCTGCGGCAAAGAGACGAAGCGTGGCCATGGGGGCATGGTAGTGGGCTCGATATGCACGGTGACAGCTACCCTCCTTCGGGTGCCGTCGACCGCCAACCCCGTCACTCGCGTGCTCACGCTGCGCCATGGCGAGAGCGAGTGGAACGCGGTTGGTCGTTGGCAGGGCCAAGCCGACCCGCCGCTCACCGACGCTGGACTGCTGCAGGCCATGGCCGCATCGGAAGTTCTGGGCACCTTCGACGCCGTCTGGGCGAGCACGCTGCAACGTTCGGCGTACACGGCGGCCATCATCGCCGAGGCCCTGGGAATCGGTCCCGTGCAGGTCGACCCTGGTCTGATGGAGAACGCGTTCGGTCCGTGGCAGGGCTTGACGATTCAGGAGATCGAGGCTGGCTGGCCGAACTATCTGGCTGAGCACCGTCGGCCGGAAGGCGCCGAGGAGGCCGAAGAAGTCATCGGGCGCGCACTCGCTGCGCTGCGCCGAATTGCCGCCGAGCACCCTGGCGGCGAAGTCTTGGTCGTCACTCACGCAGGCCTGTTGCGCACCTTGCGCCGGTCGATGGGAGCGGCCGACATTCGCTTCACCAACCTGGGCGGCTGCTGGTTCGACGTGCACGCCGATGGACGCGTCACGCCCGGCGAAGCGGTGCACCTCATCGACCCGCAATCCTTCGGCGACACGCTCTAGCCACTCGTGACCAACGCGCAACCGCTGCCCGGCTTCGGGCCCGAACTCGACCCGCCGGCGCCCACCAAACCCGTCCGCACGCCCAAGCCCGCACTCGGCATCAGTAGCGAGCCCGTCACGAGTGCCCAGCCGTTCATCGTGAACATCGTCCGCTCGGCTCGACGCAAGCGCACAGTCGGCGCGCAGTTGCACACGGGCGTACTGACCGTCACCGTGCCGGGCTGGATGAGCAGCGCGGAGACCGAGATGTGGGTCGCTAAAATGTCGGCCAGTTTCAAGCGCAAGATGTCCGCCGAGCGAATCGACCTGACCGTGCGGGCGCTCACACTCGCCCGTCGTTACGAACTGCCGCGACCGCGCGACATCCGCTGGGCCGACGACATGGTGAGCAGATGGGGTTCGTGCACGACGACCACTGGCCACATTCGCATCTCCACTCGGCTGGCTGCCTTCCCCGACTGGGTGATCGATTATGTGATCGTCCATGAGTTGGCGCACTTGGAGGTCAGCGGTCACGGTGCCGACTTCTGGCAACTGGCGCACAGGTACCCGAAAGCAGAACGCGCGATTGGATACCTGATCGCAAAGGCCGCCGACGGCGACGAAAACGATGATGCCAACACGTCAGGCGACACGTAGCGGCCTTTCGCGTGAAGAGCGCGGACGGGCCAGACCCAACAGAATGCTGAGCGCCAAGAGCGCCGCAATGGCGAGCACGAAGGCCGACATCTTTGAACGCTGATGAGCCGGGGCATCGGCCAGTTGAGACGCGGAAGGGGTGGGCAGTGCAGTCCCATCGGCGGTGGCGAACCGCAGCCCGCGCACCCCATCACCCTTCACGCTGCCGACCGTGCGACCACTTGCGTCGAGCAGCACCAAGGACGAGACACTGCCGCCCGGCGCCTCATCCAGTGCGTCGGTCGTGGGTACAGGTGCGTCGGCCTGAGCTCGCTCGATGACCACTCGCTGGCCGCTTGTGGAGGCTCCGCTCACGTCAACTGCCGCGAGCACTACCTCGCCACCGTCCGGGTCGGTCAGCAACTCGGGCGGGGCCACCGTTGCCCAGCAGGCCTCGCCGACCAGCGAGAGCTGATACGTACCATCAGGTTCCGTAACCGCGGAGACAGGCGCGCCGTACAGGTCGTCGGCAGTGCCCCACGCGCCGTCGCTGCCGGCATCCAGCGAACAGACGGCAACCACGACGGCACCCGGTACCGGCGCAGGTTCGCCGATCGACACGTCCGGGGGAACAGTCGTCAGGTTCAGCTCGAGTGTCGACTCCACGACCGTCTCATTCACGACCGTCGTGAACACGCTGGTCTCCACATCGAGGGTCTCGGGACCCGACGTCGACGACGCCGTCGACGTCCCTGTCTCGGCTACAACGGCCACGACGACGCCACTGAGGCGGTGGTTGATCGACGCCGAGGCATCAACCGTTACCGGCACCGAACTGGCCACCGCACCGACGAGTGCAAGCAGTGAGACCAAGCGCACGGCCACGCGCCCGGTTGCGGGCTCGGCTTCCAACTCGTCGACGTACAGCAGTTGCTGCTCGCCGACAGTCTTGCTGGTCGGCACTTTGCCCATGCGTGCCCAGATGGGCTCAATGGTGCAGAACTCGGCCAGTGCGTTGGCGGTGGCATCGTTCGTGTCGCCGAACTCGACACCAATTCGGTAGTCGCCATCCGCTCGCCGCGACACGTTGCGCACAATGCAGGGCACACGCATGGTGGTAACACCCGATCGAGTGGGAATTGCAGAGTCCAACAGCAGTCGCTCGTTGATCTCGATACCGGTCTGGCTCACCAAGCCTGCCCCCAGCGCGGTCAGGTCGACAATGCTGACGGCGCGCTCGCCCAAAGTCGCGGGCAGTGACGAGACAACGCGCGTCGTGCGGCGCAACTGCGACCGTCGGGCCAGGACCCGCAGTAGGTCGAGCGACAGCGCCAGTGCCCAGAGCATCACGATCAGCAGTGCCATCAATGCGGGCTGCGGCAGCTCCCCAAGCGTGTGTGTCAGCCGGTCGCTGATGCCGCGCACCACAAGAACGGCGCTGAGCCCGACAACCGCAATCACCAAGCCGGCACCGTACTGTGGGCTGGGCAGGGCGATGATCGGCGCGCGCTGAACCGAGCGCTCGCGCGCGGAGCGCAAGCTACGGTAGGCAGCGCCCATCGAGTGCAACGACCAACGGGCTCGATCACCGGGTCGCAAGGTCCAGCCGCTGAGCAATGCCAGGCCGAGCGAGGTGTACGCGAACGCCGGCAACCAGCCGCACACCAAGACGGTGACCGACGCATGGAATGGCACGGAGCCGGCGAGGATCGCGGAGCCAAGCAGCATGAGGAAGACAACTCGCCGAAAACCCGACAGCGGCCGAACTGCCCACGCCGCGACGGCGACTCGTTGGCTGGCGCTGAACGACCGTGATCGCAGCACACCAGTACTGCCGAAGACCATTCGCCGCGCCGCGCGGGCACGCTGCAGGCGATCCTCTGAGACGGCCTGCTCAGAACGCAGCGGACGTTGCGCGACCACTGGTACGTCCGCCGGGGCGGTCACCCGCCACCCGGCGGCCAGCAACGCCGCACCGGCCAACCATTGAGCCTCCAACGCGGACGACGTCTCGAAAGGAATGTCACACAGCGCGTCGGTGCGCACGAGCGAACCGGTGCCCAACCACACGGCGTTGCCACGGCGGCCGAGCGCAGGGTTCAGCGCGCTGTGCTCGAAGAGCAACTCATGACGACCATTGGGACCGTGCTCAGCGGAGTCGCCCACCAACGACACGCCCATGCCCTGCACGACTGCAACGCGAGGGTCGATGAAGTCGGTGACCAGCCGTTCGACGATGTCGTCAGTGGGGATGTCGCCGGCATCGATCAACAAGAACTGCGACGAGCGGACAGCGGCCTGCATCACCCGCAGCCCGTTATGGTCAGCGGCGTCCGTCGCTGCGTAGACGGCCTGGAACTCGGTGGCAAGCGCGGCGAGCGCGGGCCGCGCAGACAGATCAACCAGCACAACATCATTGATGTGCTGTACCGACCTCAGCGCCAGAAGTGTGGCGCGCACCTCGTGCACCGGCTGCTGGTCAACGCGGACGACGGCACCTACGGGCGCGGCGACGGCGACGCCGTCACTTACCTGGTGGCGGGCCGGCACCGGCCACAACGCCCAGGTCAGGACAATTGCACCCAGGAATCCGACGACTTCAACTGCGAGGGTGGGCAGCGACAACCACAGATCGGTGTCGTGCATGGAGAAGCCAATGCGCCAGATCAGGTAGCACAGCGTCGCAGCGAGGCCGACTGTGGCCAGTGCCCGCGCACCTAAGTGTTCCGTCCGCCTCATGCGTTGCGACCCTCTCGTCTCCACCAACGTTCAGAGACATCGGCACTGAGCGACACAAAGTTGAACAATCCTTGCGGAACGATGGCGAGACAGGTCGGGGCGCTCCCCTGTAGCCTCCACTCCTCGTGGGTACCACCAAGCGTGAACGACAGAAGGCCAATCGCCAATCGCGACTGGAGGAGCTCGCCAAGCAGGCGCGTAAAAACAAGACCAAGCGTCTCGGTCTCAGGATCGGGTTGCTGATCGGCGCCGTCGTCGCACTCGTCGCGGGCATCTCGCTCTTCGGCGGCGGCGGCGACACGTCGACGCCGGCCACCACTACCAGCACGATCGCCGCAGAAGTGACCACCACCGTCGACCCGAACGCGCCGACCACTACGACGCCGCCGAAGCCGGAAGTCTCCATTCCCGCCGAGCAGCCCGTCACAGAACTGAAGGTCACCACCATCACCGACGGCACCGGTACGGGCGCAGCGGTGGGCGACAGCGTCGAGGTCCACTACCTCGGGTACACCAGCGTTGATGGCGTGGTGTTCGACAACAGCTACGACCGTGGTGCACCGATCCCCGTTGTGCTCGGTACCGGTGGGGTCATCGAGGGCTGGGAGCAGGGACTTCTGGGCCTGAAGGTCGGCGGCCGCTACCAGATCGACATTCCTGTGGACCTCGCCTACGGCCCCGACGCCGCCGCGCAGGGTCGTCCCGCAGGTGCGCTGTCGTTCATCGTCGACATCATGTCGATCATGCCGGCCGCGCCGGCTACCGTCACTACCTGATCAACGGCTCAGCGCTAGGGCAGCTCGCCGTGCACTTCGGTACCACCGACGGATTCCCAACCGGTTGACGAGAGCACGAGAGCGTCGCCAGTGCGCATGATTGCGAAGGCGGTGTTGGCCAGTTTGCGGGTGCGGTGCAGCCGTTCCGGCGACCACGTTTCGGCTTCCGTGACCAACGCCAGGTCGGGGACCAGGCCAAGGCCAAGGGTGAAGGCACCACCGCGCGGATCGACCATCGGGTCACACATCGCAGCTGCGCTGCCGCCCACGGCGGTGACGAGGCCGCCATTGGCCAGTACGTCGCGCAGGGCATCCCACAGGGGCGTGTCTTTCAGCACGGACCGCAGGTGCAAGGGCTGGTCGCCCACGAAGAAGATGGCCTTCGCCTGGCGAACCAGGTTCGCCGGGCCGCTCTCCATTGCCTCACCGCGGCGCATGACCATCAGCGCCTCGACTTCCAGCTCCAGCCGCTCGGCCCAGTTCATGGCCGCGGCCACCACGCGCTCGGGGCGCTCGAAGGCATCTGCCGTGGGCAGTACGACCACCTGCTTGGCACCGACCGAGGCCAGCAGCCGCCGGTCGAGGTCGTCGTTGGCAGTAAAGGGGCCTCCGCCCTGCAACGCGATCGTGCCGTTCAGTCTGCTGGCGTCCATGCCGTCGAGCGTACGCCGCGGGTGCGCCCACCCCGCGTCTCGGCGCTGGTCACTGGAAGACGGCGTCGAGCGACGCGCGCAGCGTGGAGATGAGCAGCTCGATCTCGGGCTCGCTGATGACGAAGGGCGGAGCCACCATGACGGCCTGCGCCACGGGCCCGGAGCCGGCGGGGTACACCCACATGTCGCGATCCATCGCGGCCTGCACGACGGCATCGCGACTGCAGTTCAGTTCCAAGCCGTAGAACATGCCGCGACCGCGAATGTCGGCGACAGCCGGATGATTGCCGAACTCGTCGCGCAGCCGCTGGCCGAGGTGGGCGCCCACGGTGGCGGCGCGTTGCACCAGTTGCTCCTCGCGCATGATCTGCAGCACCTTGACCGCGGCGGCGCACGCACCGTCATTGCCGGTGAAGGTGAAGTACATGAAGCCGTTGCCGGTCAGCGCCTCGGCCACCTGATCGGACGCGGCGACCGCACCCAGCGGCACGTAGCCACCACCCAAACCCTTGCCGCCAACGATCACGTCGGGCACCAGCGGGAAGTGCTGATGACCGAAGTTGAGCCCGGTGCGGCCGTAGCCGGTCATCACCTCGTCGGCGATGAGCAGTATGTCGTGCTCGCGGCAGGCGTCGGTGACGACCTGCCAGTACTCGTCGCTCGCGGTCAGGCACGCACCGGCAGCACCTGTGATCGGCTCGGCGATGAAGCCCGCGATGGTGGCTGGGTCCTCCTGCTCGATCACCTTCAACACCTGTTCAGGATCGTCCCACGGCACCTTTGGGAACGGCAGCAGCAGCGGTTCGTACCCCTTCTGGCGGGCATCGTGACTGGCGACGGCCATCGTGCCGATGGTCATGCCGTGGTAGCTGGGGTGACGGCCGATGACCTTCCACCTATCCGTTCGGCCTTTGGCCACTTGATAGGCGCGGGCCAAACGGACTGCAGAGTCGGTGCTCTCGCTGCCGCCGCTGGTGAAAAAGACATGATTGAAACCTGCCGGCAGCCAGTGCTGCACCAGCTCATCGTGCAACGCCAACCGGTGCGGCGTGGGCCACAGCGGAACAACATAGCCAGTCTCCATTGCCACGGCCGCTGCCTGGGCTACTTCCTTGCGGCCCCAGCCGATGTTGCCAACGACCGCGCCGGCCGCAGCATCGAGAATGCGACGGCCGTCGTCGGCAATCAGGAAGACACCATCGCCCGCGACAATGATCGGATACGCAGGTGCACCGGGAAGAAATGCGTAGCGCGCCGGGTCGTTGTGCATCACAGGATCGTTCGACATCGCCCCAGTATGCACCCACTCAATACCCACAGCCGGGCCGAAGAAGTGAACAGTTGGTGCTCACGCCTGGTTGTACGTGCCCGAGTCGGGCGGCTGCCAATCGGCCATGTTGTGGCGGAACATGATGCTGAGCCGGGGGCCCTCGACATGCGCTGCCTTGGGCACGCAGTGTTCGAAGTCGTGCTGGCAGGCACCGCCCATCACCAGCAGGTCGCCTTGACCAATGTGCCATGTGAGCGACGGCCCACCCTTGCCCTGCGAGGGCTTGGGCCGAACATGCAGCGCCCGCGGTGCCCCGGTACTGAGGATGGCGACGACCGGGTCTTCGTGGAAGTAACGCTCGCGATCTGCATGCCACGCCACCGAGTCGCGCCCGTTGCGGTACAGGTTGAAGCCGATGGAATCGAACGGGCGCGAGTAGTGACGGGTGAGTGCCGCCCTGGCCTCTTCCAGCACCGGCAGCGGCTCTGGCGCGCCGCAGGTGGAGCCCCACCAAGCCGTCAGTCGTGGCTCGGCAACACGGCGGTCGTACATGGTGACTTCGCGTTGGCGCCACGGCAGCTTGGCCACCAGCTCGGCGAACACCAGGTCGGCCCCGCTGAGCCAGCGCGGCACGTAGTCGACCCAGGACGTTTCGTCGAGCCAGGTGCGAGTGAGACCGCTGCAGCCCGCAGCCACGTCAATGACTTTGGGCTCCTCGAACGCGAACAGGCACTGCTGCCAGATCAGTTCGGCGTCGGTGGCGACGAGGGGTGCGGTAAGGCCGGTCATCGGGCCATCTTGGCGCGGCGAACGTCTGTTCGCAACCCTCTCCTGGCGCCGACGCTCGTAGAGTCGGCCCCGTGCCGATCGAGATCGACTCCGCCGACGACCCGCGCGTTGCCGATTACCTGGGCCTTCGCGACCGCGGGGACGCCGCCGACACGCTCGACTACTTCATCGCGGAAAGCGAATTGGTCATCACCCGACTTGTCACGTCCACGTTCGCGGCCAGGTCATTCCTGCTCGCCCCCTCGCGCTACGAGCGGGTGAAGGACGTGGTCGAACCCACAGGTGCGCCGATTTACATCGCTGGTCGCGAGGTGATGAGGGAGATTGCTGGCTTCGACGTACATCGAGGGGTGCTGGCATCGGTCCAACGCCGCCTGAACCCCACGCTGCCCGATGTGCTGGCGGGTGCACGCCGGGTGCTGGTGCTCGAAGGCTCGAACGACAAGGAGAACATCGGGGCGGTCGCGCGGTCCGCGCGGGCGCTGGGCTTCGACGCCATGCTGCTCGACCCCACCTGCGCCGACCCCTATTCGCGCCGCGCAGTGCGCGTCTCGATGGGTGAGATGCTGCATCTGTCGGTCATGCGCTGCGAGCAATGGCCGAGCCCGATCGAGTACCTCAGGGACGCTGGCTTCGAAACGTGGGCACTGACCCCCACGGCCGGGGCGAACAGTCTCTTCGACATGGACATACCCGAGAAGGTTGCGCTCATCGCCGGCGCAGAGGGGCCGGGACTGACTGACGAGGTCCGCCGCGCCACCCAGTTCGAAGTTCGCATTCCCTTGCATCGCGGCGTCGATTCACTGAACCTCGGCCATGCGCTCGCCATCGCGATGGCTGCGGTCGCGCTCCCTGTTTCCGGCTGACTCCTGTCACCCACTGGCCCCGACGTACACGGCGCGGGGACGGAAGCGCAGTGGCCGCTCGTCGTACTCCTCCATTGCGTGCGCGAGCCAGCCGACGACCCGGGCCGGTGTGAAAATTGCTTCGCCGCCATCCTCGGGCATCGCTGCCACCATCCCCAGCACGGCCAGTGCGAGGTCGACGTTGGGCGGTGGCAGACGGCGGCGCGCGGCAGCAGCGATCAACGAGTCCGCGGCAACGATGGCGGGATGCGAGCCTGCAGCAGCGCGCAGCATCTCCAACAGGAGGGTGGCCCTTGGGTCACCCGATGGGTACAACACCTGTCCGAACCCGGGCAACCTGCCGTGTAGTTCAAGGGCCATCAACATCGCACCCTGGGCGGACGCGACGGTGACACGATCGAGCACACCGCGGGCGCGCCGGCTCTCGCCGCCGTGGAGCGGCCCTCCCAGCGTGCCCATCCCGGCCGCGACGACGCCATGCACCCCGGCGCGGGTGCTGGCAGCGACACGCGCGGCCAGGGTGCTGGCCGCCATCTCGTGATCGGCGAGCAACACAAGTGCGGCATTCATCGTGGCTATCAGCCCTGGCGTCGGCCTTCGGGGCGAGAGTCGCGTCCAGAGTCGGCCAGCCAGTGAACCGCGAACCGGTACACCACTGGGCAGCAACAAACGCGGGCAGCGACCGTCGCCGGCAATCGACAACGAGTCGATCATCGACGAAATGAGTCGACGTCCTTCGTCGGTGACCGATCTCAGGTCGCGTCGCTCGCGCCCGCCAACCGATGCGTGCGCCGCCACCAAGCGCAGGTGATCGCGCACCGACAACCCGAGCGGGATTGCGGGTGGCTGCGCTCCGGCCGCCCACGACGGCGGCACCGACGGCAACTCACCCGTCCACAGCAGCTCCGCCACCTGCTCGAAGGAGCACGTGCGGGCGAGCGCCAGCGCGTCATGCCCGCGATACCGAATTGAATGGTCGCCGATCTCTGTGATTCGCGTGGTGATCTCGATGTCCAACGAATGGTGACGGCTTGCCTCGCGAGGGCGACCGCGGACCGCGAGCGCCTCCACGTCGATCGCCCGATAGCGACTGGTGCGGTCCTCGTCACGATGGCTCTCGAGCACGCCACGGCTGACGTACGCGTAGATCGTGGCCGGCTTCACTCCTAGCCGGTGCGCCACTTGGGAAGTAGTCAGCCACTGCACATGGTTGACCATAATCAACATTGATCAGCGATCTCGACAGAGGCACGCTGATCGATATGACTTCCATTGATTCGTTGATGACAGCACCCCCCGTGACGGCCCTCGCCGACGAGCCGGCCGAGGTTCCACGCGGTCTCAAGGGGGTGGTCGTGGCCGATACCGAGGTCGGCGACGTGCGTGGCAGCGAGGGCTTCTACCACTACCGCCAGTACTCAGCCGTGGAGCTGGCGGAGCGGCGGCCGATCGAAGACGTGTGGCGCTTGATGATCGACGGCGCGTTGCCTGCGAACGCTGCCCAGCGCGCGGCGTTCATCTCCGAAGTGGCCCCGCTACGCCAGATCAGTGCAACGGTGCGAGCAGTGCTGCCGGCGATCGCCGCCGTCAGTGAACCGCTCGAAGGTTTGCGTACGGCTCTCTCACTGGCGGCGGCAGAGCGTGGCCTACGACCGGTCATCGACATCGGACCGGACCAGCGCCGAGTCGACGCGCTCTTCCTGTGTGCGATCACACCCACGCTGCTCTGCGCGCTGCACCGGCTACGCACCGGTCACGAGATCGTCGAACCTCGCGACGACCTCGGCTACGCGGCAAACTACCTGTGGATGCTGACGGGCGCCGGACCTACCGCTGAACACAGTCGCGCGGTTGAGCAGTACCTCATCTCCACCATTGATCATGGCTTCAACGCTTCCACCTTCGCAGGCAGAGTGGTCGCCTCTACCGGTGCTGACATGGGTGCCTGCGTGGTCGCTGCCATCGGGGCGTTGAGCGGCCCACTTCATGGCGGTGCACCGAGCAGGGCGCTGGCGCTATTGGACGAAATCGGGTCACCAGCTCGAATCGAGGAGGTGGTTGCGCCGATGGTGGAACGCGGCGACAGGATCATGGGCTTCGGACATGCCGTGTACTCCACCGACGACCCGCGGTCGGTCATGCTTCGCAGTGTCGCTCGTCGACTGGCAGCAGACTCGGCTGATCGCGAACTGGTGGCGTTCGCAGAAGCCACGGAGGCCGGCGTGATCGGCATCCTCGACCGATGGAAGCCGGGCCGACACCTGCGCACGAATGTCGAGTTCTACGCCGGTGTCGTCATGCAGCTGTGCGGCATTCCACCGGAGATGTTCACCCCGACGTTCGCATCGAGCCGGGTGATCGGCTGGTGCGCCAACATCCTCGAACAGGCTGTCGACAACAAGATCATTCGGCCGAGCGCCCGCTACATCGGCCCGCCACCGCCGCAACCGATTCCGGCGATGGCGTGACCGATCGGCCCAGGCCAGCGCGTCGATCGCATGATGCGGGTCGGCCATGGTGTTGTTGGGGTGAATCAGGCAGACCGTTCACCCCGTGAGGTGACGCAGAACGGCCAGCACCCGGCGATGTTCGAGCTCCGACGGTGCGAGGTCGAGCTTCGCGAAGATCGAGGAGATGTGCTTCTCGATGGCCCCGGCACTGACCACGAGCGACGCTGCGATCGCAGCGTTGGAAAAGCCTTGCGCCATCAACGACAAGACCTCGCGTTCGCGCGGCGTCAGCGTCGCGAGTGGGTCGCGCCGACGACTGCGGGCGAACAACTGCGATACCACCTCCGGGTCGAGCGCGGTGCCACCCTCGGCCACGCGCGCGGCGGCATCGACGAACTCGCGGACGTCGGCCACCCGCTCCTTGAGGAGGTAGCCGACACCGACGGTGCCCATCGCCAGCAGCTCGACTGCGTATCTCTCCTCGACGTACTGCGAGAGCACCAGCACAGGGGTGGCCGGTCTCGCCACACGCAGCTCGATGGCCGCACGAAGGCCCTCGTCGGTGTGCGTCGGAGGCATGCGAACATCCAAGATCACGAGGTCGGGTGCGTGATCCTCGACAACCGTCAACAGGCGGGTGGCGTCGCCTTCGGCAGCAACGACCGAGTGACCGTATTCTTCGAGCAGCCTGCTGACGCCCTCGCGTAGCAGCACGGAATCCTCGACGATCACAATGCGCATGGAAGCTCCACGCTGACGACCGTCGGCCCTCCGGCAGGGCTGGCAACGCGCAGTCGGCCCTCCACGGCAGTCACTCGCTCGCGCAGCCCCCGCAGACCGCCGCCGTGCAGTTCGTCCGCACCGCCGACCCCGTCGTCGAGCACCTCGACGAAGAGCACGCCGTCGCGCTCAGCCACACGCACATTCGCCGAGTGAGCTCTGCTGTGCTTCGCGAGGTTGGTGAGTGCTTCCGCGACCACGAAGTAGGCGGCCGCCTCGATCGCGGCGGGCAGCCTGCGCGGTAGCTCGGTGTGCAGGCTCACCGGCACCGGGCAGCGCGCCACCAACGCCGAGACAGCAGCGTCGAGCCCACGATCGGTCAGCACGGCAGGGTGGATGCCCCGAACGAGATCGCGCAGCTCTGCAATGGCATACTTCGCCTCGTCGTGGGCGGCGCCGACGAGCTCTCGTGCGCGCGAATCGTCGCTGCCTTGTAGCTGTTCCTTGGCGCGGCCGAGGTTCATTGCCAGGCTGACAAGTCGCTGCTGTGCGCCGTCGTGCAGGTCGCGCTCGATCCGGCGCAGCTCGGTGGTGGACGACTCGACGGATGCATCGCGGCTCACTTGCAACTCTGCCACCCGCGCCGCCAGTCGTTCGGCGTCGTTGGGTGAAAGCAATTGCCGAGCCAGCGCCGCGTCGAGCGAGGCGATGGCGTGTACCACCCTCGGGAGCACAACCATCAGCAGCAACCCCAGCAGAGATGCTGCTGCCGCTGTGGCAACCAACGACCAACCATGCAGTGGGAACCGAGTGCCACCGATGGTGAATGCCGCAGGAGCGTCCCCGAGCCACCCCCACAGCGGTAGCGAGACGAGGGAAACCGCAACTGTCCACAGCACGACCGTCGCGGCGAAGGTGGCGATTCCCCATGGCAGCATCAGTAACGCGTAGCCCAGTCCCTTCCAGCTCGGCCGATCGGCCAGTATCTGCCTGGCCCGCGGCCAGAGTCCTCGCCGCCACGAGATAGGTGCATGGGCAAGCAGCTCGATACCGAGCAGCGTTTTCACGCGGGCGCGCTCGACCTGGCCCACCAAGCGGCCGCCGGCCACCGTCATCACCAGTAGGGGCAGCCCAACCAGGGTGATGAGCGTGCCGACGCTCACCGCGAGCAGGGTGACCACGATCGTGAACAGGCCGATGCCGACGGGCAGGCCCAGGAGCAGGTGTGTCGACTCCAGCCAGACCCGGGGGCTGGCGTATGCCCCGAACAACCGTTTCATCACGCCGGCCATCAGCGCACCCCCTCGAGTACTCGCTCGGCGACCGGGGTAGTCGGTTTCGCCAAGTGGTTGCCTTCGACGGGCAGCCGTGGGAGGACGCGCGCCAGCGGGCGCGGCAACCACCAGTTCCTCGGGCCGAGCAACTCCATCGTTGCCGGCACCAAGATCATGCGCACGATCGTTGCGTCGAGGAGGACAGCAACGGCGAGACCGAGACCGATCAGCTTGATCGCGCGGAGGTCGCCGAGGACGAAGGTGCCGAACACGCACACCATGATGGCAGCGGCAGCGGTGATCACCCGAGCAGTCGAGGCCAAGCCCTCGACGACCGCAACGCTGTTCGGCTCGCCATGGTCGATTCGCTCCTTCACCGACGACAGTATGAAGACCTCGTAGTCCATGGACAAACCGAACACGATGGCGAACAGCATCATCGGAGCCCATGGCTCGATCGGCGCACCTTCGTGCACACCGATCAACCAGCCGAGCCAGCCCCACTGGAACACTGCGACGAGCACGCCGTAGGCCGCACCGATCGACAACAGGTTGAGCAACACTGCCTTCAACGGCACCAGGACCGAGCGGAACACGAGCATCAGTAGCAGGAAGCTGAGAACCAGGACAGCGCCGATGAAGATCGGCAGTCGCGCCGACATCTGCTCGGAGAAGTCGACATCGCCGGCGGTCTGCCCGCCGATGTAGGCAGTGATGCCGCTCGTCGCTATGACGTCGTCGCGAAGGGTGTGCACCAGGTCTGCGGTCCGCTCGTCCTGGGGGCCGGTGGTCGGGATGACCGTGATCACCGCCACCGTTCCCGAGTCGGCCACATCGACACCCGCAATGGCCAGGACACCTGGCTGATCGGCAATGACTGCGGCGAGTCGGTCGGCCGCTGTCGGACTGTCGACCAGCGGGGTCACCACCAGCAGCGGCCCGTTGTAACCGGGGCCAAAGCCGTCTGCGAGCGTGTCGTACGCCGAACGGGTCGTCGTGCCCCGAGGGTCGTTGCCGGCATCGGCCGACGCCAACCGCATCGCGAACGTGGGGATGACGAGCGCCCCAAGAACGCCCAGACCCGCCAACGCGCAGGCCACCGGGTGTCGCTGCACGAAGCGGCTCCATCGGTGCCAGCCCGTCTCATCGCGCTTGTGGTCGCGCCGGTGGATCGAGAGGCGGTCGATTCGGTTCCCCACGAAACCCAGCGACGCCGGCAACAGGGTGAGCGCCGCGAGCACCGCCACCAATACCGCCGTCGATGTTCCCAGGGCCAACCCGTTGAGGAAGGACATGCCCATCAGCAGCATGCCGAGTAGCGAGATCATCACCGTCACCCCGGCGAACACCACTGCTCGGCCGGCGGTGTCGATCGCCTCGAGCGTGGCCTCCAGCGGATCCGCGGTGCGACGGAGCGCCTCGCGGTAGCGGGTCACGATGAACAACGCGTAATCGATCCCGACGCCGATGCCGACCATCGACGCAACCTGCACCGTGAACTCAGGCGTGTCGACAAGGGCCGCCCAAAGCTGAACCCCGGCGAGGCCCACGACGATACCAAAGAGTGCGGTGAGGATGGGCAGTCCCATCGCGACGAGGGAGCCGAACGAGATGAGAAGGATGATCACGGCGGCCAGGAGGCCGAACAGCTCGGTTGCAGGCACGCCACCATCCTGAAAGCGGTATCCACCGAAGTCGACCGACAGCCCCGTGCCTCGTTGCGCCGAACGTTGGTCGAGCAGGCGGTCCGTGACCGTCTCGTCGTCCTTGTCAACGGTGATGGTGGCAGTTGCCACAGTGCCGTCTGCCGAGATGGTCAGCTCGGCGGCGGACAAGGGGCTGTAGATGACGCCCTCCGTGATCGCAAGTTCCCGAAGAAAGCCCTCGAGCTGTGTCGCTACACCGGGGCTGGTCACACCAGCCGGGGCGGTGAGCACCAGCTGAGCTGCATCGCCTGCAATGTTGGCGTCGTCGGGTGCTTCGTCCACCAGGAGCTCGTACGCGCGGTCACTGTCGGTGCCGGGCAGACGCCCGCCCTGGGCGTACTCGCCGCCAGCGACGCCGGCAGCAAGGGAGATACCGACCAAGGCCACCATCCAGAGCAGCACCGTGAGGCGTCGGTGTCGAAAGCAGTAGGTGGCGAGTCGTCGGAGCATGCCTCCAGCCTGAAGCGCTCCACGCTTCGCCACCATCGGGCGCGCTGGCATCCGCATGGTAGGGGTAGCCCTACCTAACTACCTAGCGAGCACGCCGATCTCGAGGAAATCAGCGGGTTTGAGAGTGGGGCAGGCGGGGAACAGCGGTCTTATGCCTCACTACTCGCTCTCCTCCGCATGACGGGTCGGGATCGCAATCCACTCCGGCACCTCGGCACCGACCATCCAGCGGTGATCAAGGTTGGACGAATCGGCTGGTTCGCAAAGGGCGTGGTGTACGTCGTCGCCGGCTTCCTCGCGTTGTCCGTCGCTGCCGAGGCATCCGGCTGGACCGACGCGCCGGTTGGTGATCAAGGGGAGGCGAGCCCGACCGGCGCAATCAAAACTGTTGCGTCGTCAACCGGGGGTACTGCGCTGCTCTGGCTGCTCGCGGCAGGCATGCTGCTCTACGCCGCATGGCGTATGATGTCTGCCCTACTGCCGGGCGGCACCGACGGTGAGGCGATGGCGCATCGCATCGGCTACCTCGTGAGCGCAATTGTGTACACCACGTTCGCAGTGAGCGCGCTCGCCTTGGCGCGAGATTCGTCCCTCGATGAGAACGGCAACACAAAAGTGACCGACATCTCGGCGTCGATCATGTCGAACACCGCCGGACGGCTCGTCATCGGCGCGGTCGGAGTGATCGTCATCTGCGTCGGGCTCTATCGAATGAAGAAGGGCTTCTCGCTGGACGTCGCCGACGAACTGAACCTTGGTGGCCTTTCCCCAGTGCGGCTGCGGTGGACCAAGCAGATCGGCGCAGCAGGCGAGATCGGTCGCGGTATCGGGTTCGGCTTGGTGGGCTTCTTCCTGGTTCGCTCGGCGGTCACGTATGTCGCCAGCGAAGCAACGGGCCTTGACGGCGCACTGCGACGCGTTGCCACAGAATCGTGGGGTGTGTTCGTGGTGGCCATCGTGGGCGCCGGCTTCGTGGCCTACGGCGTTTTCTGCCTGTTGACGTTCACCCGCCGTCGACTGCAGGCACCGTCATGAACAGCGCCTACAACGCCAGCGCACAACTCGGCCCGGTCCACCCGCGCATGCGCAGCACCTGGGTGCTCAGGCGCCACGAAGCTGGTCTACTGGGCGTCGCCTACCTTCTTTTCACCGTTGCGTGGAGTGCCATGGGATGGCTGCTGACCCGGCGACTGTCCGATACGTGGTTGCTGCATCTCGACCAATCAATCGCCACATGGTTCGTCGATCAACGAACTCCGACACTCAACTCGCTGAGCTTCATCGGTTCGATGCTGGCCGAAACCGGGGTCAAGGTCGTCGTGACAGCGATTGTTGCAATTGTCATGCTCATTCGTTGGCGGAGCTGGTTAGAACCATTGTTGGTGGTGGCGTCGCTGGTACTCGAGGCCATGTCCTTCATCACCATCACCACCATCGTCGCCCGGCCGAGACCGGATCTGCTGCGGCTCGATTCCTCGCCAGTTGACTCGAGCTTTCCCTCAGGGCATGTTGCAGCTGCGGCCGCCTACAGCGCGATCGCCGTCGCCATTTTCTGGCGGACACGCACTCACTGGCTGCGGTACACCGCTGTCGCGCTGGCGGTGTTAGTGCCGATTCTCGTAAGCCTTGCCAGGATGTATCGCGGTATGCACTTCTTCACCGATGTCGTAATGGGTGTCGTGCTCGGCTGCGCGTCTGTGCTGGTCACCGCTCTCGTTCTACGGCATGCGGCCGATCGACGAACGACGAACGACGAACGACGAACGACGAACGACGAACGACGACACCATGAACCTCACGACACCATGAACCTCACGACACCATGAACCTCACGACACCATGAACCT
>Ga0105046_10001286_pt1 | contig 38379 bp, 37 predicted proteins | sample MAT03_FD_78385 | JGI IMG/M metagenome (GOLD analysis project Ga0105046, IMG submission 78385) | Freshwater microbial communities from Lake Fryxell liftoff mats and glacier meltwater in Antarctica - MAT-03 (megahit assembly) | ecosystem: Environmental > Aquatic > Freshwater > Ice > Liftoff... | reverse complement strand
GTCACTTCGCTTCTTGTTGTCCTTTACACAGCGAGCATGTTTGCGCTTGTGATTGCCAGCACCGCAAAGCTGGACCCCAGTTTTCTGTCATTTCAGCCCTCAGCTTTCCTGTCCGGCGCAATCTGGCAACCTTTCACCTGCACCTTCACCTGCACCTTTGTCGATGGTCCGGACTTTTTCTATCTCCTCGCTTTGATTTTCTTTTACCAAGCCGGTGTCGAAGTGGAGAAATACATTGGTCGTAAAAAATTTCTCGGATTGTTTCTTGCCCTGCTTCTCGCCCCCGCCATCTGGCTGTCTGCCCTGTATATTCTCAAATTCCCAGTAGGTTCCTACGTCGGAAATTACCAACTAACCGCCGCCATGTTTGTCGCGCTCGCCACGCTGTATCCCAACATGGAGTGGTTTGCCTCCATCCCGCTCAAATGGATCGCTATCGCCGGACTTTTTCTTGCCTCGCTGATGTATCTTCCAAATCATCAATGGGCCAGTCTCAGCGTTCTCTGGCTGCTCTGTGGGCTGAGTTTCGCCTACATCCGCGTCCTGCAACACGGCGGGATTTCTAGCGTTGCAGCAAATCTCCCATCGCTGATGCCAGTGCGCCGCCGTGTTCCGGTTGCCACCACGGTGCGCCGCTCACGCCAGGCTTCCTCCGAAACCGTGGAGATGGACGTGGTGGAATCGATTAATCCGCTCCTGGACAAAATCGCAGAACATGGAATGGCCAGCCTGACGCCATCAGAGCGTCAGACATTGGAAAATGCGCGGCTAGCGCTCTTAAAGAAACACTGAACCACAACCCGAAAAGAAGTTGCGGTTTTACTGACGCTGTTTACTGAAGCTTGCCAAGGTTGGGGTGATCTCCTAGGCTGCGCATTCCACATGAGTGCCGTACTGCTCTTTAAACGATTTCTTCAGCGTCCATTCCAAGTGGCTTATGTTGTGCCGAGTTCTCCGCAGCTCTGTCGCAAGGTTTGCAGCCGGATGGATCTTTCCGTGCCGCGTACGATTGTTGAACTCGGGCCTGGGGAAGGCTGTCATACCCGGGAGATTGCGCGGAAGATGCACCCTGAATCGCGGTTGCTGCTTTTTGAGATCGACGACGTGTTTTGCGAACATCTCCGTAAACAGAACAGCCACGATCCCCGCATCGAAGTGGTTCACACGGACGCGGTGAATCTGCCTGCGGAACTTGCCGCACGGGGCATTGGCCATTGCGACTACGTGGTCAGCGGGTTGCCGTTCACCTTGATTGATCTGCCAAAAAAGAAAGCGATTGTCGAAAAGGTGTTCGAATCGCTCGCACCAGAGCAGCACGCGGCGTTTATCATTTACCAGGTGAGCACCGAGTTGAAGCAGTACGCGAAGTTTTTCCCGCGTGTGGTGACCGAGTATTGCCTGCAAAATTTGCCACCGATTTTCGTGATGCAGTTTTTCAAAGTGGCGCTGCCGCATGGATCGAAAAACGGCAAGCACGCGAAGAACGGCAAAGCCCGGTTCTGATTCTCTCAATTCGTTCACCCCGCCATGAGCAAGACACGCATCGAACAAGATTCGATGGGGAGCATGGAAGTCCCTTTTGATGCGCTTTACGGAGCGTCCACGCAAAGGGCTTTGCTGAATTTCCCCATCAGTGGTTACCGTTTCTCACGACCGTTCATCCGGGCACTGGGACTGATCAAATGGGCGGCCGCGGAAGCAAATCTGGAGCTCGACAAGCTCAATGAACGCGACGCGACGCTGATCGCCCATGCCGCACGGGAGGTGATCGACGGCAAACTGGACGATCATTTTCCCCTCGATGTGTTCCAGACGGGTTCTGGCACAAGCACGAACATGAACGCGAACGAGGTGATCTCGAACCGGTGTTGCCAGCTCGCGGGGACGCCGATTGCTTCGAAGGATCCGGTGCATCCAAACGATCACGTGAACATGGGGCAGTCGAGCAACGATGTGATCCCGAGCGCGATTCACATCGCGGTGGGCGAGAGCATCCGGCATCAGCTCATGCCGGCATTGGAATCGCTCGATGCGGCGCTGGAGCGGAAGTCGATGGAGTTTTGGGATGTAATCAAAATCGGGCGCACGCACTTGATGGACGCTACGCCGGTGCGGTTGGGACAGGAGTTCAGCGGCTACGCCAAGCAGGTGGAGTTGGCGAGGTTGCGTGCGGGCAATGCCATCGCGGCGATTGAGGAACTGGCGCTCGGTGGAACGGCGGTGGGCACAGGGCTGAATTGTCATCCGGACTTCTCGGGGCTGGTGATGCATCATCTTTGGAACTGCACGGGCATCACGTTTCGCGAAGCGCGCAACCATTTCGAAGCGCAGTCGGCGCAGGATGGTCTGGTGCAGGCGAGCGGACAGATCAAAACGATTGCGGTGAGCCTTTTCAAAATCGCGAACGACATCCGCTGGCTGAGTAGCGGTCCGCGCTGCGGAATTGGTGAAATTTCGCTGCCCGCGACGCAGCCGGGGAGCTCGATCATGCCGGGCAAGGTCAACCCGGTGATGAGCGAGATGTTGATGCAGGTCTGCGCGCAGGTGATCGGAAACGATGCGGCGATCACGTGGGGCGGTGCGAACGGGAATTTTCAGCTGAACACGATGATGCCGATGATGGCTCACAACCTCCTCGAGAGCATTCGCTTGCTGAGCAATGCGGTCGATACGTTCCGCAGCCGCTGCGTGGAGGGGATCACGGCCAACCGGGAACGCTGCAACGAACTCGTGGAGCAAAGCATGGCGATGGTGACGAGCCTCGTACCAACCATCGGCTATGATCGCGCGGCGGAAATCGCCAAGGAAAGCGCCGCGACCGGGCGCACGATCCGGCAGATTTGCGTGGAGCAGAATATTCTCCCGGAGGCTGAGTTGGCGAAGGCGCTGGACCCGGTGGAGATGACGAAGCCCGGCGGGTCGGGTGTTGTCGGCGGATAGTTTTTCCGTGGGGGCAGCATGTTGAGCAGCGTGAGCAACGAGTCCGGTCAGCCCGTTTTCCTTCTCACCGTGGCGCAGACCAGCGGGTCCACGCCGCGTAAGGCCGGCGCGAAGATGAAGCTTTTTGAGGATGGCACGACCGAGGGCACGATTGGCGGGGGAAAGTTCGAAGCGCTGGTGATTGCCGAGGCGTTGGAGCGGCGGGAAGAGCGTGTGCCGTGGCTGAAATCGTATGCCCTGCATGAGGCGTCGCCGGAATCTTTCGGGGCGATTTGCGGCGGTGAGATGACGGTGTTTTTTGAGCCGCAACAGCAGGCGGAAACGGTGTATCTCGTTGGAGCAGGGCATTGTGCGCAGGCCATTGCGGCGTTGGCGTTGGGCTGCGGTTGGGGCGTGGTGGTGCTGGAGGATCGCGCGGATGAACTGGCGAAGATTCCACACGGTTGCCGTGGCGTGCAGGGGGTGCCGGAGCAATTCATCGCGGCGCACACCTGGCGGGCGGAGGAGGCGTTGGTCTTGGTGAGCAGAAATTTTGTGATGGATCGCGAGGCGCTCGCTGCGGCCTTGGGCGCGGGTGGCTACGGTTATCTTGGTATGATCGGCAGTGATCGCAAGGTGCGTCGCGTTTACGATGAACTCACAACACGCGGTTTTCCCCGGCAGGCGCTGGAGGCTGTTCACGCTCCGATTGGCATCAACATCGGAGCGGAATCGCCGGCGGAAATTGCGATCAGTGTGATGGCTGAGGTGATGCGGGTGTTGAGGAAAAAGGAAGCCAGTCCGCAGGCGAGTTGACGTTGTGAAAAAGGTGGTGGTCGGACGGAGAAACCGCCCAAGTGCGCGCCAGGCCGCGGGAACGGAGCATCGCGACGAAGTGTTGCAAGCTGAGATTCCGCTGAGCCAGCAATCCTTCGGCGAGCGCCAAAGCGCTTTTGGGATACACTGCGCAGAGCGGTTCAGCATGTCCTTCCGTCGCGGGAATTGTGCAGCCGCCGTGGTCAATCATGCGGCGAAGAAAATCGGCACGCATGTTCGGCATGTCAACGGCCAGCATGAGCACGCGCGGCGTGGAAACAGCTCGCAGAGCGGAAACCAGTGCGCCGAGCGGGCCGGAATCTGCGACGGTATCGTCGAGTCGAGCGCACTCCTTCCATGCCGGATGTGGCGGCGCCGCGATCCATATTCCGGCAGGGTCCAGCGACTTGAGCAGGTCCCACTGGCGTCGCCAAAGCGGGCCGCCTTGGAAGGGTAAAAACGCTTTGTCCCGGCCCATGCGTTGGGAGCGCCCGCCAGCGAGCAGCACGCAGGAAAAATCCGGGCGTTCAGGCTTCCGTGCGGAGCATGCCATCGGTCAGGATTTTTGCGCGCAAGCCGCCGCGCCCTTTGAGGAAATCCTCGGCACCCTCAGCGACGGCTTGGTTCATCCAGGCACAGGGCGACGCCTCGACGACACCCAGAAAGCGCACGCCCTGGACGGCAAACTCCTTGCCGATCAAGGCATTGAGATCGATTCCGCTGACGAGAAGATTTCGCCGGTAGGCCCACGGATCAAGATCCGCGAGTTGAAAGCGGGTGCAGACGTCGTCGTGTACTTCACAGGAGAAAAAGGTGACCTGTCCTTTGTAATCCGGGCGGTAATTGAAAAAGCGATCGCCTCGTAATCCGCTTCCCGCCACGCATTCGACCTCTTCAATTTCCAAAACGGGATGATCATCCGGCGTCTTGCCATGGCGGCCAAAGAAGTTGTGGCCGGGTGAAATGTAGATGCGTTCGAGTTTCATCGGGAGCGATGTTTTTGATACGGAGCGTGCACTCACGGTTGACGGACTTCACTTACGCGTCAACATTAACCTTCTATGCGTTTTTCTTTGGCCGTTTTCCTCCCGCTCGCCATGTTCACCGTCACGCTTTTTGCGGCAGATCCTGTGCCCGTGGAAAAACTGCTCCCCCTGCTGCCTCCAGCTCCGAAGGGCTGGAAAGCGGACAAACCCGGCACTCAGGCGGGTGAATCTGAGGGAAAAAAGATGACCCGGGTGGAGATGAACTACAGCGAGACGCTGGAGAGTTCTTCGGGTTTTGCCACCATCGAAATCAAGGACTGGAATTCAGACCGTGAAATGCTCAAACGCCTTGAGGAGTCGTGGAAACGCAAAGACGACATCCGCCCATCAAGCTATTCGAAAGTCGTCACCATCGGCGGTTTTCTTGGACGTGAAGAGTCGCAGGGCTCCATTCAAACGCACACCCTGCGTGTGGTTGTGGCGGAACGTTATCTGGTGATCGTCTCGGTGCAGAACATACCGGTCGAGTTGTTTCCGGAATGGACGAAGTTGGTGGACTGGAAGAAACTTTCTGAGCTTCAATGAAAACCTTCCTCTCCACCCTTTGCCTCGGTCTTCTTTTTGGGACGCACGCGCTTTTTGGCCTTGACCCGGTGCCAAGCGAAAAGCTGATCCTATTGCTTCCCGATGCCCCGGAGGGTTGGAGAGCCGAGGAACCCGCGGGTTCGACGACAGAGTCTGAGGCGGCGAGAATCAGCGTCGCCGGGCGCAGCTACATTCAAGTGAGCGGCACCATGCCGATGGCGGCTGAAGACGAGGACGAACCCGAGGCACCCACGGTTTCCATCAACATTACCGACAGCGGCGGAGATCAGGCGTTCATCGATGCCGCGCAAGCCAACTGGGTGACCGACAACTCTTTGGAGGCGAATGAAGGCTTTGCCCGGCAGACTGCGGTGGATGGCCTTTTCGGATTCGAAACCTACGATGCTGGCGAGAAAACGGCGGTGCTTTGGGTGATTGTGGGCGGAAGATTTTTCGTCCAAGTGGAAATGCAGCGACGCCCTCCTGCGGAGCTGAAGCAGTGGCTGGGCAGGTTGGATTTGAAAAAACTCGCGTCCTTTAAGTAGCGCAAAGTCTGTCGGGAAAAATTGGCGGGGTTTGCGCGTTTTTAGTGGCGCCATCAATCGCTCGTTTACTCCCAGCGGCCCTTGCGGCAGCCTGTCCAGGCGAGAAAGAGTCCAAGGAGCAGGTGGCAGCCAAGCACCCAGTAGCAGAGCGGAAGCGCGAGAAGTTCGGTGTGATTGATAAGTAAAACCGCGTCGTAATGGCGTGTTTGGGTGAAGGTTTTTAAATATCCAGCCCAGCCCCAATAGGCGCTGATGAGTGGACGAATGACGCCTTCCAGCCAGTGAGGGAGGGCAAGGACGGCACCCGAAAGCGGGAGCTGAAAACCCACCAGATACACGCTGAGAAGTGAAGCCTGTTCCGGCGTTTTCGCACGACTGGAAATCGCGAGGCAAAGTGAGGTAACGGCCCCGTTGACGAGCGTGAGCAGCCCGATTTGCGAGAGCAGATCACCGGGAAACCGGCACATGATGCTGATGAAAGCAGCCATCCACGAGGATTGCACAAGCACGATGATCGCGAGGAAGAGTGCTTTTGCCATCACCCAGGCTCCGGTGCTTACACCGGCAAATTTTTCTTTTTCAAAAATCAAACGTTCACCCGCTACCTCACGCGCACCGTTGTTTGATCCCATCAACGTGAGAAGGATGACCTGGAACATCACCATGCCGGAAACGAGCGATCCCGTGCGTGAGGCGTCCGCCAAAAACCGGGCGGATTCCATCGCTTCTTGAAGAAGGTTCGTGGTCGCGTTCGGTGTGAGATTTCGAATTTCCGGCAACCCGCCCCAGCCGAAAACAAGCACCAGGCAGGGGAACCCGAAAAGCATCGCAATTTGCAAAAGACATTGTCCGCGATCACGGAACAGCAATTTCCAGCGTCGACGAAAAATGACCATGCACTGCACTGCTCGCCCCGGCGGAACGGTCGCAGGAGGAGTGGCGGACAGTTTTGCGGTTTCGCCTTTGCCCTTTTTGCTGGCTGCTTTGGCTTCGATCCTTGCGAGTTGCTCGTAGGTTACTGAAGAAGGTGCTTCATCCTCCGCGCGCGAGACGGTTTGATAAGCGTCCGCATGAACGGCGTAATAGGCTCCTCGATGTTTTCGCCATGAGCGGTGCCACTCTTCGGCTTTGCGGGTTGCGAGCTTTGGGAAAAGTCCCTCCAGCGCGTCGAGTGTGAAATAGTGCGGCAAAAATTCGGGTGAACCATGAAAAATTACATGTCCCTCGTGCAGTATCAGAACACTGTCGTAAAGGTGGGCGTGGCGCAGGCTGTGTGTGACGGAAAGCACGATCCGACGTCCTTCCCGGGAAAGCTTGCGCATCAGTTTGACGATTTCGTCCTCGGCTTTTGGATCCAAGCCGGAGGTTACTTCGTCGCAAAGCAAGAGACTGGGTTGGCTTGCCAGTTCGAGAGCCAGCGATAGGCGTCGCCTTTGTCCTCCCGACAGGTGCTTAACCAGTCGATCCGCGATTTGTGTGAGACCCGTTTCCTCCAGGAGGAGGTCGGCCCTTTTTTTGCGGGCCAACGCATTTTGTCCACCAACCCGAAGGCGAAGCGCGTCGGTGATGCTCTCACGTGCGCTGAGAAGTTCGTAAGCTATGGAAAACTGGGGGACGTATCCGACCTCCTGTGGGGCGAGATCTTCGTCCACGGCGAGGTCTCTGCCTTGCCAATGCACGGAGCCCCGGGTTGGGGGAAGCAAACCTGCGATCAGTTTCAGCAACGTCGATTTTCCGCAGCCTGAAGGACCAAGGATCGCGCAGAAGTGACCTTCGGGAAACCGGGCTGCAACCTCATGAATGAGCGTCGTCGGGATTTCTCCCTCGTCAACCACATAGGAAACATCGGCAAGTTCAAGCATGACGCAGCGCGGAGTATGTCCCGGCAGGCTGGGGGATGAAACAAAAAAACCCTGCGGCTCTCTCGAACCGCAGGGTTTTCAGGAATTTCAGCGTAACGCCGGGAGTGACTTAAAACCCTCCGATGTCTGTTACAGGCGTGCCTGTGCAGTTATTGTAGGCGTAGTTGGCCACGCCGGCCGCACCAGCTCCGAGATGTCCCGGGATGGAACTGAGCGCGAGAGCTGCTTCTGCCATGCCGAACGCCACGGCCTGTTGGACCTTGGTTTTCCGCTTTTGCCAAGCAGTAGGGTTGGCTTTTTTGATAGCATTGGCGATGAGCGTGTCGCCCCCGCCGTTGTCGAAATTTATTGCACTGCCATAAACGAATGCACCAGCTGTCGCTGCTGCCTGGGCAATCTCAAGGTAGCGTGCTGGCGCTGCCTTTGCTGCTGAGGTTACCACTGCGGCAACTAGGGCGTTGTTATCAAAATTGCCCACTTTCTGAAGTTGCGTCACGGCACCTGTTACGGCTCCAGCGGCTTCATACGCTTGAGCCTTGGTATCGAGAACATTGTCATCATCATCCATTTTTACCCGAATGGCACCGTCTGTCGGCACATTGATTTTCGTCAAGATGTTGCCAGTATTTGATTTCACGGCACCAACTGCGGAAGTCACAGCCTTCTTGAGCGCTTTCTTATAAAAGGAGGTGCCGAGAATGACTTGATTGTCATTCAGTGCGCACACGATTTCCGAGGTGATCGCAGCAGCCGCCGAAGCGGGATCGGTTTTGCTGGTCAAATTCGCGTTGAGGAGTGCTGCGGCAACCACTTTTGCTCCGAGTTTATTGGCCTTATCGAACTTGGTTTTGTTGTTTACAGCTCCGTCAACACCTCCGTTGTAGACCTCGGTTACAGCAGCACCCGCGAGAATCGGAGCGGCATTGGGATTAAATTTGACGGCAGAAGTCGTAAGAACGTCAGCTTTCAGTCCCGTGGAACTGCTTACACCAGCTGGGTCGGCAATGGCGTCCCGGAGGGCCACGGCCAACTCGTCGGACGTCGGGAGGCGTGTGCCGTTCGGAAGATCAGGATCCAGCGTGGCTGCGCCTGCTGTGTTGATCGAGAGCTTGGCCTCAATCTCAATGGAGCCTGGGTCAGTAATGGCTGCGATGGTGGAATTGACGCTTTGAAAAGAAAGAACTGCGACCGCGAGTGCGGGGAGGAACTTTCCGGTGAGACCCGAACTGAGTCGGGTGAGAGATGTGTGGTTCATAGTATGGTTGTTCGTGTTATGACGTTGAAACTGCCCTTTGATAGGACGAAGCCAATTTGCGCTTATCTCTCTCGCAAGGCAACTACTTTTTTCAATATTTTTCTGAATTATCCAATTTAGAATGAGTGAGTTACGCATGATAAAATAAACACAAAGAATGATAAAACTATATTCCGGGGAGGGTTGTGTGCCGGATAAAAACTTGATAGAAAAAATACAGCGCCAAGCATGAGTTGTAAGTTGCTCATAATGAAAATTATCCATTGAAAGCGAGGCGGGCGCTGCACTGCGTCGCATCAACCAATTCAAAGATTTATGAAAATTTTATTTGACGCTCGGGACCTCCATGGTAGCTTGTTGGTAATTCGCGCCATAAAAGTTTCACAAAATCTTTATGGCGCGGCGAAACCAAAGTTACTGCTGCAACCCTCCGATAAACTGAAACAATCATAATGAAAACCACCGAAATATACCGTAAAACCGCGAAAGCGGTGTCGTCCTTTGTGGCGATTGTCGCCCTTACGGGCGCTATGATGGTTCCGCAACTACAAGCGGCACCACCAACTGATGCAGATCTCGCCGCGTTGAATGCGGAGTTGATTGCGAACAATGGCGGGCCATTCTTAACGAACGGCAAAACCTTGAGCGTATTCTCGGCTTCGACGGCACAGCTCAAGGCGGCTGTCCTTGATCTTTACGTAGCAACTCCCACTCTCCTGAATGCCACGGACCTTATTACGGCCATCGCGGGGGCCCGGGGCAATGCCGCCGCTGCCGTTCTTGATGATCTCCTCGAGGCCACGGTGGCAGCTTTCCCTGGTAGTGTGGACACTTTGGTGCAAGCTGCTGCGGTTGCTGCGCCATTGTATGCCGGGAACATTGCCAAAGAAGGTTTGGATCAGGCCGAAATTTCGACTCTTCCTCTCGAGGCCAATGGAATTATGACGTCCCTGGCGGCTTCAATTCCTTCGCAAGCTGGTAACGTGGCGAAGAAGTTTCTTCAGACCATTGACACCGGGTCGAATCTGATTCCCGCCGCGACAGCTGTGAGCGCCATGACGGCTCTTTTCAGTGATCCGGACATTACCGCTGATGTTGCGGCTGCTGTTGCAAAAAAAGCTGGCAATGGAGCATCGAGTTTCACTTCAGCCGCTCTGGCCTCCATGGTCGATGCGGCGGCTGATGCTGCTCCAGCGAGCGTGAAGCTTGGCGTGATTTTGAGCTTCGCTGATGGCGCATGGGATGCAACCAATGCGGGCGTTGAGCAGACTGCAATTAAAGCTGCAGTAGGTCCAACTTACAATGCGGCGATTGACCTGTTTTACACAAACCGTGCTGCTGGTACGCCGCTTGCCGCAGATTTGGGAGCCCTTTCTGCTGCGGTCACTTTAAATCCTCTTCTCATGGTGGATTTGACCTTGGCGGCGGTTTATGCCGATTCAGGTGCAGGTGCCGGTGCCATTGTTATGCAGAGCGCAACAGGAGCCGTTTTGGCAGATACCTTGGCTATTGCTTCTGGAGCAACTGTTGGTCGTCCTAAGAGCGCTGAGAAAATCGCTCAGGGTGCGGCTCGTGGTCATGCCACTGCTGCTAATGTGGACGAGATCGCAGCTGCAGTTTCTTCCGCTGCACCTTTCTACGCAGGTAAGGTGGTCAAGAAGCTTAACACTGATAGCACGCTCGGTCTTCTCACAGCAGACAAAAATGATGTTGTGAAGGCGGTTTTCATCGCCGTTCCTGAGCAGGCCGGCAAGATCGGTTTCTGGGGAATTGGCAAGACGTTCTCAGGTTCCGCTGCAAACGACCCTGCTGCAATTGCCCAGTTCGGTGTTGTTGAGGCTGAAGCGAACACAACTTCTGAAACAGCCTCCCTGGCTGCTGGTATCATTGCTGCACGCAAAACACTCCAAACTGCACCGGGTGTGGCATCATTGGCCGCAGCGGCTACTGTCAATTCTGCCGCCGCGACCCTGGGTGGCACAGTGGCGTTAAATCTCTCCCTCGATAAGAAGTTGGATAGCAAGCCGGGTCTGGCGCTCGTTGAGTCTCTTGAAACTGCCGCGAATGCAGGCGAAAAGTTTGACATGGCGTTAGCGGCTTTGACGACACTCGAAGGAATTGGGACAACTGACTTCCTTTCCGTGCTCGCCTCAGGCGTCTCCGCAGTTGGCGGTGGTGCTCCCGGTGTTGAGCTCTACGATTACATGGCCTCGCTTCTTGCAGTGAAGAGCTTCGCTGCAAACCCCAATGCGAAACAGAAGGAGTTGGATGCTACCTACGATTCCGTAGTTGAAATTCTTGGTCTTGGACTGGCACCTGATGGCACTGCTTACAGTGCGGTTCTGAATCGTGCCCGCACTTTCGGCAATAAATCACTGACAGCAGCGATTGTGACAGGTGCTACCTATGCCAACTGGCAACGTGCAGGTGAAATTGCCAAAGGTGCTTCTCAGGGGCAACCAGGGCAGGCTGGCAAAGTTGCTAAAGCTGCACTCCGTTCTGCGAACCTTGCTTATCAAAATGTTAAAGGCAACCTAGCTTGGGCAGGTGCTGCCTACTACCACGGTGTGGCAGTGGAAATCAACAACACGGCTAATGGGTTTGATGTCAATACCGACCAAGCTGTGGCTGCTGCGTCTATCATCGCCTCTGCGGTTGATGGTGTGACTGAAGGCATTGCATACAACGGCGCGAACGCCGCGAAAGAATTCAGTGATGAATCCAAAGCGATCAAGTTGGTAATCAAAGAGGGAACTAAAGAAGCCCTTGCTGAGCACAAGTCTGTTAAGACCGCAGCCGGCGGAAATGATTCCGGTGACGAACGTCAGCAAGTTCGTGGTGTTGTTGCCGGTGGTTTCATCGGCTTGGACACGGCAAACATCACTGCAGGCTTTATTAACCTTCTAGCAACAATCGTTACGGAAGCAACGAAAGCAGCGAAAATGTATGCCTTGGATATCGCCTACACAGCGGCTGAAGTGCTCGCTGCTCGCGGTGATAACACAGGTGCGCACCAAACGGCAATTGTCGCTGCAATTCTTGCGGTTCCTGGCCAAGGCCGGTTGCTCGTCGATCTTAATTCAGCCTATGCTAACGGACTATTGAATGGCGCTGCGACGAACGCCACGTTCGGAACACTGGCTTATCTCGCTGCAAACAAGAGTCCTTCTAACCTCCCGGTTACGGACATCTCTGGCAACAGCGGTCTCTAATCCCAGCAAGTAACTAGAAGCCCCTGCGATTTACGGGTCGCAGGGGCTTTTTCTTGTACTGATGAAAAATGTGAATCCTTTCGGGGTTCTGCCTTGATATCATGCGCAAAATTAGCAGGATGGCTTTTTCCTTAAACTTTCCTTGTGCGTAACGTCGCTGTTTTCCTCATTATCTTCGCATTCCTGCTGGTCCAGACCCTGATCGGCGGTGCAAAACAACTCTATTGTATCCCGACCATTGGGATTTTGGCGCTCGCGGGACTAACCGTGCTGTGGCCCGGATGGAAAGCTCCGAAAACCATCAGTGCGCTCGCGCTCATCACCACGCTCTGTTTTGTGGGTTATGTGCTCGCAAGGAGCCAGATGGCCCCGGTAAATTACCTTGCACGAACACACATGTACATCGTGCTCGGGTGTCTGCTCGTCTATTTGCTCACGCTTTGCTTCGTGAACGAAAACCGGCACCGAGGGATGTTGATCATTGCCCTGCTTGTCTCTGCGTTGGCGCAGGTAGTGATGGGAGCGGTCCAGTTCAAAAGAGGCGACCAGTTCATGTTGCTGCCTTGGGTGCAGAGAATCGACGACTGGTGGCGTGCCAGCGGGTTTTTCATATCGCCCAATCACTACTCGGGATTTCTGGAGATCGTAGCCCTTTTCGCATTCGCAATTGTGTTGTGGAGTCGCTGGCCGATCTGGGGAAAAATGCTGACAGGGTATGTCGGACTGATGTGTGTTGCGGGGATTGCGATATCGGGTAGTCGCGGTGGGTATTTGAGTTTCGCTGCAGGTTGTGTCGCCTTAGCAACATTTAGTTTAATTGCGATCAGGAAAGTTGAACCCCGGAGATTTATGCCAGCCCTGTGCATCTCTGTCGCCGGGCTTGTTATGCTGCTTGGGTCTGCTCTTTGGTTCATGAGCAAGAGCGAAGTGATCGGCAAACGGGTGCAAGAAATTAACGACCCCGCAAACATGCGTTGGCAACTCTGGGAGGCTGCTTTAACGCAGTTCCAGATGGATAAAACCTGGGGCACAGGTTCGGGTACCTACTACTACCTCGGGCGACAGTTACGGCATGCCACGGTGCAGAATGATCCGGTTTTTGTGCACAATGATTATCTCCACCTCTTGTGCGAATACGGAATGGTCGGAGCGGCATTGTTTCTTCTGTTTTTCGCTGCGCACGCTGTGATGGGGTGGCGTGGGTTGAATGCATTAGCCGGACGTTTGGAGCAAAGCCACATGCAGACCAGCACCGGCTTGGCGTTCCAAATTGGAGCCCTGAGTGCGTTGGTAGATTATGTAGTCCACTCTGTGGTGGATTTCAATTTGCAGTTACCAGCAAATGCGTTCGTCATGGCTTTTGTTCTCGGAATCCTTGCCAATCCAGCCGTTCAATGGCGTCGCCGGGCTGCATACTGGCCCGCAACGGTGTCGCGCATCCTGTTGCCATTTGCTTCTTTGGCGGTGTTTGTCGTCGCGTTGCCGAGGTTCCCGGGGGAGTATTTCACAGAGCGTGCGCGGATGTTCGTTCGCGATGCCAAAAAGCCCGAAGATTTTGATGCGGCCCGGTCATTCGCAAAGCGCGCTCTAGAGTATGATAAAATAAACCCGTTCACTTACTACTACGCGGGGGAGGCGGCGAGAATCCAAGCTCTGGACGACAAAGAAAAGCGCCAGGCCTTGAATGAGGAGGCTGTGCGTTGGTATGAGTCTGGCCTTAGGACCTTTCCGTACGATATTAATGCGGTGCTCAAGTTGGCGCGCACCTTTGATACCATGGGTTTGCGGGGGGCGGCAGAAGCGCAATTAACGGAAGCCCAAGAATTGGATCCGAATCTTTCATCCGTGTACTCGTACTTCGGACTGCACTACCACGAGCAGGGGTTGCTGGGGGATGCGGCTGATCAGTACGAGCAGGCACTCGAGCTGAATCCGAATGATGAAGTGGCTCTAATGGGCAGAAAAACCATCCAGGAACAACGGGCGAAAGCTCGTGCGGAAGCGCTGCAAATGAGAAAAACCTCGGGTGATGTGGAAATGCCGGATGCGGGCGATGATTCTGACGATGTGTCAATGGAAGAGGACGAAAATGAAGATGCGGAGTAGTCTGCAAACTTGGGATTCATGATGCAATGGCTTGGGCTGGCGACTAAGTGGTTGACGTTGGTCTATTGCCTCGGCCTAGCTCTTGGATTAACCGTCGCTGAGGTAGTCGGAGAGCGATCCAGGTTGACGGGGATTTTGATTTACGGGCCAATTACCTTTTGGTTGCTGCCCCTTGCGTTTCTTGTCCCTCTGGTTTTGCTTTTCGCCCGCCAAATGCTGTGGGCTCCAGTCTTTTCCGTGATTTTTGTGCTGTTTTGTTTTGGAGATTTCCATTGCGGGCAATCGCGCCCATCCGGTGGTCTGCCAATGATTTCAGTGCTTTCAAATAATGTGGGGCAAAACAATAAACAGACCTTCGTTCCGTTTGCTGAGAAGATGCTTCCGGACGTTATAGCGATTCAGGAATCCAACTATGCTGCCGCAATGTATCGACAGGCTTATCCTGACTGGAACGTAGCCGGGAAAGGACAATTTATTGTATTTTCGAAAGAGACGATTTTTAAGTGGGATTTTCTCGAACAGCCGCGTTGGCGGGGTTACCCGGTGGCTGCTCGATTTGAGATGGAAATCCGAGGCACGCGTTTTGCCCTTTATAACGTGCATCTTCCGACGCCTCGCGGTGATTTAACGAAGTTCAGCGTGCGGGAAATGGCGATGGATGTTCTGGATCCGCTCGCCAAGAAGAAAACAAAGGGGCAGAAGACGGATTTCTCCGATTCCATCGTAGGCCGTGTTGGGCTTGTTGAATCCCTTGTGGAAGAGATTTTGAAAGATCCGCTGCCGACCATCGTGGTGGGGGATTTCAATATGCCTGATGTCGGATATGCCTATGGCAAAATGCGGGCACAGTTTACCGATGCCTTTGCAGAATGCGGATGGGGCTATGGCTATACGTTTCCAGGATTTACGCGCAACCCTTTGAGTTTTTTTAAACCGTGGCTGCGTCTGGATTATGCGTTCTGCGATGAGGCATGGCGACCTCTGGAGTGCGTGGTGGAGCCGGATCGCCCATCCCAGCACCGCGCGGTATTTGCCAGGTTTGAGTTGTTAAAAAAATAAAGCTGTCGCTGGTTACTTGCCGACGCTGGCGAGTCGTTCTTGAATATCGGCAGCTTGGAGCGCTTCGACGAATTCCGAGATGTCGCCTTCCATCACGCTGGTGAGGTTTTGCAGGGTGAGTCCGATGCGATGGTCGGTCACGCGGTTCTGCGGGTAGTTGTAGGTGCGGACTTTTTCTTCGCGTCCACCGGTGCCTACTTGGTTCTTACGTTGAGCGGCGTATTTCTCGGCTTCCTCGCGTTGTTTGGCTTCGAGAAGGCGGGAGCGCAAGATACTGAGCGCCTTCTCTTTGTTCTTCTGCTGGCTGCGCCCGTCCTGACAGCGAACGATGGTTCCTGTGGGGATGTGCATGACCTGTACAGCGGAGTCCGTCGTGTTTACGCCTTGGCCGCCAGGACCGCCTGCCCGGCAGACTTCGATGCGCAGTTCGTCTTGTTTGAGTTCGAAATCGACTTCCTCCGCCTCGGGTAAAACGGCGACGGTTACGGTGGAGGTATGGATGCGGCCCTGAGCTTCGGTGGCCGGGACGCGTTGCACGCGATGCACACCGCTTTCAAACTTCAGTTTTCGAAAGACGTTGTCGCCGGTGACCTGGAAAATGATTTCCTTTAGCCCGCCAAGGTCTGAAGCATTGGATTCGAGGGCCTCAGTTTTTAGCCCGATAGTTTCCGCGTAGCGGCAATACATGCGGTAGAGATCGGCGGCGAACAGTGCTGCTTCGCTGCCTCCGGCTCCGGCGCGGATTTCCATGATCGCGTCCCGGTCCTCGTTTTCGTCGGGCGGGAGGAGCGCGATTTGGAAATCGAGGCGTGCCTGCTCTTGTTGTTTTTCCAGGTCTGGAATCTCCAGTGAGGCCATCTCGGCGAGTTCAACGTCGCCGGATTTTATTAATTCGCGGTTATCAGCGAGTTGCTTTTCCAGGGAAGCGAGTCGGTCAGTGATGCCAAGAAAACTTTTCAGCCGGGCGTGTTCACGTAATTTTTCCCGCGCTGCCTGCGGATCATTGTAAAGATCTGCGGACGCGAGCATGGATTCCAGTTCGCGAAAGCGATCGGTTCTGCGGGCGATGAGAAGGGAAAAATCCATGGATAAAGGGGTGACGCGATGGCAACAAAAACGGTGACGACCGGAGGACCGGCGTCACCGTTTCAAAAAATCCAGATGGAGCTAAACCGCCGTAGTCGGAGTTGGCGTCGGAGCCGTGGGCTTGGTCGCGCGGGTTGCACGCGTACTGCCGTAACGGCGGGCGAATTTCTCGACGCGTCCTGCGGTATCCACGAACTTCTGTTCGCCAGTATAGAACGGGTGACAGGCTGCGCAAATGCCGATCTTGAGGCTGGGACGGGTGGAGCGGGTGTGATAAACCTGCCCACAGGCACAGGAAATGGTGGTGTCGACGTAGTTTGGATGAATCTCTGCTTTCATGGCTTAGGAAAAGGGTGCAAAAGATAGCCGGAAAAGTGAATCAAGCAACTGGAAAAAACAGAATTCTTTGCGCATGGGACCGGCGGCTCGCGGAACAGGCGGAAAAAGTGGCCCTTTGGGATGCGCAAAAGCGTGCACTGCGCACGTTTGGCGGGATTGACGGGGAGGCCCTCCGGTTTCAGCAGGACTTCCCGCAGGGGCGGGGGATATGCGCTCTTGCTGTGGGAAATGACCCGGTTCTCCCGGCGCTACTGATTGCAGCATTTCGCTCCGGGCATGTTCCGGTGATTGCGCCCGAAGCGCCTGAGGAAATGCCAAGGGCTTTGGGTGTTGACTGGCGGATTCATGCGGACGGCTCGGTTCAGGCGCTTGGTGAAAGCACGCTTCATTTGCCTGACGGCTGCGAATTTTTAAAGTTGACCAGCGGAACGACTGGTTCGCCGCGTGCGATCCAGTTTAGTTCGGAGCAATTGCTTGCGGACTGCACGAACGTCTGCGCCACGATGGGGATTACGGATGCGGATCTGAACTACGGCGCGATTCCGCTGGGGCACAGTTACGGGTTCTCCAATCTCGTGACGCCGCTGCTTTGTCTCGGGGTGCCCATGGTGCTCACGGATGATCGGTTGCCGCGGGCGCTTTTGGATGGGTTGTTGCGCACCGGGGCCACCGTTTTTCCCGGGACCCCGGCGCTGCTTCACGCGATGGCGTCGCTGCCCGGCGCTGAACTGCCCGAGGTTTTGCGGGTTTGTATCTCGGCTGGTGCGCCACTGACATCCCGCACGGCGGATGAGTTTATCCGGCAGTTCGGGAGGAAAATTCACACCTTTTACGGCTCCAGCGAATGCGGCGGGATTGCTTACGATCGAAATGGTGCGCCGCCTTTGCAAACGGGATTCGTAGGTGAACCCATGGAAAACGTGCAGATCGAAGGCGAGGCGAATGGCAGGATCTCCATCCGCAGCGATGCCGTGGCGTTGGGTTACTGGCCGCCGGGGCCGGACGAGGCGTTGCGGGAGCGCGTTTTCCGTCCGGGTGATCTCGCGCGCCGGATTGAAAATGGTTGGCTGCTTGAGGGGCGTCTGACGGATTTCATCAACGTCGATGGGCGGAAGTTTTTGCCGCAGGAACTCGAAACGGTGCTCCTTGCAATTCCGGGGATTCAGGCGGCGGTGGTATTTTCGGTGCCGTCGCGCCTGCGCGGCGAGGAGGTTGTGGCCTGCGTGGTGGCCAACTCGACGCCTTCGGAACTCGCTGCGGCCTTGCCAGGTGATCTCCCGGCATGGAAACGTCCTCGCGACTGGTGGTTGGTGGACTTGTTGCCGGTTTCGGATCGTGGAAAAATCAACCGTCGTGCGTTCGCGGAGCGCTATCTGGAGTCGAGAATGTTTATAGCACCGCAGTAGCGAGGAAATCAGCCGCCAGCCGCGATGCGCAGGATTTCCAGTTGATCGCCGTCTTGCAGCACGATGTGGGGCCATTCTGCGGGGCGCAGCGCGAGGCCGTTGTGTTCGATCAACAACCCGTGCGGCGGCAGTCCGATCTCTTGAAGCGCCTCGGGAAGCGGCGCAGCGGAGATCTCGCGTGGAGTGCCGTTCACTTGAATCGTCATGACGTCAAGCGTGAGTCAAAATCGCGGGGTCCCAATCTTTCCACACCGGTTCGTAGCCCATGGACACCAACTTTGCCGCCATCTCGGAGGCTGATCGTGTATCGGCAATGGCGAACTGCTCGGTCGCCTCGTGTTCCGGGCCGAGGGATTCCACGGCCTGGGTGCGTCCGCGCACTGTGTAATGCAGCGCGTCGCGTCCTTGGCCGGTGTAGCCGCCGGGTTCCGTGTGGCTTCCGGCGCTCATCATGGTGATCCCCAGCGGTATCAGCGCGTCGCGGAGTTCAGGGGATTCGCGGGTGCTCAGCACGATACCGACTTCGGGAAAGGCGATCCGGAACGCGCAGATCACGCGGGCAAAATCACGATCTGAAATCGGATGGCGCGGTTCGAAATCTCCCGCTGCCGGACGGAGCCGTGGAAAGCTCACGGTGAACTGCGCTTTCCAGCAGGTGCGCTGGAGGTGATCGAGATGCCTGGCGAGCGCAAAAACCTCCTCGTGCCAATCCCATAAGCCGAACAGCACGCCGATGCCAATCCGCCGAAAACCCGCCTGGTAAGCGCGTTCCGGGCAGGCCATGCGCCAGTCGTAATCTTTTTTCGGGCCGGTGAGATGCATCTCTGCGTACGTCGGGCGGTGATACGTTTCCTGATAAACCACCAGGCCCTCCGCGCCGGCCTGCACCAGCGGGACATATTCGTCGCGCTCCATGGGGCCCACTTCGAGCGCGAGCGTCGGGACCTCCGCGGCGAGGCGTTCGATGCAGCGCTGGAGATAGCCGTTGGAGACAAATTTCGGATGCTCTCCCGCCACGAGAAGAATATTGCGGAATCCTTGTTCTGAAAGGTGCTTCGCTTCACGGGCGACCTGTTCGATTTCCAGCGTCACGCGCAGGATGGGATTTTCCCTGGAAAAGCCGCAGTAAGCGCACGAGTTGATGCATTCGTTGCTGAGATAAAGCGGCGCAAAAAGGCGCATCACCTTTCCAAAATTGCGGAGTGTCACGGCGTGGGCCTCACGCGCTATGTCCTCAAAGGCGCGGTCGTCTTGCGGTCCGAGCAACTGGGTGAAGCGGCGCATGGCTGGAGACAGGTTGCCCGGGTTTTGATAAATTCGGTGCGACATTTGCTTGAACATGCACAACGTGGCGGCTCTTGTCCAACGCGCGGCAATAGACATCCGGGGCATCCATCCGTATAACGAGACCGTAAAACCAGCATGACCATGCCCAAGAAATCCTTACAACCGACGATGGATCTTGTGCGTGCCGGGGTGAATCGTCACCTAGCGGGTTTTCTGGCCGAGGCGATTGCTAAAACGCCGCACGCTCCGGGTTTCACTCCGCTGTTTGACGATCTTGCGGAGTTTGTGCTGCGGCCCGGCAAACGGATTCGGCCTTTGATCTACCTCGCGGCAGCGCGTTTTTTCCAGCCGGACAACGTTTGGCTTGCGCCCTCGCGTTTGGCCTGTGCGGGGTCGCTGGAACTGCTTCACGCGTTCATTTTGATCCACGACGACATCATTGATCGCTCCGAACTGCGGCGCGGCGAACCGTCCCTGCATAAGCTCCTGGAACGGCGCACAAGCACGTTCAGTGATCGCCAGCGGATCGGCTCGAATCTCGCGCTGGTGATGGGAGACGTGTTGTTTGCGATGGGGCAGCGTTGTCTGCTGGAAAGCGGCGAGCCGAAAGCCGCGCAGCAACTCTCGCGGCTTTTGGGTTACATTATCGAAACCGGCGTTGGCGAGGCGTCCGACATCGTTTTTGGAACGCGCGACGTGGGCAAGATCGACCTCGACGATATCGAGTTGATGTATCTTCAAAAGACGACGCGTTACACCATCGAAGCGCCGCTGGTTCTTGCCGCGATCCTCGGCGACGCCACGGAAGAGCAGTTGAAAGAACTGGCGGTGATCGCGGAGCCGGCCGGGTTGGCGTTTCAAATCCAGAACGATCTTGAGGAGTTCCGGAAGTTCGAGGTTTCGGACGAGGCGATTTCTTCCGATCTGCTTGAGGGAAAAAAGACCTGCCTGATGCGCACCGCGTTCGAGATGCTCAACGAGACGGACCAGGGCATCCTGCAATTGTGCCTCAACGGCATTCAACCCTCCGAGGCTACGGCGTCAAAGGTGCGCGAGTTGGTGATCAAAAGCGGTGCCACCCTGCGGCTCCAGAACCGCGTGGAAACGCTCTGCTCACGCTCGTTGCAGAATGTTTGCGAATCATCCTTTGACGCTTCCATTCGCGAAGGATTGGAGGGCATCATCACGATGTTATGCCAGATCACCAAGCCCGTGAGTCACGAGGTCGCCGTATGAGCACGGCAACCGCAGAAGTTCAGGAAAAACACGCTGCTTCGGGCGAACGGCCGAAGGCGATTGTGATCGGAAGCGGTTTCGGCGGCATCGCGGCGGCGATACGGTTGCAACTGCGCGGTTGGTCGGTGGATCTGCTCGAGATGCGCGATAAACCGGGTGGACGCGCCTATGTTTACGAGCAGGACGGTTTTAAGTTCGATGCAGGCCCGACGATCATCACGGCCCCGTTTCTTATCGAAGAACTTTTTACAATGGCGGGGCGCGACGTGCGCGATTATGTCCGGATGGTGCCATGCGATCCGTATTACCGGATCATTTTCGACGACGGACGCCACTTCGATTACAACGGCGACGAAGCGCAAATCCTGAGCGAGATCCGGAAGTTTAATCCGGACGACATCGCGGGTTACCACCGTTTCGTCGAACGCTCGCACGCCATTTTCGACCGCGCGTTCACCGACCTCGCAGACAGGCCGTTTTCATCGCCGCTCGACATGCTGAAACTCGTGCCGGACCTGGCGCGGCTGCAGTCGCATCAGTCGGTGTATCGGCTGGTTTCCAATTACATCAAAGACCCGGCTCTCCGGCAGGTGTTCAGTTTTCATCCGCTGCTCATCGGCGGTAATCCGTTCCAATCCAGTTCGATCTATTCGATGATCCATTACCTCGAGCGGAAATGGGGTGTGCATTTCGCCATGGGCGGCACGGGAGCGGTCGTGAATGCTCTGCTGCAATTGTTTAAAGAATTGGGCGGACGTTTAAACCTTAACGCCCGCGTCGGTGAGATCATGGTGGAAAACGGCGCGGCCTGCGGCGTGCGCCTTGAGGATGGCCGGAAAATGGATGCGCAGATCGTGGTTTCCAATGGCGACGTGGCGAACACGTATCGCAAGACAGTGAACCCGAAATGGCGTCGCAAGTGGACCGATCGCAGGTTGGAGAAAATGCGCTACTCTATGGGCTTGTTCGTGATGTATTTCGGCACGGATCGCACGTACCCCGACCTCGCGCATCACACGATCATTCTCGGGCCGCGCTACAAGGAACTGTTGGACGACATTTTCACCAACAAAGTGCTGGCGGATGATTTTTCGCTCTATCTCCATGCGCCGACGCGCACCGACGCATCGCTCGCTCCTGCCGGTGGTGAATGTTTCTACGTGCTGTCGCCGGTGCCGAACCTGCGCGGTGATGTCGATTGGGAATCGGTGAAGGAATCGTATGCCGACCGGATCCTGGCTGCGCTGGAAAAGATTTGTCCCGACTTGCGAAAGCATATCGTGACGCAGCGCATTATGACGCCGCTGGATTTTGAGAGCGATCTCGACGCCTACACGGGGAGCGCGTTTCAGTTTGAGCCGGTGCTCACGCAAAGCGCGTGGTTCCGTCCGCACAACGTAAGCGAAGACGTTCGCGGGCTGTATTTCTGCGGTGCCGGGACCCATCCGGGCGCGGGCCTGCCCGGCGTGCTTTCTAGTGCGAAGTTGTTGGATCGCGTCATTCCGCACGGGTCGGAGTTTGCGCCACTGCGCATGATGTGATGAATTCTATTCCATGAAAATTGCACTTCTCCTGATGAGCCTCCTCTCCTTCCTCGGTATCACCGCATCGGCGCAGATTGACGTGGGAGCGGCGTTGCCGGATGTGGATTGTCCTGACGAAAACGGTGCCATCGTCAATTTGGGGAAAACGCATTCCACCGGGTTTGTGCTCGTTTATTTTTATCCCAAAGCCGACACGCCGGGATGCACCAAGCAGGCCTGCAATTTGCGCGATGCGTTCGCTGAGTTGACAGCGGAAAAGGTGCAAGTGTTTGGTGTGAGCCACGACAACGCGGCGGCGCAGAAGGCGTTCAAGGAAAAGTATCAACTTCCGTTCACGCTGCTCGCCGATTCGGAGAGCGTGGTGGCAAAGGCTTTTGGAGTTCCTGCAGTGGCGGGCATTACGAAACGTCAGGCATTTCTTTTCCTGGACGGCAAACTCCTCTGGCGCGATCTTGCCGCCACGCCGACGAAGCAGGCGGAGGACGTCCTCGCGGTGGTTCGCAAGTCGTTGTAGCGGCGTTCCGGGAGCGTCGGTAATCAGTGGGATTTTTTGCGACGGTCATAGACCGCCGGTACAAGTCGCAGGTTTTCTGCTTTTAACGGCGGGGCGCTTCGTGTCTTATCCTTCCCCGTGACGCTAGGCGACTTTAGTCCGACCAAGGGATGGCGATTCCCGACAGGGCTGCGTTTGCTGAACCTGCTTTTTGGTTCGTGGACGGCGGTGGTGTTTCTCTTCCTCTACGTGCCGATCATTCTGCTCGTGGTGTTCTCTTTCAACGATTCGCGGTTTACCATTCTGTGGAAAGGGTTCACATGGAAATGGTACGGAGAAATCTGGAAGGACACGCGGCTCATTGAGGCGCTGAACAACAGTTTGATCATCGCGGCCGCGACCACTGTGCTGGCCGTTGCGCTTGGAACGATGGGTGCCTGGTTGATGCATCGCTACCGGTTTCCGCTGATGCGGTTGGTTTCCACGCTGGTGTTCATTCCGATGGTGATTCCCGAGATCATCATGGGCATCAGCCTACTCATTCTTTTCGCGGCACTCGGCGCGGATCTGGGATACATCACGGTCATTATTTCGCACGTCACGTTTTGTTTTCCCTTCGTGCTCGTGGCGGTGCAGGCGCGGTTGCAGGGGATCGATCCGTTTCTTGAGGAAGCGGCGATGGATCTTGGTGCGACGCCGATGCAGGCGTTTTGGAAAGTCATCGTGCCTTATCTCATGCCCGCGATTGTTTCCGGTGCGCTCATGTCGTTTACTCTTTCGATGGACGAATTAATCGTCACCTTTTTCACTGCGGGTCCGGAGAGCCGTACGCTGCCACTCGAAGTTTTCGGGCGTGTGAAAAAGGGTCTTTCGCCCTCGCTCAACGCCATTTCCACCCTATTTATTCTCAGCACCATCCTTCTCGTCATCGCGACAGAGAGCATGAAAAAAATCAGAAAATAGAACCACGGAAACACAGACCAAGAACCAAGGAGAAAACGCACTATGAAAACCATCCATATCACCATCGTCCTGCTGGTCGTCGCCCTTACGGCGGTCGTTGCCAATGCCAAGGAGAAAGGTCAGATCAACCTTTTTTGCTGGTCAGAATACGTGCCGCAATCGGTGATCGACGGTTTCACGAAAGAAACCGGCATCAAGGTGAACGTCGAGAACTACGCCTCGAACGAGGAGATGATCTCCAAGCTCCAGGCCGGGGCGATCCAGTATGATCTCATCCAACCGAGCGAGTACATCATCGAGCGTCTGGTCAAGGCCGGGAAACTCGAGCCGATCGATTTTACGAACGTGCCAAATTTTAAGAACATCCTGCCCGAGTTTAAAAACATGCCGTTTGATCCAGAATCGAAATACTCCGTGGTCTGGATGGCGGGCACCGTCGGCATCGTGGTGAACACCGAGGTGGTGAAAGACGAGATCAAAAGTTTCAAAGACGTGTTCCAGCCGAAATTCAAGGGCCGGATCATCACGCTCGACGACGCGCGCGAGATGGTCGGTTGGGCGCTCAAGACGGAGTCGCTGGGGATCAACGACATCACGCCGCAGACGCTTGATAAGGTGAAACCGATCCTCCAGTCGTGGATCCCTCTCATCAAGGTGTACGACTCCGATAGTCCGAAGGATAAGTTGCTCGGCGGCGACGTGGATCTCGGAATCGTGTGGAGCGGTGAAGCGGCGCTCTGTTTTAACGAAGACAAGAAATTCAAATACGTGCTGCCCTTGGAAGGCACCCACATGTTCATCGACAGCCTCGCGATTCCAAAGGGCTCGAAGAACAAGGCGAACGCGGAGAAATTCATCGACTACGTGCTACGGCCTGAAGTGAGCAAGATCGTGTCGGAGGAATTTCCGTACACGAATCCGAATGGCGAAGCCCGCAAACTGCTGAGTGCCGATCAGCTTGGCAATCCCGCGAGCTATCCGCCGAAGACCACGCTTGAAGTGTTCAGCGACATCGGCGAAGCGGCCGAGGCCGTGGACAAAATGGTCACCGACCTCAAGAGCGCGAACTAGGAAGCTGCCGCAGCATTAAAACCACGCAGAGCGGTAGTGCCACATTTTGAAAATGCGGACATCCATTTTTCACCACGGAGACACGGAGAACACGGAGAACACGGAGAGGCGTGAGGAGTTTTCTCCGTGCCTCGGTGGTGGAAATGAATCACCTCCGGTTCTTCGCAGGTCCCGCTTCCTCATCCGATGACACCGCTTGACCAGACGGTTTCCGACAACCTGCCGCGGCGTGAACCGGGGCGGGTGGGGTGGTTGCTGCTTGCGCCGATGCTGCTTTGGATGCTGCTGTTCGTCATTGCCCCGAACGTGATCCTGCTGGTGTACAGCTTTTGCGAGAACGATCAGAACGAGCATATTAAATGGACGTTCACGCTGGAAAATTACGGGCGCATTTTTGACAGCAGCTACTTCGGCATCTTCATGCGCTCGGTGGGATATGCCGCGCTGACCACAGCCCTGTGCGTGCTTATGGGGTATCCCGTGGCGTGGTTTATCGGGCGGGCACCGGACGTGTGGCGCAACCGGTTGCTCACGGTGGTGATGATTCCGTTCTGGACGAGTTTTCTCATCCGCACCTTCGCCTGGATTCTTATTCTCCGGCAGCAGGGTTTCATGAATGCCTTTTTGCAATCCTCGGGCGTCATCCCGCATCTCATCGAGTTGCCGCTCGATATTTTGTATTCGCCGACGGCCGTGGTGATCGGCTTGGTGTACAGCTACCTGCCGTTCATGATTCTGCCGATCTACGGGTCGGTGGAAAAACTCGACAACTCGCTGGTGGAAGCCGCTTTTGATCTCGGAGCCGGACCGGCGCGCGCGTTTTCGCGGGTCATCATTCCGCTTACACAACCGGGGATCGTGGCCGGTGTGCTGTTGGTATTCATCCCGGCGATCGGGATGTTTGCGATCAGCGATTTATTGGGCGGAAAAAAGACGCCCATGATCGGCAACGTCATCCAGCAGCAATTCGGCGCGGCCAACAACTGGCCCTTCGGTGCCGCGCTTGGCATGGCGCTCATGGCCATGTTTGTTGTGGGTTTTTGGTTCGTGACGCGGAAACAGCCGGCTTAACCTCGGAGCTCACGAAAAGGGTGAGAGGCAGACGTTTTCGGGCTGGAGTGCCCCCCGACTTTGATTCAGTTGCTAGGAGAGATGTCAGGCTTTGACTGAAGCAACAAACTCCCGTGCGGCGCGCTGAATATCTGTGGCAACCTGCGCGCGCTGCGTGGCAAATTTCGGCACAAACCACGGGAAAAGCCCGATCAGATCGTGCGTGACGAGCACTTGGCCGTCGCATCCGCTTCCTGCACCGATGCCGATGGTCGGAATTTTCACAGACTGCGTAACGCGAGTTGCCGTGTCGTGCGCGACCAACTCAACGACCAGGGCGCAAGCTCCGGCGGATTCCACAGCCAGTGCGTCCGCAACGAGTGCATCGCCTTCCTCGGCGGTTTTACCTTTGATCCGATAACCGCCTTCGATGCGGACGCGTTGGGGCAACATGCCGATGTGACCCACAACCTGAATGCCCGCGTTGCGAATCGCTTCGATCTGGGCGCACTTAGCCACGCCTCCCTCGAGTTTCACTGCTTTCGCCCCGGCTTCCACGAGGCTGCGCGCGCTGGCGACGGCCTGCTCCGGCGTTTCGTAGGTGTGAAACGGAAGATCCGCCACGACGACCGCGCGTTTTGCCCCGCGCGCCACGGCCCGGGTGTGATGCACGATATCCGCGAGCGTGACTTCCGTGGTGTCGGGGTATCCCAGCACGACCATCCCCAGCGAATCGCCAACCAGCAGCATGTGCACGCCCGATTCATCGAGCAGTCGTGCCGTGGGATAATCATAGGCTGTCAACATGGCCAACCGCTCGCCCCGCGCTTTGCGTGTGATCAGATCCTGTGTCATGGCGTCTCGCTCCACGGGTTGACTTGAGGCATGTCCGGCAAATTGGCCAGCAGCGTTTTTACCGGGTCGCTCATTCCCGGCAGGATAAGCTCGGGACGGATGTCTGCAAGCGGGGCCAAAACAAAACGCCGCTCCGCGAGCCGCGGGTGTGGGACAATCAAGTTGCCGTTTTCCAACACGAGCTCACCAAAATACAAAATATCCAGATCCAACAGACGCGGAGCATTGCGCGGGTGTTTCGAAGGACGCCCCATCTCAACTTCCACAGCTTGCAAGCCAGCAAGCAGGTCCGAGGGTGCAGAGGCATACTCGATTTCCCCTGCGGCATTTAAAAAACCCGGTGCATCCGGCTCACAATCGACCGGTTCGGTTTCGTAAAAACGCGATGCCAGAACTTCGCCATCCGCGCTGAGTTTGCGCAGCGCTTCAAGCCCCTCGCGGAGATTTGCGGCGCGGTCGCCGAGATTGGATCCGAGGGCAATACCGCATCTCATAAAATGCGCCACCGCTAACGGAGACCGAGAACGTCCTGCATGTCGAAAAGGCCGCTCTTTTTGCCCTGCAACCATTTCGCCGCACGCAAAGCGCCGGTCGCGAAGGTCTCCCGGCTCGAAGCCTTGTGCGTGAGTTCCACGCGCTCGCCGTTCGTCGCAAACATCACCGTGTGATCACCCACCACATCGCCGCCGCGAATCGCGTGCATGCCGATTTCTTTTGCTGTCCGTTCGCCGACAATGCCGTGACGGCCATGCTCCACGTCGTCGTTGTAGGAAATGTCGCGAACTTCGCACAAAATTTCCGCCAGCCGTTTGGCCGTGCCGCTCGGCGCGTCTTTTTTAAGCCGGTGATGCATTTCCACCACTTCCAGATCGAAGCCCGGTCCGAGGATTTCCGCAGCCTTGCGCGTCAGCCAGAACAGCGTATTTACGCCGACGCTGAAATTCGGCGCAACCACCATCGGCACCTTCTCGGAAAGCCTGCGGATCGTCGCAAGATCCTCGTCGGAATGGCCCGTCGTGCCGATGACCAGCGGGCAACCCGCCTCCGCACAGAGCGCGGCCATTTTTGCCGAAACTGTGTGATGACTGAACTCAATCACCGCATCCGCATTTTGCACTGCCAACGCGAGATCGTCGCCAACATCAAGTAGCGCCGCGAGTTCGAGCGCCGGATCTTCCTTGGCGCATTGTTGGAGCATCTGACCCATGCGCCCCACGGAGCCCACGATGGAAATACGAATTGCACTCATTAGCCTAAAATCCCCAGTTGAACCGCCGTGGCGCGAAGTTTTGCCGCAGTCGCCTCGCCCATTTCGCAAAGCGGTGCACGCACCTCTGCCTCCATCCGTCCCATCCAGTGAAGCAACGTCTTGGACGGCACAGGATTCGGTTCGATGAAAAGATCGCGAAACAGCGGATAGAGCCGCTCATGCACCGCCAGCGCCTCAGCGTAGCGGCCCGCATTGGCCAGGTTAACCAATTCGACCACTTCACGAGGCAGAACATTCGACGCCACGGAAATCACGCCGCGCGCGCCGAGAGCCATGAAAGGCAGAGTCAGCGAGTCGTCCCCGCTCAGGATGGAAAAATCCAAAGGCACCGCCTGGCGCAACTGGCTCACACGATCCGCGCTGCCACCGGCTTCCTTGATGCAGACGACATTCGGACACGCCTTCGCGAGCCGGGCCACGGTTTCCACGCCGATCTCGTTTGCCGTCCTTTGAGTGATAAAAATAAACACCACGGGAAGTTTTGTGGCGTTTGCCACAGCGGAAAAATGACGGAACAACCCCTCCTGCGACGGCTTGTTATAATAAGGCGCGACGACCAGCACCGCGTCAGCCCCGACCACTTCCGCGTCTTTCGTCAGTGCGATGGCTTCGCTTGTCGCGTTGGAGCCCGTCCCGGCGATCACTTTGCAACGCCCCTTCGCGACCTTCACGGCGATCTCGATGATGCGCAGGTGTTCCGCATGATCCACGGTGGGTGATTCGCCCGTCGTTCCCACGGGAACAATCCCCGTGATGCCGTGGTCGATCTGGTCCTCCACCAGTCGCGCAAACGCTTCTTCATCGAACGCACCGGCGCGGAAAGGCGTGACTAAAGCTGTGTAGGTTCCTGAAAACATGGGTGCGCAGTGTGTTGCAGCAACCGCGCGGGGTCGAGTGCGTTTTGATTAAAGGGCAATCGTCCCGTCGAAGACAAAATCCGCCGGTCCTCGCAACGTGACGCTCCGGAATCCGTCGGCCGTTTTTTCAAAACCCACAGCCAAGGTGTCACCACCGCGCACTTTCACGGAGATCGGTGACGGTGCCCCGGTCAGCGCGTGATGCAGCAGGGCCGCTGCGCAGACGCCCGTTCCGCAAGCCAGCGTTTCGCCCTCCACGCCGCGTTCGTAGGTGCGGATCGCGAGGCTCTGACGTTCCAGCACCTGAACAAAATTTGCGTTCGCGCCTTTGGGTTTGAAATGTTCGTGATAACGCAAAGCCGAACCGAGTCGCAGCACGTCGATGTTTTCGAGATCCCCTACAAACACCACGGCATGAGGCACGCCGGTGTTGAGAAAATGCACGCTCAACAGGCCTTCGTCATCGACTGGAAGCTCCGCGTCCAGAGCGAGCCCGTGCGGAGTGCTCATGCCGATCTCCACTTCTTCCCCAAAAAACTTTGCGGAAATCACGCCTGCGATGGTTTCGAACGTGAGCAGCTCCGACCGATCCACGAGCCTGCTCGCAAAGCGCGCAAAACACCGCGCACCATTCCCGCACATCTCGGCCTCGCCACCGTCCGCGTTGTAGTAACGAAAACGAAAATCCGCTCCTTGCTGCGCCGGTTCAACCAGCAGCACCCCGTCCGCGCCCACGCCACGATGGCGATCGCACAGTTTCGCGATGTGTTCGCCGCTGAGTTCGAGAGCTCCCGTCCGGTTGTCGAGCATGACGAAGTCGTTCCCGGCTCCGTTCATTTTGGTAAAATGCAACATCGCGGATGCAATATCACACCCGAACGAAATTGCAAATCCCCCCGATGTCCGGCAATGGCACATTTTGAAAATGCAGAGCGTTTTCTTACCACAGAGCCACGGAGAACACATAGATGAGCGAGGAATTCTCTCCGTGCTCTCCGTGTCTCCGCGGTGAAGCTGAGCCGCTACCCGCTGTCCGGAAAACCGGCTCTACTCCAGATTCGGGCCGCGCGTGGGTGGCGGAATTTCACCCATCACCGCCCGGTCAATTTCGTGAATGCGATGGATGGCATTCGCCGCATGCTTGGTATCCGGAAGGGTTTCCGCGATCTGCATCAGAAGCGCCTTCGCATTCTCCGCGTCGTGCTGATATTTCCAGTAAACATCCACCAACCGTGAGGAGAGTGACGCAGCTTCCTCCGGCGGAAGATCGGTGTCGAGCGCCTGCTCCAGCACGCTGGCCGCACTTTCCGGCGAAGCCAGTCGATCACAATAAATATGTGCCATTTCGCTCACGGCAAGCGTGTCGTGGGGGTTCTCCTCATAGATCGCGAGGTAGGACTCAATAGCCCCTTCGTAATCCCCCTGCGCCACCTTGGCCTGTGCCACCGTATGCGGGTCGCGTTCCATTTTTTCGCCAGGATTATAGAAAAACCCGCCGATCCACTCGCCGATAGCCGGCACCACGCTTATCGCGATCACCACGCCGGTCACCAGCGCCACGGCTAGCACGCCGAAAAAGTACATGAAAATGGCGGTCTTATCACCTTCCTCCTTCAGAAACTCGACATGGCCCTCCTGAAATAAAATGTATCCGAAATATACAAGCGCCGCGACTACTAGGATTCTTGTCAGGAGGGGCATGGGCGATCTATAGGCCAGATTATTTCCGCGGGCAATTCCAGAGTGCTCAAGGTGCGGCAAATTTTTTTGTAAATTTTTGAACGTCACGCCCTTGGCCCTGTCTTAGATCTTGTAAGTTTTGTGTGAGTCTGGTTGGAAGAGAGAGAAGCGGTGCCCGGTTTTATGTGAGGTTTTCCGGGCACCGCACCTTTTTAAAGTCGGGAAGCCCCGACGGTTGACCATCGCACCCTCCTCCGCTAGAAACGCCCGTTCTATGCGTCTTCTTATCACCGGCGGCTGCGGCTTCATTGGCAGCAATTTCATTCATTACATGCTCGAACATTACGGGCCGGAGTGGATCACCAACGTCGATGCGCTGACTTACGCCGGGAATCCCGCGAATCTCGCCGGGATTCAGGAAAAATACGGTGACCGCTACGAGTTTTTTAAAGCCGACATCTCGGACGTGAAACAGATGGAGTTTCTGTTCACCAAACACCAGTACTACGCGGTCATCAATTTCGCGGCGGAATCCCACGTGGACCGCAGCATCGACGCGCCCCAGGCGTTCGTTCAAACCAACGTGCTCGGAACCAGCGTCTTGCTCGACGCCGCACGGAGACACGGCGTAAAACGTTTTCTTCAAGTGTCCACCGACGAAGTGTACGGATCGCTCGGGCCGGAGGGCAAATTCACGGAAACCACGCCGCTCGATCCGAGTTCACCTTATTCCTCCAGCAAAGCCGCTGCCGATCTGCTCGTGCTCTCGCATTTCAAAACTTTCGATCAGGACGTGGTCATCACCCGCTGCTCCAATAATTACGGTCCCTACCAGTTTCCGGAAAAGTTGATCCCCCTGATGATCACCAACGCGCTTCGCGACAAACCGTTACCGGTTTACGGCGACGGGCTCAATGTCCGCGACTGGATCCACGTCGAAGACCATTGCGCCGCCATCCTGGCCGTGCTGCTCAATGGCTGCGCGGGTGAGGTGTACAATGTCGGCGGCGACGGCGAACGCGCCAACATCGATGTCGTGAAGCAAATTCTTTCGCACCTCGGTAAACCCGAGTCGCTCATCGGTTACGTGACGGACCGTCTCGGCCACGACCGCCGGTACGCTATCGATTCATCGAAGGCCCTGGCCGAGCTGAACTGGAAGCCGCGCCATCGTCCCGAGCAGGGGCTGGCAGAAACCATCGACTGGTATTTGGCCAACGAAGCCTGGTGGAAACCGCTGCTTAAAAAATGAAGGTCGTGATCACCGGTGCCGCCGGTCGCCTCGGCGCGGCGCTCTGCGAGTTGTATTCGCAAAAGCACGAAGTCATCGCGCTGGACCGCAACGCCCTCGATCTTGCCGTGCCGCAACATTGTCGCGAGGTGCTTGCCGGAGTGGAGTTCGACGCGCTGGTCAACTGCGCCGCTTTAACCAACGTCGATTTTTGCGAAACCCACGAAGCCGAGTCCATGCGCATCAACGCGGAGGCGGTGGGTGAAATCGCGGGGCTGTGCTCGGAACGCGGAGCGCGCATGGTTCACATCAGCACGGACTACGTTTTTGATGGCGAAAAAGCGGGTGCGTACACCGAGACCGATCCGGCTGAACCCGTCAGCGTGTATGGCCTCTCCAAACTGCGCGGCGAACAGGCGCTCCATGCTGTTTCAGAACACCATCTCGCAGTGCGTGTGTCCTGGGTTTTTGGACCGCATCGCCCGAGCTTCATCGACATTCTGTTGAAGCGCGCGCTCACCGAACCCGGGGCTGCTGCGATTGGCGACAAATTTTCCACCCCCGCATTCACCATCGATCTCGCCGCATGGCTGGAGCCGCTCTTCGACGGACGCTGTAACGCAGGCGGCGTGCTGCATTTGTGCAACTCCGGCGCAACGACCTGGCAGGAGTACGGACAAAAAGCCATCGACCTTGCGCACAGGAGGGGCGTGCCGCTCAAGGCAAATAAAGTCGAGGCGCTTAGCCTCGCCGACATGAAAAATTTCGTTGCCCGCCGACCCGTGAACAGCGTGATGAGTGTCGTTAAATTCGCTGCGCTCACCGGTATCACCCCGCGCCCGTGGCAGGAAGCCGTCGAGTCCTACCTTTACGACCACGGCGGCCTTTCCGCCCTGATCTCTTAAATATAGCGGCGGTCTGCGACCGTCGCAAAAAATCTCCGACTACATTTTCGTGCTACGGACGCAGACCGCCGCCACACGCGTGGATCAGAACCGCTGGAGCAGCGTGTTTTTCTTGAACACGCGGTCGTTGGTCTCGGTGAAATCGAGTGTGTAATGCAGCCCGCGGCTTTCCTTCCGGGCCAGAGCACAATCCACGATGAGCGCGGCGACTGTGGCCAGATTGCGCAGTTCCAGCAAGTCCTTGGTGAGCTTGAAGTCCCAGTAAAACTCCTGAATTTCTCGCTGCAAATTGCGCAACCGATTCGCGGCGCGTTGAAGCCGTTTGTCCGTGCGCACGATGCCGACGTAATCCCACATCAAGCGCCGGATCTCGTCCCAGTTGTGGAAAATCACGACCATTTCATCAACGTCCCGCGCGTTGCCGTGCCGCCATGCAGGCAGTTCCAACGCGCGATCCCCGGGGCCGCCGGGAGGGTCGCCTTTCATGATCCGGTCCAGCGCGCGTTGTGCCATCACGAGTCCCTCAAGCAGACTGTTGCTCGCGAGCCGGTTCGCGCCGTGCAGCCCCGTGCAGGCCACTTCTCCTATGGCGTAAAGGCCGCGGATCGTTGTGCGTCCGTTCACATCGGTCAGCACGCCGCCGCACTGATAATGTGCCGCAGGCACGACCGGGATCGGCTGCTTCGTCATGTCGATGCCGAGAGACAGACATTTCTCGTGGATATTCGGAAAATGCGAGCGCACGAAATCCGCCGGTTTGTGCGTTATATCGAGATACACGCAGGTATCGCCGGTGCGTTTCATTTCGGCGTCGATCGCCCGGGCCACGATATCGCGCGGAGCGAGTTCCTTGCGCGGATCGTATTTCTCCATGAACCGCCGTCCTTTGGCGTCCACGAGCCACGCGCCTTCGCCGCGCAACGCCTCGGTAATGAGAAAACTCCGCTCCTGCGGGTGGTAAAGGCAGGTCGGATGAAACTGCACGAATTCCATGTTCGCAATCGTCGCACCGACGCGCCACGCCATGGCGACACCATCGCCCGTGGCCACGGCAGGGTTCGTCGTGTAGAGATAAACTTTGCCGCAGCCGCCCGTGGCGAGCACGATCCGGTTGCAACGCAGCGCCTCGACTTCACCCGTTTTCTCATCGAGCACGTAGATGCCGACCACACGGTCTTCGGCGGTGAAACCGAGCTTGCTCGTTGTAATGAGATCGACCGCCATGTGGTGATCGAGAATTTCCACGCTGGGGCATTTGATCGCCGCTTCGATGAGTTTTTCCTCGATCTCGCGCCCGGTCAGGTCGGCGCTGTGAATGACGCGCCGTTTGGAGTGCCCGCCCTCCTTGGTTAAATCGAGCGCACGTTCGCCATCCACCACGCGTTCGTCGAATTGCACGCCGATCTCGATGAGCTCCCGAATCCGCGCCGGACCTTCCGTCACGACAGCCCGCACGGCCTCCTCGTCACAAATCCCGCCGCCGCATTCGAGCGTATCCTGCACGTGGAGTTCGAACGAATCCTCCGTGCTCGTCACACACGCCACGCCCCCCTGTGCCCAGGCGGTGTTCGTGTCTTCAGGTGATTCTTTAGTAATTACCGCCACCGTTCCGAAGGCGGCTGCTTTGCGGGCAAAGGTCAGGCCGGCCACGCCGCTGCCGATGACGATGAAGTCGTAACTTTTCACGTGGATTTCCTGGAGAGCAGGATGTTGTCGATAAGACGCGTTTTACCAAAAAAGACCGCCACCGCCACCAGCCGTTCACGCGTCGTCGCGCCGACCGCCCCCAGCGTTTCCGCATCCACAACCTCCACGTAATCAATCCGCGCCAGCGATGCCGCTCCGATGGTCCTGATGACGTTCGCGCAGATGGCGGAAGGTTTCTGTCCGGCAATCGCCTTTGCTTTCAACAACGCTTTTCGAAGCACAGGAGCCTGTGCCCGCTCGTCCGGCGTGAGATACGCATTCCTCGAACTCAGCGCGAGTCCGTCCGCTTCGCGCACTGTGGGCACGCCGACGATCCGTATCGGAAAATCCAGGTCGCGCACCATGCGCCGGAGGATGGCAAGTTGCTGAAAATCTTTTTGCCCGAAAACCGCGAGATCCGGCTGGACGACGTGGAACAGTTTGGCGACCACCGTGCAGACGCCGCGAAAATGACCTGGTCGCGATTTGCCGCACAGCACGTTTTGCAGTGCTGTCTCCTCAACCCAAGTAGAAAAATCTGCGGGATAAAACCCCGCCGTCTCCGGCGCGAAAAGCACATCGACGCCCGCCTTTTTGCAAAGCTGTGCATCCCGCTCAAACGGTTTTGGATACCGGCTGAGGTCCTCCTTCGGTCCAAACTGCGTCGGGTTCACAAAGATCGTGGCGACCAACGTTCCCTTGGTTCCCTTTGCTACTTGTCCTGCAAGCACGCGCCCCTTTTTCAAAAGCTCCAAATGGCCGGCGTGCAGCGCGCCCATGGTGGGAACAATAACCCTCGGGGAAGGAGATCCACCGAGGGCTTTTCGAAGTGCGGAAATGCTGCGGACGATTTTCATGATGGGCGCACCGAAGTCGCGGCGCACATCGGGGGCGACAGCAACCTAACGTTTTTTTGTCTTGGTCACCTTGGGCTTGGGAGCGGGGACCACGACATCCAGCGTGTCCTTCTCGATCAGCGTGATGAGGTAATTGCTCAGCGAGCGACGGTCCGCTTCCGCACGGATTTTGGCTTTTTCGATGAGGTCCTCCGGGCAACGGAAGGCGGTGTATTTACTGGGAGTTGCCATAGGTCGCGGAGGTTACCATTCTGTTATCGGTTGTAAAGAGGTTGTTGTATGAAAGTTGTGCGTTTGATGGCGGAGTGATTGCGGTCTGATGCATCATCGCGAAACGTAGTTTTCAACCACCATGCGCCGGAAGGAATCGAACCGGTCTTCCTCAATCGCCTCACGCGTCTGTCGCATCAGGTTGAGGTAAAAATGCAGGTTGTGCAGCGAGACCAGCCGCAGCCCAAGGATCTCCTCGGACTTGATCAAATGCCGCAGGTAACCGCGCGCAAAATTCCGGCAGGCCGGGCAGGTGCATCCCTCCTCAATCGGCCCCTTGTCCTTCGCGAATGGCGCGTTTTTTAAATTCAAAGTCCCGCGCGCGGTGAACGCCGTGCCGTTTCGCGCGATACGCGTCGGCAACACGCAGTCGAACATATCCACTCCCCGCGCAATCATCTCAACCATCTGCGGCGGTGTGCCGAGACCCATCGTGTAACGCGGTTTATCGGTCGGCAGCCACGGTTCGCTGTTTTCCACAGCCCGCATCATTTCCGTCTCCGGTTCGCCCACGCTGACGCCCCCGATGGCCAGTCCCTCGAAATGCATCGCCGCGAGACGTTCCGCGCTGTCCCGGCGTTGATCCGCAAACACGCTCCCCTGCACGATCCCGAAGATCGCCGGCCGCCGCGCGCCCGCTTCGTCCTGCTGCACGGCCCAATCGCGGCAGCGCTGCGCCCAGCGCAACGTGCGCTCCAGGCTGTTCGCGGAGTACTCGCGGTCACATGGCCAGGGCGGACATTCGTCAAACGCCATCGCGATATCGGAGCCCAGCGTTTGCTGGATTTCCATCACCACCTCGGGGCTCAAAAAGCACGGCGCCCCGTCCAGATGATTCTGAAAACGCACCCCTTCCTCCGTAATCTTCCGCAGTTTCGCCAGCGAGAAAACCTGGAAGCCGCCGCTGTCGGTGAGGATCGGTCCGTCCCAGCTCGCGAAGTTGTGCAGCCCCTCGAAATGTTTAATCACCTCCATGCCGGGCCGAACAAAAAGGTGGTAGGTATTGCCAAGAATGATCTGCGCACCCAGCTCGCGCAGCTCCCATGGTGCCACAGTTTTCACCGAACCCTGCGTGCCCACCGGCATGAAGATCGGCGTTTCAACCGTGCCGTGCGCCGTCTGCATCCGTCCGCGCCGCGCACCGCCGCTGGTCTTGAGAAGCTCGAAGGAAAAAGAAGTCACAGGGGCTTTTAACCGCGGATAACGCGGATATCTCGGATGAAGATCCTCATCCGCGTTGATCCGCATTATCCGCGGTTCAAAAAATCAATAAGGCGGCGCGATGATGCGGCGCTGCGGATTGTTTGAAGCCGGCGTCTTGAAGATCGGCGCGGGGGTCGCACTGCGCAGTTCGTAACCCGTCAGCACAAACTCCGGATAAAACCCGTTGCTTGCCGGTTCATACACCGTGTCGCCCGAGAAACGGCCCAGCAACTTGTATTCCGAGCCGTGATCGCTCCCCATTTTGCCGGCTTCACGATCCGGAATCAATTTGGTCTGCTCGTTCATCATCACGAGTTTTGCCGTGGTCCACGGCTGGCCCGGCTTGCGGATGTAACCCCAGAATTTGTAATCCACCTTGTAGTAACGGCGGCCGATGAAATAATCGCCCTGCGGTTCGGTCTTAATCGCTTCAACCATCGCGAGGCGCGCGGCCTGCGTTCCGGTTTTCGTGGTTTCGCACGCGGAAAATCCGACAAGCACCGCGAGAGCGAGCAGGGAGTTCAGAAGATGCTTCATAAAGCTCGGGAGTATGATGCCACGAGACACGCGGCGCAAGACGGTCTTTTTAGTTTTCAGGAGGGGCCGGTTGGGATTCGTAAAGTTTCCGAATAGCAAGCCGGGTGGTCTCCGGAGTCGCCACCGCGCTTGGGCGCTTGCGCTTCGAGTTGGGACTGTCGAGTTGGGACTTGCGCGGGACGCTGGCCTTCTTCATGCTCCGCGCCGCCATGAAAACGCGCACCCTTCAACTCACTTCGACCATCACCTCGGCGGCAATGGTATTGTCCGGCATGACCGGATGTTCCAGCATGAGCCCCGGCGAAAATGCGGCGGTTTTCGGGACGATCAGCGGCGCGGCGGCGGGTGCGATCGCCCGGTCCGCAGGCATGACCACCGGCGAATCGATCGCCACGGGCATCGCGGTGGGCGCAGTCGTCGCGGCCACCACCTACGTCATCGCCAAACACCGCGCCACAGAGAAACAGCGCAAGATTGCGGAAGAACGCGCCCGGCGCTACTACGGCAAAATTGCCCCGGAAAAAAAGGTGGCGATGAAAAAACAGCGCAAACGCTACATCGCTGTGGATACGGTAAAGGACGAACGCACCTCGCCGAAGGCGGAAAAGTCGGTCATGATTTTCGACACGCAAACCGAGCAAATTGTCGGCAACAACGTGTACGACGTACAAGAAGCTCCGACCAAGGGTGAAACGGCAAAATTTGAAACCTACTCCGCCGAATACGTCGGCACAGGGTCCTAGAGAGGTTCCCAGGGCACAAAGGGCATCAGCATCACATGCAGCACGCCGCAGCGAAAGCGCGGTCGAGATTTAATTCATGAATATCCACGAGTATCAGGCAAAACAACTGTTTAACAAATACAACGTCCCGAACCCTCCGGGACTGCACGCCGGAACGCCGGAAGAGGCGTTTGAGGCGGCCACCAAACTCGGTGGCGCGAATCTCGTGGTGAAATCGCAGATCCACGCCGGAGGACGCGGCAAGGGTGTTTTTAAAAATGGATTCAAGGGCGGCGTGCATCTTTGCAACGGTCCCGAGGAAGCGAAGGCGCTCGCGGAGAAAATGCTCGGCCAGACGCTCGTCACCCACCAGACCGGACCCGACGGACGCGTCGTGCGCAAGGTGCTCATCGCGCAGTCCGTGGAAATCGCCCGGGAGTTGTATTTCGCCATCCTTGTGGATCGCGCGACCTCTGCGCCGATCGT